>Ga0181516_10000058_pt1 | contig 114333 bp, 100 predicted proteins | sample PEATcosm2014_Bin_25_FD_121104 | JGI IMG/M metagenome (GOLD analysis project Ga0181516, IMG submission 121104) | Peatland microbial communities from MTU Mesocosm Facility, Houghton, MI, USA - PEATcosm2014_Bin01_10_metaG | ecosystem: Environmental > Terrestrial > Soil > Wetlands > Peat | place...
GACCCAAACGTTCCCACTCTGTTGGAAATAGACTGCGTAAAACATGCCAGTTCTCAAGTTCTGCCATGCGCAAAGACTAATACTGGGCCGTAATCTAGTCAATCTTTATCTTAGCGCTTATGGAGGGGTACCCCAGGTCCCCCCACATTTGGGGACCTGGGAATGCGTGAACTCCTACCGCGCCACCACCGGCAGAATCAGCGCGCTGGGATGCGACTTGCCGTGAAAAATGATGTTGGTCGCCGGAACAAAGGCCGAGCTGCTTGCTCCGTCCTTGCCCGTATTCAAATTGCGGTCGAAGCGCGGAAAGTTGCTGCTCGAAACTTCCAGCCGAATCCGGTGCCCTTTCAAAAACACATTGCTCGTTGACCACAGATCGATCTTGTACTCGTAGATCTTTCCCGGCTCAATCGGCGTTGCTTCGCTGGTGGAGAGCCTGAATTTGGCGCGCAGGATTCCCTCGGTCAGGTTATAGGCGCTTCCGTCCGGATACACATCCACAAGCTTGGCCGTGAAGTCGGTATCCGGCGCTGTGGAGCTGGCAAAAAGATCCAGCGTCACCGGGCCGGTCACTTCCATGTCGTTTTCCAGCGCCGGTGTCGAGTAAACCAGCACATCCGGTCGAGCCTCAACCTTCTGCTGATTCTTCGGCCCGGCTGGCTCATGCCACCCGTCGCAGCAAAGCGGCCCGCCCACGGTGGGAACCGGATTGGCGGGATCGTATTTCAGCCGGTCCGCAGTATCCACAACTGCCGCGGAGGTCGCCAGAGTTCCGTCGCCGGCGGCAGTGTTCGCTCTCCCGCCGGAATTCAGATAGTAGCTGGTCGCCTTTGCGCGTTCCAGCGGCCACGCAGCCTCGTCTCTCCATTCGTTTTCGCCCATCACGAAGATGCGCACCGGCTTGTCGGAGGCCCAACGGTTCTGTTTGCCCATAAAGAGGTAGTCGTACCAGTCAAGCGTGATGCTGTTTTCGTCGTACTCCTCGGCAGCCTTGCCGAAGTCGAGATCGCCAATCTTGCGGCCCCCTCCGGCATGTCCGCCGATGGTCACCAGCAGTCGCTGGCCCTTGCGGGCGGCGGCACTTCCCGCGAGTTTCTGCAGCCCGGTAAAGTTGCGCAGCGAGCCTCCCTGGAAGATGTCGTACCAGGCGGCAATGGTCAGTGCAGGCACCTGAATCGAGGCGTACTGTTCCTCAATTGCCCACTGCTTCCAATAGCCGTCATAAAGCGGATGCGCCAGCCAGTCCAGGAAGTACGGCGCCAGCTGCTGCGTCCGGCTTTGCCTCTTGGCTGTCGCATCCTCGTTGAAGAGCGGGTAATTCGTCAGCGGCAGAACCATGTCGCCACCCAGTGCATTGCTGCGCCTTGCCAAATCGCGCTCGGCCGTGTCCTGCGCCAGGCCGGAGGTCCACGACTCGTTGAACCACTGCTCGAACGCGCCGCCCTGGTAGGTCCAATTCTCGTGGTAGTTGCTCGCCGTCACCACCGGGCAAATACCCGCCAGGTGCGGTGGATGCGCAATCGCCGCCAGCATCTGCGTCGCGCCCACATACGACCCGCCGAACATGCCCACCTTGCCATTGGAGCGGGGCAGCGCCGCGGCCCACTCCACTGCGTCGTAGCCGTCGTTGCTCTCGTTCTTGAAGGTGTAGAAGTCCCCTTCCGAGGCGTAGCGGCCGCGTACATCCTGCACCACCACCATGAATCCGCGCGCCACCGCGCGCAGGGCAAAATCGACGGCGTTGTATTTGTTATAGGGCGTCCGCTGCAACAGCACGGGGAACGGCCCGTCGCCGGCCGGGCGATACACATCGGCGCGAAGCACGACGCCGTCGCGGGTTTTCATCGGAACGTTGCGTTCCAGCGCGGGCGTCAGCGACGCAGCAGTCTGGCTCCAGCCGGAGACGGCTAGCAGGAGAGCCGGTAAGGCGACAAACAATGGAAGCGTTTTCTTGAACATCGGGTCCTATTCCCTCAAGACAAAAGTCATCCCCATTCTATAGGTACGGTGAAAAGTCGAAGGAGCAAAGGTTTGTTGCTTGACAAGGTCTTGATTTTATTGCACATTGAAGGCGCTTTGCTGTTGATAATCCTTTCCCACCAAACTGTGAGGATCCATGAGGACGTTGAACGATGCCAGGCAAACAACAGCCGTCTTGGCGGCGGCAGTGCTTCTGATGAGTGGTTGCCGCAGCACGATGGGACCGAAAATGCCCTTCGAACTGTCCGCGCCTTCCCTCACTGCTTACGATGCAAATACATTCAAGGCGGACGTGCAGAACTATCGCGATGCCATCAAGAACAATGAACTTCCCAAAGCTCAAAACTTGCGCAACCAGATCGCATACCGGGTAATGGGTGGCATTGAAGCGAGCTATCAAAGATTCGAATCAAGCCTGACAACACAGCGGGCTGGCTTTGAGACGGGAAGCGATGCGATTCAGCTTGGAATGACCGCCGCGACTACGCTGGTGGGAGCCGGTGATGTGAAGGACATCCTCGCCGCGTCGCTGTCGGCTGTTGAGGGGACCCGGCTCTCCATCGATAAGAATTTCTTCCGCGAGAAGACGACCGAGTCGCTCATCTCGCAGATGAGGGCATCACGAAACACCAAGAAGGCGCAGATCATTACCAGTCTGGGGAATCGCGATGTTACAAGCTATCCCTGGGACGCGGTATGGCCTGACTTGGTCGACCTCTACTATGCGGGGACCGTACCTTCCGCATTGGTTGAGATTGCCAGCGGCGCAGGCGCCAAGGCCGAGGCGGCGACTGCGGACCTGAACAGCGCGATGGCTCAGCAAGCCAAACAGGCCATCAGCGCTCGCACAGCTTACGAGAAGCTGAAAGCCGCAGTTGCCAGTCCCGATCCCGCAAAAGCGCAAAGCGCCATCGAAGCTTTGAAAAGTATCCTCATGGCCACCGGATATCAGCCGCCCAGCGACGCGACCGCATCGGATCTGTTGGCGCTCTTGAGAAAAGCAATGAGGGATGCCGATCAGGATGCAGACCCATCCGGCAAGAAACTCGCCGCATTGAATGCGGCAATTGCCGCTGCCAATGTGAATTAAAAGGAGGACCTATGTTAGGAACCATCCCGGAACCCGGCGATTTATCGATGAGTGATCTGGCGGCGCGGCTCACTAATAAGGAGCAACTGGACCTTGTGCGCCTGACCGCATTAAATGTTGACCCGGCGGCGGCCTCAACGCGCAACCTCGCAACCTTTGTCGATGAACAGAACCAGCTCGGAGCGCTTTCGATTTGCGCGAAGGGCGGGGCATCGTCCGGCACGAAGATACTCTCGACTACGGCCTTTGTAAGCAACACAAAGACCGAAATCGACGTATATAGGCTGCCGGCTGCGGGCTGAAGACGATTCCCAGGACTGTTGCGCGCCCTTCAGGGTGGTTGCCCCGCCTTTGAGGAGTCCTCCATCCTGAACGGCGCCCGCTGCAATCGTGTTCTTCTACACCCCGCCCTTGCCGAGCAGGATGCCGATGCCGTAGGTCACCGCGCCCTCAAGCGCGCCAACCACCGTCATCTCAAATCCAGAAGACCACCAAGACCGCACGGTAATCAGGCTCTTGGCCGCGCCGACCGCGAAGTGTGCCGCCAGGGAGATGACGGCAGCCGCAATCACCGCCGAAATGCCGTGCATGAAGAAAAACGGAATGATGGGAATGAATGCGCCAATCGCCGTGGAGAGCGCCCCGGATCCCGCCGAAACAATCGGGTTGGAAAGCCCTTCTTCCGAGGTCCCCAGACGCTCGCTCACCAGCACGCGCAGCATCTGTTCGGGATCCCGCGCCAGATGGTCGCTCACGCGGTCGGCATCGGCCTCGGGCAGACCTTTTACCTGGTAGTAAAGCGAAAGGAGCTCTCTTGCTTCGGGGCCATTCATGCGGATGGCTTCCCGCTCGCGCGCGACCTCCGCATCGAAGATCTCCCGCTCGCTCTTGGCCGCCAGGTAGGCGCCGGAGCCCATGGAAAGCGCAGAGGCGATCATGCCCGACAGGCCGGCCAGCAGGACGTAGGTATGCTGGCTTGCCGGATCGCCGGAAGTGGCTCCCGCCACGCCGCTCACGATGCCGAAAATGGCTCCCAGCCCGTCGTTGACGCCATACACCGCGTCGCCAATCCAACTGCCCGGCTGCTTGCGGCCGTTGGAGCGCTTGGCAAGCAGCTCGTCGAGCACCGCCTTCGGGTCCACGCCCGGAGCACCGGCAGGGGCACTGTAGTGGCCGCGCAACAGCGATCCGAGTTCGCGATGGTGATCCTTTTCGTCCTCGATGACATGATCGAGAATGGCAATCGACCCTTCGTCGCCGAGTTCCTTGAGTTGCGCGCCATAGTTCGCAATGTGGCGGCTTTCTTCGACCTCCAACCGGCGCAGGGCCATCCGCACCCCGCCGGCGCGGTTGGCAAGTGAGTCGGCATCGCCGCCGGGGCGGCCCGTATACACCGGTTCGCTTCCGCCAAGCTCCTGAATGCGGCTGAGCCAGAGGGCGGCGTGGTCGAGTTCGGCAGCCGCCAAGTGGCGCAGAACCTGGGCGCGCACCGGGTCCGTATCGCGATCGGCAAGAGTCTGGTAAGTGTGGTAGCCCTCCATCTCCGCCTGCCAGTTGCCTTCCAGGGCCCCAAGAACCTTCTTCAGCTTGACGCCGCTCAGCGTGCCAGTTGTCACGAATGTCTCCTCACTTGCTTCAAGAATAAGCCATTTCGGTGCAATTCTCGGCGGTTTCCCGCCTGATGGGAAAGGAGTTGTTCGCTCCCTGATGGACAGGGAAGCAAACTGGCCTTCCCGCAAAGTGTATTTGCCCGCGTGCCTCGCTGGCCGCCCGGAATATCTCCTATCGGTCGTCCATGCCTATCCGCGTATAGTTCACACTTGAAAATGTTTACAGTTCAAACGATTGTTCTCGGGCTTCCCTTGGGCCGGGCTTTCCATATAGTGTTGTGTGGAGTCAAGCGAAACCAGAGTATCTGTATCCTGAAGCTGTAGCGCCCTAGTCGACGCGACCCCCAGGCCGGGGCCCCTTCGGACAGGTCTTGGTCCGAGGGGTGGAGTGAGCGGCGACCTTGTACGGAACTCATCGGGGCACATTAGCTCTGGTTTCGCTCTCAACCACAGGAATTCCGGCCTTCCAGAGCCGCCCAGAGCCATTTTTTGCCAGCGGAGCCGGGGCCGAAACGTCCTGTACCCAGGACGCACCATCAAGCCCTAACCGGGCGAAATTAAGGAAGCGGAGAATCTCTTCTATGGCAACGCGATCCACACCTCCGGTGGCACAAAGCACACCGAACTACACTGGCCCGTTCATTACGGTAGCCATCCTGTTTTTCATCTTCGGGTTCATCACCACCCTGAATATGGCGCTTGTGCCCCACCTGAAGAGGCTCTTCGACCTTCCCTATGGGTGGGCGATGCTGGTCGAGTCGGCTTTCTTCCTGGCCTACTTCGTCTTTGCCTCTCCAACTTCCAAGCTGATCGAGTCCATCGGCTACAAGCGGACCATGGTGGTTTCCCTCTTCATTCAGGTCGTCGGCTGCCTCATGTTTGTGCCGGCCGCCATGTACGTCAGCTTCCCGCTCTTTCTGACTGCGGTTTTCGTCGTGGGCGCTGGCGTTACTGCCTTGCAGACCTCGGCAAATCCCTACGTTTCGATCCTCGGGCCTGAAAGCAGCGCCTCGGTTCGCCTGACGTTGGCGCAGGCCTTCAACTCCGTTGGCACCACCATCGCGCCTCTCGTGGCTGGCGCCTTCATCCTCACCGACCCCGCAAAGGTGGCCACCAAGGCGGCCATTGCCGATACGGTACGCCTTCCTTACATCCTGATTGCCGCTGCTTTGCTGGCTCTGGGCATCATCGTCAACTTCCTCCATCTGCCGGCTATCGCAACCCAGGCTTTCCGCCCCGCCAAGGCAGGCGACCCGATTCTGAGCCGCAGTATCTGGGCCTACAGGCACACGGTCCTGGCTGCGGTTGGAATCTTCGCGTATGTCGGCGTGGAAGTCGGACTGGGCTCCATTGCTGTGAATTACTTCCTCGCCCAAGGGGTGAATAGCGCCAAGGTGGCCGCTTTCTTTACCTCCATGGGAGGCCTCGGTGCCCTCATCACGGGATGGGTTGGCCCGTGGACCGTGGTGAAGATCGCCGCCATCCTGGTTTCACTCTATTGGTTCGGTGCGCTGGTCGGCCGCTTGCTAGGGTCATGGATCCTGACCAAGATCGAGGCCGGCAAGCTGCTGGGCATCTTCGGCTTCTGCGCAGCTGCCATGATCGTCCTTTCCATGATGACCAGCGGCCAGGTTGCCATCTATACCCTGGTTCTGTGCGGCTTCTTCAACTCCATCATGTTCCCAAATATCTTCGCCCTGGGCATCAAGGGTCTGGGACCGATGACCAGCAAGGGGTCGGGACTGATTATGACGGCAGTGGTGGGTGGCGCCATCATTCCCCCGGCGCTCGGCAAACTTGCCGACATCGTGGGAATTCAGTACTCCTTCGTGCTGCCCATGCTGTGCTACCTGTTCATCGCCTACTACGGTGTGCTCGGCTCCAAGCCGAAGCGGACCATTGTTTAAGCCAGCTACACCTGAAGCGCAAAGGCCCTCCGGCGATCCCGGAGGGCCTTTGCAATTGTGCGAGAGAATCATTCAATGAGATCCGAGAGACGCAAGAAGGAAGATCGACGCCCCGGGGCATTGCTGCTGGTATTCGTTGCCATGGCAATCGCACTGTTGCTGCTCCGCATGTGGGTCTTCGTCCACGGGAAACACTAAAATGCGCCGTTCAGTTTTGAAAGGGCACGGCTTTAGCCGTGCCGATGAGGCCCACAGAATGCAAAGGGCTTCAGCCCCCGAGGGAATTCAAACTGAACAAAGTGTCCGAAATTATTTTGGACACTGATCAAAGTCTTTAGAATGTGCTGCCCACCATGCTTTGATGAACTTCCAGTGGATATAGACGGAGTGGTTCAGGTGCAGCAGCAAACCCTCCCGCCCATCCAGAAAGCCCAGCCGGAAAAAGTAGTTATAGACAAACGTAGCTGCCGGGTTCAGCACCGCATTCCAGATGAAAACAGGCCATGACCGGCTGGTGCGCCCGCGCTTCACCAGCAGCGCGGCAATCTCGCTGCTGTAGCGGTTCATGTGCTCCAGGTAGATCACCATGTTCGGATAGGCGTAGTGCAGCATATCGTGCTTGAGCTTGCCGCGCGGCCCCTTGAACTGCGGAGTGCTGTGCGGCCCCACGCCTTCGCTCAGCCTGGCCGAGCCTCGCTTGAAAAGCCGCAGCTTGTGATCCGGATAAAAGCCGCCGTGGCGCATCCACCGGCCGAAGATCAGGTTCAGGCGGGGAATCCAGTAGGCATCGTACTTCGGTTCGCGCCCATCCTCGCACGCCAGCAGTGCGCGGATCTCCGATTGCAACTCCGGCGTCAGCGGTTCGTCCGCGTCTTGAAGAAGAATCCAGTCGCAGGTGCACAGGTCGAGAGCCACATTCTTCTGCTCGCCGTGCCCGCCAAAGGCGTGATAACTGGTCTTGGCGCCGAACAACTGCGCGATCTCGATGGTGCGGTCCTTGGAGCCCGAGTCGACCACGATAATCTCGTCGGCCCAGCGTACTGTTTCGAGGGTGCGGGCGAGGTTCGCCTCCTCGTTCATGGCGATCATGGCGACGGAAAGTGTCTTGCGCATCGACTCAAGAATAACCGGTCAAGAATAACCGCGCACACTCGAAGCGTCGAGCGCGGCTCCACAAGCTGTGGAAGAGCCTGAATTCGCCGGGCTTTGTAACAGGGCACGACTTGAGTCTTGCCGATTAAAGCCAATAAAATGCTTGGGCTTTAGCCCCTGCCAAGGCCAATTCCGGCGATAGACTCAGATTCGAATCTCCTCCGTAGCCTCTATTGATGCTCTGGAGCCTTCCCCTGCTCAGCGTTGAGCAGCCCAGCCACCCGCGCGATGGGCAGCCCCACCACATTGAAATAGCAGCCCTCGATACGCGGAATCCAGCGCGCCGCCTGCCCCTGAATGGCATAGGCCCCAGCCTTGTCCATCGGCTCGCCGGTAGCCACGTACCCGGCAATCTCCGCGTCCGTCAGCGGCTGAAAGAAGACCTCCGTCACCTCGGCTGTCGCTTCGCTCGAAAACGCCGTCACCAGCGCGACACCCGTTGCCACCCGGTGCGCGCGGCCTGAAAGCATGCGCAGCATCCGCGCCGCGTCGGCCGCGTCTTCCGGCTTGCCCAGAATGTGGCTGTCCACGATCACCGTGGTGTCGGCTCCCAGCACCTGCGCGCTGGCGTCACCGAGTTGCCCATAGACGGCCTGCGCCTTTTCCAGCGCCAGCCGCGTGACATAGGCAATAGGGTCCTCATCTGGAAAGGGATCCTCCGGGATATGAGCCGGACGTACGGTAAACGAAAAGCCTGCCTGAGTCAGCAGTTCGCGGCGGCGGGGTGAGGCGGAAGCAAGAACCAGCATATGTTGATTATGCTGCCTTGAGCCTTGAATTAACGATCAGAACGTTCACTCAACGGCATCTGCTGCATTCTTGGGATATGTCTGTAAACCTTGGCTACTTCATACCCAATGTTTGCATAAATCCCCGTATCGTCATCGCGAATTTGCTTGATGACTAACCGGGCCTTAAATTCGTCCCCGGGGGCAATCGTTATCCGGTGCGCAAAAAACTCGTCATAGAACCCCTTATCTAACACTGCAGCCGAAATTCTGACACCGCGCCAGCGGAATTCCCATTTGCGGTCACTTCTTACCAAAAGAGCCTTCACAATTTGCAAGTCACAGTCTTCCTCGACAAATCGCTGATTGCCCTCGTCATGAACAACTGGTGCAATTTCCGAAAGCGCATTTCTTTCTATAACAATTTCCGGATGAAAGTTGTTTACATTTGAAACGAAGGCTAAGCCAGAAATCTTCTCGTCTTTGGATATAGACTCCATCGTCCGCCCAATTGCGCCTACAAATTGCGGATTAGACTCCACTGAGCGTGTGGCGTCGTAAACATTTCTCGGAACAACAATTCGTTCGTTTCCTCTCTCTATCAGTACTTCGTTCGTGCTAATTTCAACCTTCACGTCATCGTGCACGGCAAATGTACGTTCGTATATAAAGCTTGCGATCATTGACAGCACAATTGCTTGAAGTGCTTGCTTGGAAAAAAGGTTCCCAGCATTGGTATAAATTGCACTAATCTTTGCGCGAAAACTTCCTTCGCCGAGCGACTCTACAACAATTTCAATATTGTGGCCAGGATTTACGCTTGCATTTGCGGCCTTAGCTGCATCAGCCAAACCGACTAAAGTAGACGCGAGCGTATAGGCATTAATCTGCTTATCTTTCGTAGCAAAATGTATTACAAAGTCGTTCCCGAACTGAGAAATATCAAGAACTTGCATGCTTTCTCCTAACGCCGATAGGTTTCGACGAAAAAATAAATCGCCTCAAATAGAACGGGAAATAATAACAGCTACGCCGAAAGCCCCGTCTGCAGCCAGCTCTCGGTTGCCAGACCCCAGGCCATGGCGGGGGTATTATGGGCAAAGCCGAATCGCCCGTCCGGTCCCAGAAGGATGATCCCTCCATGCCCGCCCAGCCGGTTGAAGAGATACCGGATCGCTTCGCGGGCCGCAATCTCGGGCGCCATTCCGCTTCCAACGCGATCGGTGGCCCACTTGCCCAGCACCAGCTTCATGATCGGTTCGCCCCATCCGGTCAGCGAAACCGCGGCGGAGAGATTGTCGGCATAGCAGCCGCAGCCAATCAGCGAAGAATCCCCCACCCGGCCGGGCGTCTTGTTCAGAGTCCCGCCGGTGGAAGTACCCGCCGCCAGGTTCCCCTGCGCATCCAGGGCGACCGCGCCCACCGTATCGTGCGAATCGAAATCATGTGAGTCCAGGCCTCCTGCGGCGTGAACGGCTGTTTCCGGCCCCTTGTCGTCGCGTAGCGCCGGATGTTCCGCCTCGGGCCCGGAGAAGGTCTGGTCGGCCAGTCCTGCCGCTTGCCGGGTCTGGGCAAACGCCAGCCGCTCCCGCTCGCGGTCCATCACCAGTTCGGCGTTCTCGATCAGGGACATGCCCAGCGAATGCGCAAACTCCTCCGCGCCCGCTCCCACAAAGTACACATGCGGGCTGCGCTCCAGCACCAGCCGCGCCGCCTGGATCGGATTCCGCAACCGCTCCACACAGGCCACTCCGCCAGCTTTCATGCGCCCGCCGTCCATCAGCAGGGCGTCCATCTGCACCCGTCCATCCGAGGTCAAAAAGCTCCCCCGCCCGGCGTCGAAGGTGGGGTCGTCTTCCAGAACCGATACCGACGCCTCCACGGCGTCCAGAGCGGATCCGCCCTTGCTGAGGATCGCGTGACCGGCCTCTAGAGCCCGGCGAACGCCATCCTGGTGCGCCGCAGCCGCATCGGCCGGAATCGCCCAGGCTCCGCCATGTACCAGAAGCGTGTGTCGGAACGGTCGGTTGGACATGACACTTATCCTAGCGCAGCGGGGGAAGCCGATGGCCAGAACTTCGGTCGTCCGATAATGCTGTCACTTGCGGGTCTCGGAAAGCAGCGAGATTGCCTTCAGAATCGCTGCGGTGTTTCGGGTGGAGATCGCTTTATCAAAACTCATGTGAGCGCAAATCAGGATGGCCAGCCCGGTGAACCCGGCCACGTGTTGCAGGTATGGATCGTGGACCGAATTCATGGCCAAAAGGAAGAAGACCGCTGCCACGACCAGGGCTATGGCGACCACGGTCAGAACCTTGCGCCGCCGGTCAACTGCGTCGAGAGACTTACGGAGTGCGAGATCGATGGAATCGGGCATAATGCGTCCTTTCAGGGTTGCGGGTCTATCGGATTGTGAGTTGGGCGGCGGCGCGCAGAGACTTCAGTCCGTAAGCAAGGCGTGACTTGACCGTGCCTATATCCAGTTGCAAAATGGCGGCGATTTCTCCCAGGGTGAAGTCCTCGAAATAGTGGAGCGAAAGCACGGCGCGGCTGGCGGGGGAGACGTTGTCCATCATCCGCAGCAGTTCGCCGGCCAACACGGCGTTTTCGATGTTTTCCTCGACCGACAGGTCTTCCACCTCGGCCTCCTTGTCGTGACGATCGAGCCAGAGGCGGAGACGGACGCGTGATTTGAGGGCCGCGCGGGTAGCAATCCGATAAGCCCAGGCACGAAAGAATTGCAACTCCCGGAGCAGCGGAAGGTTTCGGCAGATCTGCAGAAGCGTGTCTTGGAGTACGTCGTCCGCCGCCTCAAGGCCAGCCACACGCCGGATATGGGCGCGAAGCCTGGACTGCATCGCGCCCAACAGCTCCTCCAATGCCGCCCGGTCTCCGCATTGGCAGCGGAGAACCAGTAGCGTCTCGTGGGTACGGTCGTCCAAGAATGCCCTCCACCTGTTGAGAGGCGAGCGAAGGCGCAAGTGTTCGAAGGGAACTACACATAATCTGCCCGCAGTGCCAACGGCTCGTGACGCTGGAGCTCTTCTAGCTCAACTCGGTGACCTTGAGGTTCAGTTTCTCGAAGTCCACCAAGCCCAGCCCCCGATTCGCGGCCATCTGCAGATAGGGCAGATGCTCGGGGTCGAGGTTCCAATAGGCCTTGGCGACGTAGGCGTCGAGCGCGACCGGGTCCGTCCCGGCAACCATGGTCTTCTGCACGGACACATCCTCGAGATTGCCGCCCGTTGGCCCGTTGCGCAGCAGGATGCGGTAGCAGTCCATCAGAGTAACGGTAGGCAGCATGAACGCAGCCAGATCGGCCAGGCTCTGGTGAATCTGCTGGTGCAGGCGGTTGCGCTGGCCGCCCAGGATTCCGTACCAGTTCTTCATCCCCAGGGTGCATCCGGTCAGCCCGTGATGCTTGGCGATGGGCAGATTGATGATCTTGTCGGCTTCGAGAAAGGGAATGAACACCGGCCAGGTCTTCAGCGCCACACCGCCCATGTCGACCTCGCGGAACAGCTCGGGATCGGGCAGAATCACTTCGGCCCCGGCGGCGCGGGCGGCGGCCTGAATGCCGGATCGCTGGAAGCAGCGGCGGGCCTCGTTGCAGCTGACGTCGGTGACGATGACCCTTTTCGCGCCGGCCTGCCAGCATTGCCGCACGACTTCCGCGACGACCTCGGGGTTGGTGTTGGCCGCCTGCTCGGGTGTGCGGTCCCAGGCGATGTTGGGCTTGATTACCACCACGTCGGAGTGCCCGACGAAGCGCCGCATTCCGCCCAGGTTTTCCAGCGACTTCTGCACCAGGGCCGCCGGCTCGGCGCCCTTCACAACAGAAAGCTGCGGCAGCGCAGCGTCAATTGGAGTCCGGTGATCGCGCCGGGCCTGTTCGGCGCGCACGGGAACGGGCCGGAAGCTTTGTTCATTGAGCCAGGCGGCAGCGCCCGCAGCGCCAACCGCTACTCCGCCGACGCGGAGAAGCTGGAGCATCGCCTCGCGGCGGGTGAGGCCGTTGGTCTCGGCGGGCTTGCGATCGGTTTCTTCGGCCATGGTGGTTCTCCGGAAGGTCTTCCTGGTTTCCATCCTTCGCGCTATCGGCACGCGAAAGATGGAAACCCATCTTTGCAGCAGTTGAATCGGGTCAAACTTCCATCAGGTGAATGCGGCTGGGATCGTTGGTGCCCAGGTTGTGCGCGGCATCGGCTGCGGTGGCGATGTAGAGCGGCGGACGCTTGGCGCTTTCAAAAGTGGGCATGCCCACCTCGGCGCGCTTCTTCTCCAGAATCTGCCAAGCTGTATGATCGATGGCGACGCGGTCTTCGCCGACGATCAGGGTGTTGGGCTGCCACAAGTGCTCGGGGCGGAAGCCCGGACCGCCGTTATAAACAGAACTCATGGCGTCGCCGATGGTGAAGCGCACCTTTTCGCGGACCGTCGGAATGCAATTGAGGTCGGCCACGCCGGGGTTGCAACCGCCGGCATGCAGATCCTGCGGCCGGTCCACCACGCCGTACATGTTCTTCATGGCAAAGGTGACGCCGGCCATGCTGTGGTCCTTGAGAATAGGCAGGCCGATCACCATGGCGCATTCCTGGGTGAGGATCTTCGAGAGCTTGATGCTGGCCGAGCCCCAGGTTTCCTTCTGATCTTCATAACCCGAGACATCGGACCCGAAGACGCGGACCTTGCTTGAATCGGTTTGGATGGTGAGGCCGCAGGCCTCAAGGTCCCGCGCATTGCGATCCCACACAATGATGTTGCCCGGCTTCACACCCGCCTGCTGCAGGCGTTCGCAGACGGCCAGAACCAGGGCCAGGTGGGTGGAAATTCCCTTTCCGCCCAGGCCGTTGACCTTCAGGCCGATCACCTTGTCGGTTGGTACGAGGTGCTTCCAGGAGTCCACCGGACGGTCATGGCCGGTATAAGACGCAATAGCCCGGTCCAGCAGCTCAATAACTCGCTTGTCGTCGAGTTGGCCGGCGGCGTTGTGCAGCGCGGGATCCTTGGCCACGACGACCTTCGACTTGCCCGCATCGGCATGGCCGGTGACTGCGGCTGCCAGGCCAAGTTTGCTCTGCGAACCGAGCAGGACTGCTCCGGTCGCAGCAACCTTCAGAAAATCACGGCGATTGCTCATAACGATTCCTCGCATTTCCATCCGTCACAAAGAGGCAACGGGTTTTAGAGCTTTGCTTCTACACCGTGCGCAAGGGCAAGCAAAGCCTGCGGTGCGCCGGGGGTGGATTCGTAAGCGACGATGCGAACCAGTGTGGCTCCCTTGCGGAAGACGATGCTCTGTGCGTAGCTGATGCCGGCGTCGCCCACCTGGACGGTCACCGCTTCCTTGGTCTTCCCGGCGTCGAGAATCTTGCCTGCGCCGGCGGCATCTCCCATGGTGTAGATGTCGACGACGGCTTCCAGTTGGCCCTGGTACTTGTAGTCGGACGTGGATGTGGAGACGACTCCGGCCGAGATGTACTGCTCAGCGTCGCCGTCGATGTATTGCCAAAGATCCTTGGCGGCGAAGGTGCGCGTCTCGCTGGTTTTTTCCCAGCCGCTGACGGCATTGGAATCGGGGAGAGGATTGCCGGGCTTCTTTTTGCAGCCAGCCAAAGCGAGCAAAGACACGAGGGAAACAACAGCAACAGCAGCCAAGCCGTTCTTCAAAAGGTGCTTCATGCAAACTCTCCTTGCTTCCTGGGCGTTCTATTTCCTGTTGAGCAAAATCTGGCTGGCCGGCGAGCGGCTTTCGCCAATGCTGGTCACGGCGACAGCTGGCCGGTCCTGGAGCGGGCAGGCAAACTCGCATGCGCCGCAACCCACGCAGCGGCTGGGATCGACGCGCGGCTGTTTGAGTGTCTTGGCGTTGCCTCCTGAGTCGATGACCTGCGCTTCCTGCACGTAAATGGCTTTGGGCGAGACCGGACACCACTCTTCGCAGACGATGCATTCGGTGGCCATAGCCCAAGGCAGGCAGCGTCCGCGATCGTAGGCAGCAAGCCCGAGGCGAACCGGCTGGCTGGTCTGGCCGACGCCGACCACCCAGCCCTTTTCTTTGGGCGTGATTTGCCAGATCGCGCCGGTCGGGCAAACCTCCGAGCAAAGCACGCAACTGGGCTCGCAATAGCCGATCTTGGGCACCAGAGTCGGGGTCCACAAACCTTCCAGGCCGGCTTCTTCCAGCGTGGGATGCAGAGCGGTGTTGGGGCACACCTTCATGCACTCGCCGCAGCGGATGCAGCGGGACAGGAACTCGTTCTCGTCGAGCGAGCCCGGCGGGCGAATCAGGTTCGCGTGCCGCCCTTTGCCAATGCCGGTGTTGGCGCGCATCAACGGCACAATGGCCATGCCCGCGGCAATCGAGGTGAGAGTCTTGCGACGATCCAAATCGGGCGCGGCGAACTCCTTTTCTTTGCGAAAGAAGGTGAACTTCAAGCTCTGGTCCGGGCAGGCACCGACGCAATTCATACACATCAGGCATTCGGGCTTGTGCCATGCCGCCCCGCCCACGGGGTCGTCTCCGCCCTGGCAATGCAGTTCGCAGATATTGCAGTTGTTGCACTTCGACGGGTCTTTATGAAGTCCGAGTATTGACCACCGCGAAACCAGCCCCAGCAGCGCGCCCAAGGGGCAGATGGCGCGGCACCAGAAACGGGTCACGCGCAAGCTCAAGGCCAGAATCGCAAAGAAAAGAACGCCAAGAATCAGTCCCTGCCCAAAATGCGGCTGACGGAAATCGAGCACCGTGTACTGCAGGATGGAATGCAGGACTCCGGCGGCGTTTTTGACCGCCGCAATGTGGCTGTGTTCAAAGGGCGCAAGCACGGAGCGGACGGCGTAGTTGAAGGCCGGCAAAATACTCAAACCAAAAGACCGAACCAGCAGGCTGAAGGGGTCGAGCCAGCCGATAGCGGCCGATCCGAAAAATGCCGCGACCAGGCCGGCGATCAGAACCACGTACTTGGTGTTTTGCCACTTTTTGTAACGATTGCTCTCGATGCGCTTCTTGCCCTTTTTGGCTTCAGAGGGCAAACCGCCGACATAGTGCTGCAGCGTCCCCATCGGGCAAATCCAGCCGCAGAAGAAGCGGCCGAAGAAGAGCGTTGGCAGCAGGATCAAAAGGCTCAGAATCAGGCCGCGATAAAGGCCGTGGCTGGCCAACGCGTTCACCAGAGCAACCAGCGGATCCCACTCGAAGAAGAGGCGCACCGGCGCGCGCAGATGGATGTCGGTGCCCGCGCCGCCCGAGGGGCGCAGTGAGGTGAATACGAGCAGTCCGAGAAACAGGAGCAGGAAGAAGATCTGTGAAATCCTGCGCAAAAGCGGCAATCTGGACCGGGCCACGAATCTCCTCCAAGGCAAGTGTCTTCACGTCGACAGTGAACAACCGCTCACTCTAATTGCATAAACATCGAGGTGGTCGGATGTGCGCCGCGGAAAATCATTTGGCTAATCGCAGGTTCCTGCAGCGTTCACGCAGGCGCGCAACCGCGGTTGGCGTATGAAGCATGATGGTGGCTGGGAGGAGCGCAGGACAGTGATCAGCGTCACGGATCGCAGCATTCGGGAGATTCGAGTTCACTCTAACTATAAGAAAATAATGAACGTTTAACAGACTCCCGCGCGCGGATGGGGGCGGGAATCACATTCGGTTGATCAGCGAAGCAATGCAGGCTGCGCCGAAGCCGTTGTCGATGTTGACCACAGAGACGTTGGGGGCGCAGGTGTTCAGCATGCCGAGCAGGGCCGCCACGCCGCCGAAGGACGCTCCATAGCCGACGCTGGTAGGTACGGCAAGCACCGGCGCGTTCACCATGCCGGCAACTACGGTGGGCAATGCTCCCTCCATGCCGGCACAAACAATCAGCACGCGCGCAGCGCGCAGGGAGTCCTTCTGGGCCAGCAGGCGGTGAATGCCGGCCACGCCCACATCGGCAATCAGCTCAACCGTATTGCCCATCAGCCGGGCGGTAACGCAGGCCTCTTCGGCGACCGGCAGGTCGCTGGTGCCGGCGCAGACCACGGCGATGGTGCCTTTTCCCGGCGTTGTTTCGGACTGAGTGAGCGTGATGCAGCGGGCCATTTCATGAAACTCCGCACGCGATTCAACGGCGAGCACTGCCTCATAGGCTTCGCGCGAAGCGCGTGTTGCCAGCACATTGCCGCCGGCAATGGCCATGCGGCCGAAGATGGTCGCGACCTGCTCGGTGGTTTTACCCGCGGCGAAGATCACCTCCGGCATGCCCGTGCGCAGGGCGCGGTGGTGGTCCACTTTGGCAAAGCCAATGTCTTCATAGGGCAGATCGCGCAACTTTTCGAGCGCCGCGGAGACTCCCGTTCGGCCTTCGCGGACTTCGGTCAGCAGCGATTCGATTTGCGTACGATCCATATTCTCTTCTCCAAACTCAACTCGTCAGGCTTTGTAACAGGGCACGACTTTAGTCCTGCCGATAATTCCAACAAAATGGATTGGGCTTTAGCAGCCCTAGCGACTCGGTTTCGCGTTGGCGGATCTCACCAGAGCCGAGTAGGCCTGCGTAGCCTTTTCGATCACTCGCTTGAGCGGGATCGAGTGTTCGGCAGCAATCTTCTTGCAATCCTCGTATTCCGGCGTGGCGTTGGCCTCATCGCCGTTGGGCCAGCGGGCGATCTTGATCTTGACCGGTCCCCAAGGGGTTTGAGCTTCTGCGAATTCGCGGGCCAATGCAATCTTGTTTTCCAAGCGCCAATGCAAGCCGATGGTAGTTGTCTCGCGGAAGATCAGGTCGCGCATCTCGGCAACCCGTTCGGGTGCGCACAGCACGGTCAACTGAACCCCGGTGCGGCCCTTTTTCATCTGCACGGCCACCCTATACACGTCCCATGCGCCCGCAGCGAGCAGCAACTCGCTGACATAGGCGATGACCTGCGGGTTGGTGTCGTCGATGACCGTTTCCAGGATGGCGATTTTGCCTTCTGTCTCCGGCTCGGACGCGGATGAGATCTCAGCCGCTTGTTCCCCGATGAGCATGCGCAGCAAATTGGGCTGCCCCGGCGTGTCGCGCCCGCCCGCGCCGTATCCAGTGGCCACGATCCGCATGGTTGGCAGCTTGGCGTACTCCACATCCAGCATGCGCAGAATGGTTGCGCCGGTGGGGGTAACGCGTTCCATCGGCGGGCCGTCCGCATAGACGGGTGCATCGGCAAGAAGAGCGAGAGTGGCCGGAGCGGGAACGGGCAGGGTGCCGTGCTGGCACACAACAGTCCCGCTACCCACATTCAGAGGCGAAGCCAGCCAGCGGTCCACGTTCAGGTATTCAGCCCCAGCGGCGGAGCAGACGATGTCCACGATCGTGTCTACCGCGCCCACTTCGTGAAAGTGCACCTCCTCGATAGGCATGGAGTGAATGCCGGCTTCTGCCTCGCCAAGAAGCTGAAAGGCGCGCATCGAGCGTTGCTTGACGCGCTCTGCCAGGGGCGCGGAGCGGATGATGCCCAGGATCGCCGCAAGCGAGCGGTGTCCGGCGTGGCTGTGCGCGTGCGCTTGAGGCCCATCGTGCGAATGCCCGTGCGCATGCGAGTGGGCGTCCTCATGAGAGTGTTCGTGCGTGTGCCCGGAAGCTTCTGCATGCGAGTGGGCATGCGACCCATACTCGTCGGCGTGGGAATGCGCATGCGCCTCGTGCCCGTGTTCTCCGTGCGAGTGGGAGGCTTGCGCTTCGCCATGAGAATGGCCCTCATGCGAATGACCGTGCTCCTTGTCGCCCGGTGGGATCACGTCGACCTTGGTGCCGGTCAGCCCGCCGCGCATCACCTTGCGCTGGTGCAGGTGAGCGCCCACGCCTAGCTGGGTACAAGTTTCCTGAAGCACGGAGAAAGGGACGCCGGCATCGACAAGAGCACCCAGCAGCATGTCGCCGCTGATGCCGGAAAAACACTCAAGGTATCCAATACGCATCGATTGCGATTTTAAACTGCCGGTCAGGCGCCGCGTCGTGCCAAGACCTCGACGGGAAGAAGATCGTTCAAAGAGCCGGAACGAAATCCCGCGCAATCCAGCGTCACGTATTTGAAACCGGCCTTCTTCAGCGCGGCGGTAATGGCGTCCAGCATCGGCATGGTGAGCGCCTTGGGCAGTTCATTGCGCGCAATCTCCACCCGCGCCACTTCGCCGTGATGACGCACGCGCAGTTCGCGGAAGCCCAACTGGCGAAGTGCCTCTTCGCCCTGCTCAATTTGAGCCAGAACTTCGCGGGTCACCGTCCGGCCGTATTCAACTCGCGACGAGAGGCACGGTGCGGCGGGCCGATCCCACAGCGGAAATCCCGCGGCCTTAGAGAGTGCTCGAACTTCGAGCTTGGTGAAACCAACTTCGGCGAGCGGGGCCAGCACATCCTGCTGCTCGGCGGCGCGCTGGCCGGGGCGGTAGTCGCCGCGGTCGTCGGCGTTCATTCCGTAAGCAATGCGCTCAAAGCCCAGCTCCGCGCCCAGCTTCCTCATGCTGGTGAAGAGCTCCGTCTTGCAATGGAAGCAGCGGTTGGCGTCGTTGCGGGCGTAATCGGCCTGATCCAGCTCTTCAGTCTGCACAATGTGCAGCGGCATCCCCAGCGATTCGGCAAAAGCCTTGGCCTGCTCCATATCGCGGCGGGCAAGGCTGGCTGAATCGGCCAGCACGGCCAGCATGCCGCTGCCCAGCACGCGATGCGCGGTGGCAGCCAGAAACGCGGAATCCACGCCTCCCGAGTAGGCCACCATGAGGCTGCCCAGTTCGGCAAGCCGCGCTTCCAGCGCATGCAGTTTCGCGATGGTCTCCGGATGCGCTGCCGCCGCGCCGGCCGCTGCTTCGAGTGGGTCCAATTGCGTCTGTGTTTCTGCCGCCATGCGGCGATTATATCGCCCTATGATTTCTCGATGTTTATGAATTCGTTTCCGAGGTCAATAGGGGGCCTTCGCCCTCGACAGCAAGAATTCTTTCGTAGAGTCGTTTCTTGATATCTTCATCGGAATCAGTATATGTAAGGAAATTAAACTGTCGAATATCGAAATGCAGGCCTTTCTCGGGCGTCAATTCATTCTCGTGGCACATCCAGATCACTTTTCTACCTAGCCCGTGCATCATTCCAGCCTCAAAATAGACTCCGCCTCGTTGGAGGGTGAAATCTGCAACCATAAATCGTGATCTGCGGATCTGGGCGATGATTTCATCATCAATGCGATTTACATGGTGTTCCCGATCAATACGAAACGGCTTATAACCAGATTCCTTGATAGACGGTTCGATAGCGGTTCCCCAAATCGCGTCAGTGTCCTTTCTGAAGGCCATTGCAACGAAGCACTGTGTTAGGGATCGTCCGGACGTCTTAAGGTCCTCTATGCGGCTCCATCCATCCATGGTCACAACTATGCTTGGTCCACTCGGTACCGTCGTATCGTTCGAGACAAACCTCTTTTGAAAAAGTGCACCCATAAGGTACTTTGCCTCATTCCAGCCGTTCGCCGCGATTAGAGGATAATCGCTCATCACATTGAAATCAGCAGGTTTACCTAGCTTCGTAGATCGCTCCCCAAGAACTTGAAGAAGCCGATCAATCATTTCTGGCGGGCTATATCGCGGAACGAGGGTGCACAGCCCTTCAAAATTACTGTTATCAATGGAAACCCAAATCCCTGGATTTCGCCGACAATACGCAGAAAGCATAGCCCTCTGGTCATCCGAGCAGCCCAATCCAAAAGATGGGTTTATCCGAAAGGTTCCACAAGTTTTGCAGTCGTAGCAGAGATTCACCCGAGCTGGATCACCAAAAAAAGAATCGGCGTTACTCCCGCATAGGGGGCAACGCCGTTGCTTACTTTCAATAGACATATGTGGCTGATAGCTGTCCATTCCTTGCCTCGGGCTGTAATGTTTTCCCGGCGATCCTAACACATTCTGAGTTCGGATCTACGGATCAATTACCCGAGAGGTAAACTGACGGTCTACTCGCCCTTTTCCCAGCGCTTGGGACGCCGGTTTGCCTGCAGGATCTTCTTGCGCAGGCGCAGCGACTTCGGAGTGACCTCGACGACCTCGTCTTCGGCGATGAATTCAATCGCCTGTTCGAGATTCTGCGCCTTGTAAGGAACCAGGCGGATGGCGTCATCGGCGCTGGACGCGCGCATGTTGGTCATCTTCTTTTCGCGGACAACGTTCACGTCGAGATCGTTGTCGCGCGAGTGCTCGCCGACAATCATGCCCTCGTAGACTTCCACGCCGGCTCCGACAAACAGAATCCCGCGCTCCTGCAAACCGTTCAGCGCATAGGTCGTGGTCGGTCCCTGGCGGTCGGCGATCAAAGCGCCGGTAGGACGCTGCGGAATCTCGCCCTGGTAGGGAATGTAGCCATCGAAAAGCGCGTTCATCACGATGGTTCCGCGGGTCTCGGTCAGCATTTCGCTGCGCAGTCCGATGATGCCCCGGCTGGGCACGCGGAACTCCATGCGCACGCGGCCTGAGCCGTGATTGTGCATCTTGGTCATCTCGCCCTTGCGCGGTCCAAGCTTCTCGATCACCACGCCGGTGTGCTCTTCGGGCACATCGATGGTCAGGTGTTCGACGGGCTCCATGCGCGTTCCATCCACCATCTTGGTGACGATTTCAGGACGGCCGGCCATCAGCTCGAAGCCTTCCCGGCGCATCATCTCGATGAGAATGGCAAGCTGTAATTCGCCGCGGCCCAACACTTTGAAGGTATCCGGCATGCCTGTGTCTTCCACGCGAATGGATACATTGGTGAGCAGTTCCTTCTCCAGGCGCTCACGGATGTTGCGGCTGGTGACGTATTGGCCTTCGCGGCCGGCAAACGGCGAATTGTTCACGCTGAACTGGATGGCGATGGTCGGCTCATCGATGACGATCAAGGGCAGCGGCGAGGGCTTGTCCACGGAGGTGATGGTCTCTCCGATGGTGATCCCTTCGATGCCGGCCACAGCAATGATGTCGCCGGTGGTGGTCTCGGTGGTCTCGGTCCGCTTCAGGCCGCTGAAGGTGAAGAGCTTGGTGATCTTGGTCTTCATCAACGACCCGTCGCGCTTGGAGATCATCACCTCGTCGCCGGCGTGCAAAGTGCCCTGGAATACGCGGCAAATCGCGATGCGGCCAAAGTAATCCGAGTAGTCGAGGTTGGTCACCAAAATCTGCAGCGGGGCTTCGGTGTCGCCGGTCGCGGGGGGAATGGTGCTGACGATGCTCTCGAAAAGCGGCTGCAGATCCGTCCCGGGATTGGCCATGTCGGTGGTTGCCTGCCCGAGTTTGGCCACGGCATAGAGCACCGGGAAGTCGAGCTGCGTTTCGTCGGCATCCAGATCGATGAACAGGTCATAGATCTCGTTCAGCACTTCCTGGGGGCGGGCGTCGGGACGGTCGATCTTGTTGATCACCACGATGGGCTTGAGCTTGGCTTCAAGCGCTTTGGCCAGGACGTAGCGGGTCTGCGGCAGCGGGCCTTCGGCAGCGTCCACCAGCAGCATGACGCCATCCACCATCTTGAGCGCGCGCTCCACTTCGCCGCCGAAGTCGGCGTGGCCCGGGGTATCGACGATGTTGATCTTGCCGCCTTCGAAAACAATGGCGGTGTTCTTGGCGAGAATGGTGATGCCGCGCTCGCGCTCCAGCTCGTTGGAGTCCATCACCCGTTCGGCGACCTGCTCGTTGGCGCGGAATGTTCCCGACTGCCGCAGCATGGCATCTACGAGGGTTGTCTTGCCGTGGTCAACATGGGCAATGATGGCGATATTGCGTATCGTCTGGGTCACAGGTGCAGATTTCCTTCTCTTGGGTTTGGCCACGCGGGGCCGGTGTTGGGAGGGCAGAAAGAGTCGTTTCACCGCACACTGCGGCACCATCCATTGTAACAGGAAGGTGGCCGCAATGTGGGATGGCGTGGCAGGAGATGGTTCGAACCTCCGCATGGGACTATCTCAAAAGCTCCTCCCCGCGTACACTTTGGGTCAAATGACGAACGCCGCCGCTGCTCCCGCCAACCGTCGAATGGTTTCGAATCACCCTTTTAGCGCGGGCTTTGCCCGCCTTTCCCGCGGAATAGCCCTGCTGGGTTGCGCGCTCCTTCTTGTTCTGATGAGCGCCCGGCCCACGCTCGCGCAGGCCGCGTCAATTCACCCGCTTTTGATCTACGCCATTGACGTCGAGGGCGGGCAGGCTACCCTGCTGGTTGCACCCTCGGGCGCGTCATTGCTGGTGGATACTGGCTGGCCGGGCGAGAACGGCCGCGACCCGAGCCGCATTCAGGACGCCATGCGCGATGCCGGAATCACGCGCCTGGACCACGTGCTGATCACCCACTTTCACGTCGACCACGTCGGAGGATTACCCGAACTGGCCAAAAGAGTTCCGATAGGCGAGTTTCTTGACCACGGCGTCAACCGTGAGGATTCCGACATCACACGGCGGGATTTCGCCGCCTATCTGAAGGCCATCGAAGGCAAGCCGCGCCGCATTCTCCATCCCGGCGACACCATCGACTTGCCCGGCCTGACGACGGTCGTTTTGACCGCCGGCGGCGACCACATCAAATCTGTCCCCGGAATTGCCCCAAAGCCGAACCCTTTCTGCGCCACGGAGCCCGCCTGGCCGGCCGACACCACGGAGAATCCGCGCTCGGTGGGTATTTTGGTGCGCTTCGGCGGCTTCAGCTTTCTCGACCTCGGCGATCTGACCAAGGACAAGGAAGTCGCGCTGGTGTGCCCGGCGAACCCCATCGGCACGGTGGACCTTTACCTGGTGACGCATCACGGTTTCAACCTGTCCAACTCCCGCGCCATTGTCGACGCGATTCATCCGCGGGTGGCGATCATGGACAACGGCGCGCACAAGGCGGGCAGCCCCGAGGCCTGGCAAACGGTCCACCAAAGCCCGGGATTGCAGGACCTGTGGCAGTTGCACACGGCCGAGGATTCCGACGCCGCGCATAACAGCCCAGCGGCCCTGATCGCCAATCCGGCCGGAAGTGGGCAGGACGGAGCGTTCTTCAAAGTCGTCGCGAACGCAGACGGTAGCTTCACCGTAACCAACTCGCGTACAGCAGAAGCCCGCAACTATCCGGCGCCCAAGAGATGAAAAGCCTGCGGAAAAACTCAAATCTACTAGGCCTTGTAACAGGGCACGACTTCAGTCGTGCCGATAAGGTCGATAGAATGAATGCCGGGCTTTAGCCCCTGCCAAGACCCGTTCCGCCACTTCACTCGTTTCTGGGATAGTTCCGCAATCTGCTTCTACCGCAGGGAGCTGTTCCAGGATCGCGCTGAGCGGCCTGCGTTACCATAAAAGAAGTTCAGGGGATCCGCATGTTCGTTGTCATCTGGCAGTTCGAGATTGCCGAGGAGAAGGTTGCCGTCTTCGAAGCCGCCTATGGGCCGGAGGGCGCCTGGGCCCAGCTCTTCCGCACCTCGCCCGACTACCTGGGCACCGAGCTGCTGCGCGACGCCTACGTACCGGGCTCATACCTGACCATCGACCGCTGGGCCAGCGAAGAGGCCTTCCGCGCTTTCCGCAAGGACCACGACGGTGCCTACGAAGCCCTGGACCGCGCCTCCGACGAGCTGACGGGCAAGGAAACGCGCATCGGGGCGTACACGGTCTGATTAGCGTCGTTCTTTTACTCGATGACAAGAACGTTTCTGCTGAACTCCTGTCCGGCCAAATGCAAGATCCCTTTGTCAAAGGTGACCAGAATACCGTCCTCGCTGATCGCAAGACCCAGGAGGTATGCGTCCGTCACCTGTTGATGACCAACGATTCGTCTTGCGAATCGAACGGTGGTCTCGACCCAGCTCTTTTCGATACTCATATACAGGTAATCCGGATGCCCCTTAAGGGCCTGGAGTACCGCTATTGCATGTGGTACGGTGCGCGGTCCGGGTCGAAAACTGGGATTCGCAGTCAAGCGGACAAAACCCGTCTCCGTCAAGGGGCAAACGCAGAAAATGCCTCTGCGAGATGAATTGAACCAGTTCTGCACCTTTTGGTGGTGCTCATGCCCCGGCTCCAGCAAGGCGATAAGAACATTCAAATCGAGCAGGTTATTTCGGCTCATATTCTTCGGCTTCCAGTTGTTTAATCTCTTCAGATGTAATCGTTCTTCCGGTTGGCGGAAAAATGGGCAGACCATTCGGCAAAAACTGGATCTCCGGTACCGCTGCAGGCGTAGCGGCCTGCGCATTTTGAATCAACTCATCCAAGGCAGCGCCCAAGGTGAGTCCGCGCGCTCGTGCATAGTAGCGGACGTAAGCGTGTGTCTCGCGTTTCAATGTCACTGTGGTTCTCATGAGCGCATTATGCATCATTTTCAAGTTTGATGAGACTCATAAATTCTGATGCGCTTTCAAGCCATCGGTCGGGCCGTTTCACAACTTTCCCGTTTTGTTCGCTTTTTTGCTATCATTGGTTCTGCAGCCCTGCTACAATCCCATCGAAATCCAAATCAAACGCCGCGCCACGAACTTGTACAAAATCAAGCATCCTGGGCGACGAGAACTCAGAGGAAACCTTCTCATGGCGATAGCCGATGACCGCAGTAAAGCCGTTGAACTAGCCCTTGCACAGATCGAAAAACAGTTTGGCAAAGGGTCCATTGTCCGGCTCGGGTCCAAGGAAGCGCTGGTGCCCATCGCGGTGATCTCGACCGGATCGATCAGTTTCGATGCGGCACTGGGCGTGGGTGGCGTTCCTCGCGGACGCGTGATCGAAGTGTTCGGCCCGGAGTCGTCGGGCAAGACGACCATCACTCTCCAGATCATTGCCGAGGCTCAACGCCTGGGCGGCCTGGCAGCCTTTGTGGACGCCGAGCACGCGCTCGATCCCGGCTATGCCAAAAAGTTGGGTGTCGATGTCGACAACCTGCTGGTTTCGCAGCCTGACTCGGGCGAGCAGGCGCTGGAAATCACCGAGGCATTGGTCCGCTCCGGCGCAATCGACGTGCTGGTGGTGGACTCGGTAGCCGCGCTCGTTCCCAAGGCCGAACTGGACGGCGAGATGGGCGATTCCCACGTAGGCCTCCAGGCCCGCCTCATGTCCCAGGCCCTCCGCAAGCTGACTGGCACGGTTTCCAAGTCGCGCACTTCGCTGATCTTCATCAACCAGATCCGCGAAAAGATCGGCGTCATGTTCGGCAATCCGGAAACCACCACCGGCGGTCGCGCCCTCAAGTTCTACTCTTCGGTGCGCATCGACATTCGCCGCATCGCTGCGGTCAAGGACGGCGACGCTGTAGTCGGCAACCGCACCAAGGTCAAGATCGTCAAAAACAAGGTGGCCGCGCCCTTCCGCGAAGCGGAATTCGACATCCTCTATGGCGAGGGAATAAGCCGTGAGGGCGACGTGCTCGATCAGGCGGTTCTGGCCAACATCGTCGAAAAGTCCGGCGCATGGTACAGCTACGCCGGCGACCGCATCGGGCAGGGACGGGAGAACACCCGCACCTTCCTCAAGGAGAACAAGGACATTTTTGCCCGCATGGATGCCGAGCTACGCAAGAAGCTCGGCATCGGTGGCCTGAAGGCGGATGTGCCGGAAATTCCGGCCGCCGGCCCGGCAGAGGCCAAGGAAGCCGTAAAGGGACGCAAAGGATAGCTTTTCGATCTCAAGAAGGCCGGCCTCTCAAGGGGCCGGCTTTCTTGTTGGTGCGTCCGGGCGGGACCGTAATCTCCGGGACAGCGACTCGCAAGTGGATCAGGCCTCGGCGTGCTGGGGTGGGGGAAGAACCGGCTCATAGCCCAGTGACTTCCACCAGGCATCGAAGGCTGCCAGGGAGCGCTCGCATTGGATGCGGTGGCGTTCCTTCTTGTCGCGGACCTTTTTGCGCAGCTCCTCTTCAAGCGGCTCGATCAGGTCGAAGGTCATATTCGTGGGCTGGAAGTGCTTGGGGTCGGCGTGCGTGATGTAGTGGACGAGCGATCCAAGCCCGCTGGAACGGGGCGCGGGAACGGGCTCGACACAGCGCGCGGATGCCGCGGCATAGACGCCGGCGAGGAGCCCGGTGGCGATCGACTCGGTATAGCCCTCGACTCCGGAAAGCTGCCCGGCGAAGAAGAGCCAGGGAGCGGTCCTGAGGCGCAGGCTCTCGTCGAGCAGAACGGGCGCCTGGATGTAGGTGTTGCGGTGGATCTGGCCGTAGCGCAGGAAGCGCGCGTTTTCGAGACCGGGGATGAGGCGCAGGACTTGGGCCTGTTGGCCGAATTTGAGGTGATTCTGGAATCCGACCAGGTTGTAGCTATCGGCGCGCAGATTCTCCTGCCGCAACTGGACAACCGCCCAGGGGGTTCTGCCGGTCCGAGGATCGCGAAGGCCCACGGGTTTCATGGGTCCGAAGCGGAGGGTGTCGCGTCCGCGGCGGGCAAGGATCTCGATGGGCAGGCAGCCTTCGAAGTAGTCGGCGGTCTCCCACTCCTTGGTCTCAGCCGGTTCTGCGGCGAGCAGCGCATCGAGGAAGCGGTCGTACTCGGCGCGATCCATGGGGCAGTTGATGTAGTCGGCGGTTCCCTTGCCCCAGCGGGCGGCCATGTAGACGCGCTCCATGTCGATGGAGTCGGTCTCGACGATGGGAGAGATGGAGTCGTAGAAGGCCAGATGTGCGGAGCCGGTGAGGCGCTGGATCTCGGCGCTGAGTGCGGCTGAAGTCAGCGGGCCGGTGGCCAAGATGGTGATCTGCTCGCCTTCTCCCTCTTCGGCGAGAGATGTGACTTCTTCGCGGAAGACTCGAATTCGCGGCTCGGCGGCGATGGCCTCGGAGATGAGGCGCGAGAACTCAACCCGGTCAACGGCCAGGGCGTGGCCCGCCGGGACGGCCGCCTGATCCGCAAAGCGCAACAGCGCGGAAGCTCCCCTGCGCATCTCCTGCTTCAGCAGCCAGGGGGCGGTATGGGGCGACTCGCTCTTCAGCGAGTTGGAGCAGACCAGTTCGCCGAAGTCCGTGGTCTGATGAGCCGGCGTAAGGCGCGGCTTTCCGTCGACCACGGTGCGCATCTCGTAGAGGTCCACATCGCAGCCCAGGCGCGCGGCGGTGAGTGCCGCCTCGGGGCCGGCGAGGCCGCCGCCGATCACACGAATTCTCATGAGGCCACCTGCGCGCCGGGTTGCTGGGCGGAGCCGGACTGTGGGACTGATTCGGTCGCTTCGGCCGGTGTCGGGCGCAAACCGGCAGCCAAGCGGCGAAGTGCAGCCTCATTGACCCGGACGTTGCGCCACTCGTCCAAAAACTCTGCGCCCATGGCGCGGTAGAAGTCGATAGCGGGGGTGTTCCAGTCGAGGACCTCCCACTGGAGGCGCTTGCAGCCCTTTTCGACGGCAATAGCTGCCACCCGCTGCAGGAGAGCCTTGCCGATGCCCAGGCCGCGGAACACCGGCTGGACAAAAAGGTCCTCCAGGTACAGGCCGGGGCAGCCAAGCCATGTGGAATAGTTGAAGAAATAAAGGGCAAAACCTGCGGGGCGGCCGTCTTGTTCGGCGATGAGGCAGGAATAGTAGGGGGTGGGGCCGAATCCGTCGCGCAGCAGCCCCTCTTCGGTGGCCTCGACGGCCTCCGGCTCGCGCTCGAAAGTGGCGAGGGCGCGAATAAAAATCAGAATCTGCGCAACATCTGCTTCAGTAGCCGTGCGAATCGTGGTTGCCATGCATATTCTATTGTAGGGTGTGATCCATGCCACAAGTGGGCACACTCGAAACGCATTAGGATGAACGGGTATACGCGCTGACGAAGCCTGCGCGAGTTCCCGCCGGCGCGGACGCCAGACGTGGAAATTCGCATCAAGCAACCGGCACAACAATCTTGTGCAAGAATGTAAAGCGCCCCGGCGCATCGGTTGCACGGGCATATTTACGCGACAGGCGTCCTGGCGCTAGCCTGTGCGTGCGCTATTGAACTGATTGATTTGAGCCCGCGTAACCCTTCGTTCGCGCCGCTCCAAGGAGAAGAAAAATGAAACGCTCGATTTCACTTTGGCTGGGTCTGGCGGCACTGGTCCTCACGCCCGCGCTTGCGCAGGTCCCGGCGGCCATGGGCAAGATTCACGGACACGTTACGAATCCCACCGGCATGTCGACGACCAACGGCACCGTAAGCCTGTCAAACGACGGAAACCGCACCAACAAGTTCACCTTTCCGGTAGACGCGAACGGCGACTACAAGGGTGACGCGACGCCGGGCAACTACTCGGTGATCTATCGCGCTCCGGATACACCGGCGGACAAGATGGTGGACCTTATCGAGAATGTTCGCGTTTTGACCGGTCAGGACATTCAGCAGGACATCGACATGTCGCGCAAGGAGTTCATCGACAAGCTGAGTCCGGAAGAAAAGAAGAATCTTGAAGAGATCAAGAAGAAGAACGCGGCAGCTATGTCAATCAACGCGGTGATCAAGGGCTTGAATGCCGATCTCCGCGTGGTAATGCAGGACCTCAAGGACGCCGACCCCACGAATGCGCGCGCGGCTGCAGCTGCGCAACTGACCGGAACCCCTACCAAGCAGGAATTGGACGCCAAAATAGAAGAGATCAAGACGGCCAAATTCACGGAAGTGGAAACGCTGATGCTCAAGGACACGGCGGCCAAGCCGGACGCCTCGGTTCTGTGGGCGCAGCTGTGCAAAGGACAGATCGGTCTGAGAAAGTTTGACGATGCCGAGACCTCCTGCAAGAAGGCTCTCGACCTTGAGGCCACGTCGAAGAAGCCGAACCCGCAGACGCAGGGCGCGGCTGGCAGCGATCTGGGCGAAGTTTATGCGCGTACCGGAAAAGTGCCAGAAGCCAATGCGGCATACGACGCGGCAGCCAAGATCAATCCTCCGCAGGCGTATCTCTACCTGAAGAACGAAGCCGTGATCTTCTCGCAGGTGGGCAATGCGGATGCACAGGCTGCTGCGGCGGACGAAGCCATCAAGGCCGATCCGACCCAGCCGCTACCCTATTATCTGAAGGGCCAGGGCTTGATCGGCAAGGCGACCTTCAAGGATGTCGTCGATCCCAAGACGCATGCCAAATCACAGGTAATCGTATTGCCGGAGGATTGCCTGGCGGCTTATCAGAAGTACGTGGAGCTTGCGCCGACCGGTGCTTACGTCAAGGACGTGCAGGGCATTCTGGCCCAGGCCGGCCAGAAGCAGGACACCAGCTTCAAGGCGGGTAAGACCAAGAAGTAGTCTGTTCGGCTTTCGAGCCTGCAAAGGGCGCTCCCGGCAGCCGGGCGCGCCCTTTGTGTTGTGCGCTCCAACATGCAGAAACCTCTACAATCCAGAACATGAAGAGTGAACTGCCCAACTATGAGCATGCCTGTGCGGTGGTGGACTGCATTGCGAAGGGCATCGAAAGCAGGCTGCCGCCCGCTGAGGTTGTGGACCTGGATCGCGCGGCCGGGCGGGTTCTGGCCGAACCGCTGATTGCGGACATGGACCAGCCTCCCTTTGCTCGCTCCACGCGGGACGGCTTCGCCTGCCGTGCCGATGAGGCAAACCGTCATCAATCGCTGCGGGTAGCGGGATCGGTGCATGCGGGGCACATTCCGGAGGGCCCGCTTCCGTCGGGATCGGCCTGGGAGATCATGACCGGCGCACCGCTGCCGGATGGGGCTGACGCAGTGGCCATGATTGAGCACGTCGAGCATGTGGACGCCAACGGTGGCCAGGTGCGGCTGCTGCCGCCACGGCAATTGGAGCCGGGGGAAAACATCGTCGCCCAGGGAGCCCAGGCACGCGCGGGTCAGCGACTGCTGGAGCCGGGAATCCCGATCACCTTTGCGCAGATCGCCCTGGCGGCGTCGTGCGGGTATGCGATGCTCAAGGTTTCCGCGCGGCCGCAGGTGGCGATTCTGGCAACCGGAGACGAGATTGTGCCTGTCGACCGGATTCCTGCGCCGGGGCAGATTCGCAATTCGAATGCGCCGATGCTGGCGGCGATGGTGGAAGCGGCCGGCGGAGAGCCGTGGATTCTTCCCTCAGCGGCTGACACGGCAGAGGCGCTCGACGCCGCGCTCGTGCAGGCCCGGCAGGCGGAGATGCTGATCGTTTCCGGGGGCGTTTCAGCGGGCAAGTTCGACCTGGTTGAGCCGGCTCTGGCGCGCGCCGGAGCGCAGTTTCACTTTACAGGGGTGCGTATTCAGCCCGGCAAGCCGCTGGTCTTCGGGGAAATGCCCCGCGCTGAGGATAGGCGAAGCGCACTTCCCTTCTTCGGCCTGCCCGGCAACCCCGTTTCATCCGCGGTGACATTCACGCTCTTCGCGACGCGTATACTGGCTGCTCTGACGGGCAAAATGGCAGGGCCTCGATTTGCACTTGCCAGGCTCGTAGAGGTGAAGGGCAAGACCGGCAGGCATGGGTTCACGCGTTTTCTTCCGGCAGCCTGCGACTTCAACGCGTCGACGGACGCGCTTCCCGAGGTGAGGCTGACGCGGACCCAGGGCTCTGGCGATCTGGCGGCGCTGGCGTTGTCGAATTGCTTCGTGGTTGCACCGGAAGACATCAAAAACTTTGAAGAAGGCGAGATTGTTCGTATTCTGCTGACCTAGAGCGGTTCCCCAATATGTGTGCCCCGCGCCAAATCGTGCAAGGTGGCTTCTTCTTGGTGAAAAAGCCACTCGAGCGCATCACTTTCGATGTATAGCAATTGGAGAACCGCTGTGAGGTCCGCCATGAGAGAGTCATCCCCTTCGCATCTTTCGCACTTTGACGCTTCCGGCGCGGCGTCGATGGTGGACGTCAGTGCAAAGACGCCCACGCGGCGATCGGCTACGGCATCGGCGTTCGTAGAGCTTTCCGCGGCGGTGCTGGCGGCATTGCCCGCCAATCCCAAGGGGAGTCCGCTGGAAGTAGCGCGCTTCGCGGGAATCCAGGCGGCCAAGCGTACCGCCGACCTGATCCCCATGTGCCATCCGCTGCAGCTTTCGCATGTGGACGTGCAAGTCCAGATCGTGGCAACCGGAGTGCGTATCACGGCGACGGTGGCCACCACCGGCCCCACGGGCGTGGAGATGGAAGCGCTGACGGCGGCTTCCGTTGCGGCGTTGACGGTGTACGACATGACCAAGGCGCTGGACAAGGGCATTGTGATCCGCGCGGTGCAACTGGAGAGCAAATCCGGAGGTAAGAGCAGGGACTTCGTGCGCAAGCCAATGGACGTGGGAGAAGCGTTAGACCGGCGGTAGCGCTGTTGCGTTGAGTTCGCGAGCGTGCCGAACCCTCCGCTCCGTGGACAGCAGGGGGTTCGGATCTCGAATCGAAACCAGGGAATCCTATTTGAATTGCGGCGCTACCGTTGTGCCTGGGGCGGGCGCGGTGCGCCTGTCGTCATCGGGCGGAGCCACAAAGGGCTCGGGGCCAAGATGTCCGCGATGGCAGGTTCCGCAGGTGACCGGTGCGCCGGAGCTGTCGATCTTGGAAATGTAGTCCCGGTTGATCCCCTCCACCATCGTGAACATCCGGCGGGCGGTTTGCTTTTCGGGCCTGGAGTCGTCGGGGAAGTTGAGCCGCGGCCTGCCGTTGGGGCCGATGTTCTTCGGATCCGCCACGTGGCAGGTGCTGCAATGGCTGCCCAGCGCCGCCTCCCATTGCTCCATGATCTCGTGGACCTGCTGGCCGGTCAGGTCTTTGGGAAGAACCTGCAGGTTGGTGGGCGCGGGATAGACGCGCGGCGGTGCCAGTGCGCCGGCGGACGCAGGTGAAGCGGTAGGCGGTGCTTGTGCGGAGGCACCGACGGCCAACAGAGCGGCCGACGCGAGTACAGCCAGTGAAGCGGAAAACACCAGGGAAGTTGCTTTCACGTGCGGGGTTTCCTCGATTTTCAGAATGGATACAGCGCTTGAGCAAATCCTAAGCGAGCGAACTTAATCCTGCGTGAAGCTGACCAGGTTATTCAGATCGATCTTCCCGTCAATCGGGATTCTTTTCCCGATCAGGCTTTTGGGGCCGGAGACACAAGGGTTGCCGGGCATTGCGAAGCGCAGGGGCCAGTCCACCGCTTCGTGAATACCGATGCGGGGTGTGACCAGGACTTCGTGCGGGGCAAAACCGTCTTCGCGTAGTTGGAGCGGCGAATCTGGGTCGAGCAGGTCCAGGCCGTTGAAGCCGGCGCGCGTGAGCCCGAGCGCCTGGCACAAGCGACTGGGGCCGCCGGTGAGCTCGCGCGGAGCCGCCACTGCTGTGAGGCCGCGATTGCGCGCCATCGCCAGCTGGCCCGAAACCGGTTCAAGCGCGCGCAGCAGCACGCAACCCGCCTGCCCATCGGCCTCGCAAGAGACATTCATGCAGAAATAACGGCCATAGATGGCGTAGACATAGGCGTGCGCGGCTGGGCCAAAGATCACCAGATTGCGCGGGGTGGGGCCACGGAAGGAATGAGCAGCCGGGTCGGGCGGATCGTTGTGGGGACCGAGATAAGCCTCAACCTCAACGATCCGTCCGGCAAGGACTTGCGTCCCGGTGCGAACCACCAGGAGCTTTCCCAGCAAATGCGGGGCCACGTGCTCGGCGCGCTCCTCAAAGAAGGAACGCGCCGGCAGACGACCCGGCATCGCGAGTTCAGCCTTGGCGGAATGATTCTCTTTCGTCCTCCTTGCCATTACTTCGCGGCTGGCAGGCCCTGAATCAGCGCCAGCACCTCTTCGGCGTGGCCCGCAGGCGTAACCTTGGGAAAGACATGCAGAAGGGTCTGGTCAGGCCCAATGACGAAGGTGGTCCGCTCAATTCCGAAGACCATTTTTCCGTACATGTTCTTTTCCTTCAGCACGCCAAACTGATTGCAGACTTTCTCGTCTACATCAGCGAGGAGTGTGTACGGGAGGTTGAATTTGGCGCGGAATTTTGCCTGCGCCTTGGGCGTGTCACGGGAAATGCCCAGCACCACAGCGCCGGCGGCCTGAATCTTTTCGAACTGGTCGCGGAACCCGCAGGCCTCGATGGTGCAGCCTGGAGTATCCGCGCGGGGGTAGAAAAAGAGCACCACGGGCTTGCCCGCGTAGTTGGAAAGACTGACAGTGACGTCTTCGTCGGTCTGCAGGGTGAAATCGGCTACTTTTTGATTCAGTTCCATGATTCCTCGTGGGTGACTCGTATGGTAAATAGGAAGGTTCAGGGAGGCGTCGGGTTGCAATATTTCCGCAGGGAAGGCCGGAAGGCTTTATGCAACTTTGGGATGTGGGTGCCTGCGCGCTTTGTGCTGAGCATATGCGGGTTGTCGGTCGGGCTCGCGCTTGCGGCCGCGGCGCAGTATCCGGGTCAGGTAGCCAAGTCTACCAAGGATGCCCCCGAGCTGCGCAGTGTCGCCGTGCTGGAATGGACAGGTGAGGCGGGCAAGCCGAAAGCGTGCCGGATCGTCCCCGTGGCCGTCCTGGACGGCGGCAAGCTCCAGGACGGCGGCATCTACATGTCGCGGCCGGAGCCGCTGGCGCTGGCGGGTGAAGTTGAGTACGAGCTGCAACAGAATGGCCAGGTCACAGGCCTCTTTGACATAGAGAACTCGGGACACGAACAGGGGTCCTGGGTTGGCTACGGAGCCTGGAAGGGCAAGCCCGTGGAAAGGCCAAAGCCGACAGCAGCGGATCTTGCCAAAACGCTCACCGACGACGAAGACAGCGACCGCCCGGTGCTGCACCGCAAGAAGCATCCCGGCGATGCGCCCGAGGGCACGAAACAGGGCGCTGGCAGCTCAGATACCGGCGAGGCGTCGCCGCCCAGTGACCCGGACCGGCCGGTGCTCAAAAAGAAAAAAGACACGGGCGATGCAAGCGGAAACAGCCCAAACCCCGGCGCAAATTCGAGCCAAAACTCAAGCCCAGACTCGCCGGCAAGCGCCAGCCAGCCGGCGTCAGCCAGCGATCCGGACCGACCTGTGCTGCACAAGCATGATTCCGGGGATGCAGACAGCGCGAACAAGACCACAGATGATCCGGACCGTCCGGTGCTGAAGAAGAGCAAGAAGAAGGAGCCGGAAGACGTGGCCCATGTGGATTCGGTGGCTGGTTTCACCGATCCGGATCGGCCTATTCTGAAGCGCGGCCAGTCAACCGGATACAAACTCAATGTGGTGCCGAGCCTGATGGGCATTCCGCCGGATATGGAGCAGGCGGTCGCGGTGTCGGATGCGAAGGCGCATACGGAGCACCCGTGGAGCTTCAGTTGGGCCAATCCGAACGACGAGCTGAAGATGAAGGCGGCGATGGAAGAGATTGCCCGCACGGCGTTAGGCCTCAATCCACCACCCCCTCCCCCGGCCGCTGCGCCGAAGCGGGTTGGTGCGCGGAAGAACTCGAAACCCGTGCCCCCGGTAACACCCCCGGAGCCCGCCCCGCTGCTGGGTGAGAAGTTCAGAGTCTTCGAGCTCGCGTACGGCTCGGGCGCGACCATGGTGCTGACGGCTCATGCCGACGAGCAAACCGCCGAACCGGCGTCAGACCAACTGAACGTCCCGACAGAAAAAAAGCCTGCGCAGCACCGGTTTGTCACCTTGATCGCCCAGCCGGACTTCTACGGAAACCTGCAGGTGCTGAAGAAGAACGTGACCGACTCGGCGCATCTGGACGAGGCTCCGCGGATGATCCTGGTGGATGCCGTGGATGCTCTCGCCGACAATCGCGGTGAACTGCTCTTTGAGCTGCGCGGCGCCACACAGCGGCAGTTCGCGCTCTACCGGGTGATGCGCGGGCGGGCGGATCAGCTCTTCGTCAGCAGCGGCGGAGAGTTCGGAACGGCGAGCGAATAAGGAGTAGGGCGTAGGGAGTAGTATCCGGCCGGGTTTGCTAACATTCCTGCATTATGACCCGCGCCGCGAAGTCCGCTGTTCCCGCACCTGCCGTTCAGCCTTTCTTTCGCAAGGAAGGCCTGAGCTTTCTCCGCCAACTAGCCCGCAACAACGACCGCGAGTGGTTCACGCCGCGCAAGGCGGTCTTTGAGGCGGAACTGAAAGAGCCCATGCTGGCTCTCATTCGCAAGGTGAACGAGGCCATGGAGAGCTTTGCCCCGGCCTACGTGCGCCCGGCGGAGAAGTGCCTCTTCCGCATCTATCGCGATACCCGCTTCAGCGCCGACAAGAAGCCCTACAAGACGCATGTGGCCGCATGGTGGATGCCTGAGGGCCTGGAGAAGACCTCGGGAGCGGGATTCTACTTCCATGTGGACGCGAAGGAGGTAGTCGTGGCTGCTGGCGCCTGGATGCCGGCCAAGGACCAACTGGCTGCCATCCGCAACTGGCTCCTGGAGAACCATGTCGCTTTCCGCAAGGTCCTGCAGACAGCGGCGATACGTAAGGTATTCGCAGAGTTTGAGGGCAATGCTCTAACTCGCCCGCCAAAGGGATTTCCCTGCGATCACCCGGCGCTCGACCTGATCCGCTGCCGCCAGTGGGGACTGAGCACAACCCTCCCGGCGGCTGAAGCGTTGGAGAAGGGATTCGCCGCCAATCTGGTCCGCCATTTCCGTCTGGCTGCTCCCGTCGTGGAAGCGCTCAATACGCCGATTCTGGCTACCCTGACGCCGCGAAAGAAGGTACTCTTCGGGCTGGATTAGGGCCGGTTTCCCATCGCCTCGGAGGACTTTTTCTTGCCTGAAAATAAGGCAAAAATCGTCTGAAACCGTGGAAATATGGGCCAAAATAGACCAAATACCCAAAAAAACCTTGAAAAGCCTAAGATTTTTGTGGAAATCGCTGATTTCCCATTGACTTTGCCAGGTCTAAAGACGCATTGTAACCAACGACAGGGTTCTTGAAACCCGCATGAATACAGAGGTTCCGTGCAAGCGTTGCCTCGGTTACAGCCTTCCATGCGGAGCGCTCACGCGTAGGAACCCGAGGCAACACAGGCGACGCCAAGGGCGCGCCATAAGGAGAAGAATCACATGGCAACTGGATTGACCAAGACTGCACTTACGCGCTTGATGGCTGAGAAGATGGAAATGACCAACAAGCAGGCTGCTGCTTTCCTCGATCTGCTGGCTGAGACCGCGATCAAGGAAACCAAGAAGAACGGCGTTTTCGTAATCCCCGGCATCGGCCGCCTGGTGAAGGCGGAGCGCAAGGCGCGCGTGGGCCGCAACCCGCAGACCGGCGCGGCGATCAAGATCAAGGCCAAGACCGTTGTGAAGTTCCGCGTGGCCAAGGCCGCCAAGGACGTCATCGCCCCGGTTAAGAAGTAGTTTTTCCGGACTGTGGACAATTGCAAGATGTAGTTTTCCCGGACTGCGAATAACACGCACGGAAGAGCCCTCGCTTCGGCGGGGGCTTTTTCGTGCGGGGGGAAACCCTCAGGTTTGTCCCCGGCCGCTCAGGTTTATCAACCTGTGGAAGAACTTCATGGGAGGGCAAGAAGCGTCAGGGCACGACTTCAGTCATGCCGCAAGTGCCGCGGAGTGAACTTGGCCTTTAGGCTCTGAGGCACGTATTTCGAGACTTCTCCCTGAGATGCAGCCATCTTCCTTAGCCGGTTGTTGCCGGACTTGCAACGAAATGAAAAAGCGGCGCATTCCGCGAGGGAATGCGCCGCTTCTGATCTGACAGGCTCGCTATTTGGCCGAGGGCTTTTTAGCGGCGGGCTTGGCGGCTGCATTGCCCGTCGAAGCGGTATCGGCCAGCGCCTGATCGATCAGTTGGAAGAGCTTGCTGCGATCGACGACCTCGACGAAGGGCGATCCCTTGCTGTTGGCGGTGACCACCCAGATGGTCGGGGTGTGCTCGATGCCGACGCGTTGACCGAGGGCGTAATCCGCCTTGACGAGCGCAGCCAGCTTGCCCTGAGGATCCATGGCGAAGGGCAGGGCTATACCGTGCTCCTGAGCAAACTTCTCCGTGAACTGGTGCAGCACTTCGGGATTGAAGATGGAGCGCTGGTTCTCAAAGATGAAGTCGCGATACGCATCGCCCATCGCTTTTCCCTTGGTGTCGAACCAGCGGCCGTTGATGGCCGCAGTGGTGCTCCAGTTGTGGAAAGGCAGCGGAAAGTCGTAGCGCACCCAGGGAATCTTGTACTTGGCCGCGGCTTCTTTGAGAAGCGGGTTGGCGTTCGCGCAATCGGGGCACTCCAGGTCGGCGAATTCGACCATAGCCACACGCGCACCTGCCGGAGGCTTCAGCACCGAGGAGTCGTGCACCTGGGTTCCCTGCGATGGCGCGGCGAACTGGGCGTTTGCCAGGGCGGAGGCGGCGAGGAAAAGTGCCGCGAGGCTCAAGAACAGCCCCATCCGGCAGCGGCCGGAGCGGGCTAGAGGGCTCTGGGTGAGAAAAGAGGACATGGCGATTGGACGGCTCCCTATCGCCCATTGTAACGGGCGCGGTTCGTGGAAAATGCAGATTCAGAAGCGATCGGGGTGTTCGGAAGCGTCTTTTGCGGCCGCGCGCAGGGCCATCCAGCGGCGCCATTTGTAATCGGCGTAGACAGAGGCGGCGGCCACCAGGAGTGCGAGGATTCCGAGCAGGAGTTTCATTCAGTTTCAGGATGCCACAGAAACGTGAGAGATGCAGTGAGCGGCCGCCACCCCAGCCGCAAAAACAAAGATGCGGCGAGGGCGGACACCCGGTAATTGCCTTATAGCCTTTTCGGAATTGGTGTAGACCGAAAGCACACACTCAAGTGGCTTTTTCCTCAAGAAAAAGCCACCTTTCACAAATCTCAAAAAGTCTACGCGTATTCCGAAAATGCTCTAGCGGCCGACGACAAGAATGGTGAAGCTTCCGGGCACGATGGTGGGGCGGGGCCGCGGATTCTCCGGTGTGGGATCCGGACGCGGACCAAACTCTGCCGCCGCAAGATAAATCCGGTCGGCAGAGGGATCGTAGATCATGGTGCGGGCGCTCTTTTGAGTGGGGAGCGTCTCAATGGCCTTGTAGTCGGACGAAGATGCATCGATCACGGAGAGAACGCCCTCGCCGCAAGAGGCGAAAGCCAGCTTGTGCGCAGCGCTGTATCCGGCGGCATCTGGGCCATTACCGATAGACGGATTGGCCAGCGAGGCTCCGCTGTTGGAGTCGGTGACGGCCATCTTCTTGTCGCAAACGCTGAACAGGCGGCTGCCGGCCACGTCGAAGGCCAGTCCCGTTGGGCCTTCGCAGCCGGTGGTGGGCCAGCTAGCTGTGAGCGTGTGAGCGCGGGCGTCCAGCCGCACAATCAGGCTCTTGTCTTCGATGTTGTCGTAGACCGTTCCCTTGCCGTCGACGGCGGGGAATTCAGGCTTGCCGGGCAACGCGATGGTTGCGACCACCTTCTGGGTTGCGGCGTCGATCACCGAAACGTCTTTGCTGCGCCCGTTGAAGGCCCATACGGACTGTGTGGCTGGCTCGAAGATAATGCCGTCTGGATTCGTTCCGGCGGGAATCGTGGCCACCGTCGCCAGGGTAGTGCGATCGAAGACCACGACGGCATTTCCGCCGCCATCGGAGATGTAACCCAGCTTGCCGGCTGTATCCAGGGCCACGCCGTGCGTCCCGTGCAGGCCGGCGATGGAGCCGACAACTTTGCCGGTCGCGGTGTCGATTACATCCACGCGCGCGCCGCGGGTGACATAGAGGCGGTGAGCCGGAGGATCGATCTGGAGGTAATCCCAGCCGCCGTCGCCGCCGACCTTCCACTGGTCGATGACTTTATAGGGCTGCTGTGCGCTGAGAACGGTGGGAGCGGCAAGAACGCCGGTGAGAACGGCTGCGGCCAGCAGAGGCCGGACGCAAAGGCGGGCAAAGGAACGTACGCTGCATTGCAAGTTCATGGGAGACTCCGTAATCTGACGGTCGAATGGTGGCTTTTGATGCGCCGCAAGCAGTCTCGCACACGGAGATGAATCGGCGCTGAAGAATGCAAAAGGTTCGGGTTCAACAGGCTGCAAAAAAGCTCAAATGCGTCTGGCCTTGTAACAGGGCATGACTTTAGTCGTGCCGATAAAGCCAATAAAATGAGTTGCGGGCTTTAGCCCCTGCTAAGCCCATTCCGGCGATTCACTCGAATGCAGCCTTTTTCCGCAGCCCGTCATGCCGTAGCCGAGGCCGCCTGCGGCGCAAGCGGGAGACGGACTGTGACGGTGGTTCCCAGGCCGGGCTGGCTGGTAATCGAAATCGCGCCACCCGCGCGCTCGACAACTGCTTTGGTAATGGCCAGCCCGAGCCCGGTGCCGCCGGTATTCCGAGTACGCGAGGGGTCGCCGCGATAGAAGCGGTCGAAGACATGCGGCAGAGCCTCTGGATCGATCCCTTCGCCGTGGTCTTCAATCACCAGCTCAACAACATCGTGATCCGGAGGAAGCGTGAGGCGGGCCTCGATCTTGGTCGCGGCGGGGCTGTGCTCGATTGCGTTGAGCAGCAGGTTGGACAGCAGCAGAGAGAGGTCGTCCCCGGCCAAGGGGACGCAGACCGGGCCCGGCAGGCCTGCGGGCGATTGGATCCAGATCTCGATGCCGCGCAGATCGGCAGCTGTTTTCAGCTGGGTGACATTCTTGCGAAGGCACTCTTCGAGGTCGGCAACCGCGCCGGGCCCTGAGCTGTGGACGCCGTCTTCTTCGCGGGCGAGCGTGAGCATCTTGCGCACAATCTCTTCCATGCGCAAGCAGTCGGAGAGGCAGCGATCCAGGCCGGCCTTGTACTCGGCTGCAGACCGCTGTTTCAGGGCCAGCAGCTGCAGCGAAGACTTGATCACGGCGACGGCAGTCTTCAATTCGTGGGCCGCATCGGAAACAAACACCTTTTGCTGTGTGAATGAGCGCTCCAGGCGCTGCAGAACGCTCTCAATGGCGTGCGTCAGCGGAGCAAGTTCCGGCGTGGTGCGCGCGCTTGAGGGGGGATCGAAATGCCATGCGTTGACCGAAACGCCGGCAGCGAGGGAAGCCAGCTGACGAAGCGGCAGAAGGCCGCGGTGCAGCAGCCAGGCGATCAGGGGCCCGGTGACCAGCAGTAGGATCACGCCGCCAGCCGCGTAGAACTCCACGGTGCCCCAGATGGACTCCCAAACCTTGCCGGTCCGTGCGCCGTAAAGCACTGTCACCGGACGAACGGTTGCGCCGCCTGGTTTGCCGGGATCCACGCTACGCGTGCCCTGAATGCGCAGAATCCGGTAGTGCCGGTCTTCAAGCGTCAGGAATAGGTAGTTTCCGCGCTCTGGGACCGCGGATTGGAGGGGCATCCCCTTCCAGTTGGGGGAAATCCCGAGGGGGTGGCCGTTGGCATCGAAGACCTCGTAGATGTCGTCTTTGGGAAGGTGCAGGTCGGCCTGCACCAGCATGACGCCGTCGTGCCCGTCGTCCGACTCCTGCACCGCGCCGATAACCGAATCGACGCGGCCATGGAGGGCAATGTCGAAGACGTGGAAGTGCATGTGGCGCTCGTAACCGAAGGAGAGAGCCACTGCGAGAATCGAAGAGGCCAGCTCCACCGCGAGCACGGCGACGATCAGCCGGAAGGCAATGGAGCGCGGCTGCAAGGCGTTGGGGCGAATGAAGAGCTTCATGGTTGCTGCCCTGGATCTGGTTCCAGATCCAGGCCCTCATCCTCATCCGGTTCCGGGTCCAAGTCAGCTTCCAGATCCATCTCCACACCGGCTTCCATCTCCGGAGCCAGGCGGTAGCCGCGGCCGCGCATGGTTTCGATGACGGCGGCGGGTTCGGGCAAGGCTGCATCCAGCTTTTTGCGCAAATTGCTGACGTGCGCCTCGATCACGTTGGAATGCCGCTCCCAGTTGTAGTCGTAAAGGTGCTCCAGGAGCTCGCGCTTGCTGACAATCACGCGCGGACGATGCATCAAGTACTCGAGAATGCGGTATTCGGTGGGTGAAAGTTCGATGAAGGTGCTGTCGCGTCGGACGGTCTGCTCCAGCGTATTGAGTTCCAGTCCGCAGGCGGACAGAACCGGATGCGCTGCGCCCTTGCCCCGGCGGATGAGCGCCTTGGCGCGGGCAATCAGTTCGCCCAAATCGAACGGCTTGGCCAGATAATCGTCCGCGCCGGCGTTGAGCAGCTCGACAATGGAGTTTTTGCCTTCCCGGGCGGTGAGGATCAGCACCGGTGTTGCGTCTTGGCGGGCCCGGATGCGTTTCAGAACGCCGACGCCGTCCAGCTTGGGCAGCATCAGATCGAGAACAATGAGGTCGTAACAGCGGTTCTGCGCGCACAGATCGCCCGCCTGACCATCCTCTGCCCAATCGACCGCAAACCCCGGGCCGTCCCGCAGCGCCGCAGCCAGGTTGTCCGCCAGCCGAACCTCATCTTCCACAAGCAATACGCGCATCTCGTGCCTCTTTCCCACCAAGTATGGACGCGACAAGCTTAAACCACCCTGAAGCACCTGCGGTGCGGCAGCCGCTTCGCGTGGCCCGCGCTCGAAGTACGCGCGGGAGTATGGACAGTAGGTGAACCGCTGCCGGCCTTGCACTGAGGCAAGTCTTGTGTGGTGCTGTGCTGGAATGGCGGTGCGCTACGCGGCATCCCCGAGCAGTTCCGCCACAACCTGCGGGGAACTGGCGATGACAGTGAGGTAGGCGCGTGCCGGGGCATCGGGAAATTTGCGGCGCTGCTCCCAATCGCGCAGGGTTCCAACCGGAATGCGGTAGGCGGCGGCAAAAGCCTCCTGGGTCAGACCGAGTTTCTCGCGAAGTTTCTTTACGTTGACCACGCGGACCAATCCACGGCGGGCCAGCGCCTCATCGCTGCCGCTAGGAATCGGCTGGGCATCCGGGTCTGCCAGCGCCGCAGCATGAATCTGCCCTTCCGTCAGCGCTCCGACAGCCTCGAAATCGGTATCCGACGCCAGTTGCGGCATTCCTGCTTCATGCTCGACCCAAACCATATCGTTCGACTTCATCCTTCTCGGCCCTCCTGACTGAAATCACTCGAATGCAGTCTGCGTCCCGCTCGGTGGAAACAACGTAAAGAACGTGCGCTTGACCCATGCCCAGCGTAATCATGCGTTCCTCGCCATAATCGCGGCGACGATCGATCCACCATTCACCATAGGGATCTTCCAGCGCCGGAATCCCGTCCTTCAGAGACAGGCCGTGCTTGCGCCGGTTCACCGCATCTTTCGCCGGGTCCCAAACGTAGCGCATGAGAGAATACTACGGCTAAGCCGTAGTTGTGTCAAGGAGATCTGCGGGCTCGACGCCAACCTTGGCGCATTCCCTGATCCCGATCGGTTACCCTCAAAACGTTGGGCTTTTTGTGCCCCGGGGATATCGATTTGCGCATCGTTCTGTCGAACATTGGCACCTTTGGCGACATCAATCCGCTGATCGCCCTGGCACTCGAACTGAAACGGCGCGGCCATATGCCGGTAATGGCGCTGCCGGCCGTCTATGAACCCAAGATTCTGCCTCTAGGGCTGGAATTTCATCCTGTCCGTCCGGATATCGACCCTGGCAACTCGCTGCTGGTTGAGATGGTCTACGACGTAAAGAAGGGGACCGAGACCGGGCTGCGCAAGTTCCTGTTTCCCGCCCTGCGCCAGACCTACGACGACCTGCTGGACGCTGCAACCAAGCCGGAGCGCGCCGACCTGCTTCTGTTGGGCGAACTGAACTATGCCGGTCCGATCGTCGCCGAGGTGACGGGAATTCCCTGGGCGAGCTACGTGCTGGCCCCGCTTTCCTTCTTCTCCGCCTTCGATCCGCCCGTGCTACCGATGTATCCGCGGCTGGCGCGGGCCGACAAGACGGTGCCCGGCATGGGACGGGTGATCAAGCGGCTGGCGCGCTTTGTCAGTCGCAAGTGGCCGCAGCCAATCTATGACCTGCGTCGCGAACTGGGCTTGCCCAGGGGTGCCAACCCGCTCTTCGACGCCAAGCACTCGCCGAATTTGGTGCTGGCGATGTTCTCCAGGGTGCTGGGCACTGAGCAGAGAGACTGGCCGCAGAACACGCTCATTACTGGCTTCTGCTTCTACGACTCCGACGCGGGGAACGCCGCGCTGCCCGAGAATCTGGAAAAATTCATGGCCGAGGGCGAGCCTCCGGTGGTCTTCACACTGGGCTCGGCAGCAGTGCTCGCGGCGGGGCACTTCTACGAGTTTTCCGCGAGGGCGGCGATGAAGCTCGGGATTCGCGCGGTACTTCTGATCGGATCCGATCGGAGAAACCGGCCGGCGCAAAAGCTGCCCGCGTCCATCTGCGTGGCGGAGTACGCGCCCTACTCAGCGCTGTTTTCGCGGGCGAAGCTGGTGGTGCACCAGGGCGGGGTGGGAACCACGGCGCAATGCCTGCGCGCCGGAACTCCGATGCTGATCATGCCCTATAGCCACGACCAGCCGGACAACGCGCGGCGCATGAGGAGGCTCAAGGTGGCTCGATCCATTATGCGCAGCAGTTACACGCCGATCCGTGTCGCGCGGCGGATCAAGGCGATGCTTGCCGAGCCGCTATTCGCCAAGCGGTCGCAGTCGGTGGCGGCGCGGCTGAGCCATGAGGACGGTGTCAAAACCGCCTGCGACGCGCTGGAGAGACTCTACGAAAGCACCCGCAGTGCGTAGCGGCCGAACTGGTTTCACAGGCTGCGAAGAATTCGGTTTTGTCTGGCTTTGTATCAGGGCATGACTTGAGTCGTGCCGATAAAGCCAAAACAATAATCTGGGCTTTAGCCCCTGCTAAAGCCTATCCTCGCGTTTCAGTCGAATGAGATCCTTTTTCCGCAGCCTGTTCACCCCAGTTTCCCCGGATCGGAAGATTATCGCCTGCATCGCTTCCCGCGCGCCGACGCGCCCGCGGTATAGGCGCTATGCTGGAGAGCAATCGGTTGTCCTTAAGCCGATGAAGATTCTGAGGACGGAAAATGAAAACGTTTATCTCAAGCCTTTCGCTGGCTATTTTTGCCTTGCTGGTTTCACCTGTCTTCGCGAATGCGCAGCAGCAGGAGGCCGCTCCTCTCCGCGCGCCGTCCACCCCTCTGGTTGCGCATGACCCGTATTTCAGCATCTGGTCGGCTGCCGACCGGCTCACCGATAGCGCCACTCGTCACTGGACTGGGGCGCCGCAGGCGCTGAACGGCATTCTCCGCGTGGACGGGAAGAATTATCGCTACCTGGGAGACGCGGACCGGGCCATCCCGGCGCTGGTGGAAACATACCGGAAAGTGACCCCAACCCGCACCGTGGTGACCATGCAAAGCCCGGAGATCGTGCTGACGGTGACCTTTCTGACCCCCGCCTTTCCCGACGATCTGAAGGTCATGGCCCGCCCCGTGACCTATCTGACCTGGGACGTGAAAGCAAGGGACGGCAAGCAGCACGCGGTTTCGCTTTATCTGGACGCCGAGGGGACGCTTGCGACCAACAACGCCGACGAGCCCGTGACGTGGTCCAGGGCGGAGATCGAAGGTCTGCATCTGCTGCGCGTGGGCACAACCCGGCAGCCGGTTCTTGAGCAGTATGGCGATAACCTCCGCATCAACTGGGGATACTTCACGATGGGATTCCCCGCAAGCGATGGCGAGTCGGTGCTGTCCGCGGGAAACGAGAACTATCAGGGCATCTTCGCGGCAAGCGGTACGATTCCGCAGCAGGACGATTTAGCCCAGCCACGTGTTCCCATGAGCCACTATCCGGCCGCGCCCACTCTGAACGCGGTGCTCAAGCTGGGAACAGTGGGCGCGGAGACGGTTTCGCGGCACGCTCTGCTGGCCTATGACGATGTGTTTTCCGTCGAATACATGCACCGGAAGCTGCTGCCCTATTGGCGCACGCAGTTTGCCAGCTTTACCGCTTTGCTGCAGGCTGCGGAGCACGACTATCCCGCGATGAAGCAGCGTGCGGAAAGGTACGATGGGGAGCTTGAAAGCGACCTCGTCAAGGTCGGCGGCCCTGAGTACGCGGCCATTTGCATTCTGGCGTTCCGGCAGGCGATAGCGGCCCACAAGCTGGTGGAAGACGCGAACGGCGTTCCCTTCCTGATGCCCAAGGAGAACTTCAGCAACGGTTCGATTTCGACCGTGGACGTGATTTACCCCTCGTCGCCGATCTTCCTGTTCCTGAATCCAAAGCTGGTGGAGGCGCAGATGGAGCCGGTCATGCGCTACGCCGAGAGCGGACATTGGAAGTTTCCCTTTGCGCCGCACGACCTGGGCGTTTATCCGCTGGCCAACGGGCAGCAGTACGGCGGCGGCGAGTTGACGGAAGACGACCAGATGCCGGTGGAGGAATCGGGCGACATGATCCTGATGGTTGCTGCGGTTGCCCGCGCCGAGCACAACGCGGATTTCGCCCGCCGCTACTGGCCGCTGCTGACCAAATGGGCTGATTATCTGCTGGCCAAGGGATTCGACCCGGAAAATCAGCTCAGCACGGACGACTTTGCCGGCCACCTGGCGCACAATACGAACCTGTCAATCAAGGCGATCGAGGCCCTGGCGGCGTATGCTCAACTGGCCGAAACAGTCGGCGATCGGAAAGCGGCGGCGCAATATGGCGCGGTGGCGAAGGAGATGGCTTCCAAGTGGGGGCCGCTGGCGGCCGAGGGCGATCACTACCGGCTGGCCTTCGACAAGGCCAATACCTGGAGCCAGAAATACAACCTGGTGTGGGACAACATCCTGGGCCTGCACCTGTTTCCGCCCGAAATTGCCCAGCGCGAGACGGCGTTTTACATGAAGCACGTGAACGCCTTCGGCCTGCCGCTGGACAACCGCGCAACCTACACAAAACTTGACTGGACCATCTGGTCGGCGACTCTGGCCAGCAAGCCCGAGGATTTCAGGGCTATCGTGCATCCGGTCTTCTCGTTCCTGAACCAGACCACCGACCGTGTTCCCATGACTGACTGGTACGACACGATCTCCGCGCGCGAGGTGGCCTTCCAGGCACGCTCTGTGGTGGGCGGAGTGTATATCCGCATGCTGGCCGACCAGCAGGAGTGGGAGAAGTGGGCAGGCATGTCGGCAGGGAAATAGTAGGCACAGAATACTGGAGAATGTGAAAACGCTCGGCGGGGGGATGTCCTCCTGCCAGGCATTGCTTTTTACTCCCTACTCCGTTCAAAGCTCCGGAGTGCCCGAACTCCAACTGTAATTCCAAGCGGATGTTGGAGTCTCTCCCCCGCAGGAGCCTCCTGCTGTTCGGATCAATCCTCGAAGCAAACCCTGTTTCTACCCTCCGCTTTGGCCCTGTAAAGGGCCTTGTCGGCGCGGGCCAATAGGGTACGCACGGTGTCATCCCCGCGCGGAATTGCAAAGCCGAAGCTGGCCGTGACCTGTACCTTTCGGTCCTCGACTGAATAGCTCTGGCTGGCGATCTCCCGCCGAATCGTGTCCAGCCGCGCTTCCGCTTCCGCCCGATTCATTCCCGGAAGCAGCAATACGAATTCCTCGCCGCCATAGCGCCCCGTGACGTCATAGTCCCGCAGAGCGGCGCGTAGACAACCGCCTGTTCCGATCAGCACATCGTCGCCAACCTGGTGTCCGTAGCTATCGTTAATACGTTTGAAATGATCCAGATCCAGAATGGTCGCCACCAGGGACCGATGCTCCCTGCGGCATCGCGAGATCTCTCGCTCCAGAACATCCAAAAATGCGGCGCGGTTCAGCAGACCGGTCAGCGAGTCATGCGTGGCCTTGTGCTCCAGCTCCTTTTGAATCATCTCCAGAGCGGCGTTCTTTTCCGCAAGCTCAACCGTGCGCCTCGCCACCAGTGCTTCCAATTGGCTTTGGTGCTCAAACAGAACACGCACCCGCCAACGCCATCCAAGTGTCACCAGTCCAGCGAGCACCAACCCGTAGAAGGCGAAGGCGCCCTTGCTTCGCCACCAAGGTGGCGAGACGATGATTTCGATGGTCTGCATGGAGGAGAATGCCCTGCCACTGTCGTCAAAGAGCTGGAACTGCAAGAACACATGGCGTGGAGTCGACTGCGCCATCCGGATGGATCCGTCCTTCAGGTCCTTCCAGCCGTCCAGATAGCCTGGAAGGTTGTACTTCAACTGAAGATCGGCCTGGTCCTCGTGCGCGGAAGCTCCCGCGCGGACCTCAATAATCGAGTTGCCGGAGGGAATTCTTAGCGGAGAAACCGGGGGAACCGAACGCCCACCAATGCTCACGGAAAAAATCTGGACGGCAAAGCTGCGTGTCAGCAGCGCTTTCTCCGGATCCAGCAGGTGCGAGAGACCTTCGCTGGTACCGATCCAGATGCTGCCATCTGCGTCCTCCATCAGCGACTGTTCATCGGTGTCGTTCCACACCAGTCCGCTGTGGGCATTCAAAGCGCTCCACCGGCCATCGTGCAGGACATCCACTCCCTGATCCCCGCTGAGCCAAATCCAGCCCCGCCTGTCCGTCAGGATCTGATTCACCTGGCGCGAGTGCAGAACCGGCCGCGCGATATGCTCCACCGCCTTCACCCGATGGCCGTCGAAACGGACCCGAATCACCCCGCCCTGCTCGACCGCGACCCAAAGTGCCCCTTCTTTGTCCATCGCCAGGGTGTCCATCCGCGAAAAGCTTGCCGCAGGAAGCGTCAGCTCTGCCGTCGAGCGCAGCGGGTCCACCCGGTACACGCCCTCAGTGCCTGAGACCCAGATCTGCCCGCTATTTCCCGCAGCCAGCTGTCTCACCGTATGGCCGCCCATGGGCAGAAAAGGCTCCGGCCGTGCATCCTTCTTGCCGGTGTGAAGGACAAACAGCCCTTTCGAGGTTGAAATCCAGAGATCGCTTCCGGTTGCAAGCAGGGTCACCGAATCCCCGGGCAGCGGGTACTTTTCGGGTTGCCGGGCTCCCGGGCGCAGCCGGTAGAGCACGGAGTGGACCAGAAAACATCGGCTTCCGTCCGATGTGCGCGCTACCGCGTACACCGTTCCGCGCAAAGCCTCCGTTCCTGCCAGGGGCCGGAATCGCTCCTGCCCGGCAGGCAATTGCACAATCCCTGCGTCGGTGCCGGCAAGCAGCCCACCTGCCCCGTCCCCGGCCAACCCCCATACGGCGTGGCTGGGCAAGCCCTCGGCTTCGGTATAGCTCTCCCAAAGGCCGTAGCCCTTCCACCTGGCGACACCGCTGCCCTGCAAGGCCAGCCAGACCCCGCCCACCGGGTCGACATACAGCGCGAAAATCTGCGCGCCCGACATCCCGTCGCGCTCCCCGAAAACCCGCCAACCGCTCGCCGTGTAAATGGCGATATTCTTCCCCAATGCGGCCAGAACCTGTCCGTGCCAATCTTCCGCCAGAGCCGGAAACTGGCAATCCAATCCCTGCTTTCCCAGCGGGCCCGTAACATCGGCCCACCTGCTTGACCCCGGAGTCAAACGCAGCAGATGAGACTGCCCGCGCGCCCACAAATCGCCATTGCTGGTCTCGAGCAAGGTCCGATAGGAATCCCTGGGAACGCCATCGTCTTCGCCCTCACGGATCAGCCGGCCAGCCAGCCATCGGCAAAGTCCGAGGTCGCAACCCATCCAGATTCCGCCCCGGGTCTGGATCATGGTGTTGATATGCAGGTCCCTGGGGAAATCGGGGTGTGCCGCAGAGAAATCCTCGGCTATCCACTCCGCCTGGCCATCCGCCTTGTTTCGCAATTGCACGGAACTGAAGCGATCGCCGGTCCGGACGACGATCTCGCCACCATCCAGTTCCACAATCTGGTTGAAACGGATGGTCGTGTCGGCGAGGCCCTTTACGGCTATCGGCTGGAATTTGCCTTTGTCTTCATAGAGCAGACTCTGCGCCGCAATCGCCCAAAGGTGCCCGGTTGAGCTTCTGAAGAGCAGCGTGACCGGTTCCTCGGGCACACCGGCCTCCGCACTGGCCGCCTGAAATTCAGTGCCGTCGAAACGATAGAGCCCGGCTTCTGTCGCCGCCCAAAGAAAGCCTTGCTCGTCTTCGCCGACGCCCCTTACCGCGAGGCTCTCCAAGCCCTGTTCCGTCCCATATACCTGAAACTGGGCATGCTGCGCTGGCGCGGGCCGGGGTTGCAGACTCAGCGCCAATGCCACCAGGGCTATGCTCGGATTTATGCTCGGAGGTATTCTCAACATGCGCGGCCCGTCCCCAGGATTGCCACTGCAAAGTTGTCGCATTGCCGGAACGGCCTATTGCTGCAGACCGAAAAATATGCAATATCTCCAATATCGACCAGATTCGCAGCCTTGAGAGTGAAAGATTCATGGCGAACGAAGGATTTCATCCGCGCGCTAGCGTAGCTCACAGGAATTGTGCAATTACTCCCGGCGGAAGCGGTTGGCGATCTCAAACTCTTCCCGCAGTTCGGGGGTGCGGAGGTTTTCGCGCAGATGCTGCAGGCGCTGTTCGAGAGCACTCAGAGCGACCTGAATTGCCTCGGTGTTGGTGTGGGCAATATCGCGCCACATGGAGTAGGGACTGGAGCCAAGCCGCGTCATCTCGCGCAATGCCCGCCCGCCCACGTCCTTCAACTCCGGAGCGTCGCCCACTTGCTCTTCCAGCATGGCGCTCAGCGCCGTGGAAAGAAACTGCGGCAGATGGCTGACCCACGCCACCAGCTCGTCGTGGCGCGCCGGGTCGACATCCAGAATCTTCGAACCCATCGCGGTTACCCACTCGCGCCAGCCCTTTACCAGGGCCGTTCCGTGCGGCGAGCGCTCAGCCGTGGAAGCATCCGAAAAAAGCCAGACCGCGCCGCGAAAAAGGTCCGCATCGCCCAGCGCCGCGCCGCCTCGCTCCTTGCCGGCCATTGGATGTCCGGGCAGAAACGCAGCCCGGTCGGCTCGATTGAAAAGGCGTTCGGCAGCTGCTGAGATCGCGCCTTTGGTGCTGCCTACGTCGGTCACCAGGTGCTCGGGGCCGAGGACGCCGGAGAGCTTTTCCATCCAGTCCAGAATCGAAAATACCGGCGTGGCCAGGAGGATGACCTGCGCGTCTCGGGCCGCTTTCAGCCCGTCCGGCTCGATGGCGTCGATGGCTCCGGCAGCAAGAGCGGTTTGCGCGCCATCTGCACCGCGGTTCCAGCCGACGATGGAGCCTTTATAGCCCGTCGCCCGCAGCGCCAGGCCCACCGAAGTGCCCAGCAAGCCGGTTCCGAAGATGGCGATGCGATCGATCATAGTCTGTATTCAGACTACTGCACTGTGTCGGCAGATCATTGGATCGTATTGCGACTACCCACCCGCAACATTATTAAGTCCATCTGGATCGCCCTTGCTCCCGCTCTCATCCGGATCATCCTTTCCTCCCGAATCTTTCAGGGTTTTCTTCAGGAAGAAATACAAACCAATCAAGAGGAGACCGCAAATGGCCATCCAACTGCCCATAAAGTACTTTTCGCGTCTGGCCGCCCCAAACTCCTGCAGCCTGGTTACCAGCACCGGTATGTGGGCATAATAAACAAGAACCTGCGCGCCAACCTCGCATCCTTGCGGAGTAATCGCAGTCTTGCATACATCGCTATCTTGTATGAGTCTGACGCCATCAATTTCAAATGCGTAATTGTAACTACTATTTTTTCCGCTGGATTTGTAAGCGATGACCCCAATCGCCGTGGCTTCTCTTTTTGCCGCTTCCCCGTACTCCCAGCCGAAGTAAAGCTGCATCGAGCCGACCAAAATCAAAATAGAGGCAAGGAGCAGCGACATCGGAGATCGAAAAAACATACACGCCCTCAATTGAAGAAACACGCTACAACGATACTTTTTCGCTGATAGTCGGAAAGCCGCTGGAAAATGCACTCCAGTCCACCATTCGAGTCAAGACGTAATGTGAATGATGGACCGAAAAGCGCTCCAGCAATGAATCAAAGCGTTCTTCCCACCGCTTGCGCCACCACTCTCAGCTCGACCATCAGCTTCTCGAACTGATCGAAGTAGAGCGTCTGCGCGGCGTCCGATGCGGCCTTGTCGGCCTGGGGATGGATCTCCACCAGGATCGCGTCCGCGCCCGCCGCGACTGCGGCCTTGGCCATCGGGGCCACCATGTCGCGGCGGCCCGTGCCGTGCGAGGGATCGCCGACAATGGGCAGGTGCGACAGCTTGTGCACCACCGGGATCGCCGAGATGTCCATGGTGTTGCGGGTGGACGTCTCATAGGTGCGGATGCCGCGCTCGCAGAGGATCAGGTCGTAGTTGCCGCCGCTGAGGATGTACTCCGCCGACAACAGCAGTTCCTCAATGGTGGCCGCAATGCCGCGCTTGAGCAGCACCGGCTTGCGGGTCTGCCCCAGTTCGCGCAGCAGGTTGAAGTTCTGGAAGTTGCGCGCGCCCACTTGGAAGCAGTCCACATAGGGCAGCATCGGCTCGATCTGCGAAATCTCCATGACTTCGCTGACCGTGGCCAGACCGTTCTCCTGCGCAGCTTCATGCATCATCTGCAGGCCGGGAATGCCCAGGCCCTGGAACGCATAGGGTGAACTGCGCGGCTTGAACGCGCCTCCACGGAGGAACTTCGCGCCGGCATTGGCTACACACTTGGCGATGGTGAAGATCTGGTCGTGATTTTCTATCGCGCATGGCCCGGCGATGACGGCAACCTGCTGGCCGCCGATGGTTGCGCCGTTGGGGAACTCCACTACCGTGCCCTCGGGGCGGAAAGGACGGCCCGCCAGCTTGTAAGGCGCGCTGATGCGGTGGACGTGCAAGACCCCGTCGAGCACCTCGAATTTGTTCAGGTCCATCGAAGGCGTGGGGCCTACGCCGGCCAGAATCGTCTGGCTGGTCCCTGTGGTGCGGTGAACTCGGAGTCCGGATTCCACCATCACGTCGATGACGGCGTCAATCTGTTCTTCGGTGGCCTTTTCCTGCATTGCTACGATCATTGCTTGTTCCCTGTCTCGGGCGTCGGTGCGCCTGTGTCGTGGCCCGGCGCTGTGGCCTGGGCTTTCCTCTCTGAAGCCAACTGATCCTCCTGCAGGGATCGCATCACGTCGATAATGCGCTCGTAGATATGGGTCAGCTCAATGTCCGGCAGTGGTCCCTTGTTGGCTGCGCGCACGTTGGCGTAGATCACCTTTTCGCGCCCCGGCTCATATACCGGCAGCGAAGTGGCGGCCTTCAGGTGCCCGATGCACAGCGCAGCGCGGGCCCGTTCGCTCAGCAATTCCACCAACTGGCGATCCAGAATATCGATCTGATCTCTTAATTCTTCGAGCGTCATTCCATCCTCGTGAGAAAGGCTAGCTACTAGCTGCTAGCTTTTAGCTTCTAGCCACCGGCGCGCGCAGGCCTTGCGAAGGGGCTGGCAGGTCGTGGACCAAGCCAATCCGGCTGATATCCGCAGGATCGAGCTGGTAGCTAGAAGCTAGTGGCTAGTAGCTGCAGTTTCTACCGGGCCAGCGCCGCTTGTGGCAGGCACAGGCCCTTGATAAATCGGGACACTGCGCCGGGCGCTGCCTCCGGGGTCGAGCGTTCAATGAGCTCGACGATGGCGCTCCCGATCACTGCCGCATCCGCGAACCGCCCCACCTGGGCCACATGCTCCGCGTTGCTGATTCCGAATCCCACGGCGATCGGCAGGCCACTTCCCGCAGGCCCCGACCATCGCCGGATGCGCGCCACCAACGACTCCGCATCGGAGGTCATGCTCTGCTGCTTGCCGGTGATGCCGACGCGCGAAATCGCGTAGATGAATCCCTTGCTGTGCTCGGCAATCGCCCTGAGCCGTTCGTCGGGACTGGTGGGCGCAGCCAGAAACACCGGCGCAAGCCCAACCCGATCCAGCTCGGCGAGGTATTCGCCGGCCTCCTCGACAATCATGTCGGTGGCCAGAACGCCATCCACACCCGCCGCCGCCGCATCGTCGGCGAATTTGCGCAGGCCATAGTGGAGCATGGGATTCAGGTAGCTGAAGATTACAAGCCCGGCCGCGGGCCGCTCGGCGCGAATCTCGGAGGCCAGTTGCAACACGTCCTTGAGGCTGATGTTTTGCGCCAGCGCGCGCTCCATGGCTCGCTGAATCACTGGCCCATCGGCGAGCGGATCGCTGAACGGGACTCCCAGTTCGATGACCGCCGCGCCGGCGTCAATCGCCTCGATGGCAATCGCGCGCGTCACTTCCAGGCTGGGATCGCCCGCCGTCAGATACACCACCAGCCCCGGCTTGTTGTCGAAACGTATCGCCATCTTCGTGCTCTGTCCCCTATATGCTCCGGAAAAACCCCGTCATGAACTCTGTATTGTCGCCATCAACTCTGTTTTGAAAGGGCACGGCTTTAGCCGTGCCGATAACGCCAATAAAATGAACTGGGGCTTTAGCCCCGAGGGAGTTTCCCTGAAGATCTGCCCCTTAAGCCCCCTGCAGATTCAGTTCGCGGGCCAGAATGCCCATGTCCTTGTCGCCGCGTCCGGAAAGATTCACCACCAGTATGTCACGCGAAGACATCGTGGGCGCAAGGCGCAAGGCCTCGGCAACCGCGTGCGCGCTTTCGAGCGCGGGCAGAATTCCTTCCGTGCGCGACAGTTTTACCACCGCGTCCAGAGCCGCGGTATCATCCTGCGAGACGTACTCCGCGCGGCCCGAATCGTGCAGCGCCGCGTGTTCCGGCCCCACCGACGCATAGTCCAATCCGGCCGACACCGAGTGCGTCAGCGAAATCTGCCCGTTCTCGTCCTGCAGAACGTAAGAGAAAGTCCCTTGCAGAACCCCGGGTTCGCCGCCTGCAAAGCGCGCAGCATGGTCGCCCAGCTTGGTGCTGCGGCCACCGGCTTCCACGCCGATCAGACGAACTTCCCGGGCGGGAATGAATTCATAGAACGCGCCGATAGCATTCGATCCGCCGCCCACGCAAGCGATCACCGCAGTAGGCAGCCGGCCTTCCACTTCCAAAATCTGCCGCTTCATCTCGATACTGATGATCCGTTGGAAATCGCGCACCATGGTCGGATAAGGATGAGCGCCGAGCGCGCTGCCGAGCAGATAGTAGGTGGTCCGCACATTGGTGACCCAATCGCGCATCGCCTCGCTGATGGCGTCTTTCAGCGTCTTCGATCCCGACGCAACTCCGCGCACCTCTGCGCCCAACAGACGCATGCGCAGCACGTTCAGTTCCTGACGCGCCATGTCCACTTCGCCCATGTAGATGACGCAGTCCAGCCCCAGCAGCGCGCAGACGGTTGCTGTGGCTACACCGTGCTGGCCCGCGCCGGTCTCGGCGATGATCCGCTGTTTACCCATTCGCTTCGCCAGCAGCGCCTGTCCGAGAGCGTTGTTTATCTTGTGCGCGCCGGTGTGCAGCAGGTCTTCACGCTTCAGGTAGATTTTTGCGCCGCCCAGTTGCGCGGTGAGCCGCTTGCAGAAGTAGAGCGGGGTGGGGCGTCCGGCGAAGTTGGTCAGCAGGTCCGTCAGCTCAGCCTGAAAGGCCGCGTCGGCTTTGGCCTTTTCGTACTCCTGCTCCAACTCGACCAGCGCTGCCACCAGCGTCTCCGGCACATAGCGTCCGCCATAGACGCCAAAGCGCCCGGGGCGCGACTCGGAAGGAACTGCCGGAAGAATCACCGATGCCATGAATGGAGCCTCCTGCGGGCTTTTTCAGAAATTGGGGAACTTCTTAGTGTACAAGCAGTGCGATCTCTTCGGTAGCGGACTCACGGGCTTCGGCTCGGTCGCCATTTGCGCGCCTGGACGTTAATCCGTAAACTTCACCCCCCCGAGGCAGTCGAAAGCGCAGAACCGGTCGCCGGTTTTCGTCTCAAGATGGCGAGAGTTTGGGGATGAGCGGACGTACATTCCGGCAGTGAGAGCGTAGCTCGCCGGTTACTGTTACAGTGCCGAATTTGCTGCAGTCACTTTCAACCGATTGGCCCACCTTGGGGCTCTTGGGCCTTGGCCGCGTCAATTAGGCATTTAATAGCATCCTTTCGCTGCTTGTTGTACCCGTCTACATCGCGGAGCAATTTCCGCGCATTCTCTCTGTGAAGATATTTCCTAAAATACCTACGCTTAAGGACGCCCAGGTCAACGTAGAAAGCAATCGTTCTTGCCAAATCCCGCGTGCTAAATGGCAATGAACTGGGAGGCTGCTCCAGGACGTATTGGAGCTTGCGGTAGAGTGTCTGGACGGCGAAGCGTTCGGGCAATTGAATGTAGATTGTTGGATTGCTCGAATAATACTCTTCACCCAAGAAATAGCACTGGCGAAATTGCTCCTGTCTCCAGAGCAATTTATCTGAATGTCCTGAGCCTATCTGCCATTCCTCGACATTCATGATCAAATCGACGGCAGAAAACATACCAGCAACGTCTCTATAAAGAGCCATTCGCATGTTGCGCCGGTCGACGAAATCATGCACGATCAAATCCCTGAAAAGCCCGCCGAAGAACCCGGCAACTGTTCCCATGATTGCCGAAATAGCCGAAGAGAGCCACGCCGGCGGCTGGCCCATGACTCTTAACAGTTCGTGCAGCATGTGGCCAAAATTCTCCATCACCGTCTCTCCGTTGCCGTGTGCTGATTTCCCACAACTCGATTCCGAGAGTTGGGGTCAGATACTTCGGCCCACGCGAACCTAGCTTGAATGCTCTTCAGGCTCTTCTGGCATTTCATCCGGCCACATCTGTGCGCCGTGCAGCACTCGCAATATGCGTACAGTGTCGCCAACAATCCGATAGGCCGCAATGTAGGGCGTGCGGGCAATCACCAACTCACGCGTTCCTTCGATGCGTCCCGGGCGACCCATCTCCGGGAACCGCGCCAAGCCCTCTACGCGCGTCTGAATGCGATCATCCATGTCAATTGCGGCGCGCGGATTGTCCGCCTCAATGGTTTCGAAGATTGCGGTGCGGTCCGCAAGCGAGAGCACCGACCATTCCAGATGCATGAGCGTCATCACACTTTCCGTAACGCGGCGGCCCGCCGTTGCGCAAAGTAGGCAGTGACTTCATCGTGAGGGATTGCGGGGCGCGGATCGTCCAGAGCCTCTTGCACCTTGGCGCGGAACCAGGTGTCGTGTTCGGCGACGTTCGTGGCTAGCGTAAACGGCAGCGCGCCTTCGTTGGCGGTTCGCGTCAATAAAATGCGCACCGCATCCGAGACGGTCATGCCCAATTCGCTCAGCACGGCCGCCGCCCGTTCCTTCACGGCAGGATCGATCCTTGTCTGAATCAATGCATTCGCGGCCATAAGAACAACTCCGGAACCTTACTGTAATTCATTTGCATTACAATTTCAAGTCGGGCGAATGCTACTGAATTTACTTGGGAACGGCGACCCTACTGCTTTCTGCCGCCCGTGCGTTCAAGACGAATTCCAGCACCTTGACGGGATCCTTGCGGCCCGGCATCGACTCCACGCCCGAGGCCACATCCACGCCCCAGGGGCGCAGCTTCGCCACCGCTTCGGCCACGTTGGAAGGGTTCATACCTCCGGCTGCAATGCGGCGCGGCTGAGTCAGCGAATCGCGAAAGAGAGTCCTGCGCGCCGCCTCCCAGTCGAAGGTGACGCCGGTGCCGCCCACCGCGGTCGCTGTGCGTGAGTCCACCAGCACCGCCTCCACGTTGGGATCCTGTGAGATGGCCGCGGCCTCGGCCTCGGCATCCGGCCCAAAGTGCACCACCCGCAGGATTTTCACCTTGGAGCCGAGGCGTTTGCGCAGCCCGGCCGTCATCTCCGGCCCTGCTTCCGAATGCAACTGGATGCCAGTCAATCCGCAGCAGCGGACGGCGAGGTAGATTTCGTCTTCGGTTGCGCCCACAAAGACGCCGATCTTCTCCACCGTCTTGGGCAGATGCTTCACAATCGAAGCCACCTGCGCCGCGGTCACTCGCCGCGGACTGGGAGCAAAGACGAATCCGAGCGCATCCGCTCCCGCATCGACGACAAGGCGTGCGTCCTCAAGAGAAGTATTGCCACAGATCTTGACCCAAAGGCTCATGGCTGTCCTGAGTTCTTCTTGTGTGAGAGAGATGCGGTCAGGTCAGTCCAACTTCGGCAAAGTGTCCAAAACCTGAGCCATGCACAACACGGGATATCTCAGTGTGAGCGGTCTGGCGGCCGAAATGAAGCGGCTCCATCGCAACCCCTCAGTAACTGCATTTTACGCCGATTCCGGAGTTCATGATTCGCTACATCGCATCCGGCGAGCTTCTGTTCATCCAGCCAACAATTTCGCCAGCGCCGCCCCCGGATCGGATTTGCGCATCAAGCTCTCGCCGATCAAAAACGCGTCGAAGCCCGCGCCGCGCAATAGCGCCAGATCGGCCGCCGTAGCGATTCCGCTCTCCGCCACGCGCACCACCGAGGGGGGAATCCGGTCGACCAACTGGAGAGAGGTTTCGAGGCTTACTTCGAAGGTCTTGAGGTTGCGGTTATTCACCCCGATGGCGTCCGCGCCGCCGTCGGCGAGCGCATCCAGCGCACGGTCCAGTTCGTCGCCGGTATGCACTTCCACCAGCACGTCGAGCGCAAACTCATGCGCGGTATGCGCGAAACGCTTCATCTCTGCGTTGGTGAGCGCCGCGGCGATCAACAGAATGGCGTCGCCGCCATGCGCGCGCGCTTCGGCAATCTGATACTCGTCCACCATGAAATCCTTGCGCAGGCACGGCAGGGGAACCGCAGCAGACGCCAGTTCCAAGTTGCGCAGGCTGCCCTGAAAGAACGGCTCGTCGGTCAGGACGGAAAGCGCCGCCGCGCCGCCGGAGTGGTAGCGTCCGGCCAACCACGGCACATCGAAATCTTCGCGAATCAGTCCCTTGGAAGGAGAAGCCTTCTTGATTTCGGCGATGATAGCCGGACCTGTCGCGGCCTTCTGCCGCAGAGCCGCAGCCCAGCCCCTGGGCTGGTGCAGCGCAGCGCGCCGCTCCACTGCTGCCAGCGGGACTCTGGCCTTTGCGCTTGCCACAGCGGAACGCGTCGCGTTGAGAATTCTGTCGAGATGAGTATTCAGATGCGTGCCCATGGGTTGAGTCGAGTATACGAGGAGTGCGGCCATCCACGTATCCGCCCGCGCCCTCTGCGTGCTGTCTGTCCTCCGGGATCGGTCGTCGGTTGCCTGCGCGCCGCGTCAGCACCGATACTACGGACGATGCGGGGCGCACGATTTTTCTCGCGCCCGGATTCGCAACTGGAGGGCAGATCTTGTTTGATTTGCGTTGGAAGCAATACTTGCCGATGGTTTTCTCGATCCCGTTGTTGTTCCTTACCCCCGCCGCCCGTTCGCAGAGCGGGCTGGAAGACGGCGCGGGAGCCTACAAAACCGGAAGGTACCGCAATCTTTTTGTTGAAGATGGCCACTCCGCCGCCGAGGTGCGGGCCAGAATCGACGCCACATTCCATCAGCTCTTTCACGGCGACCCGCAAAACGAGGCCATCGCTTTTGCCGCCGGAAGCAATGCCAACGGCCCGCTCATGTACGTCACCGACTGGGCCAATCACGACGTGCGCACCGAGGGCATGTCGTATGGCATGATGATCGTCGTCCAGCTCGACAAGAAGGCCGAATTCGACGCGATCTGGAACTGGGCCAAGACTTACATGTACATCAGCGACCCGAAGCATCCTTCCTACGGATACTTCTCCTGGTCGTGCAAGACAAGCGGAGCACCCAACGAAGAGACTCCAGCGCCGGATGGGGAAGAGTATTTTGCCATGGCGTTGCTGTTTGCCGGCAATCGCTGGCCCGGCGGCCATGGCATTTACGACTACCATGCCGAGGCTTTGCGGTTGCTCTCCGACATGCGTCACCGCGCAGTGATTACCGGTCCCACCAAATTCGGACCCCGCAGCGTGGGCGCGGAAGTGGATGAAAAGAGCGCGGAAATCCTCTTCATCCCCGCCGTCACACCCAAGCCTTTCACGGATCCCTCTTATCACCTGCCCGCCTTCTACGAACTCTGGGCGCGCTGGGGACCGGCGGAGGATCGCGCTTTCTGGAAGCGGGCTGCCGACGTAAGCCGCGCGTTCTTCGTGAAGACCACCAATCCGAAAACCGGCCTTGCGCCGGTTTATGCCGACTTCGATGGCGCGCCGCATCTCAACGGCTTCCCGCAATCCGGCGAGTTCGGCTATGACGCGTGGCGCACGGCCAGCAACTGGTCGGTGGACTGGTCCTGGTGGCGCAAGGCTCCGGCGGAGCAGCAGTTGAGCGACCGCATCCAGCATTTCTTCGCTGCCCAGGGAATCGACACGTATGGCCCCATCTACACGCTGGACGGCAAGGACCTCGGGATCCCGCCGGGGCACGACAAGGAAGATCATCCCACCGGGCTGGTTGCAGAAAATGCCGTGGCCGGCCTGGCCGCCACCGATCGCGCCACCGCCAAGCGCTTCACCGAAGCGTTGTGGAACACCCCAGCGCCCTCGGGCCAATACCGGTACTACGACGGGATGCTCTACCTGATGAGCTTGATGCATGCGGGCGGCGAGTTCCGCATCTGGGGCCCCCGGTAACAGACTATTGATTTGCTGCAGCTTTTGCGGCCCCAGCCCATCACTGCGTTGTGCCGGGGTTGTCCTGTTTGGCCACTTGGTTGATGATCCGCTGAATCACCACGACCTGCACGTGAATGCGGCGGGCCACATCGGGCAAAAACTCGCTCACGAAATTGTCGATCGGCGCGGTCGCCAGCCCGATCCCGTAACGCGCGGCGCTGGCCGGCAAGTTGGTCGCGCGGCCCGGCACATAGAGGTTGTTGATTTCGTCCTGAACGGCCGCCCCGACCACGTCGCCGTAATTCACCATGGGCCGGCCGTTGTCTCCCTGCGTCCACACCACTTGCACAATCGCGTGCCGCACCCGCCGCGGAATCGAAGCGTTCGGCATGCGGTGATAGTGCGGGTCCTGGTGCACGATGGAGGGAATCAGGAAGGTGGAAAAGAATTCGCCGGTGATGTCCTGCGTAACGCTGACGCCCACATACTTTGAAAAGCCCTTCATGCCCGGCCCGTAGGCCATATGCGAGTCCGTTCCCACCGAAATGGCCGCATCTCCCAGAATGGTCAGCGCGTTGAAGGGATCGATCACGTTGCGCACCGCCAGCCGCCCCTTTTCGAAGGGCGTCAGAGGCTTCACCTCGGGGCCGGTCAAAAAGCGTTGAAACCAGTTCGTTTCCGGGCGGGGGGCGCAGGGAGTGAGGGCCGGTTCTACCCCAGGCGGCGTGGGCGGGGTCGAAGCCTTTGAGTCCGCAGCGCGGGTCACCGGAACCTTGGCTGGGCACGGAGGCAATGCTGCTGAAGGTTGGGCGGTCGCCTGCGGCATGGGAGCGTCCGGCAGACTATTCGCTGCTTCCGCGCCGGCTGGTTGGCAGCAGCACAGCAGCCCCAGGCAAAACCCGGCCCCACAAAGTCGCAGCACGGCCCTCCGCTCATCCCTGACCTGTTTCTCGACGATTCTGGCTCGGGGCTGCTCCTTGAAACTGCTCTGCAAATCCTGCCTCGCTTGCAAGAGGTTTGGCTGCATGTGCGTCGTACAAGAGAATGGCACAGATTCCCGGTGGCCTGTGCCGGCCGGCCTGCAATGCGCCGCTGACTTTCGATTGTGCCCCACCTGCACTTGGAATCGGATAACAAAGTGAGACGCGGAAAATTGTGAGAATGTTACCAGGGCAGCACATCTTCAAAGCAAATTCACCTGCCTTTCCAGGCCGCGTTGACTATCCGGGAACATTTGCCATCGCTCCACCTATCTCTCGTTGACGCACCCGGACGCACGTTCCAGACTGAAGGCAGGAGTCAAAGGGAGGGTTTACCGAGATGAGTGCATATCCACCACCGGGTCCGGGAGCGCCAGGGCCAGGCGGCGTCGGCCGCCGCATTGAAGAGGCTGTCGAGCTGATCGAAATGGAGTTACGCCACGCCATTACGTACGTCAATGACGCGGTGATTCCCCAGGTTCGCGCCGAATCCATCTCTGCCATGCGTACCGTAGCCGACAAGCTGCGCGACCTGGCCGACCATTTCGATCAACCAAAGGGTCCCAAGTCTTGATCTTGAACGAGACCCAGGCAGACACATTTATCCGCCGCCGCGCCCAACCGTACCGGAGCGGTGAGGGCCAATTCCGGTTCAACTCGCCCCGCATCGCCTGGATCTGCCTGGCGGCAGCGTTTCTTTCTGCATCTGGCTGCGGCCATCACAAGAATGTCCAGCAGCCGCCTCCGCAAGCCCAGGCGCCCCAGGCGGACCAAGAACGCGCAAGACCTTCGCAGCCTTCGCGCATTGCTCCCACGCCCGTTCCACCTGGCGGCGTCAGCGAAGACGATTTGGAGTACGTCTCCCATCACCGCCCCATCCTGACGGAAATCGGTTTTGCCACCTGGTACACCGCCGCGAGGGGCCGGCGCGCCGCCAACGGAGAGGTCTTCGACTCCCAGGCGCTGACTGCGGCCCACCGAACCCTCCCCATGGGTTCTCTGGTCAAGGTCACGAACCTTAAGACCGGCCAAGCCAGCGCGATGCGCATTACCGACCGCGGCCCGTTTGTCGAGGGTCGAATCCTCGACCTCACCGTCGCTTCGGCCAAAGCCACAGGGGTTTATCGCGCAGGACTGGTGCGCGTCCGTCTCGATGTTTACAGCGCCCCCAAGCCCATCGATACGGGGGGCCGCTGGTGCGTGCAGATTGGCGCCTTCAAGGAAGAGCGGGTCGCCCTCAAGCTCAAGAAACAGCTCCTGCACAAGTATTCCGACGCCAATGTGATCGAGTTCCCCGGGGAGAACAGTTACTGGGTCCGCATCCGCCCGGCGGGAGACGACCGCGAAGAGGCCGAACGTATCGCCAACCGGCTCAAACCCGCAGAGGGCGACGCCTATTTAACGCGCCTCGACTAGAGTGGGACTATAGCAAGTGAGGCAGAATTTTGGTCGCTCATGGTACTATTCACGGCACAGTTTGCTAGATGTACCCTCAGGTTTTGAAAGCGGAAGCCGATGAAAGAGTTGGAGTATAAGCTCCAAACCCAGAAGTGGGATACTGGATTAAGGCTTGGTCAGACTCTGATCAAATACGCTGCGATATGCATTTGCGTATGGAGAATTGTCCCGGCTTTGGAAGTGTTCGCTGGAAAGACGACACTGGCGAACTTTGGCCTTTCCCTGATTGCCGACCTCAAGGCAAATACAGTTTTCAGCCATTTGGTCATGGGAGTCCTTGGTTTTGGCGGTGCTGGTTATGGATTGCGGGAACGTGCACAGAAACGGAAAGAGATCAAGAGATTGGGCAACCGCGTGGTGGAATTGGAAAAGCGATTGGATCCAAACCGCCCATCCAGCGGTCTAACAATTGATGGCAGGAGCCGTCCTGAGGATGAGCCATGAACCCTTTAGCTTATGAACAGATCATCTCGCTCCTAGGGCTGATTGCACTGTGGGCGTTCTGGTATTACCTATGGAAGCCCCAGCGCGTCGATATCTTCCGCCAGCGATTATTTTCCTTGAGAAGCGATCTATTCGATTTGGCTGCGGATGGCGTGGTGCCATTCGATCATCCTGCCTACGCTCAATTGAGACTTTTGATTAACGGGATGATTCGGTTTGCCCATCGAGTCTCTTTTGCCACCCTGGTGATCGCCATCGTGCAGTCAAAGCGTGCTCCATCCGATCCCTTGGCCGCATGGAGAAGAAACGTCGAAAAGCTCCCCGAGGGCGCGCGCGAACGCGTATTGGCTGTCCACAAAGACGTCTCGGCTGCGTTCTCAAAGCATTTGATTGACGGTTCGATGTTGCTTTCCCTTTTCGTGTTTCTGCGGGTTTTGATCGCCCTTTTCAAAGGCATCTCTCATGCTGTTGGAAGGAAAAAAGAACCCACGCAACTTCAATCTCACCCGTGTCCGAAACAAGATGGATTGGGAAAGAAATGAGATCGCCAAGTCTGGGACAAGTGTGATTGAAGCTCGCGTCCTCCAAGAGGAAAAGCACCGGGTAAGCATCAAAAGAGATCACGCCTACGCACACTGATCAGAAAGAAGAGTAATCCGCGGGTCCTTATTCCGGCTCCGGCCAGGAGGGGGGCTTCTGGTTTCTTTTATTGACGCGACCGCCCAGAAGCGACAATCTGCCGAAAAAATCCACATTGTCTGCGGAAATGCCTTAGAATTCCGGCCATGTCCTCGTTGGTCGATGGGGGCGCTGGCTGCGCGCACATTCCCGCTCCCGAAAAGTGCCAGCCTTCTCGCCTATCGCAAATTTCCCCGTGCAAAAATCCGCACAAGTGCCCAAATGGAGGCTGAGATGACAGTGCAAACCGTGAAGGTTCGCCAGAACTATCTGGCCATCGTGATTGCCGCAATCGCCTGCTTTCTCTTTGAGGCGGCCTGGTACACCTTTTTCATGCAGGGCTGGCTTGACGGCATCGGCCGCACCCGCGAGTGGCTGATGAGCGCCGCCGGATACAACCCCGCGCTGCAGTACGGCACAGCGCTGGCTTCGGCGGCTATCATCGCCACCACCATCTCCTGTGTAACCCAGTTGACCGGGCGGCAGACGGTGCTCCGCGGCATTCGGGTGGCGGCGCTGATGTGGTTCGGCATCGTGCTCACCACCATCTCCACCGAATACGTCTTCGAGGTTCGCACTTTCCAGATACTTGGCATCAACGCCGGATTCTGGCTCTTCGGCATGATGCTGATGGGCGCTATTGTGGGCGGATGGAAGGCGAAAGTCCCCGTCGAGGAGGGCGCAAAGTCCGCAGTCCTTGAAGGAGCGAAAGTGCCCGTTGGCAAGTAGAGCAGCCGGTTTCGAAGATTGCGAAAACTCCTTGACAGCAGTACCGCAAAAAACCGCTGGCCCTGGCTGCGTGCCGAGGGCCCACGGATTTATCCAATTCCAGCGCCGCAAACGTCTTATTCCGGCGGTGGATAGAAAGGCAGCTTCTCGTTCTTCTCGTTGGCGCGTCGAATGGTCACTTCGCTGACCAGAAGAGCCGGGGCCAGCACCGTTTCTGGAATTTCGCCAATAAAGTTGGCGACAAACAGATCCTTGCCGGCGGCTTCGATGTTGGAGCGGAGCGCGCGCTGATCCAGATCGGCGATTGTCGCTCCACGAACCAGTTCGCGTTTTCCTGCCGGGCTGCCGTCCGGACTCACCCGGTAAAGCAGCCTCGGCGTGGACTCCCCGCCTAGCGTGGCCACATAGTACACGCTCTTGAGATCCTGATCCGCAGCCATCGCCAGCAGCTTTTTGTTCAGCTCGTCGTCGCTGAGCGCCTGGCTGGCGCTGATCTTGAACACCCCGATTGCGGGTCGCGGCCCTCCGGCAACCGCCGCGCGACCATGGCCGTTGGACTGCGGAAAGTCCCGCACCGGCTCCCTGCCCAGCAGATAGTTCTCCAGCTTTCCGGCTGTCACCACTTTTACCGCTTGCGCGGGAACGCCCTCGTCGTCCACGTCGTAAGCGCCCACCAAGCCCTTGCCCGCGAAGGTCTTCAGACTGGGATCGTCCACAACGTCCAGAAACTCGGGAAGCACGCGGGCGTGGTAGCTGGAGGAGTACGGCCCATTGGTCCGCGCCTCGGTCCCCAGCTTGGGACGGGTAGCAACCACTGCCCGGCCCAGAAGGCTGTGTAACGTGTCTGCGCTGGCATCGGAGCTGAGCAGCACCGGCCCGTGGTATTCCTCTTCCACCAGCGGGGCCCTGCGCAGTTGGTCGAGCGAGGTCAAAAGCGCGACGGCATGGCCGGCAAAGACTTCCGGCGAATCCAGATCTTTCAGTGAGCTTCCGTTCGTCGCATAGGAGCGGTCCAGCCGCATTCCGTCCGCAGCCTGCATCCCAATGCCGACACTCTCCTGGAATTCGCTGGCGGATTTGCGCACGATGGTACCTTCGCTGGTGGCAAGCCATGTGGTGGTTGCCCGCGCATGGAAGCTGTCCGAGGAGTATTCCACGTCGTTCTGGCCGCCCTTGGCCGCAGGGCCGCCTTTCATTGCGGAATAGCCACGGTAGAAACCGCTGTCCCTCGCCACGCGCTCCACCCAGCTGGCTTCGTCCACATCGAGCCGCGCCGAGTCGGCAAGCGAAATCACCGGCTTCTCCTGGCTGAAGTCGTCGGCCTGGGGCGGTGTCTGCACCTGTTTCAGCGCCGCCTGTTTCTGCGCATAGGCCGCCAGAGCCGCCTTGTACGCCTGGTCGGTAGCCGCCCAAAGCGCCGATCTTAGCGCAATTGGATCGTCCTCCACGGCGGCCATTTGCAGCGCCCCGTCGCCGCGCCCGCCGGAGCTGTCGGTCTTGTAGTCGCCTACCCGCACCGTCACCCGGGCCAGCCGCTGGCGATTGCGCTGCATCCCTTCGCTGGCGCCGAATACCGCCATGGTGTCGAATTCATCCACATCTTCAATGCGGTACTGGATATAAAACGGCTTCTCAAAGCCTTTCAACTGCAACTGGCTCTTGCTGCGGTCCAGTTCCTCCAGCATCGCCTTCAGAACGGGATCCTTCTCCGCGTCGGCGCGGGTGGGCTGGGCGGCGCGCAAGCTCGGTCCGCACAGGCAAGCAGCCAGCAACGCGGCTCCCGAAGTCATCACCACCGAACGATTCTTCAGACGAGTCGTGTTCATTTCGCCTCCCTGGTGGTGCTGGCATTGGCATCCGCCGCAGGCATTTCCGCTCCCGGAATCGGCAGAATCGGCGGACGTGCCGTTCCCTGCGCCTGTTTCTGTGTTTCCATTTCGCTCAACAGCATCGCCGGGGACACCGCGCTCACCGGAACCGTGCCCGACTCCGCACCGCATTCGCCGTTGAAGACTTCGCTCGTATCGCCGGTGGCCACAATCCGCTTCATCGCTGCCAGGGGCGTGCCCACAATGCTCACCCCACGCACCAGTTCGTCCGGCCGCCCGTCCGCGTATACCCGCCACACTACCAGCGGAATCACCGAGAAGGCCTGCGGCGAGCTGCGCTGGGTGACCGCGAAGCCCGACGAGATGTCCTCGAAATAAAGGCCGTAGGGCTTGCCCTGCTTCTTTGCTTCCTCCACCAGCTGCTTGCGCAATTCGGCGTCCGTTACGGTCTTGGTCGAGGTGACAATCAGATTGCCTTGACGCCCGGTCGGCATGCGGCCCGTTTGTGCCCGCCCGTGTCCGTTCGACGAACTGAAGCTCGCAATCGGCAGTCGCGACATCAAAAATGTTTTCAGAACCCCGTCCTGAATCAGGTCGACGCGGCGCGCTTTCTGGCCCTCGTCGTCGAAGGTGTAATTGCCACTAAGCCATGTCTTTCCAAAAGTTGTTTGCGTGGGGTCGTCGGAGACCGAAAGAAACGTCGGCAGGACCTCTTTGCCGAGTTCCTTGGTGAAGGTCTGGCCCTCTTCGTCGCCGCGCTGGCGCTGGCCTTCCAGCCGGTGCCCAAGCACCTCGTGGAAGAAGACCGCTGCGGCACGGCCCGAGAGGATCACCGGCCCGTCGAACGGCTCCGTCAGCGGCGCTTTGCGCAGCGCTTCCAGGCTCTTGCCCATCTCGCGCATGGCCGCTTCCATCTCCGCCTGCGCGGGCAGGCCGTCCACGGTTTCCGCTTCGAAAGTTTGTGCGCGGAACAGGTCCATCCCGTCGTCCGCGCGGGTGACGGCGAAGGCCACCAGCCGAGCCTGCAGGTGCGGCGCGACCACCCGTGAGCCTTCCGACGAGGCAAAATAATCGGTTTCGTTCTGCGCCGTCAGCATCACGAAGTTCTGGTAGACGTTCGGGTAATCGCGGAAGACCTTTGAGAGCGACCGCACCCTTTGCTCCCATGCCGCGCGGTCTACGCTGAGTTGCGGCGCGGGCTTGGCGATGGAAACCTGCGGAGCCTCCTGGCTGAAGTCGGGCGAGTTGTCCTCTTCCTTGGCGCGTACCTCGGCTTCCGTCTTCACCCGCAGATAGTTGTCGAGAGCGCTTCCGTAGCCGTTATTGGTGGCCATCCACAACGAGCGCGCCAGCGCCTCGCGGTCGTCTGTCAGCGGGAGTTGCACGCTGTTGACCGCGGTTCCACGATGGTTTCCGTGGGTGTTGTCCAGTTTGGGTTCGCCCAGCCGGATCTGGACATCGGCCACCCGCTCGTGGTTTGCCGTACTGCCAACCAGCGCGCCATATTGCGCGCGAATCACCACCGCACTTGCGTCGCTTACCGCGTAACTCAGGAAGTACGGCGGCAGCTGTTTCTCGTCGCCAGCCTTTCCGGTGCCCTTGCCCAAAGAGGTGAAGGCGCGATGCAGTTCTGTAGTCATGGCGTTCATCAGAGGAGGATCGGCCTGGTTCGGGCCGGCTTGTTGCTGCGCGCCAGTGACCGCCGGCAAAGCCAGCGTCAGAATGGCCAGAATCGTTTGGGAAGCGATCCGCCCGGCGGCGGAGATGCGAAGGGTCATCATAGGTCGAATGCTCGGTGAAATTCCATTACGCAGGATTCTCTCAGAGTAAGCTACCTCAGAGGAAACTGCCCGTGTCGTTTGCACTCCGGATTCTGCCGGCGCTCGGCCTTGCCTGCGCGCTCGTCACCTTTGGCCCTGTCCTTCAAGCCCCCGTCGTGCGAGCCTCGGTAGCCCCGCGCATTGCCTCGCCAGGTCATCCCGCCCCCATATCCGGGCGGCGTGTTCAGTCTGTTCAGGTTGCCCAAACCGCCCAGCATCCCACCCAGCCGCAGCCTCCGGCTTACACGCTTCCCCCGGACAAGCTCGGCAAAGCAATCGCTCTAGGGCGCATCCGCACGATTCTCCATTTCGGCGGCTCACTTTGGGGACTGGCGGTGCTCTGGCTGCTGCTCGCCTCGCGCTTCGCGGCCGGTCTCCAGAACCGAATCGCGCGCATTACCCCGCGCCGCTGGCTGCAGGGCGTGCTTTTTTTCGCTGTCCTGCTGATTCTGCTTGAGATTGCCGATCTGCCCCTCGGCCTATACGCCCACCACGTCAGCCTTGGTTACGGAATCAGCATCCAGAACTGGCCCAGTTGGCTGATGGATAACGCCAAGGGCCTCGCCGTCACCCTGGGCAGCGTTCCTTTCCTGCTGCTCTTCAACTGGATCGTGCGCGTGTCGCCCCGGCGCTACTGGCTGTGGGCCTGGCTGGTCACCCTGCCCATCCTGGTCCTCTCCGCGCTGGGTGAGCCGTTGCTGGAGCCCATCTTCAACAAATTCGAACCTCTCAGCCAAAGCCACCCCGCGCTGGTCGCCCGGTTGGAAACGGTCGTCGCCCGCACCGGAACTCGGATTCCGCCGGAACGCATGTTCCTGATGAAGGCCAGCCTCAAAACGAACGGCCTGAACGCCTACGTCACCGGCATCGGCGCGACCAAGCGCATTGTGGTGTGGGATACCACCGCAGGGCGCATCCCCGACGACGAAGTCCTTTTCCTTTTTGCCCACGAGAGCGGCCACTACGTCTTGAACCACATTCCCAAGGGTTTGGCAGCCTCTGGCATCTTTCTCTTCTTCGTTTACTGGGCTTGCGCCCGACTCGCTGCATGGATGGCTTGGCGTTTCGGTCCCGGCTGGGGATTCACGGACGGTCTCGAAGAAGACCGGTCTGCTCTCTCCTCGCGCGCCGGATTCGTTCTATTGATTTTGATCGTATCGCTTGCCGGCTTCGTGCTGGAGCCGGTGGACAACATCTTCAGCCGCTTCATCGAACATCAGGCAGACGTTTACGGGCAGGAGGCTATTCACACCCTCGTCGCCGATCCGCAGAAAACCGCGGTTTCCGCCTTCGATCGCCTTGGCGAGGTCTGGTTGGAAGAACCGGACCCGAACCCTTTGATCGAGTTCTGGACCTACAGCCACCCCTCTACCCAGCATCGCGCTACCTTTGCCGCCCAATACAATCCGTGGGCCAACGGCGGGCACGGCAAGTTCTTTGCCAAATAGGGGGCAGGAATTCTCGTGTCTCGTCCCGGCCGTAGTTGCGCTAACATGAAATCGGTTCATATCGTGGGAGAGTTATGATGAAGGAAATCAGTGCACCGCCGCCAATTCCGGTAGGCAAAATCAAGAGCTTTGGAGCTTTCGGCTCAAAGTATGAGGTTGGTCACGCTCTTCGCCAGTTGGACGACGGGGACTGGATGATCGTCGTCAAGATGGTTGAATCCGGTGAGACGACGGAGTACCGCATGACCCGTATGCTGGATGACCCGGAGGCTCGCTGATGTATGCCGTGGCCTTTGACCTGACAGTGGCAGACACAGAGGAGAACCACCCCAAAGGGGTCTCTCAGGCCTATACCGATATAGGCGCTATACTCGGCGAGCATGGTTTTCGCCGTGTGCAAGGTAGCCTGTACGTAACGGAAAACGAGGACATGGCTACTCTGTTCCTGGCCATCCAGTCTTTGCGTGCATGCGCATGGTTTCCGAAGTCGGTGCGTGACATCCGCGCCTTCCGGGTGGAGCAATGGTCGGATTTCACACCTCTTGTCCGAGGCTAGAAAGCCGAAGTTGATTAGCCTCTTCCAGTTCCAGACGCTCGTCATCCAGTGTTGTTTTTGCGCTTACAGCAAGACTGGAGAGCCAACGTCGCCTCCGCTTCCGGTTCCTTGACCCCTGATCCCTGCCTTTACAATTTCCACATGCAATTCCTATCGATTTCCCGCCGCCGCACCAATGCCTTTCCGCCCGAAGCCTTTACCCCCGAGTTGATCGCCAAGGAGGGCCAGCGTGTCCGGGAAATGTACGCCACCGGAATCCTGCGCCAGATCTGGCGTCGCGGCGACGCTCCCGGCGCCATCCTCCTTTGGGAAGCTTCTTCCGAGGATGAAGTCCGTGCCGCCATCGCTACCCTTCCGCTTGCCAAAGCGGGAATGATCGAAACGGCGATGCTGACCTCGCTGGAGCCCTATCCAGGTTTCTTCCCGGCGAAGTAGGTATTTGGGCGGAGGATTGCACGCCCCTCGGCAAAACCGCGCATTGCCCCGTGAACTGTGCAATTCATGCACTCCGGTGGGATTTATCGCTCCTTGGCTCCGGCATCCGGGGGAAGATCCCTTTTTGCGGTTGCAAGATCGCTTCTTGCGGCCCCGCCCAAGGTCGTACACTGGTCTTTCGATCTTTTAAAGGAGCACCGCGGAAATGGCTTATCCCACGAACTACCGCTATACGCGCGAGCACGAGTGGATCGCGCTCGAAGGCAACATCGGAACCATCGGCATTACGGATTACGCACAGAGCTCGCTCGGCGACATCGTGTACGTAGATGTCCCCAAGGTCGGCGATGCGGTCAAGGCACACGAGGTCTTTGGCTCGGTGGAGAGTGTCAAGGCGGTCAGCGATCTCTATTCGCCTGTTTCCGGGACGGTAACTGCCACAAATGAAGAGCTGAAGAACGCGCCCGACAAGATCAACGAGGCAGCCCACGATGCCTGGATCATCAAGGTTGAGCTCTCCAACCCCGCCGAAGTCGAATCGCTGCTCGATGCCGCCGCCTACGAGGCCTTCGTCTCGGAAGAAACGGGAAGCTAAGAACAGGGATCAGGGAACAGGGGTCAGGGATCAGGAGGCATCTGCGGGGCGGGCATTGAAGCCTTTGCCTTGGTGGCGATCTATACAATCGCGATCTTTCCTATCCACCTAATTGGGAAGCTTGAACACACTCCCGGGCGCAGCATTCTGATCCCTGATCTCTGACCCCTGAACCCTGCCGTTAAGAGGAAACAATGCGCTACTTGCCAAAGTCCCCCGCCGAGCGCCAGCAGATGCTGGCTGAGATCGGCGCAGCCGCGATCGACGATCTCTTCACTGTCATCCCAGCCGAATACCGCATCACCGCTGATTTGGATGTCCCCCGAGCGCACGCCGAGAGCGAGATCGTCGACTACTTTCGCCAGGCGGGCGCAAAGAACGCCACCGACTACGTGAGCTTCCTCGGCGCGGGAGCCTATCGCCACTACCGGCCGGTCATCATCGATGCCCTCATCCAACGCGGCGAGTTCCTCACCGCCTACACGCCTTATCAGCCGGAGATCTCGCAGGGGACGCTGCAGGCGATTTTTGAATTCCAGACCATGATCGCCGAGCTGACCGGCATGGACGTGGCCAACGCCAGCATGTACGACGGATCAACGGGCGCTGCCGAGGCCCTCATGATGGCAGTTCGCATCACCGGCCGCCACCAGGCCCTGGTCGCCTCGACCGTTCATCCCGAATACCGCGAAGTCATCCACACCTACACACAGCACCAGGAACTGCCTGCGTCGCTGGTTGGCTACGACCGCGAGACCGGCCGTCTCGACCTGGCCGCCCTTGAAGCCTCAGTGACGGAAGAGACTGCTGCGGTGCTGGTGCAGAGTCCCAACTTCTTCGGCGTGGTCGAAGACATCCCGGCCATCGCGGCCATCGCCCACGCCAAGGGAGCCCTGCTGATCGTTTCCATCGCGGAAGCCGTTTCACTGGGGATCGTCCGCCCGCCTGTGGAAGCCGACATTGTCAGCATGGAAGCGCAATCCTTCGGTGTGGCCCTCAGCTACGGCGGTCCCTTCTGCGGCGTCATTGCCGCCAAGGAGCAGTACGTCCGCCAGATGCCCGGCCGTCTTGTCGGCCAAACCGTCGACAGCAACGGGAACCGCGGGTTTGTCTTGACGCTTTCCACCCGCGAGCAGCACATTCGCCGCGAGAAGGCCACCAGCAACATCTGCACCAACCAGGCGTTGGTTGCGCTCATGGCCACCATCTTCCTCGCCGTCTACGGCAAGCAGGGAATCCGCGAACTCGCCGAGCACAATCTGGCCAAGGCCGACTATGCCGCCAAAACCCTTGGCAGCCAGCCCGGCGCCAAGCTTCTTTTCACCGGCGCGCCCCGCTTCCACGAGTTCGTGTTGCAGACGCCGGAAGCTCCGGCGTCGCTGGGTGAACGCCTGATGGCGGAAAAGATCGTCGGCGGAGTCGACCTGGGCCGCTGGTATCCGGAGCTGAAGAACGCAACCCTCTGGTGCACAACGGAAGTCGTCAGCCGCGCAAGCATCGACAAGGCAGCCAAGGTAATTGCAGGCGCGTAGAGTGCAAGTGGAAGCAGGCATCCTGTGAAGCGCATTCTTCTCTCGGTTCCCCATATGGGTGGGACCGAGCGGGCCTATGTCGGTGAGGCTTTCGCGTCGAATTGGCTTTCCACAAAGGGCCCAAATATCGCGGCGTTCGAAAAAGAATTCGAGCGGCGATTCGGTCAGACCTCTGTCGCCCTCAGCAGTTGCACCGCCGCCATCCATCTTGGCTTGCGTCTTCTGGGCGTTGGACGGGGTGACGAAGTCTTCTGTTCGACCCTTACGTTTGTCGCGGCGTGTAATCCAGTCCGCTATCTTGGCGCCCAACCGGTCCTTCTGGATAGTGACTACGCAACCTGGAACCTGGACGCCAATGTTCTCGAAGATGCACTCCGCAAGCATGCGCAGCGGAACAGACTGCCTCGCGCTCTTGTCGTCGTGCACCTCTACGGGCAGTGCGCCGACATGGACCCCATCCTGACGCTTTGCGATCGCTACGGGGTCCCTGTGCTCGAAGACGCAGCGGAGGCTCTGGGCAGCACATACAAGGATCGGCCCGCGGGGTCATTCGGCGACATTGGAGTGTTCTCCTTCAACGGGAACAAGATCATTACCACAACCGGCGGCGGAATGCTCGTCTCCCGCAACGCTGCATGGGTGGAAAAGGCGCGCTTCTGGTCGCAGCAGGCCCGGGACCCCGGGCTCGCTTACGAGCACTCCGAGATGGGCTACAACTACGGCATGAGCAACGTACTGGCGGGCATTGGCCGAGGTCAGCTTGAGGTGCTCGATTTGCGCGTCAAGCAGCGTCGTGCGATTGCCTTCCGCTATCGCGACGCATTTGCCGATCTTCCAGGGATTTCCCTTATGCCCCAGGCGACCTACGGCCTCCACACCAACTGGCTGAGTTGCTTCCTCGTCGACGGGCGAGAATTCGGAGCAACCAGAGATGCGCTGATCCGAGCGCTCGACGAGGCGAACGTGGAGTCCCGCCCGGTGTGGAAGCCAATGCACTTGCAGCCGCTGTATTCCGGTTGTGAACGCTTTGGCGGGGAGGTGGCAGAGGACTTGTTCAGCCGCGGAATATGCCTGCCGAGTTCGAGCAGCCTTTGCGGGGAAGACCAGTTGCATATCATCAACTGCGTGCGAAGGACGGCCGGCGCGGAGCCGTTGACGCAAGTGCTCCAGACAGATGGCCTCGCGGAAACCGGATAACGTGCCGATCCGGCTTTCGCACCCAGGCAAGACGGCGCGAAGAAAGTAAACTCAATGTACGGGACAATCTGGAAATCACCCGACAGGCTTTAACTGTGAAGGTTTGCCCGGCCGGAGAGCAAAGTCAGATTGGTAAAGATCTTGATCGAGGTAAAGAATGGCAACGACTGAAGTTTCGGTTCCGAACATCAAAAAGGTCCGTCCCCACCTCACCCAGAACGAGGCGCTTCTCTTTGAGACTTCGTCGCCCGGCAAGTTCGCCTACCGGCTTCCCGTGCTGGATGTTCCGGCTGTCGACTCCTCTTCTCTTTTGGGGACCGCCGCACGCGAAGTGCCGGCGGAGCTCCCGGAGCTGAGCGAGATCGAGATCATCCGCCACTTCACGCGCCTTTCCACCTGGAACTACGCCATCGATCTGGGCATGTATCCGCTGGGCTCCTGCACAATGAAATACAACCCGCGGGTCAACGAGCTGGTGGCCCGTACCGAGGGATTGGCGGAAGCGCATCCCTATCGCCCCGACTCGCTGGCGCAAGGAACGCTGGAAATCATCGACCTGCTACAGCGCACGCTTTGCGAAATCACCGGCATGGACGTAATCACCCTGCAGCCCGCGGCCGGCGCGCATGGCGAGTTCACCGGAATGCTGCTGGTCCGCGCCTGGCATCAGTCGCAGGGCAATGCGCGGCACAAGGTGCTTATCCCCGACTCGGCGCACGGAACCAATCCCGCAACCGCGGCCATCTGCGGCTACAGGGTGGAGAACCTGAAGTCCAATCCCGAGGGCGGCATCGATCTGGAAGCCCTGGCCCGGCAGGTGGACGAAGACACCGCCGCGCTGATGCTGACCAATCCCTCGACCATCGGCGTTTTTGAAAGCCAGATCCACAAGATTGCCGACATTCTCCACGCCAAGGGCGCTCTTCTGTACATGGACGGCGCAAACATGAACGCCCTGGTCGGCAAGGCTCGGCCCGGCGACTTCGGCGTCGATGTGATGCACCTGAACCTGCACAAGACCTTCTCCACGCCCCACGGCGGCGGTGGTCCCGGCTCTGGCCCGGTAGCCTGCAAGGCGTTTCTGGAGCCGTTTCTGCCCACGCCGGTGCTGGTCCGTGAAGCGGGGACTGAGGGACCGGAGACTAAGGGACAGGGGACTGAGGGACAACTGAGCTGGAATTACGATCGTCCCCAGTCTGTCGGCCGCGTGCGCGCCTTCTATGGCAATGTCGGCGTGCTGATCCGCGCGCTGGCGTACATTTTGGCCAACGGTCCGGACGGGCTGCGGCTGACCACCGAAGACGCCGTGCTCAACGCCAACTACATTCGCGCCAAGCTCGAAGACCTCTATGAGCTGCCCTACAAGACCGCTTCGATGCACGAGGTCGTCTTCAGCGACAAGCGGCAGGCGGCCAAGGGCGTCAAGACAGGCGCAATCGCCAAGCGCCTCATCGACTATGGCTTCCATCCCTACACGGTCAGCTTCCCAATGATCGTTTCCGGCGCTCTGATGATTGAGCCCACCGAAAGCGAGTCGCTGGAGGAGTTGGACCTGTTTGTGGATGCTATGCGTTCGATCGCTAAAGAGGTCGAGCAGACCCCCGACTTGGTGAAGAACGCGCCCCACTCCACGCGCGTCTCCCACCTCGACGAGGTGCTGGCTGCTCGCAAGCCGATTCTGCGATGGAAGAAAGACAGAGAGTAGGGAATAGGGAGAAGGGGGTTTCAACTCCCTGAAAACAGGCCCCAAAGGCGGAGCCTTCAGGCCCGGATGAAGACCTTCCGGGCACGTACAACTGTAGTACTCGGAGGCAGGCCGAGTCGCTACTCGGCCTGCCTGACTGGGATCGCAACCTCTTTGGTTGGATCCAAACCATGTAATCCCTCAGCTCTGGCCGCCTCAAGAAGCGTTGGCGACGCCGAAACGAAGATAATCTCCGTGCCCTGGAACATGTCGCGCGCCACCAGCGCTGCGGCCAACTGCAGGGTGTCCGGCCAGCGCAGGCTGGTACGGTCCAGCAACTGGCGTGCGGATTCGAGCACCGCAGGGTTCAGCGGTTCCTGCACCATGCGCGCGGCTTCCAGCCTCAGCACCTCCAGCGCGGAAGCGGCGTCTGTCGAGCTGATGTCGCCGGAACGCTCGCGCCGCCGGATCGCTGCGTAAACCTCCAGAGGTGTGGATGCCGAGATCAGCTTGCGATTGTCTTCGACAGCCTCCATCAGGCGGATTAAAGCGTCGGTGCCCTGCTCCTGGACAAACAGCTTGGCAAATGCCGTGGCCTCAAGGAAATAACAGCTCACAGATTCCCCCGTTCCTCTTCGATCACCTCGGCAATCGAATCGCCGTGCACAGCGACCGGGTGGAATCGCTGGGCTTCCTCGGGAATACCCGCCTCGGCACGGTTCAGCCGGATGGTGGTGGTGGGATATGCCGGGGTCTTCGGATTGGCAATCTTGCTGGTGAGCACCACGCCCCGCTGGATGGCTTCTGCAAGCACCGCCTGGCGGGTGTCTGGATGTTGGTTCCAGCGGAATGTCTTGCGCGGCAAAAACGAATCGCGGAACCACTTGAGGGCGATGAAAGCATGTCCGCCGCGCTCCGCTTCAGCCAACGCCGAACAGAGTTCCTTGACGCGCAAATCCACGTCCGCAGGCAGCACGGCTTCCTGGCCGTCATCCTCGTCCTCGTCAGCGAAATCGGCGGTTGCGCGCGCGCTCCGCACGGCCCGTGGAGCAGGTTCTGCGCCATCCGTGCGCTCGAAGTAGATGCGGACTTCGTCTTCCTCGGGCGACCAGGTGTCCGATAATGCGTTGCGGCGTTTGCTGCGGCCATTCTCACTACAAAGTTCGACGATTGCCTGATATCCGGGAGGCGCCAGAAAATGCAGCGCCCTGGCCAACCCGGGGTCGGACGAAAACGTCAGTTCGCCCAGAGCTTCCTCAATAATCTCTTCAGCATCGGGAATGGTCAGGTTACTTACATCTACGCTGTCTTGGACAGCTCTCGTCGATTTCATTTTTCCTTCTCCGTATATCATGCCTTTTTCTTCCCGCGCAGCGATATTCCGGAAGAGTTTCCCCAAGCTCTTCATCGGTGATCAATTGCGCAGCGGGCAAAAGTGCAGTGATAGTTCTAAACTTCAGCTATTGCAGGGGGTCCCTCCCTGCTTTCGCCCGGATTCCCTTCTACTTCTGTTATTGCCGGGCAATGATCGAATTACAAGTTGGCAAGTCCCACTTGCGAGACGACTTTTAGTCTGCTTCCCGCGCGTACGACCTCTAGCGTTTCCCCGATTAGACCCATTACGATCCACAGCTTTGACCTCCTCAACCGTCGAGGAGCCTGTCCTATTCGTCCTGCGTGCCATGAACTCGAGAAAAACTTTAGTTAAACCCACTTGATTGGATCTTTGTGGATTTAAGTCTAACCGAAAATTCATCGAAGCGTCGGCGAATTGTTCGTTATGGGCAGGCAATTTTCAAAGTGCGAAGAAAGTTGCGCCCTGCCAGCCCCGTTCCAACAGCGCAATCCGTACAATGGAAGGATATGCACCGTCGTTTGCTGTGGTTGTGGATATGTTACTTCTGTCTTGCTGCAAAATGCCTTGCTGAGCCTGCATTTGACTTGCTGGGACCGAAGGTGGACGTACATGTGAAGCGGGGCGATGTTACGTTGCCCATCGGGGAAGTCCCCAATCTTCTGCCCGGCGACCGGCTGTGGATTCATCCCGATCTTCCTGAAAGCCAATCCACCCATTTTGTTCTGGTGATCGCATTCTTGCGCGGGTCCACCAATCCCCCGCCACCGGAGTGGTTTACCCGTGTGGAGACTTGGACGCGCGAAGCCCGCAATGAGGGTGTCTTTATTACGGTCCCCAACGAGGCGCAGCAGGCTCTGTTATTTCTGGCGCCGGAGACGGGCGGAGATTTCAGCACCTTGCGTACTGCCGTGCGCAATCGTCCGGGCACCTTTGTTCGCGCAACTCAAGATCTGCTCGCGGCCAGCCTCGACCGAATGCGTCTTGAAGCCTATCTGGGCGAAGTGAAAGTAACTTCCCAGACCGACACGCGCTCACTGAAAGAGCGCGCAGAGTTGGCCGCGCGGAGCCTCGGCATTCGCGTCGATCAGCAGTGCTTCGACAAGCCCAGTGACCAGCAGGCTCCCTGTCTCACCGAACATACGGATGGGATCGTTCTTGACGACGCGAACCTGGGTTCGCTGGTTTCACAATGGACAAACGGCGATACGCGGGATCTGATGAACCAGATCAGCTCGACGTCGATGGGAGGCGGGGGAGCCTACAGTCCTTACATCGGAGCCATTGTCGATACGGCCCGCATTCTTTCGTCGCTTCATACCGCACATTTTCAATACATTCCCGCGCTTGCGTTGCCCACCAAAGACACCCTCAATCTGCGGCTGAATACGCCTCCGTCGTTTCGCGATCCGAAATCCGTTGTGGTAATCGCACTGCCACCGGTCGGCCCAGTGCGGCTCCCACCGCTTCATCCGGTAACTCCCGCAGAGGCCTATTGTGCGCAGAAACCCGGATTGGCGCTTCCAGTGGAAGGCGCTCCGCTTGCCTTTGCCACAGAACTGGGGCACGGATTGTTTTTTCACCTCGAGACCAAAACCCCGGTCCCGGACATTCCCGTAAAGCTGGATCCGTCGCTCGGAGGATTGATCCTTGAACACCCGGTACCGCACCAGGCAGAGACAGATCTCAACGCTGTCCTGCGCGGCAAATGGGGATTCGACGACTGGGAGGGCCCTCGCTTCCATCTGCACTCTTCGCAGCCGGGCAAATGGTTCGTATCTCCGAGCGACCAATCGGCGCTGGTCGTGGGCCGTGACGATCTTCTCCACATCGAAGGAGATAGCGCGCTTTGTATTGAGCAGATAGACGAACGCGGTGCAAATGGAGCATTGAACAAGCTGAATTGGAAGTCGCCCAAACCGGAGACGGTCGAAATTTCGGTCCCAATGAAGGATGCAGCGCCTGGCCAGGTAACGCTGAGTGTGAAGCAGTATGGATTGGAAAAGCCCGATGCGCTGCAACTGAATGCATACGGAGAAGCAGCATCGCTGGAGCGGATCAACCTCAGCGCAGGCGATGCGGAAGCAATCCTGAAGGGCACCAGGCTGGACGAGGTTGCCAGCGCGGAGTTGGATGGGATCGTCTGGACGCCGGTGCAGTTGAGCAGGGTTCAGGACATCGATCAGTTGAGCTTGAGCGCCAGCGCCTCCACCTCGAAGCTCGAACCTGGAAGCCGTTACTTTGCCAACGTGACCTTGCGGGACGGTCGCAAGCTGAAGACGGCGGTTGCCGTCGATCCGCCGCGGCCGCACGTCACGCTACTCAGCGTGGGCGTCCAGGATGATTCGGCCTCGCAGCCCTCGCCCGTGCGTTTGGGCTCGCCGGACGATCTCTCTGTGGCCGGGCGCTTGGTCTTCTTTCTCAAGTCCGTTGTTCCCTCCAACTTTCCCCGTAATCAGAAAGTGGAAGTCGAGGCGACCGATGGAAGTTTCCGCACCGTATTAACTCTGACAGACGGCAGTCTGGTCCTGGAGGATGCGCGAACAGCCTTGGGAATCGTCGAACCGCTGGCTCGATTCGGTGCCTCGGCATTTGGCCCGATCCGCGCCCGCGCTATCTCCGCAAATGGAATCACCAGCGACTGGCTTCCCCTGGGAACCCTGGTTCGGATGCCTGGATTCAGGGAAATGCGCTGTCCGCACGCCCCGGCCAAACCCTGCACGCTCACCGGATCCAACCTGTTTCTGACCATTGCGTTGTCGGCCACCCCGGACTTCGAGAACCCGGTCGAGGTGCCACCGGACTTCACCGGGACACAGCTTACGGTTCCGCACACGGTGAATGGAGTCCTCTACCTCAAGCTGCGGGACGATCCAGCGACGGTGCAGTTGCTCACCCTACCGATTCTGCCTGCGCAGCCGGGCTCGCTGCAGACTCCGATTCCCCAGCCTGACGTCTCGCCGTCCGCTCCTCCGGCAGGCCCTTCCGACCCAGTTCCAGCCGCAGATAAGCAGTCTGTGAGCGAACCCACCTGGGCAATCCCGGCGGCGCCATCCCGTGGAACTACAGCCAAGTGAGAACGCGCGGTGTGCGAGAAACGCCGCCTCCTGAAACTTTTGGTTTTGGCCTCTGTTATGAATGGGCACGACTTAACAGGCCGCGGAAGGACCTCTTTTGGCCCGGCCTTGTATCAGGGCACGACTTTAGTCGTGCCGATAAGACCAATAAGATGAGGGGTGGGCTTTAGCCCCAGCTGAGCCCATACCACCCCATCACTCGATTTCGAACCTTTTTCCGCCGCCCGTTTTGCCCCAAGGGAGCGGCTCCCGGGCTTCTCCCGGAATGAAGCCTTCAGCTGCGTATCATTCCGAACAGAAAAACGCCCTGTCACCCGTCAGTCACATGGCTGACAGGGGGCAGGGCGTTTCCAAAAGTGTTCGCCGCGCCGGCGGCGCGCTCGAAACCGCGGCCTAGTTGAAGTACGCCGCGTTCTTCGCGGCAAATTCAGCCTTGTCTTCCGGCAGTTCATCGGCCGAGAAGATCGCGCTCGAGGGGCACTCGGGGGCGCAAGAGCCGCAGTCGATGCACTCGTCCGGGTTGATGTAAAGCTGGGGGACGGTTTCTGCTTCCGCATCACCGGCAGTAGGGTGAATGGCGTTGTTGGGACAAGTTTCTACACAGATGAAGTCCTTGGTGCACGCATCGGTGATGACGTAAGGCATGAAAGTCTCCTGGTTGCTGTTGGGCGATGGCTTTGATTACACCCTGCATCTTAAAGGCTACCGGGACCAGCGCGAAGCAGCCGTGACCCAAATCACATGCGGCAAAACAGCTTCCCGAAATTTGGTACGGCGCACATTTGGCCATCGAAGGAGAGAACCGCGCCCGCTTTTGCAGCCGACCTCTCGCGAACTTGCCATCCTCGCCGCAGTGAAGGCCAACTCGCCAAATCGAACCCCACTCACTCTCTCCGCCCGGAATCACTCGCTTGCGGCGCAATCTGACTCGGTTTTCGTCCTAGAAGATGCGGATTTTGATTCCGGAGCTGACCGTCATGGTAGACAGGGGCGCCACATCTTCCGCTGAAAAAGGAGTGAACTGAGGCCAGTAGGTGTATTCGAAATCTGCCATCCTAAGCCGGATTCTGCGACTCAGGTTATAGTCGATGCCGGCGCCCCCGGTGAAAGCCAGGAAACGGCCAGTGGCGAGATTATAAGGAGCGTTATACTGCCCGATTCCGCCCAGAGCCTTCGCGTAAGGCGCCAATTTCCCCGTGTTGAATCGGTAGCGCAACCCGCCCTCAATGGTGGATGTGTAGACATCATTCGTCTGGTGAAAGACAATCCAGCTGCCTTCCACTGTGTAGCCAAGACGGTGCCGGGTATCCGCATCCACAAATCCGGTAATCCCCAGCATATGCCGCTGGCCAAATTGCAGATATTGGCCTGAGCCGGCTGCGCCTGCATAAAGATATTGGCCTGAGCCGGTTGCGCCCGCAAAGATCGTCAGGCCCTCCTGACTTCCGGCGGGAACAACCTGTGCGGCGGCCTTCCACGTCGCTCCCGTCAGAAACAGCGAAACCGCCACAACAGCGGCGCGAAAGACGGCATTGCGGTTCCCTGTCCAACCAGCTGTCCAGTTCCGCGCGTTACACAATCCAGGGCAGTTCTTCATTGTTCTCCTTGCGTGCGCCTTCCGGCTTTGGCCCATCGCATTCAGTTCGACAGCCGGCCAGGATTGCAGCCCCGCAAGGGAGTTCCCCTTCGGTTCAAGTCGGGCTTGCAGAACAAGCTGATCGCGCTCTATTTGAGGCCAGCTTACTCGATTGGATAGCAAAAGAAACCATAACATCAAAGACAAATACGGCAGAGGCCGCACTTAGAATGGATCATTCCCGAAATGGAAAACTTGGAGGGGTTAGCTGGTCATGATCGGCACATGATCACCGCAAACACTCCAGCCAACAAAGGGTCGTACCTTCTCCCGCGCGCAATGGAGCCCGGATTGACGATGGCTGGCAGCGGATGCTACCGTTCCGAGCGAAGTGCACAAACGATTTACTAGGGCTGCGAACCAGGCAATCAAACAAGGTCGCCCCTGCGGGAAGAAGATTCAAATGAGCATCAGACGCTCTGCTTTCAAGTGTTTCGCTTTGCTTGCCTTTGCCATCCCTGCTGCCCTGTATGCCCAGATGCATCCCTCGCCTCTCGGCATCTTTGAAGATCACGCCGACATCGGGACGGTGCTCCATCCCGGAGACGCCAGTTTTGACAGCGCGAAACAAGCCTATACTGTCACCGGCAGCGGCGAGAACATGTGGTTCGGCGTGGACGACTTCCATTTTGTTTGGAAGAAGATGTCGGGCGACGTGGCGCTCTCCGCCGACATCGCATTCGTGGGAGAAAAGGGCAACAACCACCGCAAGGCTGTGCTGATGATCCGCCAGAGCCTGGACGGTCACTCGGCTGCGGTCGACATTGCGCGCCATGGGGACGGACTGACCTCTCTACAGTTCCGCGACACCACCAGTGCGGACACGCATGAAGTGGAGTCCAGCGTCTCAGCGCCGCGCCGCATGCGACTGGAAAAGCGCGGCGACACCTTTATCGCCTATGTCTCCGGCAAGGATGGCAAACTGCAACCAGCCGGCGCGGCAACCCAACTGAAGCTGGCCGGCGATTTCTATGTCGGCATCGGCGTTTCGGCGCACGACAAGGACGCAACAGAAACCGCAATCTTTTCAAAGGTGAAACTGGAAACCCTCACTCCTGCCATGGACAATAAGACGACACTGCACAGCTCTTTGGAAACCATTTCCATCGCGTCGACCGACCGGCGCGTGGTGTATACGGCGGCGGCGCACTTCGAAGCGCCCAACTGGTCGCGCGACGGGGCCTATCTTCTTTTCAACCAGGACGGTCTGATCTATCGTCTGGAAACCAGTTCCGACACCCCGGTGCACATCGATACCGGCTTTGCGGTCAAGTGCAACAACGACCACGGCATCTCACCGGACGGCAAGACAATCGCCGTCAGCGACCAGTCGCAAAACGGGCATTCGATCATTTACACGCTGCCCATCGGCGGCGGAACGCCCACGCAAATCACCAAGAACTCGCCGTCCTACTGGCACGGATGGTCGCCGGACGGCAAGACGCTGGCCTTCACCGGGCAGCGCGGCGACAACTTCGACATCTATTCCATTCCCGCAACCGGCGGTGAAGAAACGCGGCTGACCACGGCTCCGGGACTGGATGACGGACCCGAGTATTCTCCCGATGGCGGATGGATTTACTTCAACAGCGAGCGCACCGGCAGAATGCAGATCTGGCGCATGAAGCCGGACGGTAGCCAGCAGGAGCAGGTAGTCTTCAGCGAGACGAACGACTGGTTCCCGCATATCTCGCCCGACGGCAAGTGGATGGTGTTTGTTTCTTACGACAAAACCGTCAAGGGGCATCCTCCCAACAAGGATGTGGAGTTGAACCTGATGTCGGTGGCGGACGGCAAAGTGCGCCTGCTGACCAAACTCTTTGGCGGCCAGGGAACCATCAATGTGCACTCCTGGTCTCCGGACAGTACAAAGCTCGCGTTTGTAAGTTACGAGTTGCTGCCTGAACCCGCGCAGGACTGAGCGCGGCTGCAAAATGTAAATGGAGAGATGAATCCGATGCTGACACGCAGAAACTTCCTTCGGACCTCCGCCGTGCTTTGCGGCTCGGCGCTTCTGGGCAGTAAATACTTGAATGCATCGCCTTTTGGTTTGCCCATCGGGCTGCAACTCTATTCGGTGCGCGAATTGCTACCCAAGGATTACGCGGGAACGCTCAAGCAGATTGCCGCGCTTGGCTACCGCGAAGTGGAGGCCGCGGGCTATTACGGCATGAGCGTGAAACAGGTCAGGCAGGCGCTCGGCGATGCAGGTCTGCGCATGCCCAGCGCGCATTACTCCTACAACGATCTGCATCGCGATTTCGACAATATTCTGGCCTTCAACAAGGAACTCGGAGTCGAGTACATCGTCTGCTCTTTCCCAGGGATGAAGGATCCGTCGCGGCTGAAGGACAAGTCGTTCCGCGGAATGGTGCAGGCTTTCAACCTGGACGATTGGCGCTGGAATGCGGAGCAGTTCAACGCATTCGGCGCGAAGATCAAGGCCGCTGGAATGCGCTTTGGCTACCACAATCACACCATGGAATTTGCCGCCCAGGACGGCGTTGTGCCCTTCGACGAATTGCTTCGATTGACCGATCCCGAACTGGTGACGATCGAGATGGACTGTGGATGGGTGATGGTGGGTGGCGGCGATGCGGTGGAGTATTTGAAGCGTTATCCGACCCGCATTTCCATGCTGCATGTGAAGGACTTCAAGAAGACCGACAAGCCTTCGTCGGTGGTCGATCCGCCGCCGGCCGCCGAACTGGGCACGGGCACGGCGGACTATCATCCCATCTTTGCAGCGGCCAAAAAGGCCAACATCAAGCACTATTTCGTGGAGCAGGAAGAGTTCAATATGCCGCCGATGGAATCGCTGAAGATCGACGCGGACTATATGAAAGCCTTCACGGCTTGATCGTCGAAAGCAACGGAAAAGAAGATGCCGCAGCCAGCAAGATGGGCCGCGGCATCTTCTTGATGCCAACTTCCGTTCTCACAATTGCATCCGTTACGGGATTTGCAGCATCCCAAAAACTCAAATCCGCACGGCTCTGAAACAGTCCGGCACCGGTGTTTCCGTCCCGCGATGGATGAAACGGGTATTCGCGAGCTTCCGTTTGTTATGTCGAGCCTGCACTTTTGTTTCTTATTCGGGCATGGCTTTATAGGCTGCGAAAAACTCAAATCTTCCAGCCTTGTAACAGGGCATGGCTTTACAGGCTGCGGAAAAACTCCAATTTGGCATCTGTTTTGAAAGGGCACGGCTTCAGCCGTGCCGATAAGGGCAATAGAATGAACGCGGCTTTAGCCGCCGAGGGATGTCTTTTGAGATTTTCCGCCAAAGGCAGCCCTTTTTCCGCAGCCTATTTAGCCGTGCCGCAATAAGCCAAAAAGGCGATCGGGGCTTTAGCCCCTGCTAAGGTCCAATCCTGCCCATCGTTCGAATGCGTGGTCTTTTATATACCAGCCTCCTTTGCTCGTGCGCCGCGCCAGTAGAGGAAGAGTCCGAGCAAAATCGACCCAATGGTGCAGACAGCCAGTTTTGAATCCCACAAAAGCTTGCTGAGTGTATCCCCTGGCGGCATGAACGATACAACGATACCGATCAGGACGACGAGAAATCCGAGCCCTCCGCAGATCCACACGCCGAGCTTGCCTCCCGGCACCAGCACGGCATGCGGATTCTCCCGGCGATCCTTGCGACCGGCCAGCTTGATCGCCGCGGCGAACATGTAGAGGAAGGGAATGAAGTAGAGAATGATGGCGGCGTCAATAAGGAGTTGATATGCGCCGCGTGTGGACTCGTTGATCTGGCTGCCCAGCAGGATCACGCCGGAGAGCGTGGCCTGCACCAGGATGGAAACCCAGGGAGTCTTCCATTTGGGATGGATTTTGCCGAAGGCTGCGGGCAAATAGCGATCCACGCCCACCACGAACGGAACCCGCGCGATGCCGGCCACCGTGCTGCCCACGCCGCCCGCATTACCCGCCGTCACCAGAATCGCAGCCAGGATTCCCAGCGCGCCCAGTTTCAGCGCGACTGACCCGATGGTGATGGCGTTGAAAACGCCGCTCTGCGGATCGATCGCGGCCGCCGGGACAAGCGAGAGGATGGCGAAGGTTCCCACGATATACATGACGGCGATCAGCGCGCCGGATGCAAAAACGGCGCGGGGCAAATTGCGCCGCGGATCGCGCACTTCTTCGCTCATGGTGGCCACCAGTTCCAGGCCGGTAAAGGCGAATGCGATCTGCGACCAGAAGTTCACCGTGTCCCAATTCCAAGTGGGCAGCATGTTGGCGATCGTGAATTGAGTCGCCGAACCGTGATGAAAGCAAACCAGCAGCGCGATCACCGCCAGCATCACCAGCGGAACATAAGTGCCCACGCCGCCGGCATTCTGCAGCCATTTGCCGACGTTGAGCCCAATAATATTCAGCAACACAGCCACCAGCAGCATCCCCAGCGAGACGGAGAGAAGGAACGTACGGTCCTGGGCAAGCGCTGCTCCGCGACCACCCATGATGTATGCGCTCATGGAAGCGCTGGCCAGCAGCAATCCAGGGAAATAGAAGACGGTATAGAACCAGTAGGTCCATCCGGCAACGAATCCGTGAAAGGGCCCGAATGCTTCCTTGGACCAGGCGTAGAGTCCGCCCTCTTCCGGGAATCGCGACTGCAGTTCGTTGATCACCAGCGCGCCGGGAACAAAGAAAAAGACTGCGGCCAGAACCCAGAGGCTGATAGAGGAGGTGCCGTTGTGGCCGGCAGCCGCGATCCAGCGCGGCCCGAGCACTGTTGCGATATTGAACAGCAGCACATCCCAGAAGCCCATCGTTTTGCGCAACTGCAATTTGGAGTCGCCTGGGAGGGTCGCGGAAATTGTCATGAGGTCCCCTGCAATCCGGAGAAGAACGGTATTGCCTTCGGAATGATAACGGACGCGACGGAGCATCGTCTCCGGCACTGCAGACTCAGTTCCAGGGGAATGGCCAAAGATCAGGCCGGTTTCCGCATTGGAGCCAGCGGGAGGGTCAACAGAATCTTCGCTCCGCCTTCTTCGCGATTCCAGGCTTCGACGACGCCAAAATGGGCGCGAGCGACGGCATCGACGAAGGCAAGCCCGAGGCCATGGCCTTTCGAATCCCTGCCCTTCACTCTCCGCTCGAAGAGCAGCGGAAGTACCTCGGGCGAAAAGCCCGGGCCGTCATCCTCAATCGAAAGCAGCGCCGCCTCCGCGTTGCTTTGCAACTCAACGATGACAGTGCAAGCCGTAGGCAGATGCTTGATCTCATTGTCGAAGAGGTTGGCGATCATGCGATGGATCAGCGACGCATCGGCGTCGATGTGCACCGGGCCACGGCTGTTGAATTGAAGGTGAAGATCGTGCTCGGACATGGACGGCTCATAAAGGTCGAGCATGATGCGCAACTGCTCGTCGAGATCGATATTTGTGCGCGTGGTGCGAAGCGCATCGGCCTTGGCTTCGGCCACATCGAGAGACGTGTTCAGGAACTCGGTGAGCCTGTCCAACTCGTCAATCGCAGCGATGATCGGCTCGACCTGCTCACCCAGGGTGACCGTCGACAGGGACATCTCCAGTTTTCCGCGGATCGCCGTCAGAGGGCTGCGCAGGTCGTGGGCCAGTGTGTCGGTAATGGTGTGCAACTGGTGCATTGAGTTTTCAATGCGGTCCAGCATGTGATTGAGGGTGCGGGCCAATTGCCCCACTTCATCGTTGCGCGGCGTAGTGGGAACGCGGGCCGCCAGATCGGAGTGGCCGATGCGCGAGGCGGCCTCGGTAATTTCGCGCACCAGGCTCAGCATCTTCCGCGTGGTGTAGAACACAATCCCAAAGCCGAAGAGGACCAGCAAGATCCAAAGTAGAACGAAGCGGGTGCGCAGGTTGCGCAGCACACGCAGTTCATCGCGCTCGGAAAGGCCCAGGTAAACATGGCTGCCGTCTGCGATGCGCATCGTGGCAACGCGAAACGGAATGGCCGTGCCTTCCACTTGTAGATCGGTTGGCCGATCTTGAAGAATCGTGGTCTTCCGAATGTCATCGAGAGTCTTCTGGCCGCTCCCATCGCCCACCCATAACTTGAGCGCGCCGTCTTTGCCGGTCTGGAGAAAGAAGACCGAATCGTTGCGCGCGCTTTCGGAGCGCAACTTGTTCGGAACCTCTTTGCTGGCCAGTTCGGCTACTTCACCCACGACCGCATCGTAGAGCGCGTCTTTCGGCGTGTGTTCGGCCACGTCGCTCAAGACTTCGACCTCGCCGGAAAGCCAGGCATCGCTGCGGCGCTGAATGTCGTCGGCCACAAAGCGATGCAGCGAAACGAACACCAGCATGGTTCCACATGCAAACGCAAGGGTTGCCCAGAGCGAGATTCTCCAGGCCCCACTGCGCATTTTTACGCTAGCGAAACCAGAGTGACTGTTTCCCGAAACCGCAGCGTTCGTGTCGACGCGACCCCCAGCGAGCGGCGACCCTGCACGGACCTCGCCGGGGCACTTAGACTCTGGTTTCGCTCTAGCGATCCTTGAGGACATAGCCCACCCCTCTGAGAGTGCGAATCAGGGGATGCTGTCCCGGACCGTCAACCTTGCCGCGCAGACGATAAATATGCACGTCCACAACGTTGGTATCCGGCTGGATCCGCATGCCCCAGACCTTGTCGAGAATCATGGAGCGTGTGACTACCCGGCCGGCGTTTCTGCACAGGTATTCAAGCAGAACGAATTCCTGTTGCGTCAGTTGCAGCACCTGCCCGGCGCGCGTAGCCTCGCGGCGCAAAAGATCCAGTTCCAGATCCAGCACCCGCACCTTCGCTGCCTCGGTGCCCGCGGGGGCGTTCCGCTTGATCAGGTTGCGCAGGCGAGCCAGCAACTCGGCCAGGGCAAACGGCTTGGTGAGATAGTCGTCTCCGCCCTGCTCCAGGCCGCGCACACGATCGTCCACCGAGCGCCGCGCGGAGAGAATCAACACCGGAGCGGCTACGCCGATCTGGCGCAATCGCAGGATCAAGGTAATGCCGTCCTGATCGGGGAGCCCCAAATCGACAATCAGCGCGTCGTAAACATTTTCCTGGGCCAGGCCTTCTGCTGCTTTTCCATCCGCTGCCGCATCTACCTGGTATCCCGCTTCTTCAAGCGAGCGCAGCAGGAAGGACTGAATATCATGTTCGTCTTCCACCAGCAGGATTCGCATGCATGGATATTAGTCTACCGAGGGCAGATCTTTCAGCAGCAGATATTACATCTGAAGCGTGTGCTTCCAGTGCCTTGCAAAATGAATCTCCGCTTTGGGAATGTCAGCGAAAGATGAACAAATTGTCATTCCTTTGTCGGCCATATGTCATAACTGCTGCGTATGCTGAGAAGGCTTGCTGCAAGCGCGTTTTCACCATCGTAGGACGAGATTATGAAGATGAAGAAAACTTCATGCGAAACGGCCCGATTCCCCGCTCCCGAACAGGGTTCCATCATCGTCCTACTGAGGCACGCAACCGCAGATACCGGAGAAAACACTTGGCAGCTTCCAGTGTAGTTCTATATATCGACAGCCAGCGGCAGGCCCACAAACCTACGGGAAATGCCAGGCGCGGATTGGACGCGGTGAGCCGGTCGGTCCTCGCCGAAGCGTTTGCATCGTCGCTTCCGCTGCCGGCCAACGTGGATCCCAACTTCGAAGAAGCGCTGCGCCACGTATTGAATAACCCCGGCAGCCTGGTGCGCCCTCGCATCGTGTTGCAGGTCGGCTTGGCCTATGGCCTGGAGAATGATGCGGCCAGGAATCTCGCCATTGCGCTGGAGTACTTTCATACCTCGTCGCTGATCTTTGACGATCTGCCCTGCATGGACAACGCCTCCGATCGCCGCGGAGCCGTGTGCGTTCATCGCAAGCACGGTGAGCACGAGGCGATCCTGGCCGCACTCGCGCTGATCAATCGCGCCTATGCGTTGGCGTGGCAGGCGGTCGCCGATTGCCCGAAGAGCGCGCGTTTGGCATCCATGGCTTACCTGGAGAGGTGTCTAGGCGTGGAAGGCCTTCTGAACGGACAGAGTCTCGATCTGAACTATGCGAAGCTCCCGCACAATCGCGAGACAACCGAGCGCATTGCGCATGGCAAGACGGTTTCGCTGATCCGGCTCACGCTGGTCTTGCCGGCCCTTTTGGGCGGCGCTTCGGAGCGGGAGATTCAACTTTTAGAGCGTATTTCCACCTGCTGGGGACTCGCCTACCAGATGGTCGACGACCTCAAGGATGTGCTGCAGGATTCGGAGCAGACAGGCAAGACCGCGGGCCAGGACGCGCTTCTGGATCGCCCCAACATCGCCGTAGCGGTGGGCATCGGAGCCGCTGTCGAGCGGCTGATTCGGCTGATAGCGCTGGGCGATCGAGCGCTCGTCAAGTTGCTGGCGATTCATCCCGATCTTTTGTTCCTGCAAAAGATGCGCGGGGACTTGCAGGACGAGTTGGACCGTGTAGCCGCGGATGCGCGAGGAACGGACCGCTACATGAATATCGAGAGGAATAGAGAAGCCGGAGCCGCAAGCAGGGAAGTCTCTGCATGATCTTTTTCCGTTTGATCCTGACCAACCTTTCACGGCACCGCGTGCGATCGTTCATTAGCATTGCCGGCATCGCCTTCAGCGTGGCGGCCATGCTGACCGTGGTAACTGTGCTGCAGGGCGCCATCGGGATGTTCTCCGGCATTCTCTCCAGCGACAGCGAAATCATCGTCTTCGAGCGCAATGTCTCCGATCTCTTCTTCAGCAATGTCCCCGGTAAGGTTGCCGAGGAGATCCGAGCCTGGCCCATGGTGGCGCATGCCGACCCGGTGCTCTTCGGAATCGTCTCCAGCGCCGACCACCCCATCATCACCTGCTTCGGAGTCACCAGCGAAGACGCGCGTATCCGCACCGCAACCTGGATCGCCGGCAACCGCGGCAACTTTGCACTCTACGACGATGACGTTGTGCTGGGCAGCCGCGCCGCCGAGTTCTTGAACGCGACTCTCGACAGCCACGTTCCCATCGGCCACGGGGTCTTTCACGTCATCGGGATTCTGCAGACCGCGAATGGCTTCGAAGACGGCGGAGTCTTCATGCCGCTCAGCGCGGCGCAGAGTTTCTTCCACAAAGACGGCTCCTCGGTGATCACCATCAAGCTGCGCCGCCGGGAGGATGCGACCGCGTTCAAGCTACAGGTGAAAGAGAAATACGCGAACCTGATCGGTCTGGAGGATGCGGAGTTCAATCGCTCCTATTCGCAGTTCCGCATCCTGAAGGCGACCGCCTGGGCGGTAGGCTGTTGCGGGCTGGTGCTGGGCGGGCTGGGCGTCGCCAACACCATGATCATGTCGGTTTTCACGCGCATTCGCGAAATCGCCATCCTCCGCGTAAACGGCTTCTCGAACCGGCAGATTGCGTTGATGATCTTTGGCGAGTCGGCAGTTGTTTCGCTGGTGGGCGCGGTCGCGGGACTGCTGGCGGGAACCGCGCTTCTTTACTCGCTGAAACTTGTCCCTGCGCTCGATGGCTATGTCGATGTATCGATGCGGCCGCCCGTGATGTTGATCGTCATACTGCTTGCGCTGCTTACCGGAGTAGCCGGTGCGCTGTATCCCGCCATCTACGCGATGCGCGTCCGGGCGGTGGAGGCGCTTCGATTCGAATGATGAATGCCATGCAGCAATCGCCCCAACCCCGCACCGTCCTGCGCGCCGAGAACGTGTGGAAGAGCTACGACGGTGGGTCAATCGCCGTTCTAAAGGGCATTCACCTGGAGGCCGAGGCAGGCGAAACGGTTGCGCTCTGCGGCCCGTCGGGCTGCGGCAAAAGTACATTGTTGCACCTGTTCGGAGGACTCGACGAACCCGACCGAGGCCGCATATCCGTGAACAGCATCGAGGTCAACAAGCATCGCGACCTGCTGCGCCTGCTGCGTCACGAAGTGGGCTTTGTCTTTCAGCTCCACAATTTGATTCCGGATCTCACGCTGGAAGAGAACTGCCTGATTCCGACCGTCGCCGCCGGTACGAGTCGGACCATCGCGCGCGAGCGTTTGCGCGAGCTTGCGGAGTTCACTGGACTCACCGGGCGACTGGGGCACCGGATTCAGAAGCTCAGTGGAGGCGAACGTCAGCGCACTGCCCTCTGCCGCGCTCTGATGAACCGCCCCAAGATCCTGCTGGCCGACGAGCCGACCGGTTCGCTGGACGAGAAAACGAGCGCAACGGTATTCGAACTGCTGTTGCACATGGCGGCCAGCGAGGGCGTAACCCTGCTGATGGCCACACACGATCACGGCCTCGCCGAACGCTGCGACCGCCTGCTGGAGATGCGCGATGGGAGGATTCATGAACCCGGTCTCGCTTGAGTCCCCCAAATTTGCTGACTCCGGCCTGCGCGCTGAGCCCGGCATCCTCTCTCGCGCCATTTCACCAGGGATGCAAGCGGTGGTGCGCCACTCGCTCTTCTGGCTGGCGGTCGGCAATGTCATCGGCGTCTTGATCGCGACGCTGCTGCTCGTCCCTGGGCTGAATCCATGGCTGGGCGAGTGGACCTATGGGCGCTGGATCATGGTGCACATGAATGTGCTGCTCTACGGCTGGTGCAGCCTGCCCATGGTGGGTTTTCTTTTCAGCGTCTATGGAGTGGACCGTGGCGAGGCGGCTTCCTGGGCGCGCCCCGTAGTGTGGGCCTGGAGTGTCGCGCTCTGCATCGGCTCCTTCTCCTGGCTCTCTGGACACTCCAGCGGCAAGCTCTTTCTGGACTGGTCGGGAATCGCCCGCATTTACTTTCCCCTGGCAATGACGGCCCTCTGGGTGCTGCTGGCCGTCGCGATGATCCGGTCCTGGAACGTGAGTATCGGGAAGACGCGCGAATCGAACAGATGGGCAGCGCGTGCCGCAAGAATCGCCGGTCTGATCCTGCTTGCTGCCGTTCCTCCGCTCATCTTTATCGCCTCCAATCCCGGCATATATCCGGCGTTCAATCCCGACACCGGTGGCCCCACCGGCGCAAGCCAGCTCGAATCCTCGCTGGTGGTGGTTGCGATTCTGCTTGCGCTTCCCTATGGACTTACTCAGCGGAAAGAAGGCCGGCGCTGGGCTGTAGTTGCATCGTGGGTAGTTCTTCTGGCGGAGTCCGCTTTGTGCGCGACGCTGGGCCGCACCGATATCAGCCACCATCGCCCGGCGCAATTCTTGAGCCTGGGTAGTCTGCTGGTGTGGCTCCCACTAACCCCTCTGTACTATGCAGCCTTCCGGTGGCGCCCGGCCACGCGGCGTTGGCTGAACGCATTTCTCTGTTGGTGGGGACTTCTGGTGGTCAGCGGATGGGTTCTGTTCTTGCCCGGCGTATTGGACCGCTTCAAGTTCACCGATGGGTTGGTGGGGCATTCGCTCACGGCCGAAGCAGGCTTCGTGACCGCGCTGCTGATCTTTGTCCTGGTGCAACTGCTGGGTGAAGACGGCTGGATCTTCAATGGAAGCCGCGCGTTCTACGCATGGAATTACGGCGTTCTCGTCTATGTGGCGCTCATGACCATCGCCGGCTGGATCGAAGGCGCAAATCCCGCGTTCACCATTGTTCCCGGGCTCGCACGCGAGACCATCTATCTGCTGCGGCTCTTCACCGGAGTCGCAATGCTGGCCGCATCCGTAGAGTGGCTTCGCGATGCCCGTCACCTGGGCCGCGAACCCCAGCCCCGCCCTGGTTTCCTGATTAACTCTGCACGCGCATTGGAGAAGACCGCATGAAACGTCCCATCCTCACCCTCTATCAGTCGGCGATTGGCATTTCCGACACCGCTACCGGAATCTTGCTGGTGGTTGCGCCCGCGTTTACGTTGCGCCTGATGGGCCTGCATGCGCCGGCCGATGCGTTGCCGTATTTGTCGTTTATCGGGGCGTTCGTTTTCTCCGTCGGCCTGGCCTGCCTTTACGGCGCAAGACTGGCAGCTTGCGACGGCTGCGAGCGAAAGCTCGGAACGATTTGGTTATTGACCGCCATCACGCGCGGGTCGGTTGCTTTGTTCGTCATCGACAGCGTTCTTGCCGGATCGCTGGCAGCAGGATGGCTCACGGTGGCGGCGTGCGACGCGGGGTGCGCTGGAATCCAGGCCATCGGTCTGCAAAGGGGTTGGCTGAACAATGCGGCCAAGTAACCCGCGCATGGAGGGCTGGCAAGGCGTCAGCCTTGTCACGGTCACCTATGTTTATTTCCTGATCTTTGCCCAGTTTGGCTTTCTCAACCGGCTTGCTTCCCTGCGAGTGGGTTCCGCGGTAGATGAAGCAGCGTTCAAAGCTGTGATGGCCTCGATGGCCGCTGGTGGCATTCTGCTCAGCCTTCTCGCTCCACGGGTCAGCTTGGGTAACCCCGCGCAGCGTCTCCGCGCCGGGCTGGCGGGATGCGCTTCGGCGGCCTTCCTGTCGCTAGCGCACCTGGGAATCGCCGAAGCGGTCGCGGTCTCGTTTCTAATCGGAGCCTCGCTCGGACTCCTCACCGTCACGCTCGCTACGCACCTTCGCCGCTGGACAGGAAACCGCGACACGCTCCTCAAAGTTGGCCTCGGCACCGGCATCGGGTATCTCCTGTGCAATGTGCCCGCGGTCTTCACCGCATCGCCCTTGCAGCAAGCGTTGTTTGCCGGATTGCTCTGTTTCGCGGTCCTCTTCGTCCCGCTCAGCCGCACGGCTGCCCAGCCGACAGAAGAAGTCCAAGCTTCTGAAAAAATCCAGGCGACAGAAAAAATTCAGGCAAAAGAAGAAGTCCAGGCTGCAGAAAAACTCGATAAGTCCGGCTTTGTAACAGGGCACGACTTCAGTCGTGCCGATGAAGCCGATAAATGGAACAGGGCTTTAGCCCCTGCCAAGGCCCACCCCCGCAGTTCACTCGAATTCGGGCCTCTTTCTGCAGCCCTCGCAGCCGAAGAGGAGAGCGGCTTCTCACAGCCCGCATCGATTCAATTTGCGGTTGTGCTGGCTTCATTCGTCGCGCTGGTGTGGCTGGATTCGGCGGCCTTCTTCATCATTCAACAGACCCCCGCGCTCAAGGCCGGCGCCTGGGAAGGCGCAATGCGCCTGTGGGCAATCGGCTCTGTGCATCTGCTTGCGGCCCTGACCGGCGCGTGGCTGCTGCAGAAGCGCAAACTCACCTTCGTACTGGCCACGGCCTTTCTGCTCCTCTGCTGCGCCTGCCTTCTGCTGGACAATTCTGGAAGCGCGCCCCAACTCGCGGGGATGGCGTCTCTGTTCTATCCAGCCGGGGTCTCCCTTTACTCGGTTGCGCTGGTCGCCTATCCGTCGCTGCTTTCGCCTGCATCGTCCGAGGCGGAACGCGGCCGCCAGGCCGGATGGATCTATGCGCTCGCCGGATGGGCCGCCTCCGCAATGGGCATTGGCATGGGACAGAACCTGGGCCACGTTCCTGTGGGCTTTCTCGTCGCCGCGGGAGCCGTCATCCTGGTCCCAACTCGGCTGGGCATGAGAATGCTGCAAAGGCGCGAATTCGCATTGCCCGCAATGCTGCTCGTCGTGGCGTACTGCGCCAGCCGCTTTCTGGTCGCGGATACTGCGCCGGTTCAGCTTTCTCAAGTGGAGCGAGGACGGCAGGTTTATATCTCCGAGGGCTGCATCAACTGCCATTCGCAGTATGTTCGGCCTGGCTCGCCCGATGAGCTGATGTGGGGTCCGGCGATGAGCGTGGAAGAGGTGCACCGCCAGCGCCCGCCGCTCATCGGGAACCGCCGCCAGGGGCCGGATCTCTCTCAGGTTGGCAGCCGCCGGTCGCCCCTGTGGCTCAAGGCGCATTTCTTCGATCCGCCGGATGTGAGCGGTGCTTCGATCATGCCTTCCTACGGCTTTCTCTTCCGCGATGGGCGCGGCGACGACCTGGTTGCTTACCTAGGAAGCCTGCGGAGCCCGGAAAACCAGCAGCTGCTGCAAGTCGAGGCGGCGTGGGCACCCAGCAGCGCCGCGCGGGCCGCGGCCAACCTGCGCGACGGCAAACAGCTCTTCGATCTCTACTGCCGCACCTGCCACGACGCCGGCGGCAACACCCGCTGGCAGGGCCAATTCAAGCGCCTGCCCCCGGATCTTACCGTCGGGCCCTATCTTCACATCGAATCTTCCTGGACCGCCCCGGAGCGCCTCGACCATCTCGCACAAATCGTCAAGTTCGGCATTCCCGGCACCGACATGCCGGGACACGAATATCTAGGCGACCAGGAAGTTGCTTCGCTCAGCTTGTGGCTGTCGCACACCATCGCGCAGCCCTCCCCAACTCAGTCATCTCATCCTCTTTAAAGGAGAAACCTATGAAGGTTATTGCTCATTCCCTCATCGTTGTGTTCTCGTTAGCGCTCGCTACGGGCGCATTCGCCCAGCAGCAGACTTTCACTGTCGACCCGAACGCCAGCAAAGTCGCATTCGCGCTGACCGGCTCGCACTCCGTAAGTGGAACCTTCCACGTGCAAAGTGGAACCGTTGACTTTGACCATACGGCGGCGAAGATCTCCGGCTCGGTAGTAGTGGCCGCAGGCAGCGGCAGCAGCGGGGAGGCGGGCCGCGACAAGAAGATGAACAGCGACGTTCTGGACGTGGCCCACTTTACTGAAATCAGTTTTGTCCCGCAAAGCTACCAGGGAACCCTAGCTCCCGCAGGCGACTCCACCATCCAAGTGACGGGCGTCATCGCCTTGCACGGCACGCCGCACGCTCTGACCGTTCCCGTGCAGGTCCACATCGACGGAAACAATCTGACAGCGACCACCCACTTTTCCGTACCTTATGTGAGCTGGGGCCTGAAAGACCCGAGCATCTTCATCCTCAAGGTTGCCAAGGAAGTCGGAATCGACCTGACCCTGAGCGGACAGGTTTCTTCCGCCAATTAAGGCCTGCGACGCGCGGGAGATGAAACCACCTCCCGCATGCAGCCGTCAACCTGAGTTAACTTGCGATACACTTTCCTGGCCAAATTCGAGAATTCGTCCCCCGGCCTTTCAAATTCCTCGCCCTTCATTTTCCGAAAATTTGCACTATTTTTGGTGAAAACACCCGTCAAATCTCATCATATGAAACACTTTTGAGCCTTTTACTGTGTTTTTCCAGAAACCCACAGGGTCAGAGAACCATAAATCGCCACCACCTTACCTTGATGGCCTGTACGGCAAGCGCCGCGCGTCTTTCGGGCGCGGCCCACGCGAAGCGGCTGCCGCACCGCAGGTGCCTGCCGTACAGCAGGTGCTGCTAACTAATTGTTTAGTTGCCCGTCTCTCACTCAAACACTCCATCGCCGGGCTGCCCCGCCAGCCCGGCCACCGAGGGAAAACGATGCCGCCAAAGAAATCCAGTGTCCTGACCGAAGCTGAGCTCCGGCTGATGAAGATCCTCTGGCGGCGCGGCGAGTCGGCGGTCAACGACCTGCTCGCCGCCATCCCCGACGCCGAGCCGCTCGCCTACAACTCGGTCCTCACCACCATCCGCATCCTCGAGCAGAAGGGCTACGTCGAACACCGCCAGGAGGGCCGGGCCTTCATCTACCGCCCCTGTGTCGCCGAAAAGGAAGCCGGCCAGACCGAGGTCCGCAACGTCCTCAGCCGCTTCTTCGGCAATTCCCGCGAGCGCCTGCTTCTCTCTCTCCTCGGCGACGTCGAGATTTCCCCTGAAGAGCTCGAACGACTCAAAGACGCCATCCGCAGCGCGCCTCCAGACCAGCCGACCGCCAAGAAGGAGATGTAGATCATGCACATCGTCCCTCTCATCAACGCACTCTCTTGGCCTCTGAACTGGCTCCTGCCCGGCGGGCCCTTCTTGACGGGAGCCTGCCAACAGCTGGCCTCGGTCGCCGTCACTGCCCTGTGGCAGGGTGCGCTCATCTCGCTTGGGTTGGCCACCTGTCTGCGCCTGACACCCTCCACCTCGGCGACCCGTCGCTTTCTTGTCTGGTCTGCCGGTTTCGCCGCGCTCGTCGTCCTCTCTGTCTGGCCGTTCTTCCCGCATCTACAGCCCAGCCCTGCTCATCTCCCCGCATCCGTTCCTACTACCGCTGCCGGTCCCTTGCTCCAACTGGATCTGCGCTGGAGCCTGCTCATCGCCGCGCTCTGGCTCTCTCTTACTGCCTGGCGCGCCGTCGATCTCCTCATTCATCTCTTTCAATTGCGCAAGTTGTACAAGAGCGCAACTCCCGTCCCGTTCGCCGGTTCCGCATTGTTCTCTCTTGGCGGCCCGGGCTCGAAGCCAATTGAAACCTGCATCACCGCATCTCTTCAGCGTCCCTGCGTCATCGGCTTTTTCGCCCCGCGCATCCTCATTCCCGACTGGCTCTATCCCCAGCTCACCCCGCAGGAACTTGAACACATCCTCCGCCACGAAGCCGAACACCTGCGCCGCCGCGACGACTGGACCAACCTCCTCCAGAAGCTCTGCCTGCTTCTCTTTCCTTTGAATCCCGCGCTCCTGTGGATCGAGCGCCGTCTCTGCCAGGAGCGGGAAATGGCCTGCGACGACAGTGTCGTCGCCGCAACCCAAGCCCCACGCGCCTATGCCGAGTGCCTTGCCCGCCTCGCCGAGCACGCCCTCCGTTCTCGCTCCGAAGCGCTCTCCCTCGGCATCTGGCAGCGCCGCCCGGAGCTTGTCCGCCGCGTGCACAGCCTGCTTCTCCGCACTCGCCCGGCCGGCCCGTTTGCTACCTTCGCCACCCTCGCGGTTTCTGCTTGCGCCCTGCTCTTCGGCTCCATGGAGCTGGCGCGCTGCCCGCAGTTGATCGCCTTTGTCCCCTCGCCCCAGCCTGCCATACATGCAGCACCCGCTCTACAGGCTGCGGAAAAACTCAATGCATCCGTCTCTGCAGCAGGGCACAAAATCGGTCGAGTCGATAAGGTCGGCAGCATGAAATGGGCTTTAGCCCATGTAAATGCTCATTCCAGCGCATCATTCGCCCGCCCCTCGATCCACTTGACCGCCACGGCTGCTCGCATGCCTCAACCTTCCCCGTCACCCGATTCCAACCAGTCCACGTTCGCCAACGTGATCATGTCTGAGCTCCCTGAGCTACCCCAGCGCCCGGTGCTCGTTCTCTCATTCCTTGATCGATTCCAGCTCCCGGCCTCTTCCGTCCAGATCATCTCCGACTTCGAGACTGGCCCAACTCCCGATTCCGCGGATGAACTGGCCGGCTCAGACCACGCCTATTCGGGCCGCGCCGCTTCACAACTGCCCGCGCAGTTCTCCCGTCCGGCCCAGGTCACCATCACCCGGCTCATCGTGCGCATTCTTCCTTCGACTTACGTTTCTGGACACCCTCCAGTCGCTGCCAACACCGGCAGCTGGCTGGTCATCCAACTCTAAACACCAACTTCAACCCACTGAGAGGTTCCCATGATCGCATCAACTAATTCATTAGTATCAACCGCAAAACGACTCGCTCTTCCCGCCGTAACCGCAGTCGCCCTGCTCCTCGCAGCCGTCTTCGTCTGCGACCGCCACCCCGCTCACGCTGCCTCCGCCGCAGCACCCCTCGACGACAACAGCGTCTCCTCCCTGGTCGCTCTCGACAACGCTGTCGAAGCCGTCGCCGCCCGCGTCACTCCCGCGGTCGTCAATGTCGCCGTCACATCCCGCGCTCCCATGGAGAAGGAGCTCGAAGGCGGCGGCATCTCCCAACAGGACCTGCCACCCGGCTTCCAGCGCTTCTTCTTTGGTCCCCAGGGACAGGGCCAAGGCGTCAATCCGCCCGCCCAGCTTCAGCACGGCATCGGCAGCGGGATCATCATCTCCCCCGACGGCTATATCGTCACCAACCAGCATGTCGTCGACGGTGCAACCCAGATCCGCGTCACTCTCGACGATCGTCGCGTTTTCACCGGCAAGCTCATCGGCGAAGACAAGCTCAACGACCTCGCCGTCATCAAGATCGACGCGGCCAATCTTGCCGCCATTCCCTGGGGCGACTCCGCCCGTCTGCATCCTGGCCAAACCGTGCTCGCCTTCGGCAGTCCCTTCGGCTACTTCCACTTCTCGGTCACCCGCGGCATCGTCAGCGCGCTCAATCGCCCCAACCCCTTCACCGACGACCCGCGCAAGCCTGGCGACTTCATCCAGACCGACGCCGCCATCAACCCCGGGAACTCCGGCGGGCCGCTCGTCAACGCCCACGGCGAGCTCATCGGCATCAACACCTTCATCATCTCCAACAGCGGATCCTTCGCCGGCGCTGGCTTCGCCATCCCCTCGCAGATTGTCCGCGCCTCCGCCGAAGCCATCATGAAGAACGGCTCGGTCCACCACGGCTACCTGGGCATCAGCATGAACGACGTAACCCCTGAAAACTCCAGTTTCTTCAACCTGCCCGACGCTTCCGGCGCGCTCGTCAGCCAGGTCAGCCCGGACTCGCCCGCCAGCCGCGCCGGTCTCAAGAGCGGCGACGTCCTCCGCGAACTCAACGGCCAGAAAATCCTCAACGGCAGCGCCCTCCAGGTCGCCGTCTCTCAGATCGCCCCTGGCACCGCCATCTCTCTCGGAATCCTTCGCGACGGCAAGCCGGAAACCCTCAAAGTCACCGTAGGCGAATTCCACGGCGGCTCCGATGTGGCCGATAACAGCCCCGCCGATGCCCGTCAGGGCGGCAAGTTCGGCCTCGCCATCGATGAGCTAACGCCTCAAGTCCGCGAGCAGTTCAACATCCCCGAACAGGTCAACGGCGCGCTCGTCTCCGGCGTCCGCCCCGGCAGCCCCGCCGAAGAAGCCGGTATCGCCACTGGAGACATCATCCTTGAAGTCAACCGTCACCCGGCCACCGACCTCGAGAAGCTATCCAAGGAAATCCACTCCCTCCCAGCGGGGAAGGACGTTCTCCTCCTCGTTTGGTCCCATGGTGGCGCAAGCTACCGCGTCCTCCATCCCGACCAGAAGTCCGACAACGGCATGTAATCAACTCGGGGTCGCAGTTGACTCCCCGCCACTGCGGCCCCGAAGATAAACAGTCCGGAAACGAGCCTTTGCATCTTTGCGCTTGCATTCTCATCTTTGCTCTATAAAGTGCGGAAAAGCCTTGATCTGGCAAGCCTTCCCCCTTCAGATCGAGTGCGGAGGTCTGATTGGCTCTTCGAGTCTGCTTTGCATTGCTCGCTCTTGTTTATTTGCTCTTGGGTTCCTCCTCGTCTTTCGGCCAAACATCTCCGGCCAAGCCCGATACCGGAGCCAGCCTCACCCGCTCGGAAACCGTCGAGGTCGTCGCGGAGCCGGTGCCCGCCGAGACGCTTTCCGGCACACACACCGCGCTCGACAGACACGCCATTCAGCAAAGTAATGCGCACGACGCTGCGGAGCTTCTTCGAATGGCTGGAGTGGTCCACCTTTCTCAGGCAGGAACCAAGGGCGCTCTGAGCACGGTTAGTCTGCGCGCAGCAAAACCGAATTTCACTCTCGTGCTCGTCGATGGTGTTCCTGTGAACGATATTGGAGACCTTCTGGGTGGAGCTTTCAATTTCGCCACCATCGATGCGGACGAGATCGAGAACATCGACATTCTGCGCGGACCTCTTTCGTCGGTCTATGGATCGGAAGCAGTCGGCGGAGTCATCAGCATCACGCTGCGGAGCCCATCCGTCGGGCCATCCTGGCGAGCAAGCTCTGAAGGTGGAAACTTTGGCGCGGCGGCTTCTTCCGCAGGCGCGAGCTTCGAACGCAAGAAGGTCTCGGGCTCCATCGATGGCGGCTTTGCGCGCATGGGCCAGCAGGTTCTGGACGATGGATTCCTGCGCGGAATGGCGGCTGTGCAAGGAGCCGTGGAACTGGACCGGGGCAAACGACTGGACAGCTTTTTGCGCTGGAACCGGCTCTCCTCCACCGGCTTTCCGGTGAGCAGCGGTGGCCCGGAGTTTGCGCTCTCCCGAGCTGTTGAGATCGACCAGGCGGATCAGATCGTCAGTGGCGCGAAGTTCCAGCAACAGGTGAACCCGAGATGGTTTTATACCGCGGACTATGACCTGTTTTCGCGCGTAGCCCTCAATGACACTCCGGCGATCTTCGACACCATCCCTCCCGGCGCGTCCTACGTTCCGTCCACTCACAGCGATTCGCGTTTTCTCCGCCAGCGGGGCCTGAACGTCCAGCGGTTTCAGCCGACCCAGTGGATCGAGTTGGACAGCGTAGCTTCCTTTCGCGATGAGAAGGGCAGCAGCGTGGGCACCATAGCCGAAGTTCTGCCGGCCTCCTACGCTCTCTCGCGGCCAACCGGCTTCTTCTCCGGAAACATGACCGTCAACAAGAAAAGCCTTTCAGCAACCGCGGGCTTCGGCGTGGAGAGGAGCAATACCTATCACACGGTCATCTCCCCGCGCGTCGGTGCGAGTTACTTCTTTGGCGAGACACGGTTGCGGGCCAGCTGGGGACAAGGCTTCAAACTGCCTTCCTTCTATTCGCTCGGCAGTCCGCTGGTGGGAAATCCCGCCTTGACCCCGGAGTTCAGCACCGGATTCGATGCCGCAATCGAGCATCGCTTTGCCCCTGCCCGGCTGAGTGTGGTTCTCACCGGCTTCAATAACAGCTACCGGGATCTGATCGATTTCAGCCCCGCGCTCTTTCGCCTGGTCAATCGCGATGCAGCCTTCGGACGCGGGGGTGAGCTGGAAGCCAACGGCGCGATCCATCGTGTCACCCTGGGCGGATCCGCCTCCTATCTGGACGCGGGGCTGGAGGGAACAAGCGAGCGGCTTCGCGATGTCCCGCGCTGGAGCGAGGATCTGCATCTTCACGCGCCGCTGTCTTCCCGCATGCAACTCGGATTGGCGACCGTGTGGGTAGGCAGGCGCTTCGACTACCAGGTGCCGGTGCCGCAGCGAAACACGGTGGGGGCCTATTCGGTCACCAACCTGAAACTGACCTGCCGGCTCCGCGAGAACTTCGAAGGGCATGTAGGTGTCGAGAACCTCTTTGATCGCAAGTATCAGGAGTTCGTCGGATTTCCGTCCCCTGGATCCTATGTCAGCGCAGGGCTGGCGTTCACCACCGGCGAGCGCAAGAAGGCCGCACACTAGATTCACTCAACCCGCAAAACTCCATTGACCAAAGTTTGCGAAGGTGCGAGAGTTGTGGAAACTGAATTGCCAATCGGCCACTTCCCCAAGAGGTCAAATCGCACATGGACAACGACTCAGCTGCTATGCAGTTGTGGCTCGGTGACTATCTCCAGAGTTCTGGAGCAGTCGCTGGGACGATTCATATTCGGCAAGGCGACTGCCTTGCTTTGGCTGCTGCCGTGAACATTCCCCCGCCCGTAGCTGAAATCGTCCGCTGGGTTCCCTGGGGAAAGGGCATGGCTGGCATGGCATTGGAATCGGGAGAACCCGTCACCACCTGCAATCTGAAGGAAGACGATTCGGGGCGGGTCAAGCCGGGAGCAAAGGCCGTCTCGGCTCAGGCTGCCATTGCCCTCCCCATCAAGGATGCCAGCGGCTCTGTAATAGCTGTCGTCGGCATCGCCTTCAAGGAAGAACGCGAGATTGGTCCGGAAGAGACTGCGCGGCTCATCGTTACGGCTTCGGATCTTCCGCTTTCGCCAACGGTCGTGTTGTAATCTCCGCCATAGACCGCTTTGGGTTAGGCCCCTGACCGTTTGATTTCGTATTTCCCCTTGAAGCCTGGGTGCCCCAGGTCCGGGGTCCCCACGGATTGGTTTTCGTCCGTGGGGTGGAGGGGCCTCGCTTTTGGGCCCCTGGGAAAGCACAAATCCATCCGGTCACGGTATTAGTTGCTAGCTTGTCTTGGTTCTTCCATATGCAAGATGACTTTATTGGAAACGAACGGTTCTCAATTCTCCGGCGTCTGGGCGCAGGCGGGATGGGGATCGTCTATGAGGCGCTGGATCGCGAACGCCAAACACGTGTTGCGCTCAAGACTCTCCGCAACGTCGATGCTGCCAGCATCTATCGCTTCAAGGTGGAGTTTCGTTCCCTGGCCGAGCTTTCCCATGAGAATTTGCTTCCTCTGTACGAGCTGTTTTTCGAAGAGGGCCAATGGTTCTTCACCATGGAATTGCTCGAGGACGCAACGGATCTGCTCTCCTTCATTCGTGGCAAAGCCCAGGGACAAGGCTCGGCAAGATTCCGGTCAGGAGAGAAGACAGGTGTAACTGCTGTGGCGCAAACCGAGGGCTCTCAGTTTGGTCCGTCCCTAACTTCCGCTGCCGCGTCGTTGCACGCTACAGCTTTGACCTCGGATGCCACTACCCTCTTTGCTTTGCACCAAGCGGATGCCCCGCAGGTTGAGGGCACGCTGGCAACCGCGGTTTTTGCCAGCAACAGCTTTGCGCCGCACCAGGCCCAGGACCAACCCCACGACCCGAGTCAGGACCGAAGTCAGGACCAGACTTGGCTCGGCGACGACGCGGTGACTTCCGTCGGCATCGCGATCAACCCACCGAAGGGAAGCGGAGCGGCCCAGTTGCCCGCCTCCGGCCCACAGCTTGATTCCCCAGCGATGGACGCTTCCGTAGTGAACACCCGCGTCGTGGACTATGCCCAGCTTCGCAGCGTATTTCTACAGGTAGCGCATGGAGTGCGTTCTCTTCATGCCGCAGGCAAATTGCACCGCGACCTGAAGCCCGAGAACGTAATGGTGCGCGCCGACGGACGCCCCGTTCTGCTGGATTTCGGTCTGATTCTCGATCTCAAAGTGCAGGCTCCGACGACGGCCGAGGAGCAGCGGTCCCAGCCTGTTTACAAAGCCTCCACCGATCATCAGATCTCGGGGACCTTCGCTTATATGGCGCCCGAGCAAGCCGCTGGATTGCCGCTTCTGAATAGCAGCGACTGGTACGCCTTTGGCGTGATGCTCTTCGAGGTTCTCACCGGGCGCTTGCCTTTTGCCGGCAAGGGGATGGACATGCTGCGGGCGCGCATCATTCAGGACGCGCCGCCGCCCTCGCGCTTTGCGCCGTCCATCCCGCCGGATCTCGACCGTCTCTGCATCGATCTTTTGAATCGCGATCCAGCCAAGCGTCCAGGAAGCGCGGAGATCTTCCGCCGTCTGAGCGCGGAAACCGCGATTGAAGATGAGGGCCTTCAACAGCACAGCCTGTTCATCGGCCGCGAGTCCTATCTGGCAGACCTTGATGCCTCCTTTGCCGCGCTTGAACAGGGTCGCGCTTCGGTTCTCTGCGTCCACGGGCGTTCGGGGATGGGCAAAACCGCACTGCTTCAGCATTTTCTTCAGAAGACGGTGAATGCCCGTGGTGGCATTCTGCTGGAAGGCCGCTGCTACGAGCAGGAATCTGTTCCGTATAAAGCGGTTGACAGCCTGGTCGACGCGCTCACCGAATTGTTGATGGAGATGCCCGCCTGGCGTCTTGAAAAACTGCTGCCGGAGAACATCCAGGCGCTGGCCCGAGTTTTTCCTGTCCTCAAGCGGGTAAGTGCCATCGGCGAATCCAAGGACGCTGCGAAGGTCGCCAGCGATCCACTGCTGGTTCGTCAGCAGGCCTTTGAGGCCTTTGGGAAGCTGCTGACCGCCATCGGCGCTGAGAGCCCACTGGTCCTTTATATCGACGACTTGCAATGGGGAGATTTGGACAGCGCGCAGTTGCTGGCCAGTGTTCTGGCGCAAAGTCCAGCGCCGCGCATGCTGCTGCTGCTCAGCTATCGCAGCGAATACGCCGCAAGCCCTTGCCTGCGCGAGTTCGGCCGAGCCTGGGAGTCGGGGCAACTTCCCTTCCGGGAACTGGAAGTCCTGCCCCTCACGACCGAAGAAAGCCGCCGGCTGGCCACCGAACTGCTGGTGAGGAGCACGGTCGATCCCGCCCAGCTCGAGCGCGCCGTGGAACGTATCGTGGAGCAGGCGCGAGGAAGCGCCTTTTTCGTTCAGGAGCTGGCCGAAAACGCGCGCGGCGGCGTCGAGTGGCAGGCAACCACCACCGGCAATGCGGCTGCCCAGCTCGGCGCTCTCGACGAGGTTCTTTGGAGGCGTGTCCAGCGGCTCCCCGACGAAGCTCGCTTGCTCATTGAGATGGTTGCCGTGGCGGGACAGCCGATTCTCATTGGCGATTTGCTGCACACCCGTTCGTTGGCGACGTTCCCACAACATGCGGTCAAGCTTCTGCGCACTGCCCGGCTCGTCCGCAGCACCGGCGGCAGGCTCACCGACGAGATTGAGACCTTCCACGATCGGGTCCGCGAGAGCATCGCCAAGTATCTTGCTCCGGCCGAGAGTCGCAACTATCACCAGCAAATCGCCGATGCCCTCGAACAAAATGCGGCCTCCGCCCCCGAGACCATTGCCGGCCATCTGCAGGCCGTGGATTCGCCGCGGGCTTCGCACTTCTACGAACTGGCCGGCGAGCGCGCCATTCAGGTGTTGGCCTTCGACCGCGCCGAAGAGTACCTCAAGCTCGCGGCCAAACTCGCAGCCGGCGCCGCCGACCGGGCGCGCGTGGAAACCCGCCTGGTGCACTTCTACACCGACACGGCTCGCTTTCAGGACGCCTACGATGTGGGCCGTGAAGCCGTAGCTCGCTTCGGCGTCAAGCTGCCCAAAACATTTGTGCCGCCGCTGCTGATCGCCTACATGGTTCTCGGCATCATCCGCAAGGGCCGTCGCAAGCCATTGCAGTTCCTCGATCTTCCCGAGATGACCGACGAGCGGCTGATTGCCGTGGTGGGCCTGATTTCGGCGATGGCCAAGGCCGCCTACCAGGTGCGTCCGGAGATCTGCGTCACCATCTGTACCATGGCCGTCAATCTCTGCCTCAAGCACGGCAATACCCCTGACGCGGCGGTTGTCTACATGGTCTTCGGCTGCATCTTCCTGGGCGGCATTCTAGGCCGCGCCGAGACCGGCCACGAGTTCGGGCAATTGGCCCTGGCGCTGATCGAGAAGTACCAGAACGACAAGCAGCGCGCTGAGGTCAATTTCGTTGTCGGCTACTTTGGCACCTCGTGGATCAAGCCCTCCGTCGAGGCCGATCGGCTATGGGAGATTGCGTTCAGCGAAGGACAAAGGACCGGCGATCTCTTTCATACCGGCTGTGCCGTAGCGGGAAGCACGCAGGGCGCGCTGATGCGCGGCGTGCCTCTGGACGAAGTCGAAGCGCGCATCGAGCGCTTCTGGCCCGTCGTCGAGCAAGCGCATCTGCGCGAACCGATGACCTGCCTTACCAGCACGCGGTTGCTGGTGGCCCGGCTGCGCGCGCCGTCGACCTCCGCTTCCGCTCCCGAAGACCCGCAGCTCCTGGCAGAGCTCGAACGATTCGGTTCGCGCCACTTTGCTCATTTTCATTCCTTGAATCAAACGATGTTCTATACGCTGACCGGCGAGGTCGCTGCCGGCCTGAAGGCCTCGACCCGTTCCGCAACCTACTTATCCGACTCCAAGGGAATGCTGCATACGCCGGAGCACTTTTTTTGGTCGGCAATGCTGCAGGCGATGAATCCCAACGGCGGCGCTGCGGCGGCGAAAGCTGTCACCTCGGCAAGAAACAAATTTGCTCTTTGGAGCAAGCGCTGCCCCGCCAATTTTTCCCTGCGCCTGGAGTTATTGGCTGCCGAAGAGGCTCGATTGCGCGACAGGCCAGAGGCAGCCCTGCATCATTACCTGCAAGCCATTCTATTGGGCAAACAGCAAGACACGCTGCACCTGCTCGGCCTCGCCAATCGTCGCGCGCAGAGGCTGGCAACGATCCTTGGCCACCGCGAAGCGGCGCAATCTTTCGCCGAAGCAGCAGAAGAATCCTATAGCCGATGGGGAGCGCTGGCGTTGATGACCCCCAAATCTCTCCCTTAACTGTCCGTGGTGAAAGTCAGGTTTTGAAAGGGCACGGCTTTAGCCGTGTCGAAAGTGCAAAAAGGAAGCGATGGGCTTTACAGGCTGCGGAAAAACTCAATTCGTCTGGCTTTGTAACAGGGCACGACTTTAGTCGTGCCGATAGAGCCAAACAAATGAAGGGGCTTTAGCCCCTGAGGGATCGTCTTGCAATAGGCTGTTGACCCAACCTTCTTCCCCAAGGAGATCCTTAATGCCAATCGTTCGACAAGAAGTACATTCAGTGTTCCTGCTGATGGCTGCTCTCTGCCTGGGCAGTGCTGGCATCCATGCGCAGACAACCGCGCTGGTCAAGCTCTACGACCCGCGCAAGGATACGCCAAGCCAGATTCAGGCAGACCCGGCAACCTTTGGCTGGCAGATGTTTGTGTTGCTGAATTGGCCCGAACTGCCCGGCTACCGCGGCATACCCGATCCCCACGCTCGCCTGGGCCAGATGGGCGCAACCGTCTGGGAGAGTTACAAGAACGCCAGTGAGATCTATCTATCGCATGGACAAAGGCCGCCTGCATGGAATGTCAACAACGAGTTGCCCGTGCCTCGAGCAATGGGTGGCCATCCCACAGCGGACCAGTTGGCCGCTTTTGGTCCTGTGGATTCCACTTGGGTTCATTACCTTTCCGAGACGGTGATGATCGACGGGCAGAATGTTTGCGACGCAGACTCGAATGTTGTGCGCTACGACGTGCGTGGCAACCGTGCCTACTATGACTTCGTGGTGAACAACCCCTCCGGTCACGAGCTATTCAATACCCAGGGTCAGGAGGCCGCGCTCACGGATCCCAACTTCGTCTTCAGTTTCCCCACCGACACTGTCGAGGTAAAGGCTTCGTGGCGCATCCTTGAGCACGGCGAAGACCCCAGCCGCTACTGGACAGCCATCGGCGTCTATCGCGACATCCACAACGTGGTGCGTTCGGCGCGCATTGGACTAACCGGCCTGCACATCATCAGCAAGTCGCTGCCCGATTGGGTCTGGATCACCTTCGAACAGGTGGACAACGCCACCAAGACGTACACTTACAAGCTCGGCCAGAAGCTTGTGCCCGTTGGCGCAAACCCGAATTACAACAACGCGCTCACTCCGATCAATCTGATGTATCAGGCCGCGCTTGCCGGGACCAAGTGGCAGTACTATGCGCTGATGAATACGCAGACCAAGTTCGTAAATGCATCACAGCAGCCGACCTTGTTGGGCAATACACAGATGGAGACATACTTCCAGTCCAACTCGTCGTGCATCACCTGCCACAAGCTGGCCAGCATTGGGCCGCTGAAGGATCCACGATTGCAACTTTTCTATCCGCTGCTCCCTTATGTCGGGAATCAGGACTTTCAGACCGTGGCCCATCAACAGTATCCCGGCCTGACCTTCAAGGACATGGACTTTGCCTGGTCGCTGCGCAACGCGCAATACAAGAAAGCGCCCGTGCCAACAAAGAAGCCGGCCCCATCCGCCAAGTAAGCACGGCCCGTACGTGGCAGCCCGTAGTAGTAGTAAAAGTCGGTTTTTGAAAGGGCACGACTTTAGTCGTGCCGCAAGACTGAAAAGAAAGAGCGGGCTTTAGCCCCTGAAGGATGTCCTTAAGCTATTTGAACTTTTACCGCACGGTGCCAAGGGTTGAAAGCGACCGAAAACGAAGAGCAGAAACCGAATGCGAAGTGCAACCAAAGGGTACGGAGAGCAAATCGATGAGCTACCTTAGACTTCCCCAGATCAACTTTGGCGGGACTGCCTACTGCAATCCCTCCACCGCCGACAACAACGACACCGCCGACATCTTCGATGTGGACACTCTGCAATTCAAGCCGGTGATGACCCCTTATCCTGGATCCACCGTAGTCCACCCCGCGAACCAACAGACCTTCCCCTACCAAGGGGCCACGGATTCACCCGACTGCCGTACCTGGATCATGGGCCTTCTCTCCGGCGATATCGATGACGGACAGTTCGGTCAGCAGGCGCACTGGAACTACTACGGCGATCACGCAACGCGCTTAGACAATACAACGGTGAAGAGCATTACGCCTCGACCCGGCGTCGTGATTCCCGCCAACGATCCGCTGCTTACGGCGACGGTAAGCCTCATCGGAACGCCTTCGCCTATGCAGTTTCAGGACCCGGTTATCGTGGATAACGACCCCTATGCGCTGATCACCAGCCAGATTTACAGCTATGCCATCCAGGTCGTGGGCAAAGACGCAAGCGGCAATTCAGTAACATTGATCTCCGCCAATCCAACCACGCGCGCCTATGCGTATTACATCAATGCACGCAAGAATCTCGACCCCAACGCCAAGGGCTTTCAAGGCGTCTCGGCGATCTTTCTGCTTTCTGTCCCCAACGGACCGGGTTTGACCATCAACACCGGCGCGAACTCGCCCGCGCTCAACGATCTGGCCGCGGCCGCCGCACAGGGCGCGGGTCTGCAAATGCGCTTCGTCTTCTACGACGCTCTCTACAAGATCTCGCCGCAGGAACTTTATGCGCAGTTTGCCGCCGGGCAATATACGGCCAATCCTTATATCGGATTGAACCTCGGAACCATCGGCGTTCTGGCCGCCGACGACATGCCTTCGGCCCCTCCCGATCGCAAGCTCAACCTGCAAACCGCCGTTCCCTACACCCTGAGCGAGCCCTGCGGCGTTATGGATGGCAAGAACACCGGCCAGGCCAACCTGGGCATAACCATGGCTTACTTCGATATGGATGCCGAGACAGTTACCCTCGATTGCATTAGCACTTTTCCGGAATGCAACAAGGACACAAATACCAAATACAACTTCGGCGAAATGACGCTGGACCTGATCACTGCCACCGGCACGCGCATTGTGCTCGGCGATATCCCCTACGATCAAACCACCTATGAAACCTATGCCGGACTGGTCTCGATTCCCTTCGGCACTAATCCGCAACTGGCCGAGATCAAATCCAACGCCGCTACCGGCTCGCTGGTGATTCACTCGGTCTCGAACGGCGATGTGCTGGTGGAGTCGTCGGGCCTGGACATCGAGACCGAAGATCGCGCCATTTACTTTGACGCGCAGACTCTGACCAACTGGAGCGATCCCACCGAACAGCCGCTGCCCGGCACCTCGCAGATCACCATCAAGGCATTTCGCTTTGGCCAGCCGGTGCAGGAGTCGGTCACCGTCAACCTGGAACACTGGATGTGCGATAAAGGTCAGGTCAACCCCAGCAAGCCCATGGTGAATGTGCCTTCGCGTTATTTCACCATAGCCGGATCGGTGGAGATCCCTGCGAAGACCTACCCCAATCCGAACTACGATCCGTCGCAGCCGGTTGGCCCCAACAATGAACCAACCATCTCGGTCATTACCGACCAGGTGACCATTCCGGCCAACTCCAATGGCCAACTGACGTTGAACCTTTCCGCCCTGCGTCCGGGGACCAGCGAGCTTCGCTTTGTCGATCCCACGCAGCCGCAGGCAACGCCTGGATTTGTTTGGGATAACTGCAACTACAGCTGCATCCGCATTCTCCCCTTCGACGACTTCCGCTCGGCATCCGATGAGGAGGTCGGCAACTGGCCCTTTATCTATGCCAACTTCTTCAACTATTTCTCGCTGCTCTACCCGATCATGAGCACCGTCATTCCCTGGGGTCCGACGGATGCCCCGGACAGCCCTGATCTGGTGAAACAGTTTGCCGGTCAGATGAAGGTCTTTACCAATCCCATCAACTGGAACACGACCATCTACATGCCCATCACCCGCGATCTCTCCGCAGGCAAGCGCGCCTTGCTTTGGCGGTGGTGCAGCTTGCAAGGGGCATAGACCAAGGGCGTAAAAACAAGCCCGAAAGTAAAACCATGCACTCTGAATTTCGCGAAATTCGATAGGATCATTTTTATGCGCACAGCATTTCTCAGGTATCAGGAAGCAGACGGAACGCACAAGGTCGAACTGGACCGCGATTCGACCACTCTAGGCCGTTCCTCCGAGCAGGATTTCAGGCTCCTCGATCCACTCGTCTCCCGCCAACATGCGGTGATCGAACGGAGGAACGATACCTGGGTTGTCGTCGACAAGAGCAGCACTCACGGAACCTTTGTGAACTCTGTACGTGTTCAGCAGGCGGTCCTCAGCTCTGGCGATCTCTTGCAGCTAGGCTCGCTCAACGGACAGAAGCTGCACTTTCAGCTTTCTCCGGCCGAGGAAAAGGCATTTCACGATCCACCCTCTGCGATCAGGGACCTGCTCGGTACGATCCACGAGTTTAGTACGGCCAGCGGCGAACCCCGGCCTGCTGCTCGCGAGATGGAGCAGTTGAATTGGATGCTGAGGGCTGCTCGTCAGCTCAACGAAGGCGTGGCCATCGACGAGATTCTCGACGCCCTCTTGCGCCTGACCCTGCAACTTACCGGTGTTGAGAGAGGATTCGTTTATCTGTGGCAAGAGGGCGTCATGCGATTTACCCAAGGCCTGGGCGCGGCGGGAAAAATCGATGAAGAGGATTTGACCATCTCGCGCGGCGCAATTCGCAAGGCGGTCGAGAGCAACTCGACATTCTTGGTCAGCGACACGCTCTCCGATCAGGTGACCTCGGAATGGGCCAGCGTAATGATCAACGCAATTCGCAGCATCTACTGTATCCCTCTGCGAAAGCGCGTCTCTGCGGGGGAGCCGGTACAATTGCTGGGATTGCTCTATCTCGATAGTCAGCTTGTGCCGGGATCGCTTACGGAAATCGATCAGCAGCTTCTGGAGACGATCTCCAGCGAAGCAGCGGCGCTGCTCCAAAATGCACTGCTTGCTTCCGCGGAGCAAGCTGCGCGCAAAGCACGGGAAGAGTTGGTCGTAGCAGCCAAGATCCACAGTGGGCTCATGTCCACTGCCTTGCCGGTTTTGTCCTACGCACGCATTGCCGCCAAGACAGTCCCGTGCAACGAGATCGGCGGGGATTTCTATGACGTGGTGGAGGTGGCGGACTGTGTTTGCGCCGCGATCGTGGACATCTCGGGCAAAGGCGTCTCGGCCGCAATTGTGGCTGCGACCTTGCAAGGGATCATCCACGTACAGCTGCTTGCTGGCGTGGGACTGGCGCAGATTGCCGCCGTCGTCAACCAGTTTCTCTGCACCCGCAACGTAGGTAAATACGCAACCATGGTGATCGTCAAACTCTTCCCCGATGGCAGGATTGAGTATATAAACTGCGGCCACATTCAGCCCTTTGGGATACTAGGCACATCGATGCGCTACCTGGAAAAGAGCAATCTGATCGTAGGGCTGATTGAGGGAGCCACTTACGCTGCCAGCGAAGATGCCTTGCAATCCGGGGAGCGGTTGCTCCTGATGACAGATGGAGTCACTGAAGCGGAGAACAGCGCTGGCGCGCTATTTGACGATCGGCAGTTGAGGGCCGTCGCCCCCACCTCCGACCTGGAGACCTTACTGGACCATGTGGCGCGGTTTCATGCGCCCAATCCGGCGCAGGACGATTGCACACTGGTCGAGATTCAATATACGGGCGCAGCTTAGCGGCGCCTTTCCGTAAGGCCTCGGCAGCCATGCGAGTAAGATCGGCATCGACTTGCACTTCGTCCGTAAAGAATGGACAGACCTGCTGAATCATGCCCGGCCCGGTTCGCGCGTTCGCGTTATTGAAAAGGTGGAAGCGCTGCCGATGAAAACCGCCCACGCTCTCGTCTACCCGACCAGCTTCTTCTCCTCGGATGGGCATTCACAATTGCACTCAAGCGGTGCAGTCCTTCGGGAAGTCGAATGTGTGCCATGTGATTCGTTCCCTTCGCAAGAGAGCGGCGTCGTGCTCTGCCGCGCGGTGAGAAATTGATGCAGCGGGAGCCCGGCAAGAATCGCGACGACACCGGTGCTGCGGGAAACCACCAGCCCCTGACCGGCTCGCGCATGCGAAACAGTGTGGACGCGGTAAGCGCCAGAAACAGCACTGCAGAGAAAATGATGTACGCCGGCACGCGGTCGAATGCGCCCAGAAAGTGCACCTCGACTCTTGGTTTCAGGTGATAAACGCGGAAGGTGCACAGATAATGGGGTGCCGAGTGACGCCATCCGCCTCGCCGAGCAGCGCCTGCCCGAAGACCGCATAGCGATTCTTTGCAGGCGCACAGGTATCGCGCTCTATTACGAACTTCCGCCTTATTGCACCGTGAGACCCACGGTGCCCGAACTCGTCACTTGATTGGTTTTAGGAGTCGACGAACTTGACCCTCCACCGCAGCCCGTCGCAATGGCCGCTCCGCTCAGGAGGGCTAGAGCCAGACAAGAACTTATCCAGATGCCGCGTGTGGTCAACTTCCTCCTCATAAACAGAAGCGGGAGGAGGAGAAGAGGCAGCAAGACGAACGCACTGGACGAACTGGGTACTGTCTCTGTGAAAACCACCGTCACTTGATAGGTGCCGGCGGGCGTCGCCGACGTTGTGGCAATGGTTACGACGCCGGTTGTTGCGGAGTAAGTGCAAGTTGCTTGGCTCGGTAAATTGAGGCACTTGACTGAGACACTCGTTGCTGTCGTTGGCACGATGACGGGATAGCTCGCTGTCGCACCTGGAGTCACGGTGGCCGTAACGGTCGTGAATAGGATTGGAGTGGTCCCTGGCGAGGCCGAGTCCACCTCAAACTGGAAAGAGTTGGAAGTGGCTCCACCGGGCGTCGGTGTTTGAACCGTGATCGTAGCGACCCCTGTGGTTGCGAGGTCTGCCACCGTCACCTGCGCCGTGATTTGTGCCGGACTCACGTACTGCGTGGCAAGACCCGATGTGTTCCAATAAACGGTCGAATTGCTTGTGACCCCGGTTCCATTCACAGTCAGGGTGAACGTTGCGCTGCTTTGATTGGCAAAGCCAGGCGAAAGCGTGCCGATGCTGGGCACAGGGATTGCGGTAACCACCAAGGTCACGGTCGCGCTGGCTGACGTGTAGTCGGTTGTGTCATTGGGCGTAAACGTAACCGTCAGGTTGTCGCTCCCTGCCGCAGGTATCGATCCTGCCGCCGGACTGTAAACGAATGTCCCGGGTACAGAGGCAGTCGCGTTGAGTTGCGCCGCGCTGAGCGCTGTGCCGTACGCAATGGACGCCGGCGTCGCCCAAGCAATGACCGGTGCGGCTTGCGCAACCACGATTGAGACATTCGCCGTGGCGTCGGCATAGTCCGCAGTATCCGTCGGCGTAAACGTAACCGTCAGCCTATCGCTCCCTGCTGCTGGCATCGATCCCGCTGCAGGACTGTAGACCAGTGTCCCCGGTACAGAGGAGGTCGCGTTGAGTTGCGCCGCGCTGAGCGCTGCACCGTACGCAATGGACGCCGGCGTCGCCCACGTAATGACCGGCGTGGCTTGCGCAACCACGATTGAGACATTCGCCGTAGTTCCGGCATAGTCCACCGTATCCGTTGGCGTAAACGTAACCGTCAGCTTGTCACTCCCTGC
>Ga0181516_10000059_pt1 | contig 112320 bp, 109 predicted proteins | sample PEATcosm2014_Bin_25_FD_121104 | JGI IMG/M metagenome (GOLD analysis project Ga0181516, IMG submission 121104) | Peatland microbial communities from MTU Mesocosm Facility, Houghton, MI, USA - PEATcosm2014_Bin01_10_metaG | ecosystem: Environmental > Terrestrial > Soil > Wetlands > Peat | place...
AGGCCCGCGCCAGCTCACGCAAGGCGGCTATCTCACGATCCCCGGCCTCGAGGGGCGCGTCGTTCTGCGTCTCGTGATTCTGGAAGACCAGGTAGGGGGTGTCGATGAAGAGACTCGACATGACTAGTTCCTTGCGCGGCGCGGGCCGCGATCGTCGCCCATGTCAGACTCCTTTGTACAGCGATCCTGCGCCGATCATGGGAGCGTCCTCTCCGAGGCTCGCCTTCGCCACGCGGAAGGAGCCGCCGGGTATCGCGAGGGGGTAGGCCCTTCGCATGACGTAGTCCCGGACGGGCCGGAGGAGGAGCTCTTCCTGCTCGCACATCCCGCCGCTGATGATCACGGCATTGGGGGACAACATGTTCACGACGTTGACGAGGGCGACGCCGAGGTAGGCGGCCGCGTCGCGGATTATGCGCGCGGCTCCGCCGTCGCCCGCGCGGGCCCTGTCGAACACCATTCTCGCGCCGTCGATCCTGTCCCTGCCCTCCAGGACTCCGGCCGCCTTCATGATGGCGGTCCCCGAGGCGTACGCCTCGAGGCAGCCCCGCTGCCCGCAGCCGCATTGGATCCCGTCCTCCTCGACGACGACGTGGCCGATCTCTCCCGCCGTCTTGAAGGCCCCGCCGTATACCTTGCCGCCGATTATTATCCCGCAGCCGATCCCCGTTCCCAGGGTGACGCAGACGAGGACGGGTTCGCCCCGGCCCGCGCCAAGGAGGTATTCCGCCAAGGCAGCGGCGCTTCCGTCCTGGATCAAGCGGACATGCACCTTGAAGCGCTCGCGGACCAGGTCGTGGACGCCGAAATCCTTCCAGCCGAGGTTGGGCGCCAGGAGGACCCGCCTTCCCTCGGGGTCCACCGTGCCCGGGACGCCCATCCCGATGAAGCCGAGGTCCCCGAGCCCGAGGCCCAGGCCGAGCAGGATCCTCTCGGCTTCCTTGAAGATGAGCTCGATGGTCTCGACGCGGTTTCCCTTCGCCTCCCGCACATCCAGCCTGCTCTTTCGGACGACCTCTCCCGCCGCGTCGAGCACTCCGATGTTCGCCTTGCTGGCGCCCAGGTCTATCCCGAGGCTGTAGGGTCCGGCGAGCGCCTCATTCACGGGGGCTTTCCTTCTCTTGGCCGTTTTCGATCGCCTCGATCATCGAGATCCTCCGCGAATGGCGACCCGCCTCGAACCGGGCGCCCAGCCATTCGTCGACGATCATCTTCGCCAGATCGACTCCGACGACCCTCGACCCGAGACAGAGGATATTCGAATCGTTGTGGGCTCTCGAAAGCTTGGCCGAATAGGGCTCGCTGCATACGGCCGCGCGAATTCCCCTGACCTTGTTCGCCGCGATGCAGATCCCTATGCCGGTGCCGCAGAACAGAATGCCTCTCTCGCACCGCCCGGAGGCGACCGCCCTCCCGACTTCGAGGGCGTATTTCGGATAGTCCGTCCTTTCGTCGCCGAAGCATCCGAAATCCTCGACCTCGACACCGAGGCTCCCGAGGTGCTCCTTGATCGGCTCTTTGAGCGACAGTCCCACGTGGTCGCAGCCTATGGCCGTCACGCCGGATTCCTCCCCGGGCCCGGCTCAGCGGAGCTCGCCCTTGTTGCGCATGCAGTCGATCATGACGGCGACGAAGATCACGAGTCCCCGGACGATGGTGTAGAGGTACTTGTCGGCGCCGGCCATGACGAGGCCGTTCTCGATGCACATGACGATCAGGACACCGAGAAAGGCGCCGGGAAAGGCCTTTCCCTTCCCCCCGAACAGACTCACGCCGCCGAGGATCGCCGAGGTGATGATGATGAACTCCTGGCCGTCGGCGAAGGTCGGCGTTATCACCCCGACCTGGGCGCCGGAGACCATTCCCGCGAGGCCCGCCATTCCCCCGGATATGACGTAGGCGAGGAAGGTATTGCGCCTGACCTTTATCCCCGTGATCCTGGCGCCGTTCGCGTTGTTGCCGATGGCGTAGAGCTGCCTGCCGAAGAGGGTGCGGCTCAGGACGAACTGGGCGATGCAGAGGGTCAGGACGAGGATCAGGACGACTATCGGGATCGCTCCTCCTATCCTCGTGTACGCGACCGCGTCGCCGACCTTGTTGAAGAAGGAGAGGGACTGGACACCCGTGAGGGCCAGGGCCACGCCCCTCACTATGTAGAGGGTGGCGAGAGTCACGATGAGGGGAACGATCCGCAGGATCGAGACCAGGAAGCCGTTCAGGCAGCCTACTGCTATCCCGCACAGCAGGGCCGCGCCGATGGCCCCGGCGATGCCCACGCCGCCGTTGGTGAGCGTGGTGACGATGACCGACGAGAAGAAGATGGTCGAGCCCATGGATATGTCGATCCCGCCCGCGACCATGACGAATACGAGCCCCGCGGCCGCGATGCCGGTGGAGGCGGTCTGCTGGAGCAGGTTGATCGCGTTCGCCCCGCTGAAGAAGTTATGGTTGAGGAGGGAGAACAGGACCGCGAGGGCGGCGAAGGTCACGAAGAGGCCGTACTTGTAGAAGACGTCGTAGATGGAATCGCTCTCGATCCGCGCTGCATTCATCCTGATATTCCCTTGCTGCCTGGTTTCAGTAGCATCTGCTGATGGCGAGGTTCAACAACTCTTTCTGATCGAAGCGCTCTCGGTCCAGCTCGCCCGCGAGCGATCCGTTGCTCATCACGAGTATGCGATCGCAGACGCCTATCAGCTCTTCCATCTCGGAGGATATGAAGAGGATGGCGGAGCCGTCCTCGGCGAGGGCGTTCAGATGGCTGTAGATCTCGAACTTGGCGCCGACGTCGACGCCGCGCGTGGGCTCGTCCGCGAGGAATACCCGCGGGTTCGTCAACAGCCATTTGCCGATGACCACTTTCTGCTGGTTCCCACCGGACAGGGATTGCGCCGACTGGCGCGATTTGTCGAAGGTCTTGATGCTCAGCCGATCGATGATGGCCGCGCTGTCCTTCTCTTCCCGGGGGGCGTCGATGGCCCCTAAATTCCCCCCCAGAGCGCGCAGGTTCGCGAGGACGAGATTCTCCTTCACGGTCTTCGGCATGAGGAGGCCTTCTTCGCGCCTGTTCTCCGTGATATAGGCCACGCCCTTCCCGATCCACCACTCGGGCGCCGGATTCCTGACGGACTCGCCGAGAAGGAATATCCTTCCCGATTCGATTCGATCGATGCCGTAGATCGCGTTCGCCAGCTCGCTCCTCCCCGCCCCCATCAGGCCGAAGAGGCCGACTATCTCCCCGGCCCGCAGGGAGAAGCTGATGTCGCGGAAGGCCTTCTGACCGCAGAGGCTATCGACCCTCAGCAGGACCTCGCCGGGATGCTTCGGGACGTAGGGGAAGAGCTGGTCCAGCTTTCGCCCGACCATCATGGAGACTATGTCCGCCTTGGTGGCCTTCTCGGCCGGGAGCTGGCCTATTATGCTCCCGTCCCGCAGGACGGCCACCTCGCCGCAGAGGGCGAGGACGTCGTCCAAGGCGTGGGAGATGTAGATCATGGAGATGCCCTTCGCCGAGAAATCCCGGATTATGGTGAAGAGCTGCTCCTTCTCCTCCGTGCAGAGCGAGGTGGTAGGTTCGTCGAAGACGATGATTCGGGCCTTCCTGGAGAGCGCCTTCGCGATCTCGACCATCTGCCGCATCCCCATGGGCAGGGTGTCGACGAGGGTCGACGGACTTATGTCGATCCCGACGTACTGCATCGCCCGCCTGGCCGCGGCGTTCATGGCCCGATAGGAGAGCACGCCCCACTTCGAGCCCGGCGCGTCGCTCAGGAAGAGATTCTCGGCGATCGTCATGTTGGAGAAGAGGTTCAGCTCCTGGTGGATGAAGGCGATGCCGGCCTCGTCGGCGTCCATCGCGCTGCGCGGATTGTAGGGCGCTCCGCCGAGCAGGATCTCTCCGCGGTCCCTCTGCAGCACGCCGCCGAGGATGTTCATCATCGTGGACTTGCCGGCTCCGTTCTCGCCGACCAGGCCGAGGATCGAGCCTTCGCCCCTCAAGGCGACGCTGATATCCTTCAGCACTTCGACTCCGGAAAAGCTCTTGCTGATCCGCTTCAGTTCCAAAACGGGTTCGTTCACGATTCTTCCCCTCCCCTTCCGGACGCTAGCGCCTGCCCGCGTCGCGCAGGACGCCCAGCAGGGCCACCAGGACGATCATCGCGCCCTTGAGGGCGTTGATCACGAACCAATCCACTCCGAGAAGATTGAGGCTGTTGTTGAGTACTATGATGAGCACAGCGCCGATGGCGGTGCCGAATATGCTGCCGCTCCCGCCGGTGACGCTCGTCCCTCCGATGACCACGGCCCCGACTATGTCCATGAGCATGGTCTTCCCCATCGCCGGCATCCCCGCCCCGCTGCGCGAGGTCATGATGACGCCGCTCAAGGCGGATAGGCCTCCGGAGAACAGGAACAGCTTGAAGATGGTCCTCTTGATCGGTATCCCCGAGATGCGGGCGGTCCGGTGGTTGGTCCCGACCGCGAAGATATAGCGGCCAAGCACGGTCCTGTGGAGTATGAAGGCCGTCGCGAGCACCACGGCGAGAGTGATGACGATCGGCATGGGGACGCCGATAAGCCTTCCCCGCCCTATGTAGGAGAAGGGCCTCGGCAGCCCGCCGATGGTCGCGCTTTGCGTATACCAGAGGGCCAATCCCGAGAATATCAGCTGCGTGGCCATGGTCGCGATGAAGGAGGGCATCTTCAGCATTGTCACCGTCAGGCCGTTGATGCAGCCGATCGCCAGGCCGATGAAGAGCATGAAGGCGACGCCGGAGAAGACCGAGAGCAGCGGGTCGCCCACGAGGGTCATGACCCTGGCGCCCAGGACGCTCTCGAGTCCGAGGATGGCGGTGACGGAGAAGTCGATCCCGCCGTTCATGAAGACGAAGGTCATGCCGCAGGAAAGTATGATCAAGTCCGCGCTCTGGACGAGGATGTTCGTCAGATTGACGGGGTTGGAGAATTTTCCGACCAGGAGCATCGAGAACAGGAAGTAGACGAGGAAAAATATCAGCGTCAATCTTTCGCCCGAGAGCAACCGACCCAACGAGAGTCTTTTCGCGACCATTCGCACCATCCTCAGAGGAACGCCCGACCCGAAAAACAAGAAAGGCTTGGCGCAGGCGAGTCTCGCGCCAAGCCTATAGCGCGTTCCCTCTCTCGACTATTAGAAGCTGCCGTATGCCTTCTTGGCAGTCGCGGACAAATTGGACTGCGAGATGATGAAGCCCGGATCGAGAACGGGATCGCCGTAGGTCTTGCCGTTGGCGATCTCGAAGGCCGCCTTCACGGCATCGTAGCCTTCCTTATATACGTCCATGCCGAATGTCATCTCGACGTGCTTGTCCTTCATCGCGTCGATGGAAGCCTTGTTCCCCGAGTAGGGCATTACGATGACGTGGCCTTTCTGGCCGATGGGGGTGTACCTCCCGGCCTGGCGCAGGGCGGAGATGGTCGCTCCCAGAAGGTAGTCTGAGTGCATGAATACGCAATTGATCTCAGGGTGGGCCTGAAGAGCGTTGGTGGCCCCCGCCAGGGCCTTCTCCAGGTTCCATTCCGTCGGCACCTGCTGCACGAGGGCGACGATGTCGCTGTTCGCCTTCATGACGTCCTTGAATCCCTCGGTGCGCTTCAGGACGTTCTCGTCCGACAGGCTGCCGACGAGCTCCAGGACGTTCAGGCGCATCTTGTTCTTGCGGGCGTAATCGGCCATCCATTTCCAGCCCTGCACGGTGAGGGCGTAGTTGTCCGTGGCGATGCCCCAGGCGACTTTGGCGTCGGCGGTGCTGTCGAGCGTCCGGTCGCAGTAGACGAAGGGAATCTTGGCGTCGTTGCAGGCCTTGACGGCCTGGAGGATGGACTTCGAATCGACGTAGACGCAGACGACGGCGGAGACGCCCTGGGCTATCATGTCGTCGATCTGGCTGTTCTGCTTGACCGCGTCGCCCTCGGACGTGCGGATGATCAGGTCGACGCCCAGGTCCTTCCCCGCGGTATCGATGCCCTTCTTGATGCCGAGCCAGAACGGATCGTTCAGGTTGTCCAGGGCTACACCGATGCTCTTTTTCGCCGCGGGAGCGCCGAATCCCAACGATGCGCACACTGCCACCGCCAAAAGGATCGCGATGAGCTTCTTCATACTGTGACTCCTCCTTCCTGTGATTATCCGGAACTATACCGTCCCGGCGATGAACCTTTGCACGAAATCGAGAATGCGATGGAGCCCCGCCGGCGGAATGTCCTCGCTCACCTGGAGCATGGAGGGCGAGCGCAGCAGCTCCTCGCCGAGCCTGCGCGCGCGGGACTCCAGCTCCGCGTCGTCGAGTACGAACCAATTCGACGGCACGCTGGGGTGGGGAATCGCCTTGGGAAACAGAGCGCGCGCCTCGGACAGGCTCAGGTCGCCCCCCATGTCGGGCAGGGTGAAGGACTCGACCGCATGGATGCCGGAGGCGTCGATGAGGCTCGCGAGAGGCCTGAGCCTGCCGTCCATGTGGACGATGTACCGCTTCCCCGCCGCCTCCGCCCGGGCCGCCCGTCTGCGATACAGCGGCAGGAGGTGAGCCTCGAAGGCGTCGGGGGTGGTCATGTCGCAGGTGACGTTGTCGGGTTGCCAGAGGATCTCCAATGGAGAGGCGATCGCCAGCTCGAAGGCCTCGTCCATCCGCTCGTCCATGGCCGCCATCAGCTCGAGAGCCGGCTCCGGGTCGTCGTAGAAGTCGAGGAGGAAACGCTCGGGCCCGACCAGCTCGATGAGACATTTCTGGTAGGGCGAACGATCGAGCCGGGCTAGGAGGACTCCGTCGTCGCCGAGCTCGCGGAGCCTGGAAAGGATCCTCTCCCCGTTGCTCTCGAAGACCGCGTGGCGGACCAAGTACAGCATGATCCGATAATCTTCTCTGCCCTGGATGTAGTGCCTGCGGATGTGCTCGCTGCCGACTCCGCCTCCGTCCTTGGCCATTTCCTGCCAGACGCTTCCTACCGGCGTCTCGTAGATCCTGCGCTCGACCCATGTCCCCTGGTCCCAGTACTTCTTTACGCTGAGCTCGGCTCCCTCGACTCTTGAGAGGAACTCGTCGTAGAAATGCCAGGGAGGGGCCAGGAGAGTCGCGGGCGGCATGTAGTCTATGATGCCGAGCCCCCTTGCCCTGATTTCGCGCTCCCTGGTCCCGCGGGGAAGATAGCGGGAGTAGATTCCCAATGCGGTGACTCCGGCGTCGCGCCCTCGGTACGCGTCGAGCATGCGCTCGCGAAGATTCGTCACGCCCGAGCCTCCCTCGCGAAGCCCTCGAAGAGGGCGCGCGCCTCTTCGGCCGTGGGGATGGACTCGATGACCCCCAGCCGGGTCACGGAGATGCTCGCGGCGCAATTCGCGTATTCGATGGCGCGGTGGAGGTCCATGCCGGACGCCAAACCCGCCATAAAGGCGCCGCTGAAGCAGTCCCCGGCTCCCGTGGTATCCACCGCGTCGACCGCAGGGGCGGGAAAGCCCGCCGCCTCGTCGCGCGTCACGAGGACGGCGCCTTGGCTTCCGAGGGTGATCAGCGCCACGGTCACGCCCTTCCCGACGAACCAGCGCCCCGCCTCGACGGCGGACTCGTAATCTACCACCTCGATGCCGCTTATCGCCGAAGCCTCGTGCTCGTTGGGCTTGATGCACCAGATGTCCCTGAAGAGTCCCGGAGGCAATGGGCGCACGGGCGCGGGATCGAGGAGGACGCGCGCTCCGGAGGCCGCGGCCTTGCGGATCCCGTACTCGACTATCTCGAAGTTGCTCTCGAGCTGGAAACCGACCACGAAGGATTCGCGGAAAATGCCTTCCGCCCTATCGATGTCTTCCCTGGACAGACGGAAGTTGGCGCCGGGAACCACCATGATCATGTTGCTGCCAGTGTCGTCGATCAGGATCACGCTGATGCCGCTGTGGGTCTCGGGATCGATCTTTATGCTATCGGTCGATATCCCGAACTCGCCGTACAGTCCGAGGGCGTAGCGGCCGTATTCGTCGTTCCCTATCCGGCCGATGAAAGAGACCTCGGCCCCGAGCCTCGCCGCCGCCAAGGCCTGGTTGGAACCCTTCCCTCCCCCGCCTTCCTTGAACTCGGAGCCGATCATCGTCTCCCCGGGCTTGGGGAAGGCGGCGCCCTTGAGGAAGAGACCCACGTTGTAGCTGCCGACGACGGTTACCTTGTTCCTCGCCACGGTTAAAGCTCCTGGTCCTGTGCGCGCCCGAGCTGCTCCCGCAGGTCGAATATCTTCTCCGCCCCGGTCACCGCGGCGCTTCCGTCGAACTTCGGGCGCGAGGCGAACATGGGCAGGGTATAGGCATCCCAGGCGGAGCGCCCCTCGATCCTGCCGAGCCGCGCGAAGCTTTCGTTGATCTCCTCGCAGCGGTAGAGGAGGATGGTCCGAGTGCCGTCGAGGAAGACGATGCATTCCTCTGCCCCTGCCTCCTTGAGGATCTCGAGCTGTCTCGCCCAGGCCGACTCGTGCATCGTCATATGGGCCCGGCGGTATTCATCTACGCATTCGGGCTTGAGCTCGTTTATCAGACAGTACCAGCGCATCGCACACTCCCTGCTCGGTTGATGAACGGAGTGTAAACGCTCATTTTCAAAACAGTCAATCAATTTCTTATATTTTCATATATTTTCAGAGAGCATAGTGTCGGGTTGCTGGATAGCAGCAAAGGTCGATAAAACTATTCCTTTTCTATATAATATTTTATTCTTTTGAGAGATTGGACTGACTATTGGCTAACTTGACATGCGCAAATAATCGGCCTATTCTAAAACGGCGAACAAGAGAGCGTAGCGCGGGTGGTATGAAAGAATATGAAAAGGAAAATATACCCCGGGATAGTGGATGTGGCGAAACTGGCCGGCGTGTCTCCCGCCACCGTCTCGCGAGTCCTCCGCAACTCCGCGGCAGTCAGCCCCGTTACGGTGGATCGGGTGAACGATGCCGTCTCGAGGCTCAACTACGCCAAATCGGGCGCGGGGTCGCAGCGGCGAATGGTCGCGGTCTTCCTGCCCGACATCCTCGATCAATTCTTCGCGAATCTCCTCAAGGGTATCGGCGACGTGGCCCGGCTGCACTCCTTCGACATCCTGCTCTGCAATTCGGACAACACGGAGAGTCTGGAGCTGGCCGCGCTGAAGTCGGTGCTGGACAGTCCATGCGAGGGCGCGATCATCGTTCCCACGAGCACCCAGCCCGAGCTCGTGGACCTCGTGCTTTCCAGACCCTCCTTCCATCACGTTTTCCTGGACCGGATCATAGAGGACGATAGAATCAACTATATTGTCTCCGACGATAAGGAAGGCGCGTATCTCGCAGCCAAATACCTCCTCGACCTCGGACATCGAAAAATCCTCTATATAGGCGGACGCAAGGAGCTCAGCACCGAGAAGAACCGGCTGGCGGGATATCGCAAGGCCGTCGAAGGAGCAGGTCTGCCCTTCGATAAGAAGCTGATCCTCGAGTACAGTTTCAAGGCCGAGGACGCCTATCGCGGGATCCTCCAGGCCATGAGGAACAAAGAGGATTTCACGGCGGTCTTCTGCGCGAACGACCTCATAGCTCTCGGCGTAAAGCGCGCCGCGGAGGAGAACGGATTCGCCATTCCCGAAAGCCTCTCCATTGTCGGCTACGGCAATACGCCCCTCTCCGACTATCTCGCGCTGACGACGGTCTCGATGCCGGCCTACGAGATGGGGAGGAACGCCTTCCAGCTCTTCCTGGACCTCGACGAGGGACGAGAGAGCCCCGTCAGGCGGATCGTGCTGAAACCGAGCATCATCATCAGGTCTTCGTGCGTGCGGGTCGGCGATTAGGCGCGGGGCCGGCCGGGCTCAGACCTCCATCGCCTGCCTGACCAGGGCCAGGGCCCGGGCCTCGAGCCTGCCTCCCTCCTCGGAAAGGGCGCGCACGCGCTCCCGCATCTCGGCCGCGGCCCGGGCGTCCTTCGCCTGTCCGAGGTTCGCGAGGACGTTCAGGATCGCGCCCTCGAGGCCGGCACGCGCCATGAGGGCCCCGACGCCGACGTCGGAGGCGGAAGCCGGATTGCCCAGCTCGGCCGCCGCGGCGCAGAGCTCGAGCGCCTCGACCGCGGCCGCGGCCGTGGCGAGGGGCACGGCCGCGGCCGCGGCGTAGGCGAGCTCGAGGCTCGCTTCGCGCTCCTTCCTCTGGGCCTCGCTGGCCTTGGGCAGCCTCATGGCCTCCATCACAAGCTTGAAGGCCTCGGCATCCTCGTCCACGGCGGTCAGGAGGGAGGCCTTGACCTTTTGGGCGCGCAGGGCCAGATCCGAAAGCTTCTCCCGGGAAGCCTCGAAGCCCTTTTTGCCGACCGTCAGGTTGGCCACCATGGCCGCCAGCGCGGCGCCGAGGCCGGCGGCGAGCGCCGCGACCGAGCCGCCTCCCGGGGCGGGAGAGTCCGAGGACACTTCGTCGGCGAAATCGGCGAGGCTCATCGCGGCGAGCGGACCAGGCGTCCTGCCGGCGTACTCGAGTATCTTCTTCGAAGGATCGAAGGGCGAGACCGAATCGAGGCCCATCGAGCGGATCGCCGTATCGACCAGGAGGGCCTCGCTCGCGCCTTCGCTCTTACCCATCCTCGCCAGGAAGTGCCTACCCGCGGCGACCAGGGGAGCGAGGGGCACGAGGCCGACGATCTCGCCGCCGGTGACGAGGAGGCCGAGCTTCTCCGCCTCCTCTTTCGCCGTTTCGAACACCACATGGAGGGGCGTAGTCTTATAGTCGAGGAGATTGACGGAGACCTGGGCGCAGCGGTAGGAGTCGATGTACCAGCCTATGGCGCGCACCTGCTTGAGGCGGCCCGGCGCCTTCTCCGGCCTGCCCTCGGCGTCCACGAGGGGATTGCCGGCGCCGTCCCTGGCCGTCCTCCCCGCCTCCCGGATGTTGAGGGCTATCTCGCTGGCCAGCCGCTTGTCGCGGGTGTTTAGGTTGACGTTATACGCTATCAGGAACTCCCGCGCGCCCACGGCCGTGGCGCCCCAGCGCGGCACGAAGGTCGCGGGACCGAAGTCGGGCGCCCATTCGGCCGTCGCGAGTCTCGCCCGCAGCCCCTCGTATTCGCCCGAGCGGACCTCCGCCAGGCTCTTGCGCGACGGCCGCGTGGCGGCCGCCTCGTAGAGGTAGACGGGAACTCCGAGCTCGCTCGCGAGCTCTCGGCCCAAGCCCCGAGATAGCTCGACGCAGGCCTCCATATCGATCCCCGACACCGGGATGAAGGGGCAGACGTCGAGGGCGCCCATGCGCGGATGGGCTCCGGAGTGACCGGACATGTCGATGAGCTGATAGGCGGTCTTCGCCGCGGCGAGGGCGGCCCTGGCCGCGGCCTCGGGGGGGCCGATGAAGGTATATACGGTCCGATTCGTGTCCGGGCCCGGATCGACGTCCAGGAGGGATACGCCCGCGATGCCGGATATCGAGCGCGCTATCGCGTCGATTATGCCTCTATCTCGGCCTTCGGAGAAATTCGGGACGCATTCGACGATCGCTCTGGCCATGCTCTCTCCTCGTCACTAGGGTTTCTTGCGCTTCTTCGCCGCCGGGGCGCCGGGAGGCGTCGCCTTGCCGTAGGCGGGCTTTCCGTATGTCTTCTTCGCGAAAGGGGGCCGGATCGGAGCTCGGGAGGCGCCGCGCTCGCCCCCCCTGGGCGTCGCCAGACGCACGGGCGGGAGTCCGCCCGAGCGCCTCGCCTCCGCTATGACCTTCTCGGCCGCCTCGAAGGGCACGGTCAAGAAGGAGAAATTCTCGTAGATCTCGATGCCGCCTATGAGCCTGTCGGGCAGGCCCGAGATCCGCTTTACCAAGGCGGCCAGGCCTTTGGGTGTAGCCCTGTCGCGCTTGCCCACCCCCACGAAGAGCCGGGCCGTCGCGGCCGCGTCGACCGAGTATTCCTCTATCCGCCCGTACCGGGCGGGGTCGATCTCGCTGCCGAAGGCCTCGAAGAGGGCGGCCGCGAGAGCCTCGCCCGGCTCGGCCCTCGCGAGGATCTCGTCGGCGAGCTCCCTCCAGAGCTTGGCCGCGGCGGGAGCTTCGCCGGTCGCGACGCGGTCCTCGGCGAGCGAATCGGCCCGCGCGAGGATCTTGCCGCGGAGGCGATCGCGCTTGGCCGCCAGGACCTCGTCCACCTCGGGGACTTTGACCTTCTTGAAGCCCGCCCCCGCCGCCCTTTTGAAGCGGAAGAGCTTGCGGTACTCGTCCGGCGTGACCAGGGTGATGGCGGTGCCGGCGTTGCCCGCCCTCCCCGTGCGGCCTACTCTGTGGACGTAGGCCTCCGGGTCGTGGGGCAGGGACCAGTTGACGACGTGGGAGAGTTTGTCGATGTCTATGCCTCGGGCCGCGACGTCGGTGGCGACGAGGACTCGTATGCGGCGCTCGCGGAACTTGGCCAGGATGCGCTCGCGGCGATCCTGGGGAATCTCGCCGTGGAGGGCCTCCGCGTCGTAGCCCCTCTCCTCGAGGGCCTTGGCTACCCTCTCGGCCTCGACCCTCGTGCTCGTGAAGACGATGCCGAAGAAATCCTCCTCGACATCCATCACGCGGCAGAGGGCCTCGAGGCGGTCGCCGTCGCGGACCTCGAGCCAGACCTGCTCGGCGAGCTCGGTGGCCACGGCCTCCGAGAAGTCCTCGACCGTCTCGTAGGCGCCGAGACGGCGCTTGGCGACGTGGACGATTCCCGCGGGCATGGTCGCGGAGAACAGGACGACGCGGCGCTTCTCGCCGCATTTCTCCATGATCGCCTCTATGTCCTCGATGAAGCCCATGTCGAGCATCTCGTCGGCCTCGTCGAGGACGAGGAACTCGATGCGCGATACGTCGAGGGTGCCGCGCCCGAGATGGTCGAGGACCCGGCCGGGCGTGCCGACGACGACGTCCACGCCCGCCCCGAGGCGCCGGAGCTGCTCGCCCATCGAGGCGCCCCCGTAGACCGCCGCTATCCGGGGGCAGGCGCCGATCCGAAGCGACACGAGCTCGGCGGTGACCTGGAGGGCGAGCTCCCGGGTGGGCACGAGGACGAGGGCGCGGATATTTCCCGCGGGCTGGGCGAGGAGCTGCGCGAAAGGGATGCCGAAGGCGGCGGTCTTCCCCGTGCCGGTGCGGGCGCGGGCGATGAGGTCGGGGCCGGGCGAGAGGAGACGCGGTATCGTGAGGGCCTGGATCGGGGTAGGCTCCTCGAAGCCCTTGCGGGAAAGGGCGGAGAGCGTGGAGGGCCCGAGTCCGAAGGACTCGAAAGAAGGGATATCCATTGAGTTCCTGCGGGGAAAGAGATGTCCCTACTTTAATGCGAAACAAGGAATTATTCTAGGTTGCCGCTCCGCCCGCGGCCCAGCGGACGCGAGCCCCGATCACCATCCCCCTTGCGGCGAGTCATCCCCGGGGCTACACTCGCCGCCATCATGCCCATGAAGAGCTTCGCGAGCGACAACAATTCCGGCGCCTGCGCCGAGGTTATGGATGCCCTGGTTTCGGCCAATTCGGGCCACGCCCTCGGCTACGGCGACGACCCCTGGACCCGCAAGGCCCTCGATTCCTTCAAGCGCGAGTTCGGCCCTGAGTCCGAGACCTTCTTCGTCCTCAACGGCACGGGGTCCAATGTCCTCGCCCTTTCCCTCGCGGCGGGCCCCGGCCTCTCGGTGCTCTGTTCCGACGTCGCCCACATAGCGACCGACGAGACCGGCGCCCCCGAGGCCTCGCTCGGCTGCAAGATCCGCCAGCTGGAAAGCCGCGAGGGCAAGGTCCAGCCCGAGGCCCTCCGCGAGGCCCTGACCTGTCTCGGCTTCATCCATCAATCCCAGCCCTCCTGTCTCTCGCTCTCGCAGCCGACCGAGCTCGGCACCCTCTACTCCCCCGAGGAGATGGCCGAGCTGGCCAGGATCGCTCACGCCGCCGGCCTGGTCCTCCACGTGGACGGGGCCCGGATCGCGAACGCGGCCGTCGCGCTCTCGATGAGCTTCCGCGAGCTCTGCGTCGGCGTCGACCTCCTTTCCTTCGGGGGAATGAAGAACGGAGTGGCCTTCGGCGAGGCCGTCGTCGTCCTGAAGCAAAGCCTCGCCGCCCGCGCTCCCTACCTCCGCAAGACGCGGCTCCAGCTCGCGTCCAAGATGCGCTTCGTCTCGGCGCAGTACGAGGCCTACCTGAGCACGGGCGCGTGGGAGCGCAACGCGAAGGCCGCCAACGCTGCGGCCCGTCGCCTCGAGACGGCCGTCCGCGGGATAGGCGGCATCGACATCGAGTATCCGGTGGGCGCGAACGCCCTCTTCGCGCGCATGCCCGCTAAGGCGGCCGAGGCCGCTCGGGCGAAGTCCTTCTTCTACGACTGGGAGGGCGGCCTCCAGCGTTGGATGACGAGCTTCGACACGAGCGGCGAGGACGTCGATGCCTTTGCCGGGGTTCTTCGAGAATCGATGCGGGTATCCTGAGCCCTAAATTCGGGATTTCGCCCCATTTCTCCATTACGGCTTGCGCTCATCAGGTCTACGCATGTATAGTCCTTTCATGGAACTCGGTGAAAAGCTCGAGCTTCTGGCGGCCTCGGCGCGCTACGACGCCTCCTGCGCGTCAAGCGGCAGCTCGCGGGCGCCTTCGGGCGGTCTGGGCGCGGGAAGTCCCGCCGGGGTCTGCCATTCCTGGACGGGGGACGGCCGTTGCGTGTCCCTCCTCAAGGTCCTGTACTCCAATTCCTGCCGCAAGGATTGCGCCTATTGCGCCAACCGCGCGTCGGCCGATATCGCGCGCGCGAGCTTCGGCGTCGAGGAGCTCGTGCGCCTGACGATCGGCTTCTATCGACGCAATTACATCGAAGGCCTCTTCCTTTCCTCCGGTATCTTCGCCGACCCCGACATCGTCATGGAGCGCCTCATCGAGGTAGCCAGGGTCCTTCGCGAGCGCGAGCGCTTCGGGGGCTACATCCATCTCAAGGCCATCCCCGGCTGCGGCGACAGGCTGCTCGGGAAGGCCGGGCTCTACGCGGACAGGCTGTCCGCCAACATCGAATTGCCCACGGCCTCGTCCCTCGCCCGCCTGGCGCCCCAAAAGTCGGGGGCCGAGATACTCGGCGCGATGCGCTTCATGGATCAGGCGGACGCCGAGAGCAAGGAAGACATGAGGCGCAACCGGGGGCGCCGCCGCGCCCCGCCCCGCTTCGCGCCCGCGGGTCAGAGCACCCAGCTCGTCGTAGGCGCGAGCCCCGACGACGACAGGACCATCGTCCGCCTCGCCGGGGCCCTCTACGATCGCCTTAGGCTGCGCCGAGTGTATTACTCGGCCTTCGTTCCCGTGTCCTCCGATCCGCGGCTGCCCGTCCTCCGAGGCCCGCCCCTCCTTCGCGAGCACCGTCTCTATCAGGCCGACTGGCTCATGCGCTTCTACGGTTTCAAGTCGGAGGAGATACTCGACGAGGGCGAGCCCGACCTTGCGACCGATATCGACCCCAAGACTGCCTGGGCTCTGCGGCATCCGGAGTTCTTTCCCCTGGATATCGACAAGGCCGAGTACTCGGAGCTCCTGCGCGCGCCTGGGGTGGGTGTGACCGGCGCCGGGCGCATAGTGTCCACCCGGCGAGCGGGGCGGGTGAGACCGGAGGATCTCCCCCGGATGGGCATCGTAATGAAGCGGGCGCGCTGGTTCCTCGCCTCGGGAGGCCGCCCCCTGTTCTCCGTCGGCGCGGGGGGCTCGCCTTCCATGCTCGAAGCCCGTCGGCTCAGGCTCCTCCTCGCCGACTCGACCGGGGACTCTACCGCGACATCGGCGCGCGCGGCACCGGTCCCGCAGCTCGAGTTCGAGTTCTCGTGACCGGCGGCACCTGGAGCTACGACGGCTCCCTCGATGGGCTCCTCGTCCTGGCTCACCGCGCATATTGCGAAGGAGAGCCGCCCGACGCCGTCGCGAACGCCTTGGCCGCCGACGGAGAGCTCTTCGCGCTCCTCGGGCCGGCGCCCCTCAGAGGCGCGCCATTCAAGGGCTCGTCCGATCAGTCTCCCTCGGAGCTGGGTCGCGCCGCAGAGTCCGCGAGCGCCGAACTGCGGGCCTTCTCGGGCGGGCTCTTCGATACGATCCTGAGGATCTGGATGAGCGAGGAGGCCCTCGAGCTGCCCCTATTCAGGCTTTGCGCGATCGCGGGGCATCGCGGGACCGACGCGTTGGCGGACCACGGGAATCCCGATCTCCGCGCGGTCTCCCGGGCTTCGCGGCGCGTCGGACGCGAGATCGACCGGCTTTCGGGCCTGGCCCGATTCTCGCCCGGGCCTGGCGGCCTCTTCGTCGCCGCGCTCGAGCCTGACGCGAACGTCATCGCCGCCCTCCTGCCCCATTTCGCGCGGAGGTTCGGCTCCGAGGACTTCGCCCTGGTCGATGCGCGGAGGAGGCTGGCCCTCGCGCGCAGAGGCGGTCTCTTCGAGTCGGCCACGGGCGAGGAGGCGCTGGCCTTCCTGCCCGAGAGGACGGGCGCGGGAGACGAGGACGTGGCGCTCTGGGGGCGCTATTTCAAGGCGGCCGAGAATCCCGCGCGCAGGAACGCCGAGCTCCAGCGCCGCCTCATGCCGGCCAGGTATTGGAGATACCTGCCCGAGATGGGCGGAGCGGGCGGGGCCTAGCTGTACGTCTCCGCCCTCGCGCGTGTATCCTCGGAAGCGTGATCGACGAGTACCTGCGGGGCGAGGATTGGGACGAGCCCCCCGAGGAGATGGCCTTCGAGGCGCCCTACGGGACCATTCTCGACGAGGCCTCGGCGCTCGCAGCCGAACTGGCGCTTAGCGCCGCGAACGCGGCTACCGCCGCGAACGTGGCTACCGCCGCGAACGTGGCTACCGCCACGAAGGCCCTGCGGCTTTACTTTCTCGCGCCCGCCCTGGTCAACGTCATGCTCAACTACAAGATATGCGTCGAGCACGGTCTGCCCCTGCATCCGACGGTCTACTACGAGCTCGCGGAGGCTCGCCGCTATAAAATGGATCATCCGATCGCCCAGCTGGATCTGGCGAATCGTCTCTATCTGTCCTCCATCGAGCTCGCGCGTTCCGCCTACCGCCTGGATCCGGGCTTCGGCGACAGGGCCGCGGCCTTCAAGGCGCGCCTGCCCCCCGAGATCACCCGCTTCGTGTACACGGGCGGCCGCGACAAGTACAGCTGGCGAGGGGCCGAGCCCGAAAAACTCGATGCCCTGGCGCGGAAGGTCCGCGCCTCCTATTCCCCGTCCCTCGTCGTCGCCGCCGCCCACGGAGCCATCATGCCCGGGCTCCTCCTGGCCGAGTACCTCGGCCTCCCCCTCTATTTCGTACGTTTCTCGATGTTCAAACGAAAGGACGAGGCGCCCATAATCTCGGTCTCGGACGAAGTCTGGCTCTCGTCCTGGAATGAGAAGAGCGTGCTCCTCTTCGACGAGGACGTGGCCAAGGGTACGACCCTTGAGCTCTTCAGCCGCCGCCTCGCTCCCTTCTTCGGGGAAGCGAGGAGCGCTTGCTCCATCCGCCACGCCGGGTCCGCCTTCGCGCCCGACTTCGTGGCCAGGTTCTGGTGGGACTGAGTTTCTAGCGGCGGGACCATGAACTCGGCGGGGAATCGCAAGAAAATAACAATATCCGCTGGTAATTACAATATGGATTCGAAATTCCAAGGCAACGTGCTATAGGATCGACGCATTTCCCTAGAGGGAGGAACGGTATGGGCAGGACTCGGATCGCTGACGAGGTAAAAAATGGCAAGGTGCTCGTTTCCGACGGCGCATGGGGAACCTTCCTCTACAAGAAGGGTCTGCAACCGGGACAATGCCCCGAGCTTTGGTGCGCGGAGCGCCCGAACGATGTCCTCGATATCGCCAAGAGCTATGTCGCCGCGGGGGCGGACATGATCGAGTCGGACAGCTTCGGCGGGAGCCGCTTCAAGCTCGAGCACTACCAGCTCGCGGGGAGGGCATCCGAGCTGAACGAGGCGGCGGCCAGGATATCCAGGAGCGCCGCGGGGAACAAGGCCTGGGTCATCGCCTCCATCGGCCCCACCGGTAAGATGCTGGCGATGGGCGACGTCACCGAGGAGGAGCTCTACGCGGCCTTCAAGGAGCAGGCGATGGCCCTGGAGAAGGGCGGGGCCGACGCGATCTGCGTCGAGACCATGAGCGACGCCACCGAGGCCTGTCTGGCCATAAAGGCCGCCAAGCAGAACACCAAGCTCGAGGTGATCTGCACCTTCACCTTCGAGAAGACTCTCCAGGGCGAGTACAGGACCATGATGGGCCTCTCCCCCGAGGACGCGGCCGCGGCCGCCGTCGCCGCCGGCGCCGATATCATCGGGCCGAATTGCGGGAACGGGATCGCCCGGATGGTCGATATCGTCAAGGCCATGCGCAAGGTCGACGCGAAGACACCGATACTGGTCCACGCGAACGCCGGCCTGCCGACCAACGTCGACGGGAAGGACGTTTTCCCCGAGACCCCGGCCGACATGGCCGCCCTCGTCCCCGCCCTCATCGAGGCGGGCGCCAATGTCATCGGCGGATGCTGCGGCACCACGCCCGATCACATCTCCGCGATCAAGAAGGCCGTCGACGCCTATCAAGCCAAGAAGAGGTAGCACATGGAACTCAAGACGAGATTCACCGGCACGGCCATCGGCAGCATGCCCTTCACCGACCCGGACTACGCGGTAAAGGTATCGCTCGAGCGGCTTCCGGACGCCCCGATATGGCCGCAGCTCCCGAGGCTCGGCATCCGCGAGCAGATGGAGGTGCAGTATTCCGAGGGCATCCCCTGCGCCGTCATCGACGAAGAGAAGAAGCGGATGTACGTCGATACTTCCAGGGACTACTCGGAGCTCTTCGCCGGCTTCTACGAGACCTACATGGCGGCGATGGATCCCGACGCCGGGACCGGCGACTGCTCCGCGCTCGCCATCTCCCCCGAGTTCTCCAAGGGAATTCCCGCGCTCGAGAAGGCGCTGAAGGCCAGGGGCGGGAAGCTGCCCTTCGTGAAGGTGCAGACGACGGGACCATGCAGCTTCGCGCTCACGATCGTCGACGAGAACAAGCGGGCCATCTATTATAATGAAGAATTCCGCGACGTGGTCGTCAAGGCGCTTGCGATGAAATGCCGCTGGCAGATCGCCAAATTCAAAGGCTACGCGCAGAACGTCATCTGCTTCATCGACGAGCCCATCCTCTCCGCCTTCGGGAGTTCGACCTACGTCTCCGTGAAGCGCGAGGACGTCGTCGCCCTCCTCCAGGAGATGATCGCCGCGGTGCGCGCCGAGGGCGGCATCTCGGGGATCCACTGCTGCGGCAATACCGAGTGGTCCATCCTGGTGGACTCGGGCGTCGACATCATCAACTTCGACGCCTTCGAGTACGGAGAGACCATCTCGATGTACGCTTCCCACATGAAGAAGCACCTCGCGAGGGGCGGCCTGCTCGCCTGGGGCGTCGTGCCGACCTCGGCCGCGATCCGCGACGCGAGCCCGGCCAGCCTCGAGGCCCAGCTCGAGAAGGTCATGGACAAGCTCGCCTCCCAGGGGATCGATAAGAAGACCATCGCGGAGCAGGCCCTCATCACGCCCTCCTGCGGAACCGGCTCGATGGATCCTGCCGACGCCGAGAAGGTCTTCCTGATGGTGGCCGAGCTCTCGAAGCGCATGAAAGCGAAGTACGGATACTAGGACCGGATGAAGATCGCCATTTCGGGCAAAGGCGGCGTGGGGAAATCCACCCTCGCCGCGGCCCTGTCCCTCATCCTCGCCGAGCGGGGCTCCAAGGTCATCGCCGTCGACGCGGATCCCGACGCCAACCTGGCCCAGGCCCTCGGCATAGCCGAGTCCGAGCAGAGGAAGATCGTGCCGATAGCGCGCATGGCCGCCCTCATCGAGGAGCGCACGGGAGCCAAGGTCGACCGGTACGGGCAGATATTCAAGATCAACCCGCAAGTCGCGGACATAGCCGATTCCTACGCCTACAACCACCGAGGTGTCGCCCTCCTCGTGCTCGGGGCCGTCGAGCGCGGGGGGGGAGGCTGCGCCTGCGCGGAGAGCATCCTCCTCAAGGCACTCGTCACCGACCTCGTCCTATTCAAGGGCGAGACACTGGTCATGGACATGGAAGCGGGAGTCGAGCACCTCGGCCGCGCGACGGCAAGGGGCGTCGACGAGATGGTCGTGGTCGTCGAGCCGGGGCAACGGTCAATGGATACGGCCCGAAGGATACTGCGGATGTCGAAGGAGATCGGCCTCCCCGATCCCGTCTTCGTGGTCAACAAGGTCAAGGGCCCCGGCGACGAGAGCTTCGCCCTCCGCGGTCTCGCGGACGCGGCGGAGGCCGAAGGGCGTCCCGCGCCGGAGATCATAGGACTCATCCCCGATTCCGACGAGATAAGGGATTCGGATCGGGACGGCAGGGCCGTCGTCGACGCCGTGGGGCCCGAGCTCCGCGAGAATTTCGCCGGCATCGCCCTGCGCCTCGCCGAAAGAATGGCGGAATGCCGATGAGCCGCACGATCGCCTTCACGGGAAAGGGCGGCGTCGGCAAGACCACGATCGCCAGCCTATCGGTTCGCGCCCTCGTCGAGTCCGGCCGGGGCCCCGTCCTCGCCGTAGACGCCGATCCCAACTCCTGCCTCGACGTCGCGCTGGGCGTAGCCGTCTCGAGCACGATCGGGAAGATCCGCGAGGAGGCGAGGGAGACCGCGTCCCGCGGCATGGGCGCGGGCATCTCGAAGCAGGACCTCCTCGAGCTCCGGATCGCGGAGAGCCTCGTCGAGCGCGAGGGCTTCGACCTCATCGCCATGGGCAGGCCCGAGGGAGCCGGCTGCTACTGCTTCGCCAACAACGTCCTCAAGGATGCCCTCGCGCGGCTCGCGCGGGACTACCCTTCGGTCGTCCTGGACAACGAAGCCGGCCTCGAGAACCTCTCGCGGCGCATCGCCCAGGAACTCGCAGTCCTCGTCCTCGTAGGGGACGCGACCCGCAACGGCATCGAGACGGTAAAGCGCCTCTACGAGCTGGCGAAGGAGATGGACGTTCGCTACGGCAAGCTCGCCGTCATAATCAACCGCTCCAAGGGGAGTTCGCTCCCCGAGAGCGCCGCGGGACTAGCGTCCCTCTTCTCGACCCCCTACGTGATCGCTCTTCCCTTCGATCCGCAAATCGGCGAATTCTCCGAATCGGGGCGGAAGGTATTCGAGCTGCCGGGCGAGAACCCCTCGCTCGTCAGGATCGGGGAATTCCTCGCCGCCCTGCTATAAAGCCCGCTAATTCCCTTTGGGAGGAAACGATGGCCAATGAAACGATGGTCCCGGCCGACCGGGCCTGGGATCAGGCTTCGATACGGATTCTCGAGAAGTCCCTGATCGACGGAGTGGATACCTGCTTCACGCGCATGGACGCGCAGCGCAACCAGTGCGGCTTCGGGAAGTCGGGCGTCTGCTGCAAGATCTGCCACATGGGTCCCTGCCGCATCACGCCCAAGGCTCCACGCGGCGTCTGCGGCGCCGACGCGGACACGATCGCGGCGAGGAATTTCCTCCGCGAGGTCTCGGGCGGAACCTCCGCGCACTCGGACCACGGCCGGCACCTGGTCCTCAAGCTGAAGAGGGTGGCCGAAGGCAAGGCCGGCGATTACGAGATCAAGGACGAGGCGGCTCTAAGGCGCGCCGCGAGGGACTACGGCGTCAAGGAGGAGGGCAGGACGAAGGAGGAGCTTGCCTCGGAACTCGCCGACCTCTTCCTCCGGGAGTTCTCGTCCCAGGAGGATTTTCTCAAGACCCTGGCCCTCGCGCCCGAGAAGCAGCAGGCGCGATGGCGGAAGACCGGCGTCCAGCCCTTCGGCATAGACCGCATGGTGGTCGAGGGCATGCACCGGACGACGATGGGCGTCGACCACGACTACCGCAATCTCCTGCTTCACGCCTTCAGGACCGCCTTGGCCGACGGCTGGGGGGGCTCGCGCGTCGCCTCGATCACCTCCGACATCCTCTTCGGCACGCCGAATCCCATCCGGTCGGAGGTCAACCTCGGCATCCTCGGGGCCAAGACCGTGAACATCCTCGTCCATGGCCACGAGCCGGCCCTCTCCGAGATGCTCGCCGTGGCCGCTCAGGATCCCGAGATCCAGCGCTATGCCAGGGAGGCGGGCGCGGAGGGCGTCACCCTGGCCGGGATATGCTGCACCGCGAACGAGGTCCTGATGCGCCACGGCATCCCGGTGGCCGGTAATTTCCTCCAGCAGGAGCTGGCGGTCGTGACCGGAGCCGTCGAGATGCTCATCGTCGACGTGCAGTGCTGCATGCCGAGTCTGCCCGAGGTCGCGGCCGCCTACCACACCGAGATAGTCTCGACGACCGACATGGCGCAGACCATCGGCGCCCGCCACCTCGCCTTCGACGAGGACGAGGCCCTCGCCTCGGCGAAGGCCCTCATCAAGCGGGCCGCCGACAACTACAGGCGGCGCGACCCGGCCAAGGTCCTCATCCCCGACGTCAAGAAGCCCCTGGTCGCCGGCTTCTCGGTCGAGGCGATCAAGTACATGCTCGGCGGAAAGTTCCGAGCCTCGTTCAGGCCCCTCAACGACGCCATCATCTCCGGGCGGATACGGGGCGTCGCGGGCATCGTCGGCTGCAACAACCCGAAGCAGAAGCTCGACGCCTACATGAACATCCTGGCCCGCGAGCTGATCGCGAAGGACGTCCTGGTGCTCAAGACCGGCTGCGCTGCCATCGCCAGCGGGAAGGAGGGGATGCTCAGCCCCGAGGCGGCCCTCGAGAAGGCGGGCCCCGGCCTCCGGGAAGTATGCGAGGCGGTCGGGATGCCTCCCGTCCTCCACCTGGGCTCATGCGTCGACAATGTGCGCATCCTGGAGGCCGCGACCGAGATCATATTCGAGGGCGGTCTCGGGGACGACATGGCGGGCCTTCCCGCCGTTGGTGTCGCCCCGGAGTGGATGAGCGAGAAAGCCATAGCGATCGGCTGCTATTTCGTCGCCTCGGGGGTCGACGTCGTCCTCGGGAATCCCTTCTACGTCTCCGGATCCGCCAACGTGACGAAATTCCTGAACGAGGACGCCAAGGAGCTCTTCGGGGCCTCCTTCCACGTGGAGGAGGATCCTATGAAGGCCGCCGCGACCATACTCGAGATCCTCGAGGCCAAGCGGGAGAGGCTCGGGATAAACAGGCAAAGCGAGCGGAAGCTCCTCGACATGAAGGACAGGAGGGCACACGGTGTCTAAGATAATAGCGACGAGCGCCATAGACGGCGCCGTGGCCTGGGTCGCCCAGGCCGAGGCGAAGCTGGCCGAGGCCATCGGCGCGAAGGGGAAGGACCACCCCGTCGCCTTCCCCTCGACCGCGTACTACCTGCCGATCATCCACTCCCTCACCGGGATGAAGGTCCAGAAGCTCGAGGACATGCGCGCGGCGATCGCCGACGCGAAGCGCCTCCTCCCGTCCCGGCCGAGCGAGTCCAACTGGCTGCCCTACCTGGGCAACACTCTCGACGCGGGGGTCGCCGCGCTCTTCGCCTGCGAGGTCATCGAGGCCTGCAAGTACGCGATCGGCCCCAGCCCCGAGGACGGCATCTGGCTGGGCGCGGCCAACGACGTGATCCTGCGCGAGCGCGGCGTCGAATTCGTCGACGGCTCGGCCCCGGGCTTCGCCGCTATCACCGGCGCGGCCCCGACCAACGCCATCGCGGTCCGGATAGCCCGCGAGCTCCAGGAGAAGAACCTCTACGTCTTCATGGGCGGCTCGACGGGGGGAAGGCAGTTCGCCGAGCAGCTCGCCGAGGAAGGCGTCCAGCTCGGCTGGGAAACTCGGCTCGTACCTTTCGGCAAGGACGTATCCGCTCTGGTCTACGCCCTCGGCTTCGCCAACCGCGCCGCGCTCTCCTTCGGGGGAATCAAGGCCGGCGACTATCTGGGCAACCTCAAGTACAACAAGAACCGCATCTTCGCCTTCGTCCTCGCCTTCGGCGAGGTGACGCCGGACAAGTACGCCGTCGCCGCCGGGGCCATCAACTACGGCTTCCCCGTCATCGCCGACACGGCCATCCCGCAGATCCTGCCGACCGGCGTCTGCACCTACGAGCACGTCGTGTCCTCGGTCCCCTACGAGACGATGGTCGAGAAGGCCCTCGAGGTGCGCGGCTGCAAGGTCAAGATCGCCAAAGTGCCGATCCCCGTCGCCTACGGCCCGGCCTTCGCGGGCGAGCGTATACGCAAGGCCGATGTACACGCGGAATTCGGCGGCAACATCACGACAGCCTTCGAATTCGTCACCAGCGCCGGGATGGATCAGATCGAGGACGGCGTCATCGAGATCATCGGCCCCGACATCGACTCCGTCGAGCCGGGCAGCTCGCTCCCCCTCGCCATCTGGGTCGAGGCGGCGGGCCGCAAGATGCAGGCCGATTTCGAGCCCATCCTCGAGCGGCAGATCCACCACCTCGTGAACGGGGCCGAGGGCATCTGGCACATGGGCCAGCGCGATATCGTCTGGACCCGCGTCTCCAAGGCGGGATTCCAGAAGGGCCTGCGCCTGCGCCACTACGGCGAGATCATCCACGCGAAGCTCCTCGACGACTATCCCGCCATCGTCGACAAGGTGAAGGTGACCCTCGTCACCGACAAGGACGAGGTGGAGCGCCGCGTCGCCGTGGCCCGCAGGGTCTACGACGAGCGCAACCGCCGCCTCGAGTCGATGACCGACGAATCGGTCGACACCTACTATTCCTGCACCCTCTGCCAGTCCTTCGCCCCGGACCACGTCTGCATCATCACCCCGGAGCGGCTCGGCCTCTGCGGCGCCTACAACTGGCTCGACGGGAAGGCCGCCTTCGAGATCGACGAGACCGGCCCTAACCAGCCGGTGAAGAAGGGTGAGACCCTCGATCCCGTCCAGGGCGTCTGGAAGGACGTCAACGAATTCGTCTTCCAGAACAGCCACAAGTCAGTCAGGCAGTTCAACGCCTACTCGATCATGAACAACCCAATGACGAGCTGCGGATGCTTCGAGGTGATCTGCGCCTATGTCCCCGAGGCCAACGGCATCATGGCGGTCAACCGCGAGTATCTGGGCGACACGCCGATCGGCATGACCTTCTCCAGTCTCGCCGGCTCCGTCGGCGGCGGACAGCAGACGCCCGGCTTCATGGGCTGCGGCAAGATCTTCCTCAGCTCCAGGAAGTTCCTGTACGCCGAGGGCGGCCACGGACGCCTCGTCTGGATGCCGAAGGAGCTCAAGGCCATCCTCGAGACCGACCTCAGGAAGCGCTTCGCCGAGGCAGGCATCGAAGACGCCTTCGACAAGATCGCCGACGAGACCAAGGCCGTGGAAGCCTCCGACCTGCGCGCCTATCTGGAAAAAGTGGGCCATCCCGCGCTCTCGATGCCGGATATCTCCGAGCTCGGCGCGGGGAGCGCCGGAGCCGGCTCCGCAAGCGCGGCCGCCCCCGAGGCGGCGGCGGACAAAGCCGACGGTTCGGCCCGCGAGGGCGAGGATTCCCGCGGAGGCGGGACGGAGAACGAGGGCTCAGGGAATCGAGCGGTGGCCACCGAGGAGCTGGTCCGACAGATAAAAGAGCAGATCAAGGCCGAGATAGCGAACGAGCTGCGGCCCGCGGTCGCCCGCGAGATAGTAGGCGACATCATCGACTCGCTGAGGACGAAATTCCTGGGCGAGGCGCCGTCGGCGCCTCCCCTCGCGACGCCCGCTCCCGAGGCGGAAGCCTCAAGGCCCCTCGCCGAGACGGGCCCGACCGCCGCCGAGCGCTTCGCGGGCATCACGGCCTTCGTACCCAGGAAGGAAGGCTGCGAGTGCCCCGTCTGGACGGTCAAGCTCGGCGCGACCAAGGCCGAGGGCGGCACCAGGGGCAAAACCGTCTCCGTGGGGGGACAGAGCTGCATGCCCTTCCATCTCTGGGAGGGCTCGATGCCCAACCGCCCCCTCGTCGCGATGGAAGTCTTCGATCTGGTCTCGGAGAAGTATCCCGAGGTGCTGAGGAAGGCCTATGGCGAGGTCCTCGCCGACCCCGCCCGCATGGCCAGGCTCTGCGTCGAGAAATACGGCGCGGACCTCATATCCGTCAGGCTCGAGGGAAGCCATCCCGAGAAGGGGAACCGGAGCCCGGACGACGAGGTGAAGCTCGTGAAGAGCATCCTCCGCGCCGTCGACGTACCCCTCATCATCACCGGGCACAGCCACTTCGAGCGGAACAACGAGGTGATGAAGGCGGTGGCCCAGGGCTGCGAGGGCGAGAACCTCCTCCTCAGCTGGGTCGAGCAGGACAACTACCGCTCGATCGCCGGCTCCGCGATGGCCTACGGCCACTCGATAGTCTCCCAGAGCCCGATCGACGTCAACATCGCCAAACAGCTGAACATCCTCCTCGGGAACATGGACTTCAAGCAGGAGCGCATCGTGATGGACCCGATGACCGGGGCCACTGGCTACGGCATCGAGTACTGCTACTCGGTGATGGAGCGCATCCGCCTCACCGCCCTCGGCGGGGACAGGATGCTCGCCGGACCGCTCATCGTATCGCCGGGCCAGGAGTGCGCGAAGATCAAGGAGTCCAAGGCCCCCGAGGCCGGCTTCCCGGCCTGGGGCGATCTGGGGAAGCGCGCCGCGATCTGGGAGCTGAGCACCGCGATGGGGCTCCTCCAGGCCGGAGCGGATATTCTCATCATGTACAATCCCGAAGCCGCCGTGGCCCTTCGGAAGTCGATCTATCGCCTGACGGCGAGCTAAGGAGACGGGGAAATGGCGCTATCGGGTCTCGACATACAGAAGCTCCTGCCCAAGACGAACTGCAAGGAGTGCGGCTCCACTACCTGTCTCGCCTTCGCGATGAAACTCGCCGGGAAGAAGGCGATGCTATCGGAGTGCCCCTACGCGTCGGACGATGCGAAGCGCGTCCTCGGCGCGGCCAGCGAGCCGCCCGTGAAGTCGGTCGGCTTCGGACCGGATCGCAGGGTCAAGCTCGGGGAGGAGACGGTCCTCTACCGCCACGAGAAGACCTTCGTCAACCAGAGTCTCTTCGCGGTGGACATAGGCGACGACAGACCGGCGGCGGAGGTCGACGCGATCCTCGCGAAGATCCGCGACTATACCCTGGTCAGGGTGGGCCTGAACCTCGTCGTCGACATGGTCTCGGTCACGCAGCGAGGTTCGGAACCCGCGAAATTCGCGGCCTTGGCGAAGAAAGCCTGGGAGGTCGCGAATCGGCCCCTCGTCCTGCGCTCCGGCGACCCCGCTGCCCTGGCCCTGGCGGCCGAGGCGGTAAAAGGCTCGGGTTCCGTCCTGGTCGCGGCCACGAAGGAGAGCTCGGCCCTCCTTCGCGCCGCGGCCGAGGCGAACGGCCACGCCCTGGCCCTGACAGGCGCGACCCTCGACGAGGTCTGCGCCCTGTCCGCGAGGCTCAAGGCCGAGGGCTTCGACAATCTGGTCCTCCAGTTCGAGACCCACTCGCTCGCCGAGCAGTACCAGGTCAACTCGATCGCCCGGCGCATGGCGATCAAGGAGAACTACAAGCCCTTGGGATATCCCTTCCTGCGCTACTTCGAGTCGGGCTCCCTCATGGAGGACAGCGCCTCCGCGATCGTGGAGGTCTGCAAGTACGGCGGCATACTGGTGCTCCCCGAGTTCGACGCCGCCCAGCTCGTCGCTCTCATGGCCCTTCGCCTCAACGTCTATACCGATCCCCAGAAGCCCATCCAGGTCGAGCCGAAGGTCTACGCTATCGGCGAGCCCGACACGAAGTCCCCGGTTTTCGTGACGACAAATTTCTCCCTGACGTATTTCATCGTATCGGGCGAGATCGAGAACGCGGGCACGAGCGCGTGGCTCGTCATCCCGGAATGCGAAGGGATGAGCGTGCTGACCGCCTGGGCGGCCGGGAAGCTGAACGGGGCGGGGGTGGCCAAGGCGGTCAAGGAGTCCGGTCTGGACGAGAAGAGCGAATCGAAGACCCTGGTCATTCCCGGCTATGTCGCCCAGATCTCGGGCGAGATCGAGGAGAACCTTCCCGGGTGGAAGATCCTCGTCGGCCCCCAGGACGCCGGCGACATCGAGAGCTTCGTGAAGGCCCGCCTGGCGGGCTGAGGCGCATGCCCGACGTCAGATTCCTTCCATCGGGCTCGGTCGTCCCGGCCGAGCCCGGCGCCAGCGTCCTCGATGCCGCCCGCGCTGCCGGCATCGAGATCGACTCGCCCTGCGGCGGGAAGGGGACCTGCGGCCGCTGCATCGTCCGGATCGCCTCGGGAGACGCCGACTCCGAGAGCCTCGGCATCCTGTCCAGGAGCGCCGTGGCCGAAGGCTTCGCCCTCGCCTGCAGGACGCGCGTCCTCAGGGCCCCCCTCGAGGTCGAGATTCCCGAGCGCTCGGGCTGGAGGGGGGGGCAATTCACCGATTCCGACGAGGACCTGTCCCTCGTGAGCCGCGAGCTCCTCCCGGCAAAGTGGGAGTTCGAGCCCCTCGCCCTGAAGTGGCTCCTCGATGTACCGATTCCCCGGCGCGACGAGGGGCTGTCGGACATCGACCGCCTGACGCGCCGCTTCGCGAAGGACTGGGGAAGCGGAGAGGTCATCTATCCCCTGAGCGTCCTCAGGAAGGCGGCCGACGCCTTGAGGGCGGAGGGCGGCAAGGTGACCGTGAGCGTCATACGCGACGGGGAGAGCTTCCGGATCGTCGACATCGAGCCGGGCGACCGCACGAGCCGCCACTTCGGGCTCGCGATCGATATCGGCACGACGACCATCGCGGTCCAGCTCGTCTTCCTCCCCCTGGCCAAGCCGCTCGGGACGAGGAACGATTACAACGCACAAGTCTCGCGCGGCCTCGACGTGATCTCGAGGATCAACTACGCCCGCGCTCCGGGCCGCCTCGACGAGCTCCGCGAGCTCGCGCTCGGGACGGTGAACAGGCTCATCGCCCAGGTCTGCGAGGCCCACGACGTGGCGCCCGACGAGATCGCGAACGCGGTCGTCGCCGGCAACCCCACCATGACCCACCTCGCGCTCGGCCTGAATCCGGAGTACCTCAGGATCGACCCCTACACCCCCACCGTCTCGAGGCTGCCCTACATGACCGCGCGCGAGGTCGGCATCGGGATCAACCCCGAGAGCTGGGTCTACTTCTGTCCCTCGGTCGGCAGCTACGTCGGGGGCGACATCGCGGCGGGTATCCTCTGCACGGACTTCGTCGGCGTCGACGCCGTCGACTCGGAGAAGGATGGGGGCGGACTCTCGCTCTTCATCGACATCGGCACCAACGGCGAGATCGTCGTCGGCAACCGCGATTTCCTGATGACCTGCGCCTGCTCCGCCGGGCCGGCCTTCGAGGGAGGCGGAATCGAGTGCGGGATGCGGGCCGCGGTCGGCGCCATCGAGCGCGCGAGCGTCGATCCCGCGACCGGCTCGCCTACCGTCTGGACGGTCGGGAACGCGAAGCCGCGCGGCATATGCGGTTCCGGCATGATCTGCCTCCTCTCCGATCTCTACCTGACGGGCTGGATGGACGGACAGGGGCGGCTGAGGCGGGATCGCCCTTCTCCGGCGATCGAGGTCGACGGCAGGCGCGCCCGCTACCTCCTCTCTCCGGCCGAGGAAAGCGCGACGGGCGAGAGTCTCTACATCACCGAGAGCGACATCGACAACATCGTCCGCGCGAAGGCCGCCATCCACTCGGCCTGCTCGATTCTCCTCGAGAAGCTCGGCTTGGGCTTCGGCGACCTCGAGCGGCTCTACATCGCGGGCGGATTCGGGCGCTTCCTCGATATCGGCAAAGCCGTCGTCCTCGGCCTCCTTCCCGATCTGCCGCGCGAGCGCTTCATGTACCTGGGAAACTCTTCGCTCACCGGCGCCTACATGGTCCTCGTATCGCGCGATTTTAAGAAGCGGATGGAGGACGCCGCCGACCGGATGACCTACATCGATCTCGGCTCCGAGCCGGGCTACATGGACCACTACACCGCGTCGCTCTTCATACCCCATACCGACCTGGGGCGCTTCCCCTCGGTCGCCGCCCGAAGGGCCGGGGCCTAGCCGCGATGCCGCAGCGGGAGGCCCGCGACGAGGCGATCCGCAGGGTCAAATCGAGGCTCGCCGCCGAGCGGGAGAGCGCCGAGCGCCGATGCTCGCGGCTCGGCCTGCCGCCGCCGGTCGGAGGCGCCGTCGACTTTCCCCTCTTCGGCTCGCCCGCCCGCCTGGACCTCGGGACGCTGGACTTGACGGGAAGTTCCGGCGAGGCGCGTTCGCAGACCGACCGAATACTCTTCTACCACTATTTCGCCTGCGAAGGCGTCATCCGGGCGGGCGGCGATCTCATCAGCTTCCGCGATTTCGCCGGGGGGAGCTTCTACTGGGAGCCCTTCCGGTCCCGGACCTGCCTACCTTTGATCAGGAAATACGGCGGCGATCCGGAGGGCCTCCGCTCCGCCCTCGCCCGCTTCGATTGGAGCGAGCTCGCCCTGGGCGACTTCGGCGCGCGGATCCACGGCTTCGGCAACCTCTACCTGAGCCTCGTCGCCTACTCCGCCGAGGAGGGGATGGAGCCCGAGATCAACGTTCTCTTCGATCCGGCGGTCAAGCGCGTCTTCGCGGCGGAGGACGCTGCCGCCTTCGCGAGCAGAATCTGCCTGGAGGGACTGTGCTCCGGCCCGAAAAGCGCCTGAACGGCATTTCGATTGACAGCCCGAATGGCCCAAATTAGAGTCAAGCATCGATACAGAGCGAGGAGGTCCGGCGATGGGCGATACGACGTGGGGGGTCCGCGACGCGCGCGGCGAGTGGCGACCCGAGCTGCTTCCCCAACCTAGTCCGATCTTTCAGTGGCCCTGGCGGCCCGTGAAGATCCTCAAGTACCTGTTCGGGCCACAAGGCTTTCTCTGGCCCTACAACCTCGCGGTGGCGCTGATCTCGGTGCTGTGCTGGCTGTTCTTCACCCCGAGCCTTTCGGTCGCCCGCAGCTTGGGCCTCGGATGGATAGCCGAAATCTTCGTCCGGAACGTCGTCCTCGTCGTCATCGTATCGGGCGGCATGCACCTGAGGCTCTACGCGACGAAGGGACAGGGCACGAAGTTCAAATACTCCGACAAGTGGCTCGCGAAGCGCGACAAGCGCTTCCTCTTCGGCGACCAGACCTGGGACAATGTCTTCTGGAGCTTGGGGAGCGGCTGCATCTTCTGGACCGCCTGGGAGGCGATCACCCTCTGGGCCTATGCGAACAAGCTCATACCCTACGTCCACTTCAGCGCCCATCCGATCTATTCCGTCCTCCTCATGGTCGCCGTCATCTACCTTCGCCAGATCCATTTCTTCTTCATCCACCGGCTCATCCATTGGAAGCCGCTCTACAGAATCTCGCATTATCTCCACCACAAGAACATCAATATCGGCCCCTGGTCGGGTCTGGCGATGCATCCGCTCGAGCACCTGCTCTACTTCTCGGGCGCCCTCCTCCACTGGATCATCCCCTCCGGGCCCATCCACGCCATCTACCACCTCATTCACGCAGGCCTGACCCCCGCTCTCGGGCATTCCGGCTTCCACAAATTCGTCGGCAAGGGGGAGCGGGGACTCACGGACGACAATTACTTCCACTACCTCCATCATCGCTGGTTCACGGTCAATTTCGGGAACGAGGCCGTTCCCCTCGACCTGTGGTTCGGCAGCTTCCTCGACGGCTCTCCCGAGTCGGAGGCTGCGCTGCTCGCGCGCAGGGCGAAGGCCAAGAACAGCTGATTCGCAGGCGGGTCCATACCTCGAGGCTCTGCTTCGCGTTTTTCTCGCCTTTACGCTGCAGGGTATGGACCCGCATACAATCAATTTCCTTGCAGAACGAACGATACCTCGGAGCTCTGCTCCGGGGTTCGTTCATTTGCGGGCGAGTATTTTCGCGTCGCTGGGGCTCCGCAGTCCCTGCGACCGCGAACTGGGTCGTGGCGCTCTTCCTACAAGGGTTGAATCTTGACTTTTTTATCGATTAAGATATAGTGTTTTTCGAATGGAGTGCCCATGGCCAAAGTCAAGATATCGTACGCTCCTTCGGTGAGACGCCTGCCTTCCTATCTCCATATTATCAGACAGGCCGAAAGGAATAACGATTTCTATATTTCGGGGACCGTCATCGCCGGGGAGCTCAACCTCGAGCCGATTCAGGTCAGAAAGGATCTCGCCATCACGGGGATCGTCGGCAAGCCCAAGAAGGGATACCCGGTCGAGGAGCTCATCAAGGCCATCGAGCGCTATCTCGGATGGGATCAGAACCACGACGCGGTCCTCGTCGGGGCGGGGAACCTGGGCTCCGCCCTCATGGGCTATCAGGAGTTCCAGCGCCACGGACTCCGCATCGTAGCGGCCTTCGATACGGACCCCCAGAAGGTCGGTTCGCAGGTCCACGGAGTCCCGGTCCGCGCGATGGACAGCCTGGAGCAGGGGATCAAGGCGATACGCGCCGAGATAGCGATTCTCACCGTACCCTCCCCCTTCGCCCAGGCGACTGCCGAGACCCTCGTGCGCTCGGGCATCGCCTCGATCTGGAACTTCACGAACACCAAGCTCAAAGTCCCCGACCACGTCATTGTCCAGCGGGAGGATCTCTCGTCCGGCTATGCCCTGCTCTCGGTCCAGATGCTCTCCAGGAAGGGCCAGAGCCCCCTTTAAGCCGTGGCTTCGGCAAAGGACCTCCGACAGGCCGAGTACTTCCGCAACCGACTGGTCAAGAACGAGAAGGCCTTGCGGCGCTGGGCGCGCGCCGAGGGCGTCGAGGCCCTGCGCCTCTACGACAGAGACATACCGGAAGTCCCCCTGGCGCTGGATCGCTACGGGGACGCCCTTCTCCTCGCCCTCTACGAAAGGCCCTACGAGAAGGACGAGGCGCTCGAGGCCGAATGGCTCGAGATCATGGCCCTGACGGCCGCCGATGCCCTGGGTTTCGAGCCGGCCAAGGTATTCACCAAGACACGGAAGCGGCAACGGGGCGCCGGCCAGTACGAGCGTATGGGCGGGGACAAGGCCGAGCGCGTCGTAAAGGAAGGAGGGCTTTCCTTCATCGTCAATCTCTCGGACTACCTGGATACCGGGCTCTTCCTCGACCATAGGCCGACGAGGGCCATGGTTCGCGCGGAAGCGGCGGGCAAGGCGGTCCTGAACCTTTTCGCCTATGCGGGGAGCTTCTCGGTCTACGCCGCGGCGGGAGGCGCGGCTTCCGTGACGAGCGTGGACCTCTCGAATACCTATCTAGCCTGGGCCTCGCGGAATCTGTCGCTGAACGGATTCTCGGGACCGGCCTATCCTCTCGTCAAAGCCGACGTCTTCGCCTTCGCGAGGGAAGCCGCGGCGGCCGGCAGGAAATGGGACCTCATTGTCGCCGACCCGCCGACCTTCTCGAATTCCAAAGGCGCGGAGAGGGACTTCGACGTGAACGAGGACTGGGCCTCCCTCGCCGGCGGCTGCGCGCGGCTTCTGCGTCCCGGAGGCAGGCTGTACTTCTCCTCGAATTCCCGCAGGCTCCGGCTGACGACGGCCCAGGCCGCCGAGGCCGTCGCGGGCGAATGGGAGGACATCAGCGCCGCGACCCTTCCGCCCGACTTCCGGAACGCGAAGGCGCATCGCTGCTGGAGGCTGACCGCGCCTGTGGGAGCGCAGAGCCGAAGACTGTGAATAAAAAATACCTCTTGCGGGCTTGATTATTACGGAGTATTTTAGTGAGGTTAATAATAAAGGAGAAAAAAAGTGCGCATTACAACAAAAGGCCGCTACGCGCTCCGCGCCGTCCTGGCCCTCGCCCAGTCCAGCGAGGAGAGCAAGCCCGTCTCGATCAAGAGCATCTCGGAACAAGAGGATATCTCGGCCGAATTCCTCGAGCAGATATTCTTCAGGCTCCGGAAGGCCGGGGTCATCCGCTCGGTCCGCGGGCCGGGCGGCGGCTTCTTCTTCGCTCGCCCCCTGGATAAGATCACTCTCCTGGACATCATAGAGGCTTCCGGCGAGGGCATTGGCATCTCGCCCTGCGCCTGCGGCAAGAAGGACGATTGCGACCGCAAGGGCGACTGCGCCGCCTTCGACATCTGGCAGGCGATGGACGGCCACATCAGGGACTTCGCCGAGGGCCGCACCGTCGCCGATATGATGCCGACCCGCGCTTTAAGGGCGCGCTAGAATCCGCGCCGCGCGGTACCGGGTACCGGAAATCGCGCAGCGAAACCCGAGCGCCGAGAATCTCATTCTCCGTCTACGTAATCCTCCAGCTCGCGACGCCGCGTCGCGTCGACGAGGCCGATCCGCTCGCACAGTCCGAAAAGCTCGCGGACGTGGACGAAGGCCCTGAGCCCGATCCCCGCCGCCTCCATGTCCCGACGGCCTTGGCGGCCGCGCTCGACCAGGACGACGAGATCCTCGACGACGAGTCCCTCGCCCCTCAGGATCTGCGCCGCCTCGAGCTTGCTGGCGCCCGTCGTGATGAGGTCGTCGAGGAGGAGGAGGCGCTCTCCGCGATGGAAATCGCCCTCGACCTTATTGCCGGTACCGTGCTCCTTGACGGGCATGCGGGGCCACAGCATCGGACGGCCGATCCGGAGGCTGGCGGCCGTGGCGAGAGGCAGGCCGGCGGCCGGTATGCCGGCGATGCGGTCGTAGGCGAGCCCCTCGGCCGTCCGGGCGTAGGCCTCGGCGGCGAGGGCGAGGGCGGCAGGATCGGATACGAGGCGGCGCAGATCGATATAGAAGGGGCTCTTCTTGCCGCTTTTGAGGGTAAAGTCGCCCAATTTGAAGCAGCCCGTGGAGACGAGGGAGGCGAGGAGCGATTCCTTGAGGGCATCCGGGACGGTGGCGCCATGGGAGGACCGGGCGTCGCGGGCGCGGGCCCGCGCGAGATCGCGGGCCCGCGCCAGGGCGTCGCGCAGCTCGCGCGCCGCCGATCCCGGGTCGGAGGCGCCCGCGATCGAGCGCGCTGCGACGATGAGGATGCCCATGCCGTCCGGACGCGAACCGGCGGCGAAAGCCTCGTCGGCCCTGCCGCCCTGGGCGCCGATGCCCGGCGCGAGGAACCAGGCGCTCGGAGCCGCGGCGCGGACGGCGCGCAGACCCTCGATGTCGTTGCCCGCCACCACGAGGCCGACGGATTCGGACCAGGAGGCGCAATCGCGCGCGATTCGGATGAAGAGAGGCTCGCCCGAACCCGAGATCCTGAGATCCTGGAACTGCCCCGCGCTCGTATTGCTCGTCCGAGCGAGCATGAAGACGCCTTTGCCGGGGTAGGCGAGGAAGGGATCGACCGCATCGCGGCCCATATAGGGACTCAGGGTCACGGCGTCCCCGCCGAGCCGCCCGAAGAGGGCTGACGCATAGGCCTCGGCCGTCGCGTCGATATCGCAGCGCTTCGCGTCGAGTATGACCGGGATATCCTCGGGAATCATGGCGATGGTCTTCTCGAGGGCCTCGAGGCCAGCGGGTCCCAGGGCCTCGTAGAAGGCCAGGTTGGGCTTGTAGGCGGCGACCCAGGCCGCGGTCGACTCGACGATGCGGCGATTCTCCTCGAAGGCGGCGGTCCCCGCTCCGGCTCCTCTGGGATCGACTCGGGGATCGAGGCCGATGCAGAGACACGTGTCTCTGGCGTTCGAGATATCCGCTAATCTTTCGAAGAAATCCATGGTAGCGGAGACTAGCATGGGGGAAGGGCTCCGTCCAGTTCTCCCCTGCGCGCAGATCGCGCCGACGCGTGCTTTTTGCCTATCGAAGCTGTATACTGAATCAGTACGATCGTTTTTCCAGCCTGAAGGAGGCATCGGACATGAGATTTGCGATCGCGGCGCTGATGACCCTATTCCTCGTCGGCACGATATCCGCGCAGGATGCGACGAGCGCGCAGGATGCGACCCAGCCGGCGGCGTCGGATGCCACGCAGCCATCGGCGCAGGAAGCGCCCCAGACCCCGGCTCAGGACATGACCCAGGCACCGGCCCAGGCCTCGGACCAGACTCAGGCTCCGGATCAAGGCGCCGCCCCGGCACCCGATCAGACCGCGGCCCCGCCTCCCGCCGAAGCCCCGGCTCCGGCCGCTGCCCAGGCTCCGGCTCAAGCTCCGGCCGCCGAGGGCCCTAAAGGCGGCTTCGCGTTTTCCGGCGGAGTCGATTTGGGTTCGGATGTCTTCTATACGGGTCCATTGGACGGCAATGGGAATCCGACTCCCCAGACCTGGACCCGCCTCGGCTTGCAGCCCGACTTCTCCTTCGGGAAGATAGGAATCGGACTCGACCTCACCATCCATTTCATGCTCTATCCGGCCAATTCGAACTCGACGGTGCAGATCTACAACGGCGACTGGGTACCGCTGGGCAACAAGAACATCCTGGACGTGTATCTTCCCAAGATAATGTACGTTCGCTACGGGAACAAAGGTCAGGATCCCTTCTTCGTGAAGCTGGGATCGATCGACGATCTCAGCCTGGGCGACGGCTTCATAATGTCCGACTATACGAACACGCTCTTCCTCCCCCAGCAGCGCATCTTCGGGGTCGACGTCGGTCTCGACGGGAACATGTTCGGCTTCCCCTATGTGGGTCTCGAGGCCCTCACCGGGAACCTGGCCCGTCTCGACGTCGTGGGCGGTCGCGTCTTCGCGCGGCCCCTCGTCGGGACTACGGTTCCCGTACTGAAGAACATGCAGGTCGGCGTGACCGCGGTAGCCGATTTCGTCCCCGATCTCTACGCGTCGACCTCGTCGCCGTCGCAGGCCGTGAAGGCCTACGGCGGGGACATCATGGTTCCGCTCCTCGAGACCAGGGAATTCCCCCTCGCGGCCTTCACCGATATAGCGGTCGATCCCAATAACACCGACGGCTGGATGATCGGCTTCGGCGGTCGCCTCGTCGGCGTAATCACCTATGGAGCCCAGCTGCGGGTACTCCAAAAGGGGTTCATCCCGTCCTACTTCGACGCCAACTACGATCTCTTCAGAGCCCAAAAGTTCGACCAGATGCAGCTGTCCCCTGCCTCGGGGACCTATACGGGATGGCTGGCTACCCTCGGCACCTCGCTCGGGACCAATATCTTCATCTTCAACGTCGAGCTCGACGGTCCCTTCGCCTCGGGGCCCGTCATTCCCGAGGCGACCATCGCCACCGCGAACCAGAGCGACTATCCCCACTTGAGGGGCTTGCTCCAGCTCAACCAGGTCGGCACCTTCCCCTTCTACTTCACGGCGACCTACGACAAGTACTTCATAGGAGCCCAAAACGGATTCTTCCAGGACCTCGTCGCTCCGAACAGCGCGGTCGCGGGGCTCGACGTGAATTACAAGACGGGCGCAGCGGTCCTGACCCTCGCCTACAACGCGCAGTGGAACACGGCTACCCAGTCCTTCGACGTGACGTCCAGCCTTCAGGCGTCGGTCCAGTTCTAAGGCTATCCGGGAGGTTATGCAATGAAACGTTTATCGTTCGGGCTTCTCATACTTCTCCTCCTGCCGGCGCTGATGGCGGCGCAGGGCAAGGTCGCTCCCGCGCCGGGACAGAAGCTCGTCCTCGAGTTCGTGGACGGAACGGACCTCAAGGCCACCCTCGCGAACAAGAGCGTGCTCGCCTTCGGGATCGGGATCCAGGAGGGCGACTCGGTGCCTGTGGGCGCGACCATCGTGACCGGCGCCACCACGACCGCCGAGCTCAAGCTCCATCCCAACGGGTCGATCATCAAACTCGCCAAGTCGACCTCGTTCACGGTCGCCGGACTCGCCACGGCGCCGCAGGACAAGAACGCCTTCGCCGTCCTGGCGGGCAAGGTGCGCGCAGTGGCCGCCAAGGGCGCGCAATACCAATTCAGCTCCCAGACCGCCGTCTGCGCCGTGCGCGGCACGGACTTCACCTACGACGTGGAAGAAGGCTCCAAGGCCCTCCTGATGGTCGCCAAGGGTCTCGTGCAGTTCGACAAGACCGACAGCGCTGGCTCGGTGCTGGGCTCGATACCGGTGGCAGCCGGAGAGGCGGCCGACGCCTTCGCCGACGCCTTCGCCTCCTTCAAGTACAGTCCCGAGCAATACGCCCAGCAGTTCGACGACGTGAAATTCCAGAAGCTCAAGGAAACGGAGGTCCCCGAGCAGGCCGGGCAGGTCGAGACCCCCGCCGCGGAAAAGCCCGCGGCGCCGGCCCCGGCGGCAAAAGCCGCCGCCGAGTCGGCCTTCGTGAAGTGGCTCCGCGAGAACCTCGGCTTCGAGATCGGATCCGTCGCCATCGACGGGACGAATTACTCGGAAGCGATCATCCAGCCGAACTTCGACTTCGGCAAGACGAGGCTCGGCCTCTACCTGCCGGTCGTCTACACGTCCAATCTCTTCGATCCCTCGAGCTGGTACAAGCCGAACGGGAACAACGAGTGGAGCTTCGGCTCCGACTACTTCGCCCGACAGGACTACCTGAACGGAGCGAGGTACCTGGGGACCGATATCGCCCTCAAGATCAAGTATTTCGAGTATGGTTCCCAGTACAAGGATCCCTTCTTCATCAAGGTCGGCAACCTCGAGGACATGACCCTCGGCCACGGCCTCATCATGGACGACTACGCGAACGACACGGACTTCCCCTCGGTGCGCAGGCTGGGATTCGACATGGGCCTCGACGGAAAGGGCGGAGGCTTCGAACTCGTCGCCAACGACCTCACCGATCCCCAGATCTTCGGGGGCAGGCTCTTCGTCAGGCCCATTCCCGACTTCAAGCTCGCCCTGGGCGTCTCGGCCGTCGTCGACTGGGCTCCCGCCTCGGTCCTCGACCCGACCCTCCTCTCGACCCTCGCCCCCAACAACTCGAGCGACGCGCTGAAGCTCATCGACGCGGGGGTCGACCTCGACCTTCCGATCATCCAGAGCTCCTTCCTCGGCATCAGGGCCTTCGCCGACGGAGCGGCCACGGTTCCCTATACTACCGAGTCCATCAGCGGCGTGGCGCCGGGCCTCCAGACCCAGCTCATCTATGATTCGAGCACCGGCCAGGTACAGAACTGGGGAGCGGCCGGCGGCCTCCTGGGCAATGTGCTATTCGTCGACTGGCGCCTCGAGTACCGCTACTTTACGGGCGACTTCGTCCCTTCGCTTTTCGACGGCACCTACGACCGCATGCGCGGCCAGTACGCTGCCCAGTACATAAACTATCTCGAGAACCCGAGCAGCTATAGCGATACGCCTACGATCATGGGCATCTACGGGCAGGCGGGCTTCAAACTCTTCAACGACAAGATCGCCTTCAGCGCAGGCTACTTCTGGCCCTGGTCGCAGAACGCCGGCACGAGCTTCCAGACCCAGATAGTGCAGTCCTCCGACGATCTCAAGGTCAAGTTCATCATCAAGAAGGGGCTCATTCCCGTCATCGACCTGGCCGGGGCCATCACCTACGAGAAGCGGGGTCTCGCCTATTCGATCGCCAATCATGACTTCAGCCTCCTCGACGGCGACTCGATCTTCGGCGGCGAGATAGACATCCCGGTGCCCAACACGCCCGATATGGACCTCGCGGTCATATTCCAGACCGAGCCGGTTCTGAACGGAAACGGAACTGTCGAATACACTACCGACTCGAACGGCAATCAAAGCGCGGTACTGAAGCCCAGCATCAGCATCGAGACGCGTTTCCACTTCTGAGCCCGCGGACAGCGCGACGAGCCAGGCCGCCCCGGGAATCGGGGCGGCCTTCCTTTGTCCGCTTGCGCGGCTAAAGCCCTAAAACCAGACTGTCCGGTGGAGAAAGCGAATAGTCCATGCAGTATGTCCGGGTCGTGAGTGAACCCCGGGCGCCAGCGCTGCCCTCCGAAGGCTATTCCCGGCTATGGGTATTTTTGACGAGCTGTTCGGCCCTGAGCCAATCCGATTGCTCATCGCCTTCGATGTTTTGCGCGCAGCGCTCCTCGTACAGTTTACGCGCAGTCTCGCGAATTTCATCTTCCAACTGCTCATTCTGTAAACTTTCCGACGGACTGCCCCTCGTTTTTTTCGATGCCATAGATTCCTCCATGTATTAAGAATGAATAGCTCCGCTCCCGAAGCGCAATGCGAGCGCAGATACCAGTCGTTTCGCCGCACAATTTCCGCCTGGTGTATTCGAGTATGAGCATATGGCAGGAATCAAAAGACTGAAGCGGGTCGACGAATTCATCGCACAGCGAAGCTATGGCGCCATCGTCAATCGCGCACTCGATCTCCTCGCCATCGAGAAAGACCGTGTACTCGACACACTGAGAATCCGGCTCATGCGTCCGCGCCCCGGCAAAGCTCAGCGTCATATGCAGGTGCACTCCCACACAGTGCTCGGTCGGTCGGGGATGATTCGCTCGGCATACGATCATCTCGACCGCGGGCCGCGTTCCCCAGCCCGAGGGAAGAGCAAGGAACCTTATGCTGATCGCTCTTGAGGTCAACTTTAAGTTTATGTACCGTGTTCGTCGCGTCAATGGCTTCCGGATTTATCTATCGTGTAAAGGAGAAAACCGCGGCCCCCGCGCAATCACCAAAAGCTTCGCCTTGACTTCGTGGTCTCCCACTACGAAAGTAGTGTATGAAGGGGATAAGCGAGGGAATACATGATCGGCGACGGTACAATCCGACGCGGACAATCTCGCGCTTCGGATGCGCGGGAAGCGGCACGCGAATTCTACGCTGCAGTCGCTCAGGACAATGCGGCGGTGGTCGTGTTTTTCTGCTCAAGCGAGTACGACCTCGGCGCCTTGGCGGACGAGATCGACCGGCTCTTCGCGGACGTGCCCGTCGTGGGTTGCACTACCGCGGGGGAGATCGGGCCGGCGGGGTATCACGATCATAGTCTAACGGGGATGAGTTTCCCCGCCTCATCGTGTACCGCGGTCATGGCGTCGTTGGGCAATTTGAGCCGCTTCACGACGGATGAAGGCAGAATCGTCGCCCATGACCTTCTTCGAGAACTGGAAGCCCGAGCGCCGAAGAACGGGCCGTACGACAGCTTCGCGTTGATGTTGATAGATGGTTTGTCGATTCGAGAGGAACAGGTGGCGCGAGCCTTCCAGAACGGCATCGGCAAGATCAGGTTGTTCGGCGGTTCGGCCGGAGATGACGCGAAGTTCGAGAGAACCTGGGTCTTCTACGATAGCGCCTTCCATACCGACGCCGCGACACTCATCCTTTTCAGTACGAATCTTCCCTTTAGAATATTCAGGACGCAGCATTTCATCTGCGAGAACGAACGATTAGTCGTCACGGAGGCCGATGCCGTTCATCGTATCGTCAAGGAGATAAACGGCTTGCCGGCGGCGGCCGAGTACGCTCGGCTGGTAGGCGTGTCCGTCGAGGAGCTCAGGCCCGTCTTGTTCGCGGCTTCGCCGGTGGTTGTCGTGATAGACGGCACGGACTATGTCCGGGCTATCCAAAAAGTGAACTCGGACGGCAGCCTGACCTTCTTCAGCGCGATCGACGATGGCTTGGTATTCAGGGTTGCGCGAGGAGTCGACTTGATCGTCAATTTAAACAACGCTTTCGACGAGCTTCGCGCGCAGATCGGCCCTCCGCAATTGATTATCGCCTGCGACTGCATTCTGAGAAACCTGGAGATCACCCAGAAGGGCCTTAAAGAAACGGTCAGCGAGATTATGCGGCGCAACGAGGTAGTCGGATTCAGCACCTACGGAGAACAGATCGACGGCGTGCACGTCAATCAAACGCTCACCGGTATCGCCATTGGTTATCCAGACGAATGGCATGGGTGATCAGGAGCGCCTTTCTAGCGAGGATTCGCTTCGAGCCGAGATCGTTCGCCTCGACAAGGTCGTGAAATCGCTGATGAATCGAGCGGAACGGGCGATGAGCGCGGGAGGAAGCGATTTCGGCTTATTCCAGGCGACCATCATGTTGGAAAACCAGGTCAGGGACCGGACGCGGGAGCTTGAGGCCGCTCTTCAGAAGAATGAAGAAATCACTCGCGACCTCCAAATTGAAAAGGAGGAGCAGCGAAAACTGATTCGGAAACTGGAAGAAGCTCATACGCAACTCTTACAGTCCGAAAAGCTCGCCTCCATCGGACAGCTCGCCGCCGGCGTCGCGCATGAGATCAACAACCCAATTGGCTTCGTCAATTCCAACCTCGGGACGCTTCGAAAATACGTTGAGCATCTGCTCCTCTTGATCGGCGAGTACGAGGACAGCGAGCTCTTTCTCGCGGCGGATTCGGACGCCAGGAAGCGCATCGAAGCGGCGAAGCGCGGCGCCGACTTCCAATATTTGCGCGACGATATCTTGAAGCTGATCGAAGAATCCATGGACGGTACGGCGCGTGTGCGTCGGATCGTACAGGATCTTCGCGATTTCTCCCGCGTCGGAGAAGTCGAGTGGCTGGCCGCCAATATCCACGATGGGCTCGACAGCACGCTCAACCTGGTATGGAATGAGATAAAATTCAAGGCAGACGTGGTCAAGGAATACGGTTCGGTACCCCTTGTGGAATGCATACCGTCCCAAATCAATCAAGTGTTCATGAACCTGTTCGTCAATGCGGCCCAGGCGATTCCTGACCACGGCACAATCACATTGCGCACCGGCTGCGAGGGGGGCTTTGCCTGGATCACCGTGACCGATACCGGAGAGGGTATCCCCGAGCAGAACCTCTCCAAGATATTCGATCCGTTTTTCACGACCAAGCCCCCCGGTAAGGGAACGGGTCTGGGGCTCTCGGTAGCCTACGGGATTATTGCGGCGCATGATGGCCGAATCGAAGCGACCAGCAGACTTGGTCAAGGCACGACATTTACTGTCCGCCTGCCAATTCTTCGTAAGCCCACGTAGTATCCTAGGCAGCCGCCGAAGCCCCGGGAGGGCATCCGATCGATCCCAATTCCTCTACTAGGTCTTTATTTCGGTTTCCGGACTGTTTTTTGTAGATTCTTTTCAGGGAAATTCTATGGTACGGCGTCTCGCGCCATCGTTCCGTATTACCTTTATCTTCAGCACGCTGCTTGCCCTTCTGCTCGGTGTCGTCACTGCCGTGATCGGGCTTAGGCTCTCCGCTGAAATCACCGCGCCGGTGAAGAGCGGAAATCTTCATATTCGCCTTTCCCGATGGATCCATTTTTACGACAAGCGGCGGAGAGGGCACTATCGGGGAGAGGTGGCGTGGCCGTCGCCCAGTATCGAGGGGACCACGATCGTCCTTGGCCTTCCATTGCGAGGATAGACGCGGTGGCTACGGCAGAAAAAGATGATGATTTCCCTCGACGAAGTCGGTATACCGCCCTTCACTGTGACTGTGGAGTATCGTTGGGAGCGAAAAGAGAAGGAATCGACCCTACTCGGGTGCGAGCTAATCGCCTGTTCCTCCCAAGATGACCCGGTGCACCTCAAGGCGTTCTACGACGAATATCGAGACCGTGATTCCGGAGCCGCGGGAGCAGCTGCGCCCTAGCGTTCGTCTGCAAGGAATGGATTGTATACGGGGCCATACCCGGCCGATTCCATACTAGAAAGAGCGAAGCAGAGCTTCGAGGAATGCACCCGCTTGCGAATGAACGACCTCGCAGCGAGCTGTGGAGTATGAGTCCCTCCTCCGAATCAAGAGCGCCTTGGGATAAACTCGCTCCGGTCTTACCCGATGCGCAGTCTCGTCGCGGCCTCACCGCGATCATTGATCTCGAGAGATCTCGATCATCCTCGCGTACTGCCCGACTCGGATAGCCCTGCCGCCGGGGCGGGTCCTGACTTCGAGCCTGTACTCGCCGGCCTCGGGATCGTGTATCTTGCCGTCGACGAAGGCGCTCCCGATATGACTATAGACGCCCTGTTCCATATCCTTCCTGGTGAAGCGAAGACGGCTCCCGGTGACGTGTTGGATCCGACCGGCCGAGCCGAAGTCGGTCCAAGAAGGAGCGAGAGCCGCGGATCATGAGCCGCATGTCGTCCGCGCTGACCTTCTGCCACGATCCGGGCCCTAGCCTACGATGCCGGGGCAGCGGACGCTCAATTTGATGGCGCCGATGGGGGTCAGAACTTCGCTCCCCTCGGTCAGGAAGAAGGCCAGGGCCTCGGCGAACTGGAGGAAGACAGACCGAAGATCGCTCGTCGAAAGGCCGGTGGTCCTGTCCATGTATTCGAGGAGCTTGTCGAAGCCGACTTTGTCTTGCTGCACGACGCGCGGCGCAAGCTTCCCGTCCTTGCGGATAGTGTTTCTGACCAAAGCGACTTTAATGGCTACGATTGCCCTCCGAGCTTTATACGCCAGTGGTCAGATCTGTCGATTGAGGCTCGAAATGAAAGATATTGAGACTGAATACGAAAAAATTCCAGGCTGAAAACAAAACAAACTGAATTGAATACGGAGCATTCTCAGCCTCATAATGGAACCAAAATAGCCTTGTCCAGAGTCCTCGTTCGATTGCTCTATGAAGTGGCACAAGCGGCTGGACACATGATTTCTGTCTTCTCGGGGAAGATGCTATCGAAATGCCAGGGCGCCTGCGAGGTGCCCTCAGGCAAGAGGGAAAGCTATAGACACTTGTCCATGCGCCCGGGGCGGCTCGATTTGGGGATAATAAGCTGAGCAATTTTAGTGGGAGGGAAATGATAGTCTCTCGATTGACTGGCCGATACAAGGGAAGGGGGCGGAAGCCTGGCAGCCACCGCCTGGCGCGAGGCCGCCGGACGGGAAAGCGGAAGCTCAGCGCGACGACAAGGCGTCTATCTTCGCGGCAATACCCATCGCGAAGGCCACGAAATCGGCCGCTTCCGTCTTGGGGAACCTGAAGCCAACGGCGCCGGGATGGCCGCCGCCGTTCGTGGCGGAGATGGCGCCCAGGACGTCGCGAAGGTCGATGTCGCGGTAGGCGTGGCTCCGCCTGACGCGGAACTGCGTGAGCGCCGAAACCGAGGGGTGGTCGGGATAGGCTACGAGCCCGAGCCTGCCGCCATCCTCGGCGAGGTCGTCGGCCACGGCCTTCGCTATGGTGGTCATCGTATCCTCGCCGAACTCGTCGTGTATCGCCCTTGCCTCGGCCTCGCCCAGGACGACGTACTCGAGGGAGCCGAGGCGGCCCCGCGCGGCCATCATCCGGCGATAGCACTCCTCCTGCTCGGAGGAGAGGGATGCGATCGCCGCGAATACTTCTTCCTTCGAAGTGAAGTTGCCCGAGCCCGCCGCCGTCTTCTGCGCGAGGAGCCGGTCGAAGAGCGAGCTGAAGCGCTCGTAGAACCACTTCTCCCGCTTGGTCTTCAGGTACTTGCCCATGCGCGAGTCGGCGATGATGCCCGTTAGGACGGCAAGCACGAAGTTCCTGGCCAGAAGGCCGCCGGAAGCCTCTCCCGGTCTGTATCGCGGATCCTCGTCCATCTTGAGCGCGAGATAGCCTACGAGCTCGCTCGCCGAGGACGCGGCCGAGACGAGGCGATAACCCGGGTCACCGAAATAGGCCGAGTCGGCGCCGAGGTGATGGTCGATTTCCATCCTGAGCACCTCGGGATCCGCGATCAGCTTCCTGATGTCCTCTCTCGTCTCCAGCATCTCCGGCTTGGCCGTATCCATGGCGACCACCGCCTGAATGGAGCCGACGAGGGGATCGTCGTCGCGGAGCAAGGCGATGGAATTGTAGGCGCAGATGTTGAGGAGGTAGGAGTACTGCTCGTGGACGTTCCCGCTGAGGAAGATGTACGCGGCCTTGTTGAGCTTGCTCGCGAGCAGCCCGAAGGCAACCATCGCGGCGACGCAATCCTCGTCGGGATTGCGGTGGCCGATGAGAAGGAAGCCGTCCCGATCCACTAGCGCGTCGGCAATGCGGACGGCAATCCTGTTCTTCTCCGCTATCGATCCAATATCGGCCTTCGAGCCAGGGTTCGCTTCCATGTATCCCCCGTACTCCTCGTTTTCAGCGAGTGTAGCCGCGAGTCGGTGCCGCGCGCAAGTCCTTTCCCGTCGGGGCGGCTCCCGTCACCTTGCAGCCAGCAAGGGGCCGTCGTGGTTGGCTCGGCAGATAGCGGCGGCCAGGGCGTCCGCGGCATGGTCCGGTCTGGGGAGCTCGTCGAGGCGAAGTAGGATCCGCACCATCTCCTGCACCTGGGCCTTCTCCGATCTCGCCGAGCCGGACACGGCCTGCTTGATGGCCGTAGGGCTGTATTCGGCCAGCGGCAGGGAAGCCCGCGCGAAGGCGAGGCGTATGACGCCCTTGGCTTCGGATACAGGCAGGGCCGAGCTGACGTTCTTCCAGAAGTAGAGGCTCTCCATCGCGGCGGCGCCGGGGGCCCACTCCTCGATCAGGTCGGAGACGGCGGCGAAGATAGAGAGGAGCCTCCTGCCGGTCTCCTCTTCCTTGCGGGTGACGATGCAGCCGTGGCAAAGGTATCGCAGCGTCGCGCCCCGCGTCTCGAGGACGCCGAAGCCGACCGAGGCGAGTCCGGGATCGATGCCGATAATGCGAAATGCCCTGAGGCCGGGCTTATTCGTCAAGGCCCTCGGGGATCTCGACGTTATGGTAGACGTTCTGGACGTCCTCGCATTCCTCGAGTTTGTCGATGAGCTTTTGGACCTTCGAGGCCGTGTCCTTGTCGGGCGCTATGTAGGTCTCCGGCACCATCGATATCTCGGCTCCGTCGGGCTCGAAGCCGCCCTTGTTCATGGCGTTGAGCACGGTCTCGAAGGCGTCGGGGGCGGTGTAGACCACGAGCTCGCCCTCCTCGTTCTGCACGTCGTCGGCTCCGGTCTCGAGGGCGGCTTCCATGATCCTGTCCTCGGTGTACTTCTCGCCGTCGTAGGACAGGACGCCCTTGCGCTTGAAGAGGTAGGCCACGGAGCCCGTCGCGCCGAGATTGGAGCCGGAGCGGGTCAGGATATTGCGGATTTCGGCCGCCGCGCGGTTTTTGTTGTCGGTCAGGACCTCGATGAGGAGGGCGCCGCCGCCGGGAGCGTAGGCTTCGTAGATGAGCTCTTCGTAATTTACGCCTTCGAGTTCGCCCGTGCCCTTCTTTATCGCGCGATCGATATTGTCCTTCGGCATGTTCGCCGCGCGCGCCTTGAGTACCGCGGTGCGCAGGCGGGGATTGCCTTCGGGATCACCGCCGCCCATCCTGGCGGCAATGGAAATTTCTTTGATGATCTTCGTGAACATCTGGCCGCGCTTGGCGTCCAATGCCCCTTTCTTGTGCTTTATTGTCGCCCATTTGCTATGGCCGGACATGTGTACTCCTTGCAACCGATGTGCCGAAAAACCATAGCATAGGGTCGGAAACGCTGTCAACCATGGGAGGTTTTCGACGTTTAAGTTGAAGGAATATGCAAGTCCTGCGGTATTGCCGAAAAGCTCGCGGAGGGCCCCCAAGCGCGGCCTCGGCGTGGCCATGAAAAAACAAGATAGGCCCCGAAAGGCCTATCTCCGAGGATCGATCGCGAAGCGGAGATCAACGCTTGATGTTGATCTTGCCCTTCTGGATGCCTTCCCTGAGGACTTTCATGGAAAGCTCGTCGAACCATCCGTAATCGAAGGGCTGCTTGCCGCGGATCGTAGTCTTCACCGCCAACTCGAGGTCGTCCCTGCAGGATTCGCAAATGTCGATATCGGCCACGCGGAACAAGGTCCTCGTCGGAATGGGGCTCTCCACCGGCTTTTTGCAGACGTCGCAATAGTTGACTTCCATTCGGATCTCCTTTGCATTGCTCGCTACCGCGATGATATGATATCGCAACGCGCTTTCGCGCGCAAGCAGTTTGGTAAGGGAGCCTGCATGGCCGGATCTTTCTCCGTCGGCGACAGGCGCTTCGGCCCGGGCGAGACGCTGATCATCGCGGAGATCGGCACGGGCCACGGCGGGGATATGTCCAAGGCTAGGGAACTCGTCGCCGCGGCCGCGGAGTCCGGCGCCGATTGCGCGAAGTTCCAATGCGTGTTCGCCGACGAGATCATCCACCCGAACACCGGCCGGGTCCAGCTGCCGGGAGGCCCGGTGGCTCTCTACGACCGCTTCCTCGAGCTCGAGGTCGACGAGGCCTTCTTCGCGGCCGTCAAGGAATACGCCGAGTCGCGGGGCCTGGTCTTCCTCTGCACTCCCTTCGGTATCCGCAGCGCCCGACTCCTGCGGAGGATCGGGTGCCGGGCCATCAAAGTGGCCAGTCCGGAGCTCAACCACCTTCCCCTACTGGACGAGATCGCGGGCTACGGGCTTCCCGCGATACTCTCGAGCGGCGTGTCCACGTTAGCCGACATAGAACGGGCCGTCCGCCGCTTCCGCCCTTCCGCGGACGACTCTCGCCCGCCGGATCGCGAAGTGGCGCTCCTCCATTGCGTCACCTCCTACCCCGCTCCCCCCTCGGACTACAACCTCCGCCTGCTGCGGAGCCTCGGAAGCCTCTTCGGCGTCCCCGTGGGGGTGTCCGATCATTCCCTCGACCCGGTCCTGATCCCGGCCCTCTCGGTCGCCGCGGGCGGCATGATCGTCGAGAAGCATATCTGCCTGTCGCGAGGTGACGAGGGGCTCGACGACGCCATCGCCCTCCCTCCGGGCCCCTTCGCGGAGATGACCCGCTCGGTTCGAAAAGCGCAGGCGCTCGGCCCGGACGAGACGATCATCTCGCTGAGGGGGGAATACGGCGATGCGCAGGTCGATGCCGCGCTCGGCGACGGGATCAAGCGCCTCGCCGCGAGCGAGGCCGCGAACTACCGCAGGACGAACCGCTCGGTGCACGCGGTCACCTCGATAGACGAGGGCGAAGTCTTCACCGAGGCCAATCTCGCCATCCTGCGCACGGAGAAGGTGCTGAGACCGGGGCTCGACCCGGAGTTTCTGCCGCAGGCGATCGGCAGGGTCGCGGCTCGCTACGTCCCTTCGGGCGAGGGCCTAGAATGGGACGATCTGGGCGGTCGCGACAGTAGTCGCGGTCGCGACGATAGCCGTGCTAGCGACAGTAGTCGCGGTCGCGACGGACCTACTTCATCCTGACGATGGTCTTGCCGTAGCCTCCCTCCTCGGGGCGGGCGAAATGGAAGTCGGCGATCGCGGGATGGCCGCGAAGGTAGTCCTGTATGCCCTTCCCCAGGACGCCTTCGCCCGTTCCGTGAAGTATCTGGAACAGAGAAAGCCCCTGGAGGCCCGCCGAATCGACCTGCTTCTCCACGGCATCGAGCGCGGCGGCCAGGCGATATCCCCTGAGATCGAGCTCGAAGACGGCTCTCGTTCCGCCTTCGCCCCTCGGGACCAGCTCCACCTGGATCTGGGGCTTGGCGACGGGGGCTTCGGCCACCGGCACCAGATCGGATTCGGGAAGCGTCATCCGGACGGATCCGGTCTCCACTACCCAGTAGCCCTTCTTGGCTTTCCGCAGTACGAAGCCTCGCTCGCGGGCGGCGCCGACGAGGACCTGGGCGCCTTCGCGTACCGAGAGCGGCTCGTCTCGAGTCCGGCCTTTCACCCCATCGACTGCCCGACCGAAAAGCTCCGAGACATCCTCCCCTTCCTCGAGAGCGTCGCTACCGGCCTCGGCTTCGGGCTCGGACTTCAGGCGCTCGAGTCTCTCCTCCTCCCTCTCGACCTCGCCCGCCAGCGTCGAGAGGAAATCCTTCACGCCCCTGGTCTTCTCCGAGGTAAGCTCCCCTTCCCTGATTTCCTTCACGAGATTCTCGAGCGTCCTGCGGCTCTCGCCGAGGAGCCTGCGCAGGTCGGCAACCCCCCGCTCCCTGAGCTCGAGCTCTTTCTGCCGAACGCGGAGCGAGCCGAGGTCCGCCTTTCGCTGCGCCTCCTTCGCGTCGCGCAGGCGTCTGCGCCTGTCGGTCTCGATATCCTCGAGCTCGCGGTGCTTCTCGGTGAGGCCCTTGATGAGCTCGCTCACGTCCGCCCTCTCCTCCGCCAGATACTTGCGCGCTCCGCTCACGATGGCCGCCGGGAGGCCGTTCTTGGAGGCGACTTCGAGGGCGCGGCTCTCGCCGGGCACGCCCATCAGGATGCGGTAGGTCGGCGAGAGCTTGGTACTGTCGAAATCCATGGAGGCGTTGAGACAGGCTGGGCGGGAATAGCCGTAGTTCTTGAGGATGCCGTGGTGGGTGGTGAGAACCGTCAGGCAGCCGCGCTCGATGAACCAGTCGAGGAGGCTCATCGCGACGGCGCAGCCCTCCTCGGGATCCGTTCCCGAGCCGAGCTCGTCGAGGAGGACGAGGCTCCGGGCCGTGGCGGCCTCGACGATGCCGCCGATGGCTCGGATATGGCCCGAAAAGGTGGAGAGCGACTGGTCGATCGACTGCTCGTCGCCAATGTCCGCGAAGACGGAGTCGAAGACCGCGAAGCCCGATTCGGGCGAGGCCGGAACGCCCAAGCCGAATTGATTCATCAGCGCGAGGAGACCGATGGTCTTGAGCGTCACGGTCTTGCCGCCGGTGTTCGGGCCCGTCACGATCAGAGTCCGCGTGCCCTCGGGAAGCTCGACGTCGATGGGAACGGCCTTGGGCCCGAGGAGGGGATGCCGCGCCTTCCTGAGGACGAAGCCCGAGCCGAGGTCGCGGGCCATGCACAGTCCGTTCGCGCGCGCGTGCCGCGCCCTGGCGTAGACCCCATCGAGGGCGGCGACCAGGCCGCGCGCCTCCGCGAGGGCGGCCGCGCTCCCGCGGAGCTTGCCCGTCGCGTCCCGCAGCAAGCGCAGGAGCTCCTGGCGATAGCGGGCTTCCTCCTGCATGAGCTCGTTGTTCTTCAGCACGAGCTCCTCGGGCTCGATGAAGACCGTTTGGCCGGTGGCCGAGACTTCGTGCACGATACCCCTGATCCTCGCCTTGAAGTTGGCCCTCACGGGAAGGACGGTCCTGCCGTCCCTGAGCGTCGCCTCGTCGGATTGCAGCATGGACCTGATGTCCTGATCCTTGTAATAGGAGTCGGTTATCGCGGCGATGTCCCTATTTATGCGCGCGATTCTGGCGCGGGCCTCCCGGAGCTCGGGCAGGTCGCGGAGGCTCCCGTCCTTGCCGAGGATTCGGAATACGACGCGCGCGACCGGCTGGAGGTCGGGAGCCTCGCCGAGCCCGAGGGCCAAGCCGCGATCCTCGACCGCTCCCATGAAGGCGACGAAGGCGGTGTAGGACTCGGCCCAGAGGCCGATCGCATAGAGCTCGCCGAGCTCGAGGGCAGCGCCCTCCTTGGACATCGTCCGGGCCGGCGCCGCGATCTGGGGGAAGGCCGGAGCGGGGGAATCCCGACCCTCCTGGAAGATCCCGACGAGGGCCGAGACTTTCGACTTGAGCGCCGCGACCTCGTCGGGACCGAGACGGGGGGAATCGCCGAGGATTGCCTCTCGGCCTTCCTCCGAGAGACAATGGCCCGCGACATCCTCGCGGACGCGCGCGAATTCGAGGAGAGTCTGCGTGCGTTCGTCAGTCATCGGCCTCTTCCCTCCCGTGGAATCGCGCTATCTTGCGCGCCCCGTCGCCCCTGCGAATGCCCGAGCTCCTGTGTCCGGGCGCGCTCCGGCCTTCCTTCGCGGAATACTCGCGGTTCGCCTCGAGCTCGCGGCGGACGCGGAGATAGCTCTCGTAGCGATCCGCGTGCACGCGGCCCTCCTCGACGGCGAGAGTGATGCGACAGCCGGATTCGTCGGTGTGAGTGCAGGAGAGCCCGAATTCGCAGAGAGGCGAGAGCGCGGCGAGCTCCGGGAAATAGGCGTCAAGGCCGAGCGGCTCGATCCCTCGAAGGGCGAGTCTGCGTACGCCGGGCGTATCGATGATGCGGGTCCCCCCCCCCAGGACTATGAGCTCGGCCATGGTCGTCGTATGCCGTCCGCGCGCGTACTTCTCCGAAACTTCGCCGACCCTGCGCGTCAGGCCGGGCTCGATGGCGTTGAGAAGGCTCGACTTACCCACGCCGGATTGGCCGACGAAGACCGAGGTCCTGCCCCGCAAGAGCTCCGCGAGTCGCTCCACGTTGCGGCCCGATAGCGCGGAGCAGGGTAGGACCCCATAGCCGAGCTCCTCATAGAGGGCGAGCCTGGACTCGGTCTTCGCGTCGACTCCCATGTCGGATTTGTTGAGGGCGATGAGAAGGGGCACTCGGGCCGCTTCGGAGAGTATCGCTACCCTGTCCACGAAGCGCGGCCTGAAGGGCGGGATGGAGGGCGAAGCGACGCAGACGACGATATCGACGTTCGCGGCGATCGACTGGTTTGCCCGTCCCTTCTCGTTGTAGCGCCCGAATACGTTCCGTCTCGCCTTGAGCGCCGTGATCATGCCCCGCGCCAGGGGAAGGGACTGGCCCGCCGGGACGGGAAGCCCCGGATCTCCCGGGCGCTCGTCGTCGCCCGCCGAGACTTCGACCTCGTCGCCCGCCGCGAGGGCATTGTATTCCCCCGTCATATCCTTGATGCGCTTCCCCTTTATGGCGCAAAGCCGCCTCTCCCCGTCGTCGCAGAGGATCGAGAAGAGGTTGTTTGCGCCGGAGAGCACGATGCCTTCCATTCGGATCATCGCGCGGCGAGAGGCTCCGGTCCTTCCAAGCCGAAGCGGCCGGCGATGATCCGGTACTCGGGCTCGAAGGGCGGCGTCCCCGTGAGGAGGAAGAGACTGCCGACGGCGGCGCTCTCCGAGTCCAGGAGGCCCCGCTCGCCGAGGACCTGCCTCAGCCTGGAGACGACGCCCATGCGCGAATCGACGACTTCGACCTCCGGTCCCGCCGTCGCGGCGATTTCGTCGCGAAGATGGAGGAAATGCGTGCAGGCGAGCACGATTTCATCGGCTCCGCCCTCGACGAGGCGCCGGACGTGGGGCGCGACGGCCTCGCGCCGCTCCGCCTCGCCCGCGACCGCGCACCGCCGCTCCACGAAGGACACGAGTTCCTGCGCGCTCTCGCGGAGGACCACGAGGCCTTTGGCGTGGCGCGCCACGAGAGAGTCCAGGTAGGGATCCTCGAGGGCGCCGGCCGAGGCCATGATACCGATGACCCGGCTGCGGGAGCGCTCAGCCGCCGGCTTTACCGCCGGGACGGTGCCGATTATCGGCAGTCCGGGATGGGCCCTGCGGGCCGCCTCGAGGGCCGCCTGAGACGCTGTGTTGCAGGCGATGACGACCGCCTTGGGAGAATACTCTTCGACTACCCGGGAGACCAGGCTCAAGACGATCCTGCGGACTTCCTCCCGCGGCTTCGTGCCGTAGGGGAAGCCTGCCCTATCCGCGAGATAGACGAAGGACTCGGCGCGGAGGACCTCTCGCGCGGCCGCGAGATAGGGGAGCCCGCCGATGCCGGAATCGAACACGGCGATGGGACGGCTCCCCCCCTGACCCGGCATCATCCCCCGAACAGCCTATCCAGGTCGCCGCGAGCCTTCTCGGCGGCCGAACGCTCGGTCGAGCGCCCCGCGGTCGCGACGAGGAGCGCGGAAGAAGTCCGGAACCAATCGCAGTGGTTCCTCCTCTCCTTGTCGGCCACCGGCTCGCCGATCGTCTCGGCGCAATCCCACCTGGCGCCCTTCCTGTAGAAAGCGCAATTGAGACAGGCGTGGAGGTCCTTGCCGCAGCTCTCGCAAGCCTCGTTGAAGCCGGGGGGCCGGTCCGCGGGCATGGGCGATCCGCAATATGAGCACATGCGGACATAATACGTGCCGGAGGCCGCATACGCAAGACTTGTGCCCCCTCCCGCCATAGGATAGGCTAGCACCATGCACGCCTTCAAATCCTGCGCCGAGCCCGGCTGCGCTTCGCTGCGCTTCCAAGACTCCGCCACCTGCCTCGCGCACCATCCGGACCCCGAGGCCGCGTCGGCCGCCGCCCAGGCCCTCCTCCTCGAGGAGAACGGCGGCAAGGACCTGTCCGTCGCGGGTCTGTCCGTAGCCGGCCAGGACCTCTCGCGGCGCAAGTACATCGGCTGCTCCTTCATCGGGGCCGCCTTCAAGAACGTCCTCTTCACGGGAAGCACCTTCCTGCTCTGCTTCTTCGACAGGGCCCGCTTCGAGGCCTGCGATTTCTCGAGCGCGAACGTCCAGTTCGGCTCCTTCGGCGGATCCGAGATCGTCAACGTTTCCTTCGAGGGCGCCGAGCTCATCCATTGCAATTTCGACGGGGCCCGGATCCGCGAGACCACCTTCAACGGATCGAACCTCTACGATTCGCGCTTCATCCGCGGGGAGATCGATCGCTGCGACTTCGAGAACTGCGACCTCAAACGGGTGTATTTCATACCGGCGAGGCAGTCGGGCGTCTCGTTCAAGGGATCGAATACCATGGAGGCCATCAAGGACCTGGAGCACCTCTACCTATGAAGATATACCACCACTACTCGCTGTACGGCTTCTCCAACGTCTATCTGGTAGGGAACGACGACATAAAGGAAGCCTTCGTCGTCGACCCGGCCGAGATGAACGCCGCCCTCCTCGGGCATATAGAGAAGAACGGCTACGAGCTCAAGGCGGTGTTCATCACGCACAACCACCCGCACCACGTCCGAGGCCTCAAGACCCTCCTCAAGATCTACGACGCCCAGGTCTACGCCGCGAACGCCTCCGTGGCGGGCTTCCCCTGCAGGGCCCTCCGCGACGGGGAGTCCGTCTCCACGTGCGGCTATTCGGTCGACGTCTACTCCGTGCCCGGCCACTCGCCGGATTCCCTCGTATTCCGCATCGACGGAATACTGTTCACGGGCGACGCCCTGCACGCCGGCCTGATCGGAAAGACGATGAGCAGCTACAACGCCGTCACCCTCGCGGATCGCCTCAAGGCGAAGATCCTCGACCAGGCCGACGATTTCATCATCCTCCCCGGCCACGGACCTCCCTCCACAGTCGGGACGGAGCGCCGATTCAATGTCGGGCTCGAGCCCGGCTACGCCGAGAGGATCACCTCGCGCTACGACTTTTTCGTCTAGGGTGGCCGGCATGGGATCCATTCGCGTCCTGAGCCCCGAGACCGCGCGACTCATAGCGGCGGGCGAAGTCATCGATCGACCAGCCTCGGCGCTCCGCGAGCTCATCGACAACGCCATCGACTCCGGCGCGGCCGAGGTCTCGGTGCGCATCGAAGAGGGCGGGATCGGACTCATCGGCGTCGTGGACGACGGCTCGGGGATGGACCTCGCCGACCTCGAGCTCGCCATCCTTCCCCACGCGACGTCGAAGATCGAGACCGCCGACGACCTCCTGCGCGCGCGCAGTCTCGGCTTCCGCGGAGAGGCCCTGGCCTCGATTGCCGCGGCCGCGAAGCTCGAGATCATCACCAAGGACGAGGAATCGCGATCCGCTCACCGCCTCGTCTCCCGCCCCGGCGCCCCGGCGAGCGTCGAGAGCTGCGCGGGCAGGCGCGGGACCAGCGTCTCGGTATCGGGACTGTTCGAGGACTTCCCCGCCAGACGCCGCTTCCTGAAGCGAGCCCAGGCCGAGGCGGCGCTCTGCCGACAGGCCTTCGAGGACAAGGCCGCGGCCCATCCCGCTCTGGCCTTCCGATTCGAGTCGGGATCGGGGGCCCGATCCGTCCTGAGGCCTGCCTCGAGGCTCGAGAGACTGTGCGCCCTCCTCCCCGAGGCGCCGCGCGAACTCCTTCACTCGATAAAATTCTCCGGAGCGGGTTTCGAGGGCGACCTGATCCTCGCGGGACCGGCCTTCTCGCGCCCGGATCGCCGCCTGATGCGGGCTTTCGTCAACCGCAGGCGAGTGCAGGACTGGACCGTCCTCGGCCCCCTCGACCATGCCTTCTCGGGCTTCCTGCCGGGAGGCCTCCATCCCCTGGCCTTCCTCTTCCTCGAGATCGATCCTTCGCTCGCCGATTTCAACATCCATCCGGCCAAGAAGGAAGTCCGCTTCAAGGACCCGGACGGACCGCGGCGCGCGATCCATTCCGCCGTGCAGGCTTTCCTGGGCGACCTGGCTCGGCGCGATCCGGCTCAGGCCCTTCCCGATCCCTCCGCGCTGCTCGAACTCGGGCTTAGGCCGTCCGGCGGCGGCATGGGGGGCGAGCGCGAGGCGACGGCGAGACCGAGTTGGGACGCCTTCGACTCCGTGCGGGAAAGAGCCGCGTCGGGCCTGTCCCCCTCCTTCCCCTCCCCTCCTCCGAAGCGGGATTTTCGATACCTCGGCTCCGCCCTCGGACCCTTCCTCGTCTTCGAGCGCGAGGGCGCTCTCTGGTTCCTCGACCAGCACGCCGCCCACGAGCGGATGATCTTCGACGCTCTCGTCGCGCGTCCGCCGGAATCGCAGCGGCTCCTCGTGGCGGAATCGATCGAACCCGAGGACGAGGTCGAGGACGCCGGGATCGAGGCCGCGCTTCCGGGCCTGAGCTCCGCCGGATTCGGCCTGGAAAGGGACGGGGCTTCGTGGCTGGTGACGGCGGCCCCGCCAGAGCTGTCGGGCGCGGCCGCGGAGGCCGTGCGCGAGCTGTCGCGGGGCTCGGGAGACCCTCGGCGCGCAGCGTTCGCCCTCGCCGCCTGCCGCGCCGCGATCAAGGACGGAGACGCGCTCGACGATGCGGCCGCCGAGGAGCTCGTCGCGCGGGCCCTCGAGCTCCCCGAGCCGCGCTGCCCCCACGGCCGCCCGATATGGACCCGCATCACGCGCGAACAGCTCTACAAGCTGGTCCGCCGCGAGGTCTAGCTAGAGCCCGGCGAGGATCGAGTCGACCTCGGCGCGTTTGGGATAGTCCGGCTTCATCGCGACGAGATCGCCCAGCGTCTTCTTGGCGTCGACGGCGTCGCCGGTCGTCGCGTAGAGCTTTCCCAGCTCGAAGTACGCGTCCCACTGCGACTTGTCCATCTTGATCAGCGCGCCGTAGGCGTCCTTCGCGGCATCGATGCGGTTGGCCGAGAAATAGGCCTTGGCCAGGTTCATCCGGACGACCGCGTTCTGGGGGGCGAGGTTGAGCGAGATCTCCCAATGGAAGATGGCCTTGTCGAAGAGGCCTTTCTTGTTGTAGGCGTCCGCGAGGTTGTTGTTCGCCTCGAAGGACTTCGGATCGGCGCCGTAAGCCTCCTCGAGCACGCCGAGCGCCTTGTCGGGGAAGCCCGAGGAATTGTAGATCTTTCCGAGATTGACCCTCGGATCGGCGTAATTCTTGTCGAGGCTCGCCGCCTGGGAATAGGCCGCGATGGCCCCGTCGACATTCCCCGTCCGCTCGTAGGCTAGGCCGAGGGTATACTCGTAGGTGGCTTTGTCGGCTTCCTGGGACACGGCCTTCTCGGCGTACTTTACCGCATCCTGAGCCTTGCCCAGCTGGAGCTTTACCGTGGCCATGTTGTCGTTGGTCTTGGCGTCGTCCCTGACACCGAGGGCCCGCTGGAACAAACCTTCCGCGGATTTGTAGTCGCCGCCGTCTGCTTCCAGGACGGCGAGCTCGCTCATGGCCTGCGCGTTCGCGGGCTCCAGCTGGATGGCCTTGGCGTAGGACCCGGCGGCCGCCTTGGCATCGCCTCGCGACGCCTGGATCCTGCCGATTTCCTGCCATGCGCCGCCATAGTCCGGGTTGGCGACAGTCGCCCTGCGGAAGGATTCCAGGGCCTTGGACTGGTCGCCGAGGGCCTTCCACGTCGCGCCGAGGTTATAGAATCCCCTTTCGAATTTCGGGTTTAGCGTGGTCGTGGCCGCGAAGGACTGCCGCGCGTCCTCGTATCGCCGCGCCTTGAAATAGGCGATGCCGAGGGCGTAGGAATAAAGGTAGTCTTTAGGGTCGAGGCTTGCGGCCTGCCGGAGCTCGGTGATCGCGTTATCGGTCTGGTTCAGGTCCGAGTTGATCTTCCCGAGCGTATAATACGGCAAGGCGTTCGTGGCATCGCGCTTTTTGGCGTCCCTCGCTGTCTGTATCGCCTCCTGCATGGCGGCATCGGCCCCGGCGCCGGGATTCTTCCTCGCGGCCGAATAGAGGGCATCGGCCATGTCGGCGAGTTTCTGGGCGGCGAACTTGTCCTCGCCTTCGGGCAGTCTGTCCTTCGCGTCCGAGAAAAGTTTGTCGCCGCCTCCGAAGTCGCCCGAGACGACCGCTTTCTTGCCCCTGTCGACGAGATCGTCGACCGCTTTCATCTTGTCCTGCAGGTCCCGGCTCCTCTTCGCCAGCTCATCGGCTTCCGCCCTCCTGCGCGAGGCCTCGGCATCCGCCTCCGCCTTCTTCTGCGCGTCGGCCTCCGCCTTGGCCTTTCCCGCCGCGGCGGCGGAATCGGCGCCTGCCGGCTGAGCGGCTCCGCCCCCCGCCGGAGAGGGGGCCTTGAGCTTTTGCCCGAGCTTCTCGAGGGATCGGGCGATGGCCGTCTGACCCGTAGCCTCGGCCTGCGCGGCCTCCTGGGCCTTCGCGGCATCCTCGCCCGATTTCGCCTGCGTCGCCTTGTCACGCAGGGCGCGGGCATCCGGGTCGGCCGCGTTGTCGATGAGGAGCTTGTCGACGAGGTCGAGAGCCCGGTCAAAATCGCCTTTGTCCATGTAGTACTGCGCGGAGGCGAGAACGTTCCGGCGCGTCCTCTCGGCTTTTGCGGGGCCGAGAACCGCGATCAGCGCCGCAAGACCGGCCGCTATGGCCACGGCCGCGACGATGGCTATCGTCCTCATCCTTTTGTCCATGATCCTTCTCCGTCTCACTCGTCGAGCTTGAGCTCGTCGCCGTAGCCCTGAACGCTCCCGGTTCCCGCCGAGATGCTCGTCGTCTCGTCGGCCGCCTCCTTGAGCGAGGCGGCCATGCGGTCCATGAGTTCCTTCCGCGCGGCTTCATCGGCCTGGCGCTTGGCCTCCGCGGCGGCGGCCAAGCGCTCGGTCTCGGCGATTCCCGCGTCGAGGCGCTTGATCAGATCCTCGATGCTCGCGCGCTGGGCGCTGCCGGGCTCGAGCTCAAGGTAGCGAAGGTAGTCGCCCTTCGCGCCTGTGTAGTCCTTGACTGCGAGGAGGGCGTTCGCCCTGTTGAGGAAGGCGGGGGCCAGGGACCCGTCGACTCCGATGGCCTGGGTGAACATATCCGCCGCGAAGGAGTTCTTGCCTTGAAGCACGAACACGTTGCCGAGATCGAAATAGAACAGGGCCTTGAAGCGCTGGGCCTGGCCGAGGCCCTTGCGGAGGACGGCGGAGGCCTCGTCGAAGCGCCCGAGTTGCTGATAGGAAAGGGCGAGATAGAGCCAGGCGCGTTCGTCGGAACCCGGCTCGAGGACGGCCTTCTCGAGGACGGGGGCGGCCTCCGCGGGCTTGTCCGCGCGGAAAAGCCTCTCGCCCTGGTCGAAGGAGCCCTCGGCGGCCGCGTAGGCCGAAGCCAATGCCGCGAGCGCCGCGGCGGCGAATATCCGGGCCGCTCTCAATTTCGTCCTCCTGGCTGCATCCCGTCCCTTGAGGTGTCGCAAAATGCGCAAAAGTGCTTTATAGTAGGATACCACGGATGGGGCCGCGCAGCAAAGGAAGGACGGCCGTCCCGGGACGGGAAGCAGAATGTCGTTCGTCGTCGTGCTAATACTAATTCTCGGCGTCGGGGTAGCCTTCTTGAGCGCGTTCATAGTGAGGATGATGGCGGCGCCTCGCCAATCCAAGGCCATCGCGGAGGCCCTCAAGCAGGGACGCTCCGCCGTCGTCGTCCGCTCGGCCAAGGCCCTCCTGCAGAAGAACCCGCACAACGCGACTGCGCACTGGTACCTCGCCCAAGCCTACCAGGCCGAGGGCAAGCCGGAGCTGTCGCTCATGGAGCTCAAGGCCGTGAACCAGATAGGTCAATTCGGCCTCGAAGTGCCCGAAATCGAGTTTCGCATACGGATAGCCGTCCTTTACGAGCGCTTCAACCAGGTCGAGGACGCGCTCAAGGAGCACATCCTCCTCACGAAGATCGATCCCCGCTCGGCGGCCCATTTCCTGGACGCCGGCCGGCTCTTCGAGGCCCGCGGCAAGACGGACGTCGCCGTCAACTACCTGCGCAAGGCGATCGAGATGGACGAGCGCCTCCACGTCGCCCATCACACTCTCGGCCTGGTCCTGTACAGGACCAAGCACCCGATGGAGGCCAAGGCCGAGCTCGAGGCCGCCATCAAGTGGAACCCGGACGACTACGAGGCCTACTATTACGTTGGCAAGATCCTCAAGGAAATGAGCGATTTCACCGCCGCCCTGCTGTCCTTCGAGAGGGCGGGACGAAGCTCCGAGCTCAGGCTCAAGTGCCTGGTCGAGCGGGGCGGCTGCTACATGAGCCAGGGCTCCCTCGACAAGGCTGTGGTCGAGCTCGAGAGGGCAGTCAAGCAGATAAAGGACGAGGGCGCGCCCGAAAGCCTCTACGGCCGCTACTTCCTCGGTATGTGCTACGAGAAGTCGCGCGACCTCGACCATGCGATAGAGCAGTGGGAACGCATCTACGCCAAGAAGCCGGGCTTTCGGGACGTCGCGGAGAAGCTCACTCAATATCAGGAATACCGCACCGACGACCACATGAAAGACTACCTCACCTGCGGAAGGGAGGAATTCGCCACTATGTGCAAGGCGGTCGTCGAGGGATCGATGGGGCTCTCGATCCGCGACTTCTCCGAGATCCAAAACGGCGTCGACGTCATCGCAGTCGAAGGCGACTCGGACAAATGGATGGCGGCGAAGAAGATCCCGACTCTGGTGCGCTTCCTCCGCGTATCGGACAACCTGGACGACGGGAGCGTCCGCTCCCTCCTCGACCAGATGAAGAAGCTCGGCGTGGTCCGCGGATCGATCGTGACGAGCTCGGGATTCTCCCGGACCGCCCTCGAGTTCGCGGAGAACAGGTCGGTCGAGCTCCTGACCAAGGACAAGCTCCAGGAGATGCTCGCCAAGACCAGTTCGGCGAAGAGGCGATGAGGATCCTCTGCGTTTCCGATCAGGTCGACCCCCTGGTCTACTCGCCGAGGATGCGCGAGCGTTTCAAGGACATCGGACTGGTGCTCAGCGCCGGCGACCTCCCGCCGGAATACCTGGGATTCATCACCTCCATGCTCAATAAGGACCTCGTCTACGTCGCGGGCAACCACGATCTCGGGGAGCTCGAAGCGCACGGCATCTCGCGTTGGGACCCCGACAAGGCCGAAGGCGCGCGTTCGGCCACCGGCGCGGTGGACGTCGGCTTCAGGATCAGGCGATCGGAGGGGCTGATAATCCTGGGTCTGCCGGGCTCGATGCTCTACAACAACGGAAGCAACCAATACAGCGAGCTCGCGATGTCGCTCAGGATAGCCATGCTGGCGCCGAGGCTGTTCCTGAACAAGCTCTTCCGGGGCAGGGCCGTGGACATCGTCCTCACGCACGCTTCGCCGAGAGGCATTCACGACCGGGACGATCCCTGCCATAGGGGCTTCAAGTGCTTCCTTTGGGTCATGCGGGTATTCAAGCCGAAATGGCTCGTGCACGGCCATATACACCTTTACGACCTCGCCGACGTCAGGATCAGCTCCTACGGGGAGACGACCGTGATAAACGCCTTCGGCCACTGGATCTTGGATACGGAGGCCTAGGGAGATGGCCGGCTGGTTCGAGAGCATGGCGGAGGAAGACTTCGCGCGCGCCCGTACGCGCGAGCTCCTCTCGCGCCTTTCGCGCCTCCTCGACCCCGAGCGGGAGAAGCTGCTTCCCTTCGAGGAGGTGAAGGCGATCCTTCGGCCGTCGAGCGAGACCTACGTAGGGATGGAAGCCGTGCCGGTGGATCGAATCGTGGGCAGCGAGGGCAGGTACCGCGACTTCAATCGGCACTTCCTTCCCAAGCGCGAATTCCTGAAGTCCCGATGGGTGAGCGTCGATATGGCCCACTACAACGAGGTACCCCTTCCTCCCGTCCGGATCTACGATGTCGGAGGGGTCTTTTTCGTTCGGGACGGAAACCACCGCGTATCCGTGGCCCGCATGCAAGGTCAGACTATGATCGACGCCGAGGTGACCAAGCTCGATACGCTCATCGATCTCAAGCCTGGAACCACGCTGGAGGACCTCAAGCGGGAAGTCATCGAATACGAGAAGAAGCGCTTCTACGAGAAAGTCTCGTACGGGGCCATCACCGGGGACGGCGATCTGGACTTCACCAGCACGGGCCGCTACGACCAGATCCTCGAGCATATCCTGGTCCACAAGTATTACCTCAACCAGGGGATTCAGGGGGAAATCCTGCTCTCCCAAGCTCTCTGGTCCTGGTACGAGAACGTGTACAGGCCGGTAGTCGCCGCGATCCAGGAAGAAGGCCTCTTGACTCGCTTCCCGGGACGTACAGCCTCGGATCTCTATATGTTCATCGTGCAGCATTGGGACGAGCTGAAAAGGAAGTACGGCCTCGAGTTCTCGCTTGGCGAAGCGGCGCGCGACTACGGCCAGCGCTTCGGCACGAGCCCATTTTCGCGGTTGAAACGTCGAATGGCCGTCCTCCTCGCGCGTCTCGCCAAGCCCATGAAAGGTCCAGGCGGCAATGAGGAAAAGGGCGGGTAACCTTTCGTCCTTCCGGTTGTTACATTGAGGGCGGGGGCGTAAGACGAGACGCCGGGCCCGCGCCGCTTCATCAATGGGCAACGCTCCCGGGGTCCTCCTCCTTCCCCGGGAGCACTTTTTTACTTGACGTGCCCGTCTTGACGCCGGATTGACATCTCCGAAGGATTTAGCTATCTTCACTCGGCAGATAAGGAGTCATCCATGGCAGCTGTTTCCAAAAACGCCCGTACGTCGAGCGCCACCCAGCGTTTTTATTGTCCCTGTGGCGGCGAGGTCAAGATGAAGACCCTTTTCGAGAACGGTAAGGTCAAGAACCTCGCCGAGTGCGAGAAGTGCAAGAGGACCGAGCGTCGGCCTCGCGATTTCGTCTGATTAGGCTTCTTCGCGATAGGACTAGGAAGCCGCCGAAAGGCGGCGCTTTCTTTTCTGGAGCGTGCCACACTCGGCGGGGCCGGCAGGCCTAGCGCTGCGAAGCTGTCGTCGCTCCCCGCGTTTTAGCCAAGTCGGCGGCTATTTCCCTGCGAGCCGCGGATATCGCTTCGATGACATCCGACTTGCTGCTCAGGACAGGGGTGACCGAAAGGACGCGTACGCTGAAGCGGGCCTCTCCCAGGTTCCGGACTATGTCCTTGATCTTCGCAATCCTCCAGCCGCCTTCGAGCGCCGCGACCACGATGGGAAGCGGCGCCTCGCCCAGGATCCTACGTACTCCCGCGGTATGGAATGCGCCGACTTCGCCGTCCGGGGAGCGCGTCCCTTCCGGGAAGATCGCGGGGCAGGTCCCCTCGCGCTCGCAGCGCCTGGCGTATCGCCGGATCGAGCGCATGGCCTGGGACGCGTCGCCATTCCGCCGTATCAGTGCATGCCCTTGACTCCTCAGGATGAGGGAAATGAAGGGAATCCCCTGGCGCAGCTCCCACTTCGCCACGAATCTCAGCATCCTCTCGGGAAACAGGGCCATGCAAACGGGTATATCCATGAGGCTCTGGTGGTTCGCGATCAGGAGGAATCGTTCGGGCAATTCTCGACCCGAGACATTCTCGAAATCGAGTCTGACCCCGCAGTACGAGCGCATGAGACTGAAGATATGGTTTATCGCGCTTCGGGCGAATCCTTCGGTAGTCTGGAATCTATGGCGCGGAGCGAGGAATCTCGATAGAGGCAACAGGACGTCATAGGTTACGAACAACAGTAGAATGGAAGCTATGACGAGGATATTCAGCATCCCGACCACCTGTAATTCGTTTTATACTATGGAACGCCGCGACTGTTAAGGACCCGCCAAGCCTTGACAACCCCGGCCCGTTCTGGTAGCCTCGCTCAATATAGTCACCGATGCTAAAGAGCGTGATACGATGATGGAGGGTAGTTCATTTGGCAACAACGAATAATTCCGCCGAGAAGCGCAATCGGCAGAGCGAGAAGCGTCGTCTTCAGAACAAGTCGCAGAAGACGGCGATCCGCAGCAGCGCCAAGAAGGTCCTCGTGGCGGCCCAGGGCAAGGATAAGGCCTCCGCGGAAGCCGCGCTAAAAGACATGGTCAAAAAGATCGATACTGCCGCCCGCAAAGGCATCGTCAAGCGGAACGCCGCTGCGCGCAAGAAGTCGCGGATGCAGCGACTCGTCAACGCACTCAACGCGTAATATTCCTGTAGCCGGGCGACGTCTTTCGGGGCGCCCCGAGTACTGGTAGAACGGGCACGGAGAAGGGGATCATGGCTGGTAAAGTCACGAAGGCCGAGCTCATCGAAGCCCTCCACGCCGGCAGGACGCTGAACCGCAAAGAGATCCATAGCCTCATCGATTCGCTGTTCGACGAGATAAAGGGGGCTATACTCTCCGGGAAGACCGTCGAGCTCAGAGGCTTCGGGACTTTCGAGGTTAAGCTCCGCAAAGGCCGCAAACGGGCCCGCAATCCGAAGACCGGGGCCATCGTATCCGTGGAAGACCACGGCGTGGCGTCCTTCAGGCCCGGCAGGGAGCTCAAGAAAGCCGCGTGGACGATCGACCCCTCCAGATCTCCCGCCGGCGATGCCGAATAGCCGTCAAAGCCCTCCTCCGCCTCGGACCCTTCGCATTGACAAGCGCTTAACGTCATGTGAGAATGTCGCAAGCTTTTCCGCGCGCGTCGCGCGGAGGGACGGGCGAACGAGGACGTAAACCGACATGGACACGAAAAAGCGGATATTGCTCGTCGACGACGAGCAGATCAACCTGGAATTCTTCGAAGTGATGCTCTCTAAGCTCGGCTTCGAGACCGAGAAATCCGACAACGGCGCCGAGGCCTTGGAGCTGGTCAAGCGCTTCAAGCCCGATCTCATTATCCTCGACAACGTCATGCCCCGCCTTTCGGGATGGGAAGTGACTAAGATACTGAAGACCAGCGACGAATATCGGGATTTTGCGGATACTCCGATCATCATGTTCTCGGCCATGGATGACGTCAAGGACAAGGTCGAAGGGCTCGAGCTGGGCGCGGACGACTATATCACGAAGCCTTTCAACTTTTCCGAAGTCCTCGCGCGAATCAGGGCCGTGCTGCGGACTCGTGAACTCATACATCAAATCGAGCGCCGGGAGGCGCGCATCCGCATATCGGAGGAGATCGCGCAGCGCGTACTCGGTTTCGCGACCGGTCTTCGCGGACCCCTCGTGGAGCTGATGAGGGACGCGGAGGCTCTCGAGCCCGAGTGCGGTTCGGCGAAACCCTTCGTGGACCGCACTCGGGAAGAGGCGGAACGCGCCATGGCCGAGCTGGAGTCGCTCGATTCCGCAGTCGCCTCGCTCAGGGCCGAGGCGGACAGCCTCAAAAGGTCGGAGACCGCGCTTCCCGCGATAAAGACGAAATACCGGGGCCATCCGGAACAGTGAGGGTAGCTTCCATGACGATCACGGAAGAGAAGAAAAAAGTCATCGAGCTCTTTACGCAGGGGCGAAAGCTCTACAAGCTCATGCAGTTCGGCGAGGCGCTCAAATACTTCGGCGAGGCGCTCAAAGTCGATCAGAACGACGGTCCCAGCAAAGTCTACTACCTGCGATGCAAATTCTACGTCGATAATCCTCCGCTCGAGGATTGGGACGGCGTGTTCGTGATGACCCATAAGTGAGCCCGCGCTACATGGCAAAATCAAGAAAGGACGAAGCGCCGCCGCTCATCGCGACGACTCTCGGCAAGGAAACGAGCTTCTCGGGGGTGCTGCGCTTCAAGGATTCGCTCCGAATAAAGGGGAAGTTCGAGGGCGAGATCGATTCCCTCGGCAGGCTCTTCATCGACGGCGAGGCGATCGTGAACGCCCGCATTATCAGGGCATCGAGCGTCGTCGTCGGGGGCGTGGTGCACGGCGACATCGAGGCCGCGGATCGCCTCGAGATGCTTCCGAGCGCCAAAGTATACGGGAATGTCCGTACTTCCAAGCTCAGGATAGCCGATGGGGTCGTCTTCGAGGGAAAGTGCGAGATGATCCGCGATCCCGCATCCTTCGATCCTTTCGCCCATCCCAAGGACGACGCATAGTTTGGGCCGCGTCCACGGGGCGAGCGTACAGGAAGCGGCCCGAATCCTGTTCAAGGACCTGCTCGAGGGCGGTCTGAGTATCGTATGCGCCGAGTCCTGCACCGGGGGCATGGTCGCTTCGGCCATCACCGATATCCCCGGATCCTCGGCCGTCCTGTGGGGAGGGGTCGTCGCATACTCGAACGAGAGCAAATCCCGCCTTCTGGGAGTGCCTCCCGAGGCTATCGCCGAATTCGGCGCCGTTTCCCGCGAAGTCGCGAGGGCCATGGCCGGCGGAGCTCTCGATCTTGGCCGCGGGGCCTGGCGCGGGAATCATGGCGAAGCCGGCGCGGACCTGGCTCTCGCCATCACCGGCATCGCAGGTCCGACCGGAGGAAGCCCGGAGAAGCCGGTCGGGCTCGTGTGGTTCGCTTTCCGAAGCGCCGCCCCCGGCGACATCGAGGGTCCCGCGGGCCTTTCCAGCGAGGAATACGCGATCTTCGACGGCGACAGGCTCTCGATCCGCGAAGCGGCCGCCGAGCGCGCGATGCTTCGCGCCGCGGAGCTCGCGCGCTCTCTCCGTTCGAGGCCGGACTGAGCCGGTGCATCTGCGCGGCTCGGTTGCGGTCGATATTGACAAGGCATTAAGCCCGGTCTATAGTCGTGATAAGAGTGTCGAGCGGCGCCGCGCGGATGGCGCGGGCAAGAGGGGTCGATGATCCCCGCCGCTCCGGTTGAGGATGATTCCTACTTATTCCGAGACGGCTCCTATCCCCGACAGGCATCGGATCTTCAATAAGGAAAGGGCCTTTGGCCCGCCGTACACGATGGACAACCCAGAACAGCGTTCGGAGAAACCCATGGCGATTATTCGCAAGCGAAAGGCCCAAGATCAGATCGAGGGCGAGAGCGAGGGTGATGGTTCGACTCTCGGCCAGCCCGAGCTCGCGCCCTATGCGCCGCTCGCCGAGGAAGAGGTCGTATCCGAAGACGCGGCCCGGGACGCCCCCCCCGCCGAGGGTTCCCAGGAATACGCGGCCCAAGGCGGCGACGATGAGCCGCAGGGCGAAGGCGACTTGGGAGCGCGCGGCCCCGTGCGTATCCGGGTAAGGCGCAAGGCGCCGCGCGCGGATTCCGGACTTCCCGCCGAGTCATATTCGGCGCAAAGTCCAAAACCGGCGGAGGAGCGCTTCGACGACAGGCGCGAGCCGCAGGATCGCGAGGGTCGCGACTCTATGCAGGCCGGCTTCGTGCGAAGGCAGGAGAGCTTCGAGAGGGCCAGCGAGAAGGCCCAAGCCGAGCAGAACGGCAAGTCCGACCACGGGGAAAACCGATCGCGCCTCTCGATAAACGATTTGACCGAGATGGGTCTCAAGGAGTTGCGGGACCTGGGCGGGAAGTACGGCATCAATCACGAAGAGATGATCTCATTCAAGAAGCAAGAGCTCATCTTCTATATTCTCAAGGCTCACACCGACCGCGGCGGCATAATCTACGCATACGGCTCCCTGGAGATATTGCCCGACGGGTACGGATTCCTCCGATCGCCGCAGAACTCCTATCTGCCCGGATCGGACGACATCTACATCTCGCCCTCGCAGATCAGGCTGTTCAACCTCAAGACGGGCGACACGGTGTACGGGCAGATACGCAGCCCCAAGGAGGGCGAGCGCTTCTTCGCCATGCTCCGGGTGGAGCAGGTCAACTTCGACGAGCCGGCCGTCGCCCAGAACAGGATACCCTTCGAGAATCTCACGCCGCTGTACCCGCACCAGCGCCTCAATCTCGAGACCATGACGCAGGAAGTCTCGACCCGCATCATCAATCTCTTCTGCCCGATCGGCAAGGGACAGCGAGCCCTCGTCGTCTCTCCGCCGAAGACGGGCAAGACCATCCTGCTTCAAAAGATCGCCAACGCCATTACCGCCAACCACCCCGAGGTCTACCTCATCGTGCTCCTCATCGATGAGCGCCCCGAGGAGGTCACCGATATGGAGCGCACGGTTAAGGCCGAGGTCATATCCTCGACCTTCGACGAGCAGGCGACCAGGCACGTCCAAGTGGCGGAGATGGTCCTCGACAAAGCCAAGCGTCTGGTCGAGCACGGAAAGGACGTCGTCATCCTCCTGGATTCCATTACGCGGCTGGCCAGGGCCTACAACCAAACCGTGCCCACGAGCGGCAAGATACTGTCGGGCGGCGTAGACTCCAATGCCCTGCATAAGCCCAAGCGCTTCTTCGGAGCGGCGCGGAACATCGAGCAGGGCGGCTCGCTCACCATCATCGCGACCGCCCTGATCGACACCGGCTCGCGCATGGACGAGGTGATCTTCGAAGAGTTCAAGGGCACGGGCAATATGGAGATCAACCTCGACCGGCGCCTGTCCGACCGCCGCACCTTCCCCGCCATCAACATCAAGAAATCGGGAACTCGAAAGGAAGAGCTCCTCCTGACCGAGGAGGAGCTCCAGAAGATCTGGGTGCTCCGCAAGGTGATCAACCCGATGGACGATGTCGAGATCATCGAGCTCCTGATTGACAGGATGATGAAATCCAAGAATAATGAGGCGTTTTTGAAGTCGATGAACACTCCGTCGTAAAGCGGAGGCCTTATCGAAATCAAACCAGAAGCCATCCGCGAAACCAGGGGTTTGAGCGTGTGGTCACCGTCCATATGGCCGGTTTTCAGGCATAACGCATTTCGGAGGTCGAAGATGAAGAGCGGAATCCATCCAAAGTACGAGCTCACCACCATCACCTGCGCCTGCGGCAATGTCATCGAGACCCGTTCGACGGTAAAGAACATCCAGGTCGAAATTTGCTCGTCCTGCCATCCTTTCTTTACCGGGAAGCAGAAGCTCGTAGACACCGCGGGACGCATAGAGCGCTTCAACAAGAAGTACGGCATCAAAAAAGCCGAAGAGAAATGAAGGACCTCGCAGCGAGGAGCTGCAAGGTCGTTCGTCCGAATAAGGGCATTTCCGTACGAAGCGAGCGGCCGCTCCCCGGGGGAGCGGCCGTTTCTTATAGGGCGAGGCTCAATGTCGCGATGCGGGTGCTGCGTATCGCTCGCTCCGGCTCGCCGGGGCCTAGGCCGGTCCCGTCAATTCTCCGGCCAGTTTGGCGCCGAGCTCGCGAAGCCTGTACTTCTGAATCTTGCCGCTGCCGGTCATCGGATACTCGTCGACGAAGAAGACGAATTTGGGCACCTTGATGCGCGAAATCTTTCCCCGGCAGAAGTCGCGCACATCCTCTTCGGAAATCGCGGCGCCGGGCTTGCGAATTACGAAGGCCGCGACCTCCTCCCCGTACTTCTCGCTCGCGACGCCGGCGACTTGCACATCCTGCACCCCCTCCATGCCTAGAAGGAACTCCTCGATCTCCCGCGGATAGATGTTCTCGCCGCCCCGAATGATCATGTCCTTGATGCGGCCGGTGACGCGGAAATTGCCGGAGGCATCGACGTCCCCGAGGTCGCCCGAGTGGAGCCAGCCGTCGGAGTCGATGACCCTCGCGGTTTCCGCTTCCATCTTGTAGTATCCCTTCATGACATTGTATCCGCGGCAACAGAGCTCGCCCTGTTCCCCCGTCGCGCAATCCCGGCCCGTATCGGGATTCCAGACCTTGACCTCGATGCCCGGCAGGGCCCGCCCTACAGTACCCACCTTCACCTCGATCGGGTCATCGGTGCGGGTCTGCGTCATGACGGGCGAGGCCTCCGTCAGTCCGTAGGCGATGGTTATGTCCTTGGCGTGCATCTCCGAGATGACGCGCTTCATTATCTCCATGGGGCAGGGCGAGCCCGCCATGATGCCGGTCCGAAGCGTGGAAAGATCGAACATCCGGAACATCGGATGGTTGAGCTCGGCGATGAACATTGTCGGTACTCCGTACAAGGCCGTGCATTTTTCCTTCTGGACGGACGCGAGGACGAGGAGAGGATCGAAATTCTCGCAGACGACGGCAGTCGCGCCGTGCGTCAATATCGCCATTATGCCGAGCACGAGCCCGAAGCAATGGAAGAGCGGCACGGGGAGGCAGACTCGCTCCTCGTGGGTGAAGCGTTGGCACTCCCCGATATTGAAACCGTTGTTGACGATGTTGAAGTGGCTCAGCATTACGCCTTTTGGGAATCCGGTCGTTCCCGACGTATACTGCATGTTGACGACGTCCTGGCAGGATACCGACGACGAAGCCTCGCGAAGCCAGTCGTCGTCGCAGTGAGAGCCGAGAAGGAGAAGTTCCGGGAGACTGTACATCCCGCGATGCTTCTGAGGGCCCATGTAGACGACGCTCTTCAGGCGCGGAAAGCGCTCGCTCGTCAATCGCCCGCGTTCCTGCCGGTCGAGCTCGGGAATCAGCTCGCGCACCATCGCGATATAATCGGAGTCCTTGAAGCCGTCTACGATGCAAAGCGCCTTCATGTCGGACTGCCGGACGACGTACTCGAGCTCGTGGAGCCGGTAATTCGTATTCACCGTCACCAGCACGATGCCTATCCGCGCCGTCGCGAATAGCAGGGTCAGCCAATCGGGGACGTTGTTCGCCCAAATGCCGAGGTGGTCGCCCTTGACGAGACCGACGGCCAGGAGACCCTTCGCGAGCCTGTCGACCCTCTCGTCGAATTCCGCGTAGTTGAAGCGCAGGTCGCGGTCCGCGTATACGATGAATTCCCTGTCCGGCGATTTCCTTGCCCAGGAGGCGAGGAGGCCGCCGACCGTCTCGTTCGAAAGCGCCATGCCGGTCTCCTTAGAAAGGCGCGTAGATGACCGCGAGCACCTTCGCCGGCGCGGAGGAGCCGACGCGGTGCGGCACGACCGAGTCGTAATAGATCGAGTCGCCCGCCGCCAGATAGTAATGCTCCGATCCGTAGCGGATATCGATCTCGCCCTGGAGAACGTAGATAAACTCCTCCCCCTCGTGAGTGGAGAGTCCGGGCTCGCTTCCCGGGCTGGGGCGGACGTCGACGATGAACGGCTCCATGGATCGGCCGCTTTTGCCCTTGGCCAGGGAATAGAAGCTGAGCGCCCCCATCTGCGGCGAAGTCTGACCGGCCGCGCGCAGGACTTCGGAGGCCTGCCCGCTGCGGCATAGAATCGGGCCCTCGCCTCCGGCATCGTCGAGAAAGGTGCCGAGCCGTACGCCGAGGGCGCGGGATAGCTTGACCAGAGGCGCGATGGAAGGGCTGACGCGCCCCGACTCGATGGCCTTGATCTCGTCCTCGCCGACGCCGCTGCGCGCGGAAAGCTCGCCGGGCGATAGTTTGCGCTCATTCCTCAATGAAGCGAGGCGAGATCCGCTCTTGTTCGACTCCCCCATGACCACCTCCTCGAATCCGTATTCGGCATAATGACGAACAACGTCGAAGGTAGCAAGAGGGATTCCAATCCGGAAGTGTCGGGAAGGAGCCTTGACTAGGCCTTAGCCTCGAGATCGGCAAGCAGCGCATTCATCCTCGCGCATGCGCGCCCCCTATGCGACAGGCGGTTCTTTTCCTCGACCGAGAGCTGGGCAATGCTTTTCCCCAGCTCGGGGAGGTATACGATGGGGTCGTACCCGAAGCCTCCCGACCCCAAGGGCTCCCGGAGCAGGAGGCCGCGGCAAGCCTCCTGGACCGTGAAAACCCGCTGCTCCGAAAGGACGAGCGCCAGACAGCAGACGAAGGCGCAGGACCTGTCTTCCTTCCCCTCCATGTTCGCGAGCAAGTATCCGTTCCGCTCCGCCGCCTCGAGCCTATGCGAGCCGCCATTCGAGCCGTAACGAGCGGAAAAGACCCCGGGAGCGCCGCCGAGGGCCTGGACGACCAGACCCGAATCATCGGCGAGCGAAGGCCTGCCGATCATGGCGAAAAGGGCCATCGCTTTCTTGACGGCATTCTCGAGGAATGTGCTGCCGTCCTCGCGCACCTCGAAGTCCGCGATGTCGGCATCGGTGGGCATGCGGAGAACCTGTCCCGGAAGGGCCGGGCCAAGTTCGAGGAGCTTGTGGGCGTTTCCTGTCGCGACGAATAGTTCCATCGATCGACGATACCGTCCGGCCCATGCCGAATGCAAGACAGTCTCGGCCTCAAGCTAGCGGTCCGAAGCGCTTCCTGAGATAGTAAAGGCCCGAGTCCACAGTTCCCTTCGGGATGCCCAAAATTCTCGCCACGATGGAATTCGGAACGATGGTCCTCAGCGCCGCCAGCTCGGCTTTGGCGTTGGCATACCTGCCCCGTTCCCTCTCCATCGAGGCGGCAAGCCGCTCTTTCCGGTAAGGATCGGTCTCGCCCGCCAAGCGTGCCTCGAGGAGCCTGGTCCGCGTCCAGCTGGCGTTCCGCCGCTCCGTCAAGCGCTCCACCCGCGAACGCTCGGACACGAGGGATCGCCGAGCCTGCTCGATGGCCGAGGCTAACCATTCGCGGCCGACCCCCGCGGCCGAGGCCGTCCGCGCGATTCCCTCTTCGTCGATCTCCCAGGCGCATTTCAACGCTAGGAAGACTAGGCGACTCGAATAGGCGGCGGTTTCCGCCGTACAACGCGGAACGGCGCCTCCCCCGGCCTGGGGCCGGCGCTTCGAGGCGCTCGTCGCGCCTTGGCCGCGACCGATGGGCATAGCTTGGGAATCGGACTCGAGCTCATCGGGAGATCCTCCGATCTCAAACGCCGAATCGCTTTTGCTCATTTCGGAGAAGACGGCGCGTTCGCAAACCGATTCCCGATCCGCGGCTCTTCGTCGATCGCGCCTCACAGTGCGCGCGAGATAGCGGAGACTGGCCGCCAGGTATGCGTCGAAGGGGAGGCCGCGATCCTCGAATCTGTCGACGAGCTTTTCCAGCCTGGCCCGGAACTTGAAAAGAGCGTCCGCCGCATCGTCCTCGTCGTCGAAGCCATATTTCCCGTGGAAACCATAAACGAGGGCGGCCACCTTTTCCATGATGAGCTCTCGGCCCTGGCCGGTAGAGCGATAGGATAGGACGAGATCGTGAAGTGTTCTCTCGAGCATGCATACCTCCGATGCGGCGAGGTATGCTGGAAGCGTGCCTTCTCAGGCGACGCAAGCGCGATAGATGGATCGGGAAACGGGAAAATGATTAGTCGAAAAGATTTACGTGAATAGATAAAATCGTTCTCTGGTGGCTAAACTCGCTGGGGACGCCCTCGATCAAGCTTGATAAACCGCTTCTCGCTGAAGGCGCCCTCTCCCGGAGAGCAGCCCCCCCGGTGGAGGCAATCGTTCAAGGTGGGGGCCAAAGGCCCTCAGGATTGGTCGAACCAAGGCTCGAATGCCTCTGTGAGCTTGTTCTTCACTTCCTCGAGTCCGCCTCGGATGGATAGCCCCGCGGCCAAGCGATGCCCACCCCCGCCAAAAGAGGAAGCGATGGAGCCGACATCGATCCGATCCCGCGCGCGGAGGCCGACCGTGCAATCCGCCTCGCCCTCCTGACGGATGATCATCGCAGCCTCGCAGCCGCCGATGCTGAGGAGGAGTTGATAGAGAGTGTCCGAATCCCTGCTGGCGAGGCCGTATTTCTGCTGATCCTGGAGCGTAACGAAGGAAACGAGGACAGCGCCGTCGAAATGGGCTTCGGTGCGAGTCAGGATCTCGCCCATCAGCTTTCGCGATAGGAGGCTCTTGCCTCCGTACATGAGATTGTAGACGCGTTTAGGGGAGGCTCCGGCGGAGACGAGGCGCGATGCCGCCTTGAAAGTCTCCTCGGAGCGCTCATCAAGATGGCGAAAGAAGCCGGTATCGGTGCCCAGGCCGAAGAGCAGGTACTCTGCCTCCTCTTTCGTGGGCTTTCCGCCCATTGCCTCGATGAGAAGCAGTATCATCGCGGTAACGGAAGGCGCATTGTCGTCGATATATACGGCATCGCCTACGGCCGTTCCCGCAGCGTGATGATCGATGAAAGCGATAGGCACTTTTGGCAGGGTTTCGGCTACGGAACCGATCCGCTGCAGGCTCGAGCAGTCAAGAATTATGGCCGCGGCGCGCTCGGACGACCGCTCGGGAGGAACTTCGACCGTAAAACGACTCTCATACGACATGATTTCGGTCCGTGAAAATGGGCCGGCCGAGCAAAGATAGGCATTTTTCCCGTTTCGCCTCAAGAAGGACGCGAGAGCGAGCTGCGAACCGACGCAATCGCCGTCCGGCTCCTTATGGCCGATTATGTAGAATGGTCCATGGCTTTCTATGAAATCGAGAAGGTCGAGAGGAACGGGACGCATTGGAAATGCCTTTCCCCGCCGATGCCTCGGCGAGACGAGCGAGCGGGGGATTGACAGGGGAAGGCGCTCAGAAATCCAGCTTTAACTCGTCCGAGTCGAATTTCCCCGCACCGGCCGCCGGACTGAGTATACCCCAAGTTTGATCTTTTTGATCAGCCAGCACATAGAGCCTGAGGTGATCGAATTTACCATCTTTATAGAAGACGGTCATATACGGAAAGCTCGTATCGTTCCCCCGAACGAGTTCGGCCTTTCCCCCGGAGATGAACCATCTCGCGGGAAGATAGACGTCGGCGACATCTGAACTGCCCTTTCTATAGATGACTCGAAAACCGTCGGCATGGGAGTAGACCTTTACCACGTCTAGCCTCACGGGGTAGAAGGCGGAGGTTTCGGACGCGACAGCGCCGGCGACGACGGCGATCAGGATGAGGATAATGGTTGCTCGTTTCATTCGACCCTCCATTCGGAAAGAAGTATAGCCAATGGCGACGACAATGCAAGTGCGCGCCTGCCCAATACGTCGCGCCGGGGCGGAAAGCGCGGAGGGCGAAGTTGCCGACCCTTTGGTCGGCGGATATACTTCGACGATGATGCTTCGCGCGCGCGTCGAGATGGTCTTTGATATCCTCAGTCCGCTCTGGCCCGACGAGAAACCGCTCCTACGCTATCGCGACCCCTTCGAGTTGGTCTGCGCGGTCGCTCTTTCCGCCCAATGCACCGATGAGCAGGTCAACAAGGCTACGCCGGGCCTCTTCGCCGCCTGGCCGACTCCGAAGGCCATGGCAGCCGCGAGGATCGAGGACGTGGAGAAGGCGATCCATAGCCTCGGGTTTTTCAGGACCAAGGCACGGCATCTAGTCGAGGCGTCGAGCTTGATCGAGGAGAAATTCGGGGGGAAGGTCCCGTCCACGATGGAAGAGCTTCTAGAGCTGCCCGGAGTGGGAAGGAAGACGGCCAACCTCGTGCTTTCGGCCTGCTTCGGGCGTCCCGGCATCATAGTGGACACGCATGTGCTCCGCACATGCCTCCGGCTTGGGATAGGCAGGAAGCACGACGCCTCCGACATGGAAAAGAGGATCGCGGCCCTATTGCCGGATGAAAAATGGACACGCTTCTCCTACACAGTCAACCGCCACGGTAAATTCGTATGTACCGCCCGGAAACCTGCCTGTACGGCGAAATCAGGTCTTCCGCCCTGCCCTCTCCTCAAATTATGCCCCCGCATAGGCCTTTCCTGAACCATGAACGAGTCCGATTCGGCAGCGCGCGGCAAGAACTGATGGACTTACACTTATAATTTTTCTAAGGTATTCTCTGTCGCTATGCTAAAAACAGCCAAGGCATGGCACCTGTTGCGGGAGCCTCGGACGGAATCGGCCGGGAAATCGCGATTCGTCGAACGATCGACGCGCCGGAGAGCCGAATGAAGACGAACTTCGCGGTCGTGCCAAAATTGCTCCTCAAAGATCCATACATCGCCGCAAAGTTGGCAAAATCGTTCGCGGTGCAGAAGAAGGCGATGTTCATAGATCACCGACTCTATCGCGGAAGGACCCATGAGCTCTCGCTCCTGTATTTCCGACTGACCCCGCTGTGCAACTTGCGCTGCGTCATGTGCGGACAGCGCGGCGACAAGGGCGTTCTCAAAGGGAGCTTTGCGGCAGATGAATCCAAGAAAGTCGTGGGCATCGAGGTCTATAGGCGTCTCATAGATGAGATCAAGCATAAGCGCCCGACCATCTACCTCTGGGGCGGCGAGCCCTTCCTCTATCCCGACCTCTTTCCCCTAGTCGATTATTTGCAGGAGGCGGGACTGGCCGTAAGCGTCAATACCAACGGAACCCTCCTCGCGAAGAACGCCGCGGAGATAGTGCGCAAAAGATGGCATGCCCTCTTCGTCTCGCTCGACGGCTTCGCGGCTACCAACGATGCGATACGGGGCGAGGGATCCTACGATCGAGTCGTCGAGGGCTTCGCGGCGATAAACCGCGAAAAGGAAAGGCAAGGCTCGCATTTCCCGCACATGGGAATAGTAAGTACGGTCAACAACATCAATTATAGGGACCTCTACCGCCTTGCCGAGGCTGCCCAAAGCTTCAGGCTCTCCTGGCATATCTTCAACCTCGGGACCTATACGAATGAAGATATCGTCGAGAGACAGCGGGCTTTCATGCGAGAGAAGCTGGATACCGAGATCGGCTGCCTCCAGGCCTACGACACCGGCTATAACGAGGGCATCGATGGCCGGGAGCTTCACGGCATTCTCACCCGCATCCACGCCATGCAGACGGACCATCCCATCATCACCGTTCCCGCCCTCAATCCCGAGAAGATCGATACCTATTACGGCGATCTCAAAGCGCCCGTCCGCACACGCTGTTCGGTGCCTTGGAGCCAGGCGAATATCGATTACGACGGCGGGGTGCATTTTTGCGCGGATTATCCCGACTACAAGCTCGGCAATATAAAGGACGAAGATTTCTTCGATATCTTCAACGGCGAGCGCGCGAGGCGCTTTCGCGGCGCTCTCAAGGCCAGCCCGCAAGGGGTATTCCCGGGCTGCGTGCGCTGCTACCAGAACATGCTCTGCGGAAAGAAAGTCAAAGGTTTCTAGCCGGTAGGGGGTTCATGCGGGCTTCTCCCCGCGCGCGTAGAAGGCTTATGGAAAGCGGCGACGATCCCCTGGCTGCGGCTGCAAAAGAGAGGTTCGGCCTCGACTACCTCTACCCCTACCAGCGCCTTGTCGCGGCGAATATCCTGGATTCGGCCGCGGTCGGCGCGGAGCCGCTGCGCCAAGTCGTGCTCCTGCCGACAGGATTCGGGAAATCGCTCTGCTTCCAGCTGCCAGCCTTCTTTCTGCCTCGTCCGACCATAGTCGTCTATCCCCTTCTTGCCCTCATGGAGGATCAGCGGCGCCGTCTCGAATCCTTGGGACTGGGCTGCGTCCTGTTCCGCGGCGGCCAGAGCCCGGAAGAACGGACCGAGGCCGAGTCGTCCCTAAAAAGGGGCGTGGCGAGGATCGTGATCACGAATCCGGAGTCCCTTTGCCAGCCGCGCACGCTGGCCTTATTGAAGGAGACCCGTCCCAGCCATATCGCGGTCGACGAAGCGCATTGCGTCTCCGAGTGGGGCGAAAGCTTTCGTCCCTCCTACCTCGAATTGGGGAGGATCGTCGATGCTCTGGCTCCCCCGGCGCTCAGCGCGTTTACGGCCACCGCCAGCCCCGGCGTCTTCGAGGGGGTGGCGCGGATTCTATTCGGAGGCTCGGCGTACCGCGTCGTCGCGGGCGATCCCGACAGGCCGAATATCTCCTATGGCGTCGTCCGTACCCTCAGCAGACAGCACAGCCTGGTACGCCTCGTCGGGGAGATGCAGCGGCCCGTCATCGTCTTCTGCTCCTCCCGCCATGGCGCCCAGTTGCTCGCGCGCATGCTCTCCGAGCGACTGAGGGAGACCGAAGTGAGGTTCTATCACGCCGGGCTCGCGAAGTATGAGAGAATGGCGATAGAGGATTGGTTCTTCTCTTCCGACAGGGGCATACTCTGCTCGACCTGCGCGTACGGGATGGGAGTGGACAAGAAGAACATCCGCAGCGTTATCCATTACGAGGCGCCCGCATCGGTCGAGGCCTATCTGCAAGAGGCGGGCCGAGCCGGCCGAGACGGCCTGCCGTCGCGCGCGATCCTCCTATCAGGATGCGCGGACGGGGATAGGCTTGCGCTCGAGAAGGACGAGCTTCGCCGCGCGCGCTTCCGCGCCTTGCTCTCCTATGCCGCCTCCGAAGACGGCTGCAGACGCGACGGACTCCTCGACCTGCTCGGGGCGGCGCGCGAAGGTCGCGGGCCCTGTTCCGGATGCGATCGCTGCGAAGGCGGAGGGCGGGGGCCGCGCGAGGGTGAGGCCGAAATTCGCGATTTCTCCGCGGCCAACGCCTTTCGCTTCACGAGCGAGGAAGCGCTCGCGCTGCTCCGAGGCGAAGAATCGGGAAGAAGCGAGCCGCCGAGATGCGCCCTTTGGGGGGCAATGGCCGACTGGGACGAGAAGGACGCGGCAGGAGCGATGGAACAGGCCATCGACATGGGAATAGTCCGTAGATATGCGGCTTGGCCTTGGAGAGGCAGGATAGCCCCGGCACGACGACATGCGCACGGGCGCGCTCCTTCGATCCTCGAGGCTCGAGGCCGATAGCGTTCGAACTCATCCTATCGTATCGTCGCCCGTCCCCTCGGCCGGTGCCTCCCGCTCTCGGCCTCGCTTCGGCGAGGCGACTTTCCTCTTTCCGCCGGCGGCAGGTCGGCTCCGCCGAGGGGAACGATCATGGTAGACGGTGCCTACGTATCGCAGGGCGGCCCAAATGAGAATGACGGCCACCGCGATGAAGATCACCCTGCGATCCGAGATAACCATGAAGGAAAGACTCATCGTCTCCGCCAAGTCCATCGTCAGGACCCTCCCGTCGCCTGCCCCGAGACCGGAAGCCCCTCGTCGTCGCCGTACAGATGAAGGGACAGCGCAGCCATATCTCGGGAGGAGAGATCCATGAAGGCGATGCCGCAAAAGCTCATGCCGCCCTCTTCGTATCGACGGGCGACTTTGCCCGAGCAAACGATGGTCCTATCCTTCAGCACGAGCCGTTGACGAATGACCGAACCCTGCTCGATCCTCGGACCGTCCCTCGGGATGGCCGCGAGGAGTCCGGCGGGAGTGGCATCGATGATCCTGCCCCTTTTTGGCGAAACTCCCGCGCTCGAACCGGCGAAATACTCGTGGCGCTTCAGGAACCAAGCGAGTATCCGCGAGAACTCCCAGGCGAGGTCGACCGCGCGGAAATCGAGCGCGTAGTGCCTTTCCCTGCCGTTAGCCATGAAGACCATGCCCACGGCATAGCGATAATAGACGACCGGGCACCACAGTCCGGAATTTAGGCCCCCGGACTGCCGGGCTCGCAGATATGCGGAAAGTCTGGAGCCCTGGGCGACGGCGGAGGGGCCCTCGAACTCCTCGGCCATTTCGCGGGTGATTATCCGCCCCGAGGGATAGGGATCGACGGAGGGCAAGAGTCCCGCCGTCGACGGCACGTAGAGGACGCGCCCCAGCCTCGCGGCCATCTCCTCGGGGACATCGGCCGGACCTTTATCCTTGTACATGATCACGCGCCCTTCGCTGGCGATCTCCGATGCCTTCGACTTGAAGCTGTCGACGAGGGCGCTCAGGTTGCGCGAATCCAGACCTTCCCTGAGCTCGGGAAGCTCGACGTCCGACCACGTCTCGGATTCGGGGCAATCGAGAGTCATTTGATCGTCTTGGAGCAGGAATTCCACCGTGAGGTCCCTGGGCGCGCTAACCCTGGGCCATCTGCGGGAGAGGCTCCGATACATCGCATCGGGAAGGACGAGCTCGACCGTCGACGAGGACGCTTTGAGCACGGGCGCGTCGAAGGCCACCGCCTGACCCCGAAAATCGAAGCAGACCGACACGAGCTCGCGGTGGGCGAAGGATAGGGCTCCGCCCGTCGTCGTGAAGCCGACGCCGGCACCGCTCACGGCGGAGAGTCGGCATTTGACGGACCTGCCGGCGGCGCGCAGCCTGGCTATGGTCTTGGACTCCACCGCGGAGCCCAGGATGAATTCCTTTTCGACTCTATCTATCCGAACCGCCACGACCCCTCCGGGAAAGCATTATACTATCTTTCTCGGTTAGGAACCCGCCTTGATGAAGGGCAAGACGGCGGATATCATATAGACACAGGAAAGGAGCCGTTTATGATCGATTTCAAGGGGCTCGACGAGACGAAGGCATTCCCGGAGCTTGCCGCGCTGCCGATCCCGCGCGTCGGCGAGATCCTGACCGCGGAGCGGATAGCGGCCTGCGACATCCCGGTCGGAGGCGGCCTCGTATTTAATTGGGCGGCATCGCCCGTGGACGGCTCGGTCCTCGCGTCGCTCGGCGCTCTCGCCGAGGAGCAGGGGCTCATCGAAAAATACAAGCTCCTCGCCGAGGGCGAGGAGATGAATACCGGGGAGAAGCGCATGGTCCTCCACCACCTGGCGCGCGGAAGGCTCGGCAAGCCGGTGCTCCGCGGGGACCGGGACCTGCGCGCCTTCTACGAAGGCGAGAGGGAAAAGGCCTCCGAATTCGCCCGGGCAGTGCACTCCGGCAAGATAGTAGGCTCGACGGGCGAGCCCTTCGCGACCGTGGTGCAGATCGGCATCGGCGGGTCGGACCTCGGTCCGCGCGCCCTCTACCTGGCTCTCGAGCGCTGGGCTTTGGCCGAGGGGAAAGCCATGATGGGGGCCTGCTTCATCTCCAACGTGGATCCCGACGACGGCGACGACCTGCTCGCGAGTCTCGATCTCTCGACGAGCCTTTTCGTGCTCGTGTCGAAGAGCGGGGTCACGCAGGAGACCCTGGCCAACGAGTGCCTCGTGCGCGACAGGCTCGCGGCGGCGGGCCTGGACCCGGCGAAGCACATGGTTGCGGTGACGAGCGAGACGAGCCCTCTCGCGGGCAATCCGGGATACATAGAGTCCTTCTACATCGACGACTATATCGGAGGCCGGTATTCTTCCTCGAGCGCGGTGGGCGGCGTCATCCTTTCCCTCGCGTTCGGCCCCGAGACCTTCGCGCAGTTCCTCTCCGGCGCGCACGACGCGGACAAGCTCGCCCAGGAACGGGATATTTCACATAACGCGGCCCTGCTGGATGCGATGATAGGGGTCTACGAGCGCAACGTCCTGAAGATGGGCGAGACTGCGGTCCTCCCCTACTCCGAGGCCCTCTCGAGGTTTCCCGCCCACCTCCAGCAGCTCGATATGGAGTCCAACGGCAAGAGAGTCGACCGCTCCGGTCGGCCGCTTCGCTATTCGACGGGACCAGTGGTCTTCGGCGAGCCCGGTACGAACGGGCAGCACTCCTTCTATCAGCTCCTCCATCAGGGCACCGACCCCGTGCCGCTCCAATTCATCGGATTCCTCGAGGGGCAGACCGGGGGCGACATCGAGGTGGAGGGCTCGACGAGCCGCCAGAAGCTCAACGCGAATCTCGCCGCTCAGATAGTGGCCTTCGCCCGAGGGAAGGAAGACTCCAACAAGAATAAGGAATTCCCCGGAGGCAGGCCGAGCACCCTCATCCGCGGCGAGCGTCTGGAACCGCGATCCCTTGGCGCCCTCCTCGCCCATTACGAGAACAAGGTCATGTTCCAGGGCTTCGCCTGGAACGTCAATTCCTTCGACCAGGAGGGCGTGCAGCTCGGGAAGCTTCTCGCGAAGAAGGTCCTCGCCGGATCCCAGGGGGAGCCGGCCCTGGCGGCATACGCGCGGATGCTCGGCTTGGCCGCGACTGAGTAGGTCGGCGGCCGTGGACGAGGCCACTATCGCCTTCACGGGAGGGGGCACGGGCGGGCACATATATCCCGGCCTTGCCGTGGCGGAGGCCCTGCGCTCGCGCGGCTTCTCCGGGCGGATCGCCTGGATAGGCTCCAAGAAGGGATCGGATCGCGAGACGGTGGAGACGGCCGGAATCGAGTTCTTCGCCGTACCCTCGGGGAAACTGAGGCGGGAGCTTTCATTGAAGAACGTGGCCGATGCTTTCCGCGTCGTTGCGGGGTACGCATCCGCGCGCCGAGCGCTCAAGTCGCTCAGGCCGGTCCTGCTCTTCTCGAAGGGCGGATACGCGAGCGTGGCCCCCTGCGCGGCCGCGGCCTCGCTCGGGATTCCCTATTTCACGCACGAGTCGGACATCACGCCCGGGCTCGCGACTCGTCTCAACGCGCGGCGCGCTGAAACGACAATCCTGAGCTACGAGGCGACCCGCGGGCTCCTCCCCGCCTCCGCGCGAGGGCGAGCCCTCGTCTCGGGCAACCCCGTCCGAGCGGCGATCCGCAAAGGCGATGCGGTCCGGGGGCGATACCTCCTCGGCATAGGCGGGAGCCTCCCGGTGGTATTTTTCCTCGGGGGGAGCCAAGGCGCCCGCCAGATCAACGACCTCGCATCGGCCGCCCTGCCCCGGCTGACGCAGAGCGCCTTCGTCGTGCACCAGAGGGGCGAAGGGGCGCAGGCAGCGGGAAGCGGCGAGATCCCTCCCGACGGCCCCCGCTACAAAAGCTACGCGTACATCCGCGACGAGATGCCGGATCTGCTGGCGGCGGCGGACCTCGTCGTCGGCCGCGCGGGAGCGGGCACTCTCTGGGAAAGCTCGGCACTCGGTCGGGCGATGCTGCTGGTGCCCCTCTGCGGTTCCGGGACCAGGGGCGACCAGGTGGACAACGCGGCCTATTTCGCGCGCTCCGGCGCGGCGGTCGCGCTCGTCGGGACGGAGGCAACTGCCGACAGGCTCGCCGACGAGGCGCTCGGGCTGCTTCATGACAGGCGTCGCCTCCTTGCGATGGGGATCGCGGCCAAAGCGCTCGCCGGACGCGACGCCGCATCCGAGATAGCGGAGCTGATCCTCAGGCGCATAGGAGGGGCAGGATGATCGCTTTCGACTGGGTGTTCGTCGCCATAGTCGCCCTCCTCGGAATACGCTGCATGATCAGGGGATTCGTCGCCGAGGTCCTGTCCGTGGCGGCCGTCCTGGTCGGCTTGCTCGCCGCCCTCTTCCTATACAGAAGCGCCGGGCAGCTCTTCGTCGCGTGGGGACTCTCCGCCTCTCCCGCGATGCTGCCGGCTATCTTGGGCTTCGCGGCCGTTTTTCTCGCAGCCTTCCTGTGCGTCAAGCTGATCGAGCGCCTCCTCGAGGAAGGCATCGAGGCGGCCAGTCTCGGCGGCATCGACAGGGCCCTCGGACTCGTCCTCGGCCTCGCCGAGGGTCTTCTCCTCGTCAGTCTCGTCCTGATCGCCATGAGCCTAGTCAAGCCGGCCCTGGGGGCGATCCCCGGATTCTCGAACCTGCTCGAGAACTCGTTCTTCGCTCGAACCCTCCTTCCAATCGTAGGGCCCGAGGTAGCCAAGGCTACCCAGGGCATCAATATGCGCGCGCCCGAGCTCATGCTGCAATTCAAGGCTCCCGCGCTGAAGAAACCCTAGGCCCGGCATGTTCGAGAACCTCCTTGGCCAGGACGAGGCGATCCTGGCGCTCAAATCCGACGCTGAAGCCGATCGCCTCCCTCCCGCCATCCTTTTCGCGGGCCCCCCGGCCTCGGGAAAGCTCACCGCGGCCCTCGAGCTCGCGCGCGCATTATCCTGCTCCCGTCCCCGAGTCGGAAGCGCTCCATCGGTCAGGGCCGCCTGGAACTGCCCCTGCCCCGCCTGCTCGAGACATCGCTCTCTGATCCACCCCGATCTCGCCCTCCTCGGCCCGCGCAGCTTCCCCGAAGAGATCCCGGCCGCTCTCGAGCTGCTCGGGAGGGCTCCAGGGCCGGCGGCGGCCTATTTCTTCTCGCGCGCCGCCCGCAAGCTCGCGCGGCGCTTCGACGCAATGCTCTACGAAGGCGAGGAATCTCGCCTGGCCAAGGCTTCGCCGCTTCTACGAGAGCTCGAGGAGGATCTCGATGCCATCGCTCCGGAGCGCGCGTCGCAAGGGACTCTCGCGGCCGGCGCGGCCGAGGCCGCGGCGAAAGCCGTGGCTGCCTGCGCCAGGCTCGAGGCCTTCGTCCCCGAGGCGCCGCCGGTATTCATGATCCGCAATATCGAGTTTTGGGCACGCCTCGCTCCCATTGGCCCGAGAAAGACGATAATCATCGAGAACGCCGATAGGATGATGGAAGCTTCGCGGAACGCGCTGCTCAAGGTCCTCGAGGAGCCTCCCGACAGCGTTCGATTCGTGCTCCATAGCTCGAGGCGGAGCGCGTTGATGACGACGATACTCTCGCGCGCCAGGACCTACTATTTCCAACCGAGGCAGGCCGCCGCAACCGCCCTGGTGGTGGAGAGGATCTTCCGAAGCGCCGAGCCATCGCCCTCCGTCGAGTCCTTCCTTGCGGCTCGGAGACCTTTCCCGCCCTCGGAGGCTCGCGAGAGCGCCGCGGCCTTCCTCGGCGCCGCCTTTGCGGCCCGCTCCGACCTGGCCTCCCTTCCGCCGCCCATGGGCTCGCTCGCCCGGGAGGCGCGATCCGCGGGTCTCAGCCGGTCGGCCGCCCTGGCCGCCGTCCTCGAGGCGACCCGGGATTTCGGGCAAAAGGACGACAAGTTCGCCTCCAGTTTCCGGCATTTCCTGGCTGCCCTTTCGGCGGTTCTCGGCGATCTCCTCTCGGACGAAGGGCTAGGCGCCGAGGCCGTAGACCTCATCGAGCGGGCGGCCGCCCTGATCCGCTCCGCCTCGAGCGATTTCGAGTCCCTCAATAGGAGCCCGAGCCTTTTGGCGGAATCCCTAATGTACGCGCTATCCGATGGAGGCCTCCGGTGAGGCGCTTCGTCGAGCGCGCGCTGGCCAAGCTCCCGAAGCTCAACGAGGACCAGATGAGGTCCCTCCTCTACGCCCTGGCCGAAGAGAACGGCCGCATGGACGCCGCCCTCGACTCGATGCTCGACGGCATCGTCGTATGCGATCGGGACCACCTGCCGATCATCTACAACAAGTCCGCGGAGCGGATGCTCAGATTCGCGGGCCCCGACCCGGCGGAGAGGCCCCTGTGGCAGAGCGTGGCCGATGACGATTTATCCGATTTCTTCCGCAAGACGCTCGAAGGCGAGGAAACCGTGCTCGACCGCGAGTTCGGATTGGAGTCGAAGGGGGCGACCAGGCTGATAGCGGTATCGGTAAGCACCCTAGTATCGCAGGGCCGCATCGAAGGCGCGATCGTCCATATGGAGGACATCACGGAGAAGCGGCGCAAGGAGGCCCAGCTCCGCAGGGCCGAGAGCCTCGCGTCGCTCACGACGCTGGCGGCCGGAGTCGCCCACGAGATAAAGAATCCCTTGGGCTCTCTTTCGATCCACATCCAGCTCATCAGGAAGGCCCTCATGGGGAAGGCCGAGGTAGAGACGGCCTTCCTGGAGCGCCATCTCGGGGTCGTGGACGAGGAGATAGACAGACTGAACAAGATCGTGGTCGATTTCCTCTTCGCGGTGAGGCCCATGGACGTCCAGCTTCGGGATTCCGATCCGGGGGAGCTCGTCTCGGGTATCGCGGAATTCATCAAGCCGGAGGCGGAGCGCGCCGGGGTCATGATAGAGCTGAAGATGGGAGAAGACCTGCCCAGGGTGGCCCTGGACGCTCGACTCATGAAGCAGGCCGTCCTCAACCTCGTGAAGAACGCGCTAGCCGCTATGCCGGGCGGCGGCAAGCTCAGGCTATCCGCGGATCGCGCCGACGACGAGGTCAGGATATCCGTCGAGGATAGCGGAGTCGGCATCTCCGAGGAAGACTTGCCCAAAATATTCGAGCCCTACTTCACGACCAAGGAGAACGGGACGGGCCTGGGTCTTACGATCACCTTCAAGATAGTCCGGGAGCACGACGGGGAGATTTCGGTCACGTCGCATCCGGGCCAGGGCTCGACCTTCGTGATCAGCCTGCCTATACCCCAGAAGGAGCGGCGCCTCCTGCCATACGATGGGGCGGACGCGAGCCCTAAAGCCGTCGAGAGGGGGGCATAGATGCGCTTTACCATCGTCGTCGCCGACGACGAGAAGAACATTCGAGAGGGTCTGGCGGAGGCCTTATCCCTCGACGGGTACCGGGCGCTTCCGGCCGCCGACGGCGAGGAGGCGCTCGCCCTCGTAGAATCGGGCGACGCGGACTTGGTCATCACCGACCTTCGCATGCCCAAGCTGGGCGGGACCGATGTCCTCAACCACGTCGTCAGCCGCTATCCGGGCCTGCCCGTCATCGTGCTCACCGGCCACGGCACCATAGAGGACGCCGTGGTCGCGATGCGCGCCGGCGCCTTCGACTTCCTCACGAAACCCGTCAACCTCGACCACCTCTCGTTGCTCGTGAAGCGCGCTCTCGAATCGAGGGAGCTTGCGCGCAAGAACCGCGAGCTCGAGGCCGAGGTCGAGGCGCAGCGCCGATCCAGCTCCATCGTTGGCAAGAGCGCGGAGATGAAGAAGGTTTTCGACCTCGTCCGCCGCGTCGCGCCTACGCGCGCCAGCGTCCTCGTGACGGGAGATTCCGGAGTCGGCAAGGAGCTCGTCGCGGATGCGATACACAACCTCTCTCCGAGGCGGGACGGCCCGCTCGTCAAGGTTCACTGCGCCGCCTTGGCCGAGAGCCTCCTTGAAAGCGAGCTTTTCGGGCATGAAAAAGGCTCGTTCACCGGAGCCCAGGCGCGAAAGCGCGGCCGCTTCGAGCTGGCCGATAAAGGAACGCTGTTCCTCGACGAAATCGGCGAGATCAATCAGAACGTCCAGATAAAGATCTTGCGGGTCCTCCAGGAGCGGAAGTTCGAACGGGTCGGGGGCGAGGATACGGTCGAAGTCGACGTCCGCATCGTGGCCGCGACCAACAGGGACCTGAAAGAGGAGATCCGCAAGGGCGCTTTCAGGGAAGATCTCTATTACCGGCTCAACGTAGTCAATATTCACGTCCCCCCGTTGAGGGAACGCCGCGACGACATTCCCCTGCTCGCGATGGCCTTCCTCCGCGAATTCTCGGAAGAGAACGGGAAGAAGCTCGAGGGCTTTGACCCCAAGGCGAGACAGGCGCTCTACGCCTATCCCTGGCCGGGCAACGTGCGCGAGTTGCGCAATTCCGTCGAGAGCGCGGTCGTCATGGCCTCGAGCGGGCTCGTCGGACTCGACGACCTTCCTCCGGGAGTCCGGTCCTCGGGGGAGGAGAGGGACGTGCGAGTGCCCATAGGCTCCACCCTCGAGGAGGCCGAGAAGATACTCGTCCGCGAGACCCTGGCCGCGCAAGGCGGGAACAAATCCAGGACGGCGGAAGTGCTCGGGATCGGGAGGAAGACCCTTTATCAGAAGATAGAGGAGTACGGGCTCGAGGCGAGGGAAACGAAGGAAGGCTGAAGGGAAGCGGCCCGGAGGGCTAGCGACCGGGCTTTCCCCCGCTCCGGAAAGTTCCGGCCGCCTCCCCGCGGCGAGCGGCAGAATCGCTCGCCGCGGCCTGAAGCGTCGATCGGAACAGCCGCTCTCCCGTGGCGGTCGCCAGCTCGAGCAGGCGCGCCTTCTGCCGCGGCGAGGAGCGTGTGTAGAGCGCGGCGACCTCTCCCTCGGCCTGCCTAGAGCCCAGAAGGGCCACGGCCCTCACCGCCTCGAGGGCGACATCCTCCGAGGGGTCGTACAGCGCGCGTCTCAGGAAGACGTAGGCCGCCGACCTTCCGGACAGGCCGAGCGCCCGCGCCGCGGCTCCTCTCGCGCCTGCATCCGGATCGGAAGCCAACACCTGACCCAGCGAGAAAAGATCGCCACCGGCGTCTTCCACGCTCCGATACCGCGAGCTCGACCGTCGCTGCGGCTCTCCTTCCCTCGCCACGAGGACTTTATAGGCCTTCACGACCCGAGTGAATCGCCTGGCGGTAAGCGGATCTCCCGAGGCGTCCGGATGGTATCGCATGGCGAGGCGTCGGTAGGCCGTACGGATGTCCCCTTCGTCCGCCCCCGGCCCGAGGCCCAGCGATACCAGGGCCGAACGTCTTCTATCCTCGTTCTCGTTCTCGTTCTCGCTCACGTCCCCTCTCCGACTCCGAGGCCGTCGCCGACGCGCGCCTCGTTTCGGGCCTCGGTCCGCCTCGCGAGGAGCTCGCCGACAAGTCCCTCGAGCTCGGCCTTTATCATCCGAAACTCGCCTTCCCGGCTATCCGATTCGAGCGCGGAAAGAGTCCGCCGGCGAATATCGTCGAGCTCGGCGACGAGGCCGCGCTCAAGGTCGAGGCCGGTCCTGAGCTCGTCGAGCCTGGCCACGAGGAGGGATGCCTTCTTCGCGAGCTCCTCGCGGCTGTCGTCGGAGGCTCCCCTCCCGATGTCCGCGATGCTTATCGCCTGCTCGGAGCCGCTCTCTTGGTCAACCGCGGCCACGTGGAGCATGTCCGACTCATCGATGGTGAAATCGACTTTTACGCGCGGGCTCCCCGCCTTGGCCGGATGGATTCCGACCAGGAGGAAGCGTCCCAGGGAGACGTTCTCATCCGCTATCTTGCTCTCGCCCTGGAGCACGTGTATCTCGACCGAGTCCTGTCCGTCGGAAACGGTCGTGAACACGCGGCTATGAGTCGAAGGCACCGGACTATTCTTGCGAATCAGGGGGATGAAGGCGCCGCCGTCCACTTCCAGACCGTAGCTCCGGGATACGACGTCCCGAACGCGGATCCTCTCGCCTGCCTCCGCGGATCCCGAGATCAGCGAGGCCCAGACGGCGGCGCCCATGGCTACCGCCTCCTCGGGATTCACTCCGCCCTCCGGCATGATGCCGAACCTCTCCCGCAGCATGCGCCGAACGAGAGGTATCCGGCTCGAGCCTCCCGAGAGCACCAGGGATTCGATGTCCTCCTGCGCGACTCCGGCATCATGCAGGGTCCTATCGACGAGATCGAGGCTCCTTTCTACGTAGGGCCTGGCTATCTCTTCGAGATCGGACCGCCGCAGTTCCAGGGTCGGATGAAGCACCTTCCCATGGGCGGTCGCGAAAAAAAGGGCGATGGAAGCATCCTCGCGCTCGGAGAGCTCTATCTTGGCCCTTTCGACGGCCTCCGCGAGCTGCTGACCGACGTATCGATCCGCTTCCGGATCGAGCCCTTCCTCCTTGAAACGAAGGACCGCCAGCCGCTTGAGCTCGCGATCGAGATCGTCGCCGCCGAGCCTGCCGTCGCCCCTCGACGCGAGCACTCGCCAATCCCTTCCTTCCCGCCGCAGGACCGTCACGTCGAAGGTGCCTCCGCCGTAATCGTAGACGAGTATGAGCGATTTCTCGATAATCCGGGTCTCGAGACGCGGGAATGCGCGCGCGATCGCCGCCGCCGTAGGCTCGTTGACGATCCTGAGCACATCGAGGCCCGCGAGCCTGCCGGCCTCGGCGAGCGCGCGCCTTTCATTGTCCGAGAAATGCGCCGGAGCCGTTACAATCGCCCGATCGACAGGAGCCGACAGATAGGCTTCGGCGTCCCTCTTCAGGGATCCCAGGACCATCGCGACGATTTCCTCGGGCCGCCACGCCTTGCCGCCCATCGAAAGCAGTCCCGACGATCCGAGGAAGCGCTTGACGCCTGCGATCGTATTCTCGGGATTGATGTAGGACTGATTCTTCGCCGATTCGCCTATGAGGACCTCGCCCTTGAGAGTCATCGCGACGACGCTCGGCGTGGATCGAGAGCCCCTCGCGTTCGGGATAATGACGGGCCGATCGCCGTCCAGCCAGGCGCCCAGCGAGTTGGTAGTCCCGAAGTCGATACCGATCACAGGGTGCATGTCAGGGCTCGCTTCCTTTGCCCGCAGAGCGTCGCTCCTCCATCTCCACCAAAAGCTCTATCTCGGCGACCGTAGCTCCGGTCCTGGCCGCTATCAGGTCGGCCGAGAAGCCGCGACGGTAAAGGTCCAATGCTTCCTCGCGTCTCGTCATTCCGGGAAGGATGGCGTTTCCGGGGACGCTGATCTCGGGAGCCTGCCTCTGTCCTGAAAGGACAGCTTCGGCGGGCTCGAGGGCGAGACGTATCGGCGCATCCGGGGCGCTCACATTCGCCGCCTCCGGAGCCTTCCCCTCGGAGGCCGGCTCAATGATCGGCAGGGACCCGACCGACCCGGGAATTATCGGCCTGCGCTTATTCAGTTTGGCGTACACCTCGCGCTCATTCTCGCGGGACGAGAGCTCTCGTCTCGATACGACTATCCTCCGATCCGTCTCGGCGAGGATCTCGCGCAGGGCGGCCATCCTGTCCTCGACCAGGGAGACGTTGCGATCGGCAGTCTCGTTGAGCTCCAGCACGAGCGCACGAGCCTCTTCGCGAACGCCATCCAGGAGGTTTTCAAGGTCGAGATACCGCCTCACCCTCGCTCGGACGACGAACCAGATCGCGAAGAGCCCGGCCACCTCGATCGCGGCGAGGAGCAAGAACTGGGCGACGGCGCTCATCCTGAAAGGTCCACGCGGTTACCGAGGGAGGGATCTCGCACGACTTCGTCTTGGGGTTTCTCCACCTCTTCGCCTTCCCCTTCCCCCTCGCCTCTTGAACCGCCCTTGCCGCCCTGCGCCCTCGAGCGGCCAGGTCGCTCTTTGATGGCGGCCGGGCCCTCCTTCGGCTCCTCCGGGCTGCGGACTGCTTCCTTCGTCTCGGTCTCTTTCTTCTGAGCGGCGGCCCCTTGGATGGCGCTCTGGAGCGCGGGGCCGTCCTTCTCTACGGCCTGATCGCGTCCCACTTGGGACATCTGCATGAGGAGGGTCTGAAGATCAATCGGCCTTATGGGCATCTGGGGGCCCCTTCTTGAGAATATCGTCTTCGGGCTCCTCATAGCGAGTCGTCCGAATCATCTGATTCTCGAGATAGAAGGTTATGGCCTTCTGCTCGGTCTTGATATCCTCCCGCACGTCCTTTATGACGAGCTTGACGCCGGGGTACACGCGGCCGGACGCGCTGATCCTGCCCTTTGTCTTGAGCCCGTTCAAGTAGGTCTGGATCGATTCTATTTCCTTGGCGAGCCCGCGTACTTCGGCGACGAGCTCTTCCCGGCGGAGGATATAGTCCTGCAGAAGAGCTTCCTTGTCCTCGGGAAGGACCTTCCTTTGCTTCTTCGTCGCGTTTAATGTAGCGATATTCTTATCGAGCTCTTCCGCCTGCCGCTTTATCTGAAGCGCCTGGGTCTGGAGCCCGTCCATCTTCTCCTTGCTCATGGGATCGTAGCCTACCTCGAGAATCGTCTCGGTACCGCCTACCGGGGAGCCGAGGGTCTTCGCGTTGATCTCCTCGCAGGCGCGGTACTTGCCGCCTACGATCGCCGCCCGTTTCCCTTGGCATATGATCTTCTTGTTCGCGACGATCGTCGTATTGATGAGTCCGTCGGAGACGATCACGTTCTCTCCCGCCTCGACCGTCGTATTCTCGATGAACTTGCTCCAGATATTCTTCCCGGCCTGCACGATCCCGCCGCCCTTGCCGGCGACGCCTTGGTGGATGATGATGTCGCCCTCGGCGACGATTTCGCTTTTGCCGACGGAGCCTCGGACCTCGATATTGCCCGATGCCTTGACCGAGAATCCGTCTTCGACATTGCCCTGTACGATCACCGTGCCCAGGAACATCACATTGCCCGTCTTGAGGTTGACGTCCCCGGGGACGGTAAAGATCTCCTCCACGTTGATCTTGCCGCCGATGAAGGTTACGAGGCCGTTGATATCCGCTATCAGGGTGGCGCCGTCGTCGGCCATATGGACATTGCGCCCCATCGGCGTCGGCATGTCCTTGCCGTTGCGGGCCGGTATCACTTTCCCCGTGACGGTGCGCCCCGGCTGCCCCGGCTCCGGAGGCAGCTTGCGCGCGAGAGGCTGGCCCGCGACGACGTTCTGGATGAGGCCGAGTTCCTTGAAGTTTACGCGGCCGTCCGCGGCCTCCTTCAGCTGGTGCCGGTTCTTGTCGGTCTCGAAATTGTACTGTACATAGGAATCGCGGCCGTTCTGAGGCCGCGAGCCCTCCGCCACCAGGACGGGCTCGCGATAGCGGGGCCTGTCCTCGAGCTCCTGCAGGGCGGGCTCCGACACCCCGTGTATGATCCGATTGTTCCTCAGGAAGGCCAGGATCGCATCCTTGGAAAGGTCGGATCCTCCCGGGCCGGGCGGCGTCAGGATTACGAATCCCTTCATCTCCTGGTCGGTTATTTCTACGGTGATCAGCGCGTCGTTGGCCGGATTGGAGATAAAATCCCCGACTCGGACGTAATCGCTCGATGCCTGCTTGACGACTTCCTTGACGAGCGCCTCGTCGTAGGCCCTCACGGCTCGCGACAGGAGTTTGTCGGAGGCCTGGCGCTCGGAAATGCGCTTGCCCCTGCCCGTCGGAGCGGTCACTTTGAGCAGCGCCCCGTCGGGAGACAGGCGAACGAAACATTCGCCGTCGATGTCCTTCTCCTCGACGACGGGTGCCGAATCCGCGAAATCGTCGACGGCCGACCTCTCGGACGGAATCTCGACGGCCCGCTTCGCGGCGGCCGGGTAGGCGCGAACGCGCCAGCTCTTGCGCCCCGCGCCCAGGATACCTGCATTGCCATTTTCGATTATCTCGAATTCGAGATTCTTGAGGGGGACCCCCAACTGGACCGCCGCATCGGCCAGGGCCTCTTCGACGGAACGTCCCTCCACTACCAGGGACTTCTTGGCGCCGTCCTCGTCAAGGTAGCGCCGCATGAGCCCGGCTATCTCTTTCAGGCCGAGGGTCGCGGCCATGGCCTTATAGAATCCCCTTGCGCAGATTGGTGAGCTTGGCGCGCAGCCGCAGTATCGCCTTCGTATGCAGCTGGCTCACGCGCGATTCGGTGACCTCGAGCACCTGCCCGATCTCCTTGAGCGTCAGGTCCTCGTAGTAATAGAGCACGAGGACTTTCTTCTCCTTCTCGGGCAGCTCGTTGATGGCCTGGACGATGACTCGCTTCACTTCCTCGCGCTCGACAGTCGCGTCGGGATTCATGCTAGAGGGCGACTCTATGCTCTCTCCGATCGATATTTTGTCGGTCTCGTCGCCCGAATACCAGACATCGTTGAGCGACAGGACCGATGTGCTCGATATCTTGAGCATTGTCTTCAGGAACTCGTCCTCCGAAACGCCCATCGATGTCGCGATTTCCTGGTCGGAAGCGGGCCTTCCAAGCTTGGACTCGAGACTTACGACCGCATCCTCTATCTCCTTGGTCTTTTGGCGCACGGAGCGAGGAACCCAATCGATCGAGCGGAGCTCGTCGAAAATCGCCCCGCGGATGCGCGTAACGGCATAAGTCTTGAATTTGACGTTCTTGTCGGGGTCGAATTTCTCGATCGCGTCGAGAAGGCCGAATACCCCGAAGCCCACCAGATCCTCGAACTCCACCGTATTGGGCATGCTCGCCGCGACTTTGCCGGCCACGTACTTCACGAGCGGGGCATACTGACGGATGAAGGCATCCCTTACGGCGGGCTCCTTCTTCGACTTGTACCGGGACCAGAGTTCGTCTTCCGTCATCCGCTGAAGCGGGTTCTCGGTCATTTTCTCTTACCCTTTCTGGTCGCGTTTGAGGATTGTTCGTACCGCTTGAGCGAGGGACGCGGGATCTAGGCCCTCCTGCCCCGACCTCGACCCGCTCGATCCCTGTACACCGTAGCTCTTTTGCTGGCCGTTCGCCGCGGAAGACCCTCCCGAGTTGAACTCGGAGGCGGTAAATGAATCGCTGAATCCCTCGAGGTCAGGCAGGACATCGAGATCGTCGAAGCCTACGGAAGGCCGGCGCCCCTGACTTGGGCTCGAGGCGGCAGGCATCGCAGCGACGGCGTCGCCGCCTTCGGCATCGAGCAGACTCGTCTCGTCCACGGGGTATAGCTCGGTCGCCTCGGGGTCAAGGAGAGCCTCCGCGGCCGCGCGCGATTTTGCGCTGCCCGCGCCGGGGCGCCCTATCGGGACATAGTCCGAAATCTCGTCGGCTTCGACGTATGATTCCGTCCCCATCGTCTCGCCTGGCAGAACGATATCTACGTTCGCGCCCTTCTCCGGCTCGTCCCCCCCGCGCGGCATCGCGAAGTCGTCGGCCTTCTCGCCTTCGGGGAGAAGGCCGGGAAGCAGGCTTCGCAAGAGCGTTACGGCGCCATATACCGCGGCGCCGATCAATACGGCGCCGACGATCGCCCTCAGGAAGAGGGTAAGGATGCCGACCCCGGCGAAAGCGCCTACGAGTGCGGAGAGCGCGGCCGCCGATCCGGCGGCGACGAGCGAGGCACGTAGATCCTTGTCCACCGTCTCCGCTCCCTCCTCTTCTGCCTAAGATTAGGCTGAAATCAAGCCCCACGTCAAGTTCGGGCCTTTGCCTCGAAGCTCCGACGCAAGGTCGGGGCCGGCCGGCAGGCGCGACGCCTCGCTCGGCATCGGCTCAATCCTTACCGAACAGCTTCTTTATGAATCTTCCGATTCCCGGATCGTCCGCGAAATCGGTCTTCTCGATCCGGCTGACGAGATGCGCGACCGAGATGGCGGCCTTCGATCTCGGATCCTGCACGATAAAGGGCTTTTGCCTGAGCACCGAAGCGGGGACTATCGGATCGTCGTATATGCAGCCGAGGTACTCGACCTTGAGGTTCAAGAATTGCCCGGATATATTGATGATCCGTTCGGCGACGCGCCTGCCTTCCGTGACGGTCTTCACTCTGTTCACGACGAGCTTGAGACCGATATTGAGATTGTCGATCTCGGTCGCGATGATCTTGATTATGCCATAAGCGTCGGTGATGGCCGTCGGCTCTGGAGTCGTCACGATGATCGCATCGTCCGCCGCCGCTACGAAGCCGAGGACGTTGGCGGATACTCCCGCCGCCGTGTCTATGATGACGATGTCGGCCTGAGAAAGCGTGTACAGCTCGCTGATGAAGCTTTGCCTCTCCTCGTCGGTCAAATTCGCGATTTTCGAAAAGCCCGATGCGCCGGCCACTATCTGAATGCCATACTCGGTGTCCAATATGATCTCGCGCATGGTCTTCTGCTTTCGGATCACGTGGTACAAATTGAATTTCGGAATCATATTGAGCATGACGTTGACGTTGGCCAGGCCCAGGTCGGCGTCCATGACGATCACCTTCCTGCCGAGCTTCGCGTAGGCGATGGCCAGGTTTACCGAGACATTGGTCTTTCCGACCCCGCCTTTCCCGGAGGCCACCGCGATGATTCGAGTCTTGTTAACCTTCTCGTTCGACGCGGCCTCCGGCTTCTCCGCCGCCGGTACCCGCCTGCCCATGATATCGCGAAGAGCTTGCGCCTGGTCTTCCATTTTCAGCTCCAATCTTGCCGAAGGCCGCCGCGCGGCCCGATTGCCGGGTCGGGCTTCCGCCCGCCCTCCGATTCCAACGGCTGCTCGCCGTAGCGCGCCTCGAGTCGCGGGCGATCGACCTTAAAACCCTCCAGATTCATCAATAGGCGAGTAACGCGGGCGCGCTCAATATTCTGCGGCACGGACTGACCGTTCGTGATGTACGAGATGGGCTTGCCCCGCTCGGCCAGGGCCGAAATGGCATTGCCGATCCTGTTGGTCTCGTCGAGCTTGGTGATGATCACCGCCTTGTAGTCGAAGGGCTCGAACTGCCTCATTATCTGAATCATGTCGCTCGCCTTGGTCGTCGCCGACAACGCGAGATGAGTCTCCGATTTGGGCCCGCAGGCCGCGAGGACGCGCTGCATCTCGGCCAGGCGCACCGCGTCCCGGGGGCTTTTGCCGACGGTGTCCACAAGGACCAGATCCGCATCGGAGTGCATCGCGATCGTCTTGCGCAAGTCCTCGGCCGTCTCGACGCAGGATACCGGCACGCCCATGATGCCCCCGTAGGTCTCTATCTGCTGGCGCGCGCCGATGCGGTAATTGTCGATCGTGATCATCCTGACGGACTGCGGCTTAGCTCCTCCGATTCCCACGGCATGGATGGCTGCGAGCTTCGCGATAGTCGTAGTCTTCCCGACGCCGGTCGGTCCGACCAGCGCGAGGATACGGGGCTTCGGACCCTCCGGTCCCGGCCAAAGGCGTATGGAATCGCCCACCCATTCCAGGGCGGAGGATTCGGCCTCCTCGATCTCTCCCAGGGCGTCCAAGGAGAAATCCCTGCGCAAGCGGGCCACGGCCTCCCTCCGGAAGGACTCGGAGAAGTCGTTTATCGCCAGGAGCGCGTCTATTCGCCGGATGGTCTCGTGATCCCCCGCCTCCGAGGCGGCGACCGGCTTTTCGTCGAGCTTGTCCCTCAGGCCCTTTATTTCGGCCAGGACCTGCTGGAGGGCCTGATCCGCTCTTGCCTGCTGGAGTATCTTGCGCTTCTCCTCCTCGAAGTCGCGGCTGGGCGCCGTCTTCGCCTCGCTCGGGCGCTCGGGCCGGATATACCCGGTAATCTCGACTCCCTCCCTGGCGAAGAAGCCCAGGAAGCCGCCCATCCTGACAGTCTTATGCGACAGTACCTGGGCCGAGTCTCCGTACTTCGCCCGAATCACATCCAAGGCCTCTCGATGAGACAGAGCCATCTCGGTGAAATACTGCATCGGCTAACCTTCCAATTTTATCTCGCCGACCGCCTCGACGCGGGCATCGGGCACGATCTCCGGGACCGAGAGGACGACGAGGTCCGGCAGTTCCCTCTCGGTACTGGCCTTGACCAGGGCGCGCGCGCCCTCGGAGCACAAGATTACGGGAATCCACCCTTTCTGCTGGACCGCCGAGACGGCTCGCGTGAGAGCCTTTATCCATTGTCGCTGCGCGGTGGGCTCCAGCGCCGCGACGACTCCGCCGGGAGTGTCCACCCTGCTGTCGATTATCTTCTGCTCGAGCGACGATTCGATGGTAAGCACTCGAAGCGTCCGGTCCTGATCCGCGTATTGGAGGCAAATCTGCCTTCCGAGAGCCTGCCTGCACTTCTCGGCGAGGAAGACGGGATCCTTCGTGACTCCCGCGTAATCGGCGAGGGTCTCGAGGATCGCAACCATGTTCCGAACCGAAACCTGCTCTCGAAGGAGGGCTTGGAGGACCTTCTGCGTCTCGCCGAGGCTGAGGCGCTTCGTCGCGTCCTCGACCACCGCGGGATAATCCTTCTTGAGAGCATCGAGGATGGACTGGACCTCCTGCCGGCCGAGGATCTCGGCGGCGTGCCTCTTGATGATGTCGGTGAGGTGCGTGGCGACGATGCTGGGGGCGTCGACCACGGTATAGCCGGCCCTCTCGGTCCTGTCTCGCTGCTCCTCCGCTATCCATAGGGCCGGCAGGCCGAATGTCGGGTCCCGCGTCTTCTCGCCGGGGATATCCTCGGTGACGCCTCCGGGGTTTATCGCGAGATAGTAGCCCAACCGGATAAGTCCGCGCCCGACCTGGACTCCGCGTATCTTGAAGCAGTACTCCGACGGCTCGAGCCTCATATTGTCGATTATCCTGATCCGCGGAACCACAAGGCCCATGTCGAGGGCGCTCTCCTTGCGGATTCGGGTTATCCGCTCGAGGAGGTCGGCGCCCTTGTCCTTATCGACGAGCGGAATGAGGCCGTAGCCCAGCTCGAGACTGATGGGATCGAGCGGGACCACGGGAGACAGGTCGGCGGGGACGTCGGCCTTCTTCTTGCCGGCCGCGGCCGTCTTGGCTCTATCGGCGTCGGCAACCTGCTTTCGGGCCAGCCGGACGCCGATAACGGCGAGCATGGCGGCCATCGGGACGAGGACGTACCAGGGAAAACCGGGGAGGATGGCCAAAACGAGGAGAACGGCCGCGGCCACGAGGTAAATCTTCGCGTTTTGAGCGAACTGGGTCGTGACGTCCTGGCCGAAGGTCCCTTCGGAATTGGCCCGCGTGACGATGACGCCCGTCGCGAACGACACGAGGAGGGCCGGGATCTGCGAAATGAGGCCATCCCCTATCGTCAGGAGGGTGTAGGTCGTTATCGCGGTATTGAAGTCCTCCTTGTGGAGCACCATGCCTATGACGAATCCGCCGACGAAGTTGATGACCGTTATGAGTATCCCGGCCTTGACGTTCCCAGAAATAAATTTGGAGGCGCCGTCCATCTGTCCGTAGAAATCGACCTCGCGCTGGACCTCGCCCTTGCGGCGGATCGCCTCTTCCTCGGTGATCGCTCCCGAGTTGTACTCGGCGTCGATGGACATCTGCTTCCCCGGCAGGCCGTCCAGCGTGAAGCGGGCGGCGACCTCCGCTATCCTGGTCGCGCCTTTGGTGATGACTATGGCCTGCACGGCGATAATGACGATGAATATGATGAAGCCGATGACTAGCCCGTCCGCGCCTCCCGCGCCGACCACGAAGGATGCGAACGCCCTGATCAGTTTGACGTCGAAATTCGAGCCCTTGGATAGGATCAGCCGCATTGTCGAAATGTTGAGGGCGAGGCCGAAAACGGTCGTGACCAGGAGCATCGTCGGGAAGATCGAGAATTCCGTCGCCTTCCTCGTGAAGAGCACGATGAGAAGGATCAGGATGGCCGCGGTCAGGTTGAAGGCGAGGAGGGCGTCGAGGAGGACCGAAGGCACCGGAATTATTATCATCAGGACGACCGCTACCGCGCTTATGGCGACGGCCAGATCCGAGGGGCTGCCTATAAGATTGTTGCGCACGAGGCGCTGCGTATCAGCCATTCTTTACCTCTCGCGCGGGCATTCCGTTACGCTCCCGCGCCTGCGCCGGCGAAGGCCGCGGCATCGCGCGACTCACCCTCCGCGCCGTATACGTGGGCCAGTACGGCGGCGATGGCCTGATAATATTTCTCCGGGATCGCGTCGCCGATGTCGACGTCCGAATACAGAGCGCGCGCGAGGGGCCTGTTCTCCACGAGGGGGACTCCGCTCTCGGCGGCGATGCGCTTTATGCGCTGGGCGACCTCGTCCGCGCCTTTCGCGGTGACCGTGGGGGCGGCCATTTTATCCCTGTCCCATTCGAGGGCGACCGCATAATGCGTAGGGTTCGTGATGACCACGTCGGCCTTGGGCACGTTCGCCGCCATATTCCTCGACAGGAGCTCGCGCATGCGCTCGCGGAGCCGACTCTTGACCAGGGGATCGCCCTCCTGCATCTTCCGCTCTTCCTTCACTTCCTCCTTTGACATCTTGAGAGATTCCATGTACTGCCTGCGCTGGAAAATGTAATCGGGTACGGCGAGGGCGAGCATGGCGACCGCCACCTCGATTACCAGGCGCATGGCCAGGGAGGATATGTAGGCGATCATCGGCCAGAAGGGACCTTCGAAGAGCCGCCGCAGTCTGTCGAATTCGCCTTGTATGGTCAGGAAGGCGATGAAGGCGATTATGACGATCTTGACGATCGATTTCCCGAAATTGAAGAGTCCTTCGATGGAAAAGAGCGTCCGCCTGAAGTACTGGCCGAAACGCGGCACGATCTTGGAAAAATCGGGCGTAATGGGCTTGACCGAAAAAACGAAACCTACCTGGAGCACGTTCGAGAATATCGAGCCGATCACCGCCACTCCCGCCACGGGAAGGGTGAGCCTCGCGAAATAGGCGAAGAATGCCGCGACCAGGGGCCCCGAGTCCCTGGCGATGTCGGTCCTGCCTATGAGGCCCAAGTAGTAGAGCAGCATTTCCCGCATCGTCCTCGCGTAATAGGGGCCGAGAAGGACGAGGGCGACGGCGGGGAACAGCAGGCCGACCGCGCCTATGAGCTCCTGGCTCTTGGCTACCCGCCCTTCCTCGCGCGCCTTGCGCAGCTTGGTCTCGGAGGGCTCCTCGGTACGGCCCTCATCCTCGGCGGCGAACCATTGCAGGTGGATGCGCCCAGGATCGCTCGCCGCTTCGTCGCGACTATACGGCCGACGGTCTGGGCTCGAGCCCGGCGCCGCGAGCAGTATCACAGCTTGCCCCCGACCAGGATCCCCAGGTCGTCGAAACTTGCGTCGACCAGGTGGGAAAAGGCCTCCATCATGAAGGGCAGGGCGGAAAGCAGTATGAAAAAGGTCACCGCGAGCGATACGGGAAAGCCTTCAGTGAGGAGGTTCATTTGCGGAGCGGCCTTGGACAGGAGCCCCATCGCCACCGACACGATGAATAGAGTGCCCAGCACGGGCATCGACAGGATGAGCGCCTGCTGGAAAAGCGCCCCCGTGGCCCGCAGGATGAACTGGACGATGTCGTTACGGCGACTGACGAGATCGATGGCGCGCATCGCCTTGAACGATCCTTGCACGCCGATGAGGAAAAGCCTCTGGAAGCCCGATGTCGCCACGAAGATGAACATCGCTATAAGATTGAGGAACTGGCCCATGAGGGGGAGCTCGACCTCGGCTAGAGGATCGAAGGTCTCGGAGGCTCCGAAGCCTATCTGCAGGGAAAAGAACTGCCCTGCGGTCGTGAAGGCGGAATAGACTATCGTCAAGAAGAAGCCCATGACCAGCCCTATCATGGCCTCGCCGACGATCAGGAGGCCGAAAGCCATGCCATCCGCCGGAACGGCATAGCCGGCGGCCTTGACGGAAGGGAAAACCATCACGGCCGCGAAACCGGCCAGCCCCAGTTTGGCTACCTGGGGCACGCCCTGGCCCGAGAGCAAGGGCGCCACCTCGATCATCGCGATTATCCTCACCGCGATGAGAAGAAACAGGTTGAAGTCGGCGAAGGGCCAGGACATCTAGCGCCTCACCTGGCCATCTGCGGGATCATCGCGAAGAGGTCTCGCGTATATTGGGAGAGATTCCCGAACATCCAGCCTCCGAGAAGGGCCAGGACCAGCATTATAGCCGCTATCTTGGGTACGAAGGTGAGGGTCTGCTCCTGGATCGAGGTCGTCGCCTGGAATATCGATACGACCAGTCCGACGATCATGGCGACCAGGAGAACCGGCGCCGACAGCAGCAGGATTTCGAATATCCCGCCCCTCATGATGGAAACCGCATCGCCTGTGCTCATAAAGCCCCCCTCAGAAGAAGGATCTCACGAGCTGCTGCGTGAGGAGACCCCATCCGTCGACGAGGACGAACAGGATAAGCTTGAATGGCATCGATATCATGACCGGAGGGAGCATGATCATGCCCATGGACATGAGTATCGAAGATACGACCATATCGATGATGATGAAGGGGATGTAGAGGAGTATACCTATCTTGAACGCCACTGTGAGCTCGTTGAGGATGAAGGCCGGCACGAGGACGTAGGTCGGAACGTCGGCAAGCGTGTTGGGCTTCGGCAGGCCGCGCATGGACATGAACAGCCGGATATTCTGGGGATTGGACCGCATCTGGTTGTACATGAACACCCGAAAGGGCTTCTCTGCCGCGTAATAGGCCTGCTCGACGCCGATCTTGCCGTCGGAGAGGGGCTTGAGGGAGTCGTTGTAAACCGTCTGGAAGGTAGGCCACATGATGAAGATCGTGAGAAAGAGCGATATTCCCATGAGTACCTGACTCGGGGGCATTTGCTGGAGGGACAGCGCGCGCTTGACGAAATCCAGGACGATGGAGATGCGCAGGAAGCTCGTTATGAGGATGAGAATGCTGGGAGCGAGGGACAGGGCGGTAAGCAGCAACAGGAGCTGAACGGAAAAGGCGACTTCCTGTCCCGTAGCCGGGTTCCGCACCCTCAGGTCAACCAAGGGGACGAGGGGCACGGTCGTCGGCAGGCCCGACGTCGGCCTTATTCCGGAACCTGAGGAACCAGATCGCGCGCCCGAGGACGAGGCCGGCGGCGAGGGCGTGAAGACCGATGTAGCCGAGCTGGATGATTTCGCCGCGGGGCCAGAGGGGGAAGAGACCTGCGCGACGGCTTCGGCAGGCGACGTCAAGGCTAGCGCAACGGCGATCGCCATCATCGAAAGGAAAGTCCGATGCATCCTCATGGCGGCCTCAGAACTTCCTCAGCCGCTCGCGTTGGCCGGCGAGGAAATCCCCGTCGCGGCGCCTCGGCTTTAGCCCGGCCCTGCGTCGGCCGGTCAACAAACCCGCGAGCATCTCCCCGAAATCCGCTCCAGGCTTCGCCTCCTTGGGCGCGAGGGCCGCCTCCAGCGACAAGGTATCTATGAGGTCCTTGTCCGCCACTTCCGACACGAGCGAAATGGACGAGTCGGTCGCGCCGATGAGGTAGGCCTTCGAGCCGACGACGACGATATGCAAGGCCTTTCCCGGCCCCAGCGCCGTGGTCGCAAGCACTTTGACGGCCTTGTTGTCGGCCGCCTTAGGCCTCGACGCGCGCTTCATGAGGCGGTAGACCCCGTAGATCGCCGCCAGCACTATCGCCAGCACGAAGACCATGCGGAGGAAATATGAGAGTGTAGTTGAGCCGGCCGCGTTGCCCGCGGCTCTTGCCGGCGCTGCCGCGTCGCCTAAGGAGAGGGTCGTCTCATCCACCGAAGACGCCGTCCCCACGGCGTTCCCGGCGGCGGGCTGCGTAGCGGCATCTCTGCCTTGCGCTCCCGCGACGGCCCCCGCCCCCAGCGCCACGACGGCGCACAGGACGAGCGCTATGCGTTTCAAAGATCCCCTCCCGAAATTCTATATATATATTAATGCATCGGGAGGTTAAACGCAATAGCTATTTAACAGAAGGACAAAATTTTAACCGAGATCGCCCATCCTCTCCATCGGTGAAACGATCTCCGTGACTCGGACACCGAAATTCTCGTCTATGACGACGACTTCGCCCTTGGCGATCAGCTTGTGGTTAACGAGAATGTCCACCGGCTCGCCGGCCAGCTTGTCGAGCTCGATGATGGTTCCCTCGCCCATACCGAGGATTTCCTTGATGAGCTTGCGCGTACGGCCTAGCTCGACCGTCATCTCCATGTAGACGTCCATTATCAGGCCGATGTTGCCGGATTCCGGGCTCGCCTGCTGCATCTGGAGGCTCGCGAACTGGACGGGCTGGACATTCGGCGGATTCATGCCGCCGAAGCCGCCGCCCATCGGAGCGGCGCCGTATCCCTGCATCGCCCCGTAAGCGGCGCCCATCTGCTGGCCCATCTGGCTCATCTGCTGGCCCATCTGGCCCATCTGCTGGCCCATCTGGCCCATCTGCATTCCGGATAGGGAAGACCCCATCGGAGCCATGGCCTGCCCCCCCATCATCGAAGGAGCCTGCGCGGGAAGCGCCCCGCCCCCTCCGGATGCGAGTACGTCCTTTACGAACGAAAGAGCGAAGAGCTCAACGAGGCGATCCGGCGGACCATCGCCTATCTGTACCGGATATACGGCGCGCAGGAAATCGCCGGACGGCACCTTGGCTATGGCCTTCGGCCCGAAGGCCCCTTCGGCGACGCCCGCGGCGATATTCCGGTTACCGGTCTTTTCGGAGATTACCGTTATCTGCGTTCCCGCGAGAGTGGAGACGCACTCCTGCACCGCCGAAACGGCCATGTCGTCGAGGTCGGTAAGGGTCTCGTCCTTATTCGCGAGGGACGCGATCTTGATCGCCGTCTCCTTCGACATGACGAAAGCATGATCGCCGGGCAGGGAGCCGGCGAACGGCACCGAGACGGTCAGGACTTCCTCGGGGACGTCACGGAGGAATCCGTCCCTAGTGGAGCCGTCGACCACGGGGCTCTGTATGGTGACGGGAAGTCCCGTGATCATCGAAAGATTCTGCGATTGAGCGCTCAGCGTCGATTCCAGAATCGCCTTGAAGGCCTGCGCTTCCTGGGGCGAGAGCGCCGATCCTTGGCGCCCCGAGGCCGCTGGCGCCCCCTGGGGGCCGAGTCCACCGTCAAGGCCGGCGAGGAGGGAGTCTATCTCTTCCTGAGAAAGGGCGCCGTCACTCATTGTTCTCGTCTCCTTCTGATGCCAGCTCCTCGAATTCTTCCTGTCCGACGTCCTCGAGCTTCTTCGTAATCTGGACCGCCATCTTCTTGCCGATGACGCCCGGACGGCAGAGGAATTTCTTCTTGTTGCCGACATTGAGCGCCATCGGATCATCCACATGCACGGAATAGAGCCGGATCACGTCCCCCCTCCGGAGGGCTAGGACGTCGCGGACCGAAATGTTGATATGCCCGACCTCGGCGATGACGGGAATCTCCACCGAGGAGAGCTTTTCCTTCAGGATGTTGAGGTTTTCCGTCGTAGCGCCGCGCCGCACCGACGAGTACCAGAACTGGGCCGACAGCTTCGAGACGATGGGCTCGATGGTCATGTAGGGTATGCAGAGGTTCATCATGCCCTCGACTTCGCCGACCTTCGTCTCGAGGGTGACGAGGACCACCATCTCGGATGGGGGTACGATCTGGGCGAACTGAGGGTTCGTCTCGATCTGCGATAGGCGCGGCCTGAGGTCGATGACTTGAGTCCATGCCTCGCGCATATTGCCGAGGATCCTGACTATGATGCCTTCCATGACCGAGTGCTCGATATCGGTCAATTCGCGGTTGAGTTTGGCCCCTTCGCCCGAGCCGCCGAAGAGCCGGTCGATAATGGTGAAGGTGACCGAGGGATCGATCTCGAGTATCGCCTGTCCCTTGAGCGGGTCCATGCTGACGACGGCCAAGGTCGTAGGAGTGGGGATGGACCGGATGAACTCCTCGTACGTAAGCTGGTCGACCGACGCTACGTGGACGTGGACGAGGGCGCGCATCGAGGCCGAGAGAGTCGTCGTCGTGAGGCGCGCGAAGGTCTCGTGCATGTTCTGAACCGTCCGGATCTGCTCCTTGGAGAACTTGTCCGGTCGCTTGAAGTCGTAGATCTTGATCTTGCGGGTGTCGGCGGTCGGCTTTATGCTCTCGATTTCCGTTTCGCCGGCGTTTATGGCGGTGAGTAGCTGGTCGATCTCGTCCTGAGAAAGGACTTCAGTCATGCCGCCTCCATACCGATCCCGAAACCCCGCCTACATCTTTATTACATCGAGCCGTTCGAAGAGGACTTCCTTCACCGTCGGCTTGCTCAGGATGCGATTGAGATTCTCCTTGATATCGTCCTGCACGATTTTTTCCTTATCGGGCGTCAGGTCGTCCGCCATCTTACCCGTGAAGTACCTTCGGAGGAAATCCCTGATCTGGGGCATCCGGGCGTTCACCTCGACCGGCGAGTCCTTGTCCTGCATATCGAATCCCAGGTTGATCCTGACCGTTATCGAGTAGGGCTCCTTATCGCTCGTCTTCGTGCGAATCTCTCCGATGGTCCCGACGTAGGCGTAGAGCGGGGTCGCCGCCTGGTAGTCCTCGGACTTGGTCATCGTGACCGCCGGCTTTCCCTGCTTGTTCACGATGCCCACCGTGATGACGACGATGGTCACGATAAAGATGACGGCGCCGAGCCCAATGCCGACGATCATTAGGATGCGAGCGATGCCGGGGCCGGCGCCCTTAGCCTTGGCGGGCTGGGAAGCTTCGGTCTCGCCCTCGGCGAAACTCATCTCCTGATCATCGACATTATCCGACATGGCACCCCCTGTCTCACATTATCGGTATTTCATGCGACCGTATTAGTATACTCGGAAAACAGCGCACTGAAAAGCGGAAGCGGGAACCCGGCTTGAAGGGCTTAGTCGGACTCGCCGATGGCGGCCGCGCCCTTTCCGCTCGCGAACGAGGCGATGGATCTGCGGTACGCGACTATGCGCTCGATTACCACGGCGGGGCTCTCCGCGACGATGATCCGCTTGCCGAACACAAGACCCAAAGTAGTATCCGGATTGGCTTCCATCGTCTCTATCTGATGCGGATTTATCCAAAATTTCTTCCCTGAGAGCGCGGTCAATTCGATCATGCTTCCCTCCCGAAAAAAACAATCGGGAATGGTCCGCCGACGGGAAAGCTCGGCGGCCGCAGCGGATGCGGGATCGCGGATGGGGAAAAGGATTGGAGAGGACACTGCCTCTTCCCGCCATCCGTCCGATTCCTCACTTCTCCGTTCTCACCAGCGCCCTAGCGTCCTCCGAGCCCCGATCCCCCGCGCGGTCTTCATCATCTCTTCAGCGTCAGCAGCTCCTGGAGCATCTGATCGGAAGTCTGGATCGTCTTCGAATTGGCCTGGAAACCTCTCTCGGTGACGATCATGTCGGTCATCTGCTCGGCCAGATCGACGTTGGACATTTCGAGGGTTCCCGCGATTATCTTGCCTTTGCCCGCGATGCCGGAAGGCCCGATATTCGCCATCCCGGAATTGTTGGACTGGACGAAGTTCGTCTCCCCGACCTTCTCGAGGCCTCCCGGATTGGTGAAGCTGCCCAATGCCACCTGGCCTATCGTCCTGTTGGTTCCGTTCGAATAGACGGCGGTGACGACTCCCGACTGGTCGATCTTGAAGCTGTCGAGATAGCCCATGGTATAGCCGTCCTGCGAGAACACCTTCGTCGACGATCGCTCGGCCATCTGCGTTATCGTGTTCGTGGCGGAGCCGACCGTACCGAGATCGATCCTGAAGGTCTGCCGCGCAGCCCCGCCTCCGGCGGCGGGCGTCGCGCCCTGAACGTCGAAGGAGACGCCCAAATCCAGGGCCCCCGTCGTCGGCGAGGCGTTTCCCTGCCCGTCCCTCACTCGAGAGAGCAGCCCTCGATTGTCGAACTCGACCGTAAATGTATTGCCGTTTCCGGCCTGCGGAGTCGGACCGAGGGCGACGCCGACATTGGTAGGCGCCTGGGCCTCGGGATCCACGGTGACGGTGCCCTGCCATTGGTTGGCCTGTCCGATCACCTTGCGATACTCTACGCGCAGCGTGTGCGGAGACCCGAAGGAATCGTAGATCTTCTCCTCGACGCGCCAGGTGCCCTGCTCCACGGTATCGGCGGCGGCGTTGGGCGGTACTTCCACCGTGCGCTTGTCCAGATTGCAGGCGATGTCCACGCGACTCGTCGCGTTGGCGGGGTCCTTGGAGCCGATCGGGACGACGAGGTCCTGCGTAGCCCCTGAAGTCGAGAGGACCTGCTGGCCGTTTACGGTCTGCGCGAGCCAGCCCTGCACGCGGTATCCCGAAGAGGGGTTCACGAGCCTTCCGTCCCTGTCGAGGCCCAGGGCCCCGTCGCGGGTATAGAGCGTGCTCTCCCCGTTCTTGAGAACGAAGAAGCCATTTCCCTGGATCGCGAGGTCGGTCATCACGCCCGTCGTCTGCAACGCCCCTTGAGTATGGATCGTGTCGATCGAGCCAATGGACATACCGAGGCCGATTTCCTTCGGGTTGACGCCGCCCACGTCGCCGTTGGGCGCGGAGGCTCCGGACATCTGCTGATACAGGAGGTCCTGGAAGGTCGCGCGCTCCTTCTTGTAGCCTGTAGTGTTCACGTTGGCGACGTTGTTGCCGAGGACGTCCATCCTGATCTGATGATTCTGCAGACCTGCGACGCCGGAATACAAAGAACGCATCATGGGGCCAGCCCTCCTAGTTTCCGATTACAGATTCGATCTGGGAAAAGTCGTAAACTCCGCCATTCACCTCGACGAGAGGGTTATCGCCGCGAACGACTCTGTCCACGGTGCCCCGAACCAGCGCATCGCCGTCGCGCAGCTCCACGGTCTTGCCGAGGACCTGGGAGGCCTCTCCCGATGCGAGCAGCCCCGAAAGCTTTTGGAAGCTCGCGCTCATGTTCGTTATCTGCTCAAGGGAGGAGAATTGGGCCATCTGGGCGATGAAGTCCTTGTCCTCTACGGGCGCCGTCGGATCCTGATGCTGCAGCTGGGTGATGAGGAGCTTGAGGAAGTCGTCGCGATCGAGATTGGCTCCGCCCGTCTTCGCGCTCTTGATCGACTTGTTGAAGGTGTCGACCTCGGCCCTCGTCGCGGCGAGGTCTTGCGAGCTCATCGCCGTATTGATGTTTAGGTCCACCGACTCCTCCTATGCCAAAATATCGACGGCGCCGCCGCGGCGCGCATACGCGGATGTCGCGGTCGCGGGATCGGCCGCCGAGCCTACGACCGTCCGCAGGCGTTCCGAGTAGAAAGGCTCTCGCGACTCGTCCCGCGACGAGCTTCCCCCCGAGCCGCCGCCGACGGCCACCTCGAGTCGGGCGGAATCGAAGCCTCCCTGTCTGAAGGCATCCGAAAGCTCGCTCATATTCTTCTCGAAGGCGCTCTTCGCCGCATCGGACTCGACGAGTATCCGGCCGCTGATATTGTTCTCGGATAGATTCAGCTCTATCTTGACGTTTCCCAGAGATTCGGGCCGAAGCCTCAGCCGTATCGTTCCGGCATCGCCGTCCTTGAGGACGATGCGGGCGCTTTGCACGATCTCCCCGTTCCACGCTTCGCGCAGGCGATCCGCAAGCATCGACCTGAAGTCCTGCTCTCGTCCCGGAAGCGATTCGGACTTCCCGACGGACGAAGACCTGCGCGTATCCTCCGTTCCCCTCGCTCCGAGGGATAGCTCGCGGTATTCCCCGCGGCCGCCGTCGCTCCCAGCCGCCCTAGCGTCCGGGATGGAGCCTTTCGGAGTGTCATCAGCCTTCGCGATGATTCCCGAGGAAGATTCGTTTTTGGCCCCGGCCGAGTGTCTGAGGTCGAGCAAGGTCAGCCGCGGAGCGGAGGAGCGCTTCACGACCTTTTTCGCATCGATCGAAGGATCATCGTCTCCGCCCGATCGAGCCGGTTTCGCGTTGCTCAGATTCGCTTGGGCCGAAGCCTGCCCGGAAGCGGCAAAGCCCAGCGGCGGCTTCGCCTCCGACCCGTCTGACTTGCCGGCCGGTCCGAGTTTCTTGCGGCTCCTACCCTCCGATGCCTCCAATCGGGAGTCCGGTTCTTCATGGGCCGCCTTCACGGGGCCTGTGCGCCGCTCGGGGTCTCTCGATTGCCTATGGGAAGCGGCAGCCTGCCGCTCTTCCTTCGGATGCGGCGCCAAGGCCCGAGAAGCGATCTGCCGCGAAGCCGAGGACTTGGCTTTAGCGTCAGTCGTATTCCGCGGCGCTCCCGCTTCGCGATTAGGTGATAGGCCCGATTTGGAGATGAGCGGGGTCCGGGAATTGGGCTTCGCCATGATGGAGCTAGCGCCTTCGCCGCCCTTCAGGCCCAAGCCTTGCTGGGCTTGAGACAGCAGTTCCGAGAAGAGTCCTGCGAGACCCGTGCGTTTTTTGGCGCCTGCATGCCCGAATAGGGACGATGCGCGGGTGGAGCCTCCCGATTCATGGATCCTAGCCGGGCGGACCGCGTTCGTGGATTGTGCCGGGATTGACGTTCGCGCTCTCCTTTGCCGGCATCAAAGAGCGCTCGTACGCGTAGTCCGCGACTTCCAAGCCCCGCCCTCTTCGGGCGACGCGGCCTGCTAAGCCTCGCTCATTCCAAGGCGCTCGGCTTGGCGGCCATCTTGCGCTGGAGAGTCGCGGAGCGATCGGGCGGCATGTCGGACAGCCATACAGAGACGAGCGAAGCCTCTCCAGCGGCCCTCGCCCTCTCCTCCACCGCGTGGAAGATATCGATAACCGTCTGGTCGTCCATCGCCTTCAGGATGTCCACCGCCTTCAAGGGCGGCATGCCGACAAGGTACTGCGCGTTCTGATCGATGTTGGCCTTCCTATTGTCGTACTGTTTCACCTTGTCATTGAATGATTTCTCTTCATCGTCCAAGGCCTTCCCGCGGTCGTCCAGTTCCTGGGCTTTTTGGGAAACCTCGGCGTCCTTTTTATCCAGGCCGCTTTCCCGCGCATCCAGCTCCTCCGCGCGGGCCGCGATCGATTCGAGACGCTTGGCGTAGCGCTCCTCCTCGAGAAGGGCCGGGCTGTCGGAGCGCACGGGCTCGGGAGCGCGCGTCCTTACTCCCAAAAGCCTGTAGGCCGGCGCGAGCGCGGTTTTCGCGTCGATCAGGCCGATGTAGTCGAACCAGACGATCCCGCCGATTAGCAGGGCAAGGATCATCGCCAAGAGGAGGACGATGCGCCCGAAAACGCGGGGCCTTCCGAAGCTTGCCATTTCTCCCTAATCCTTCGCCTCGACGAGACGGCGTCTGGCTAGGTCGTCGAGAGCCTTGGTTTCCTCGCGCTCGGCGAGTCGGTAATACTCGGCCTGTCGGCGCTCCTTCAGCTTCTCGATGGCCTCGCGCGCTTTGTGCCGTTCCACGTACGCGGCGCGAGCCGCCTCGCGCTCGATCTCCGCCAGAGCGAGCTCCTTCTCCAGCCTGTCGCGGTCCCTCTCGAGGCGGACAATGTAGAGCTCGGCGGCTCTATAGTCCGAAAGTCCGCGACCCGCGGAGAACATCTCGCGACCGGTCCTGTATTTCGCCTGCGCGACTTCCCGCAGTCGACCGTCGAGTATCTGGCAGCGCCCCGCCTTCTCGGCGAGGGCAAGCTCGGCCTTTCGCTCGTGGAAGCTCCGCAGCTCCAGGAATTTCTCGAGGTTGAACCGGAAGCGCCTCACGCGAAGTCCTCCAGTTCGGCCTCGCGCTTGCCCGAATCGGCGGCTTCTCCGCCCTTCCCCTCGATTGCGTAGGCCGAGAGCTCGAGCGGCGGTACCTGGATGCCGGCTATGGAGGATAGCCTCCTGATCGTGTCCGCTATGGGGGCTTTCTCCTCCACCGCTTGGACGAGGAAATCCTCAACGGCCTCCCTCTTGGCGATCGCTTCGTCGACCGCGGGGTTCGAGCCCTTCACGTAGGCGCCGATCGTGATCATATCCTCGTTCTCCTCGTAGACGGCCATGACCTTGCGCACGTAACCCATCACCTTCTGGGTGATCGGTCCGGTCACCGACCCGACGAGTCTCGATACGGACTTGAGGACGTCGACCGCCGGATAGTGGTACCGCTGGGCGAGGCGCCGGGAGAGCACGATATGGCCGTCCAGGATGCCTCGGACAGTATCCGCGACCGGTTCGTCCAAGTCGTCCCCGTCGACCAGTATCGTATAGACGCCCGTAATCGATCCTTTGTCGGAGGTACCTGAACGCTCGAGGAGCTTCGGCATCGAGTCGAACACGCTCGGCGTATAGCCGCGGGTGGCGGGCGGCTCGCCGATAGCGAGCCCGACCTCGCGCTGCGCTCGCGCGAAGCGCGTGACGGAGTCGAAAAGGAGCATCACGTCCTTGCCTTGATCGCGGAAATACTCGGCCACGGCGGCGGCGACATAGGCGCCGCGGAGTCTGGAAAGCGGCGGGGTGTCCGAGGTCGAGACGATTACGACTGAGCGCCTGAGCCCTTCCTCGCCGAGGTCGTTCTCGATGAACTCCCGGACCTCGCGGCCCCGCTCCCCGATTAGCGCGATGACGTTGACATCCGCGTCGGTGTTCCTGGCGATCATGCCCATGACCGTCGACTTCCCCACGCCGGACCCGGCGAAGATACCGATGCGCTGACCCCTGCCCAAAGGCAGGAGCCCGTCGATGGACCGCACGCCGGTAACGACGCGCCGCGTTATGCGCTTTCTCGTGAGCGCGTCGGGCGGACGGGCGACCGCCGGGTAGAAAGTCTCCGACGATATATCGCCTTTGCCGTCGGACGGCCTTCCCATGCTGTCAAGTACGCGACCCAGGAGGCGATCGGAGACGGGTACCTGGAGGAGCTCGCCGGTCGCGACTACCTGGCAGCCCACCTCGATGCCTTCGAGTCCCTCGTATGACATGAGCTGCACGGCATCCTCGCGCAGCCCCACTACCTCCGCGTAGGCCGCCCTGCCCATCCTTGGTACGATTATTTGACATACTTCGCCGATCACCGCCTGGGGCCCCCTGCTCTCGACGAGGAGCCCGAGGACCTTGGTGACGCGCCCGACGTATTTTATGGGATCGGTCCTCTCGACCGCGCTCAGGTATTTTGCGAGCCCTTCCATATTAGCCTTGGACCTTTCCGCGGGCTTTTATCGGCGCTACATCGAGGATTCTCTCCTCGAGCTCGCTGAGCTGGCTCGATATGCGAGCATCGATCTCCCCGAAATCGGTCTCGATCACGCACCCGCCGCGGTCGACGGTCGAATCCTCCACGATCTGCATCTTCTTCGCATTCTCCGTCATTTGGACGAAGTCCTTCACATGCTCGGTGGCCAGCTGCAGGTCCGCCAGATTCACCCGCACGATGACGTCGCTCTTGGTCTTGAGCTTTCGCAGGGCCTGGGAGATATTCTGGACGACGACGCTCTTCTGGTTCTCGGAAATGACCTTGACGACCTTCCTGGCTACGAGGAGCACGAGCTCGATTACCTGGGCCTCCGTCTCGGCCAGGATCTCGGCCCGCTTGTCCATCGCCCTGTCCAGTATGACATGCAGCCTCCCCACCAAGCGTTCCGCCTCGGCGACACCTTCCTTGTACCCTTCCTCTCTGCCGTCTTCGCGACCCTTCTTCGAAGCCTCGCGCTCGGCAGCCTCCAGGCGGGACTCCGCGCTGTTCTCGAGCTCGGCAACGCGCTTCTCGGCCTCGTCGACGATCTTGGCCGCCTCTTCCTCGGCCTCTTGCCTCAGCTTCTGAGCCTGGTTGGTCTTGCGCCTGACTTCCTCGAAGGCGGCGCTTTCGGCCTCCCTGACTATGCGCTCCGCTTCTGCCTTCGCGGAGGCGACCAGCGCGTCCTTTTCCTTGTCCCATTGGGCCTTGAAAGCCTCGGCCTCGCGCCGCAGATCGTCCGCGGAAGGACCGGCGTATTCCGGAATCTCCGGCGCCGCCTCGGCGGACTGGATATCCTGCGTCCCTTCTTGCCCTTCGCGCCTCAATACCATCGTCGATTGCAAAGAGACAATCTCGAAAGGCCTGAATACGGTCTTAGCCATGCTGCTTCCCTCTTACTGGACGAGCTCGTCGCCCTCGCCGCGGGATATGATGATCTCGCCGGTCTCCTCGAGGTGGCGGATGATGGACACGATCTTCTGCTGGGCTTCCTCGACGTCCTTGATCCTCACCGGCCCCATGAACTCCATGTCTTCCTTGAGCATGGTCGCCGCGCGCTTGGACATGTTCTTGAAGATCTTC
>Ga0181516_10000062_pt1 | contig 108218 bp, 99 predicted proteins | sample PEATcosm2014_Bin_25_FD_121104 | JGI IMG/M metagenome (GOLD analysis project Ga0181516, IMG submission 121104) | Peatland microbial communities from MTU Mesocosm Facility, Houghton, MI, USA - PEATcosm2014_Bin01_10_metaG | ecosystem: Environmental > Terrestrial > Soil > Wetlands > Peat | place...
GTAGAGGATGAGCGTCACGAACGAAGTGGTCACCCAAGCGTCGGCCAGCACCACCGAGTACAGCGCCATCTGCGGGTCGCTCAGCCACTGGATGGCTTCGGGGGACGAGATGATGCCCCATTGAGCCAGCGTCGCGTTCACGATGCCGAAGTTGCCGATCAGCATGAAACGCCACAGCAGGCCTGCGACAATGGGCGGCACCATCAGGGGGAACAGAAACATGGTTCTGATGACCGTGGCGCGCCTGGCCAGCGAGTTGAGCAGCAGCGCCACGCCAAAACCGATACAGAACTCAAGGGTCACGGCCAACCCGGTGTAGGCAAGGGTCCGCAGCGACGAGTCGAAGACCCGGGTGGACGTGAAGACCTTGAGGTACTGGTCGAGACCCACAAACACCGACTGCGACGAGTCGAGGAAGTTGATCTTGAAGAAACTCTGGTAGACCAGCAGGCCAATCGGGTAGAGCACAAAGCAAGTCAGGAAGACCGCCGCTGGCAGGATGATAAGGAACGAAAAACGTCTGTCCGCGTGGTTGTTCACGGCGATCTCCCTTTTTAACCTATCTTACTGCTGCATGGCCTTGATCTGAGCCGCGGCCCACTTGGTGGCTTCGGCGGGGGTCTTCTTGCCCGAAAGCGCGTCCTGGAGCATGGGCACCACGACTTCGGTGGTGATCTGCTGAAGGTTGCCGACCATGGGGCGGCCGATGGTTTGCGGAGCATTGAGCGTGGTCATCAGCGCGCTAACGTATTCATAGCCGGGCTTGTTCTGGTACTCGGCGAAGGCCGACTTCGTGGCCGCCAGACCCAGGTCGCTGTCAAAGCCCATGGCGTTGTTTTCGTAGGCGAACTTGATGAACGCCTTGGCCTCGGCCTGGTGCTTGGAGTTCTTGAGCAGCACGTTGTACCAGGGACCAGGGATGCCGGCGATTCCGGCCGGGCCGGCGATCATCGGGGCCACGCCGATCTTCTTGGCGTACGGTGAGTCCTTGGGAATCTGGTGGTAGGCGTGACCCCAGAAGAGCATCATCGCGGTCTTGCCGTCGTAGAACAGTTTCTGCGCGGCGCCCCAGTCGATGTCGAGGACCGACGGAGGAGTCACCTTGTGCTTGCGGAACAGGTCGACGTAGTAGGCCAGGGCGTCGGCATGGGCCTTGTTGTCGATGATCACGTTGCCCTGGGCGTCGAAGATGACCCCAGGCGATCCGGCCTGGAGAACAAAGGCCTCGTATTCTTCGGGGTTGACGCCGACCACGTCGGTGCCGTACATGCCGTTCTTGGTGAAGAACTTGGCGGTGTCCACGTACTGCTTCCAGGTCTTGGGGGCCGCAAGCTCGTAGCCGTAGGCCTTCTTGAAGGCTGCCTTGTTCTTGGCGTCGCCGAACAGGTCGGTGCGGTAGAACAAGATCTCAGAGTTGGCCCAGGTGGGCATGCCGATCCAATGCCCGCCCGACTGGGCGGCAGGGAGCAGCGACGGGAAGATGTTCGCCTGGACGGCCGGGGTGAACAGGTCGTCAAGAGGGGCAACCCCAGACTGGAAGGCGGGAATCCAGACCACGTCGATGGTGGCCACGTCGTAGGACGAACCCCCCGACGCGATTTCCGCCGACAGCTTGTCGTAGACGCTCTGGTAGGGCACTTCGATCAGGTTGACCTTGACCCCGGTGGCCGCCTCAAACTTCTGGGCAATGGCCTTCTGTTCAAGGACGCCGCCCCCTTCCAACAGGACGTTGAGGGTCACCGCCTGGGCGCTCAGCCCCGCGGAGACCAAGACAAAGACACTAAACAAACCGAGCAACGCGAGCTTTCGCATCGACGACCTCCTGGAGGAATCTCACCTCCAATTTTGAATACCCGACCCCTCACTGACGAGGATCGTGTTTAACACAAGTAATAGTACCAGTATTGCTAACTGTCAAGAATATTTCGAAGAATTATTGATTTAGCATTTATATAGAGCAGATATACTATATCTGATTTGTTTAAATCAAATGAGCGAAGATTCAAGACCAGCGCGCACCAAGGACGAAGCGCCTATGGCGCTCCCTCAGAGGCAAGGAATCAGAGCAGAGACGGGGATTGGGGAGGGGGCTCGGGCCTACATCAGCTCGCGAAGCGGTTCTTGCCAAAAGCCTTGTTCGATCCTGTCGATCAGCTTGCTGGCCAAGTGTTCACCCAGGGCCCGGAAGCTGGGCGCGCAGGTGGGGATGGGCGGGAGTCCCGGGAACCGGAACACGTCGTCGTCGCAGTCGTACACGATGAACGAGTCGCGGATGGGCACTTGATGCTGCACAAACTGCCCCGCCAGGCTGGCGTTCGAGAAGGCGTCCTCCGAGAAGACACCCGTCACCTCGTCGAAGGCCTTGAAGGTCGAGTAGAGCTCAAACTGCGAACTGGGCTGCCTTAGCGAACAATACTTGATCTCGGCCGAGGGGTTGAGCGCCATCATCTTCGCCAGGAACGCGGAGTGCCGGGGGTTCCCCGCTTCCATGAAGTCGGCGACGAGGATCTTCGACTTGCCGGCCTTGAACAGGTACTCGGCGGCGTACTGGCAGTGGCGCACGTCGTCGGTTTGGACGGTGGGCAGAAAGTCCAGGCGCGGGGACGCGATGTCGGTCAGCACAACGACTCCCTGCATCATGGCATGGTAGATAGCCAGGTCGATGTCGAAGTAGGCAAGCAGCACCAGCCCGTCGGCGTCGTACTTTCTGTAAAGCGCCGCCAAATGGTCACCGAAGGCGATCGTGTCTTCCACGTGCTTGGTCTCGGCTTGAAACTGCACGATGACGCCGCTCTTGTGGCACACCTTCTCGATCCCCTTGAGGAAGGAGTCATAGAACCGGGGGTCGGCGATCTTGCTGAGCACCAGGATCTTCTTGCCAAGCGACCGGATCCGGGGCGGCTTGGTGACCACCACGACCCCCGACTTCTCGCGGGAACTGAGGTAGCCGGCGGCGACAAAGGTCGCGACGGCCTTCGAGATGGTCTGAATGCTGACGCCCAGTTCCTCGGACAGCTGTCTGTGGGTTTTGTACCGGGCTCCGGGCTCGTAGTTGCGGAACAGGTCCTCTTGAATCTTGCTGAGAACGGCGTCCAGCGCTTTCTTGGGCATGCTGAGACCTTAGGCGTCCCCGCCGCGCGATGTCAAGAACAGGTCTTACGCACCCGAGTGGGGCAGGGCGACCACTTCGCCCCGGACCGGTTCGACAACGGCGTCGCCCACCACGATCTTGTCGGCCAGCGCCAGGTCGCGGGTGAAGCGGGTGGGGGTGAGCACCAGGGTGCGCGACAGGTTGCTGCCGGGCTCCAGCCGGCTGCCGGCGGCCAGCTGCACCAGCGGACCGAGGCGGCTGTGGGCGGCGGCCCGCACCCGCAGCCCCAGCGAAAGCGGGGGCTCCAGCAGGGCCTGCCTGTGGATGCCTTGCAGTCCCACGGGCGAGGGGGGCAGGGTCTCGAGAAACCTCAGCGACGCGCGGAAGAAGTCGCGGGTGCCGCCCAACGAAATCAGGGGACTCTCCCAGGGGACGAGCCGGCTCGAGACTTCCCAGAGCAGCGGCTGCACAGAGCGCATTTCGGCCTGGGGGAACCCGAAGGGCACCTTGGGCCCCGTCCAGCCCCGGGGGTCGGCGGCGGGGACGAAGAACACAAGCGCTTCCTCGTTTTGCAGGAACACGCCTTGGTGAACCAGCGCCTGGGGCAAGGTCCACCCCGACGGCCACGGCGCCACAGGCCAGCCCCTCACCGACCAACGCAGGCGGCGGCCCTGAAGCGCCTCTTCCAGTCCCTCCAAATCGGGGACTGCGGCCGGGGGGTGGCACCGCAGCAGCCGCGCCTCGGTGATCCCCAACGCGGCGAACGCGGCCTCGTGCAGGTCGATCACCGTGCCGCCGGGGAGGGGGATGAAGACGGGGTCGGCCGACCAGTGGTCTTCCAGAACGCCGAAGTCGCCGGGGCGGCTCACCAGAAGGGCTTTCATAGCTTCATCAACGGTAGAATCGGCCCCCGGGTTGAGTTCCGTCGTTGCTTGGTGCCCGAATTGGCATTACCATCCACCTCATGAATGGCGAGAATCAGTCTTGAGAGCCCCCACGAACGTGTTTCGATTGGGCGGCCTCGACCCCTGGGAACATCTGGCCCGGGAGGAATGCTGGCTCGACGAGCTGGCGCCCGGCGAGTCCACCCTCGTCCTTTACGTCAATTCGCCGTGCATCGTCGTGGGCAAGCACCAGAACCCGCTGCGTGAGGTACGCCTCGCCGAAGCGGCGCGGCGCGCCGTGCCGCTGGTCAGGCGGGCCTCGGGCGGCGGCACCGTGTGGCACGACGAGGGCAACCTCAACTGGTCGTGGCTGGGCCCTAAGGACGACTACGACCGCGCCGAGGTTTCGAATGCCGTCGCCTCGTCCCTGGCGCCCCTGGGCCTGGCCATCGATGTCGGCGAGAAGGGCGACCTGTTCCTGGGCGGCAAGAAGGTATCGGGCGCCGCCTACCTGTTCCGCCGCGACCGGGTGCTCCACCACGGCACCCTGCTGTGCCGCGCCCGCCTCGACGACCTTCACGGTGTGCTGGGTCCCACGGGCACCCTTGTGGAGTGGGTGGGGGTCGCCTCGCGGCCCCAGCCCGTCACCAACCTGAACATCGACGTCGCCGCCGCCGGCGAGGCGCTTGCTGCGGGGTTCGGCGCCGGCGCGGCCGTGAGCGACGGGCTGGGGAACGCCGGCTTCGAGGCCAGGGTCGCTGCCCGGGCCGACGAACTGGCCGACGAGGCGTGGTTGTGGGACCAGACGCCGCCGTTCACCTGGACGGGCCCGACCCGCCACGGCGAGGCGACGTTCACTGTGCGTTCCGGCGTCGTCGAGGACGCCCGGGATGACACGAATCAGAATCTGAGTAATATGGTCGGGAAGCGATTCTTCGACCCAGAGTTTTTTGACTATATTCGGACCAGGGAGGTCGTATGACAAAGGAAGAACTGTTGAAGAAGTTCCGCTCGGCTCTCGACGAGGGTCCCCAGGCGCTGTTGGCCACGGTCACCGCCGACGGGTACCCCGCCATGCGTTACATGACCCCCGCCATGGTGAAGGGCAACGACACCTGCGTGTACGCGGTGACTGCCGCCTCCTTCCCCAAGGTCCGCGATCTGGCCGCCAACCCCCTGGTGAGCTGGATGCTGACCAGCCCCAAGACCCGCGAGATCTTCTCGTTCCGCGGCAAGATCGTTCTCGTCGAGGATCCCCGGTTCAAATCGGAGCTCCTTGAAGAGATCGGCAGGGGCCTGGAGACCTTCTGGCGGCTCAACGACGACCCGTCCGACCTCGTCTGCCTCGAGACCCGCCTCGTCTCGGGCGAGTACTTCAACCCTAAAACCGCAGAGAAAGTACAGATTACAATTTAGGAGAGCATAGTGCGACCTATCAAAGGCTACGACAAGGAATTCCTCCACGGCCTGCTCAAGGAGATGCTCCTCATCCGCAGGTTCGAAGAGAAGGCCGGCCAGATGTACGGCCTTAAGAAGATCGGAGGGTTCTGTCACCTGTACAACGGCCAGGAAGCGGTGTGCTCCGGGGCCGCCGCCGCCATGCACAAAGGCGTGGACCGCCTGCTCACCGGGTACCGCGACCACGGCCACGCCATCGCCCTGGGTCTCGACCCCAAGGCCATCATGGCCGAGCTCTACGGCAAGGCCACGGGCGTGTCGAAGGGCAAGGGCGGCTCCATGCACATGTTCGACTACGACAAGGGGATGTGGGGCGGCAACGGCATCGTGGGCGGACAGATCCCCCTGGCCACCGGCGCCGCATTCGCCCAGAAGCAGCAGAAGACCGGCGGCGCGACCATCGTCTTCTTCGGCGACGGCGCCATCCACCAGGGGGCCTTCCACGAGGCCATGAACTTAGCCGCCATCTGGCGGCTCCCCGTGGTGTTCGTTTGCGAGAACAACCAGTACGGCATGGGCACCTCGGTGGGCCGCGCCAGCTCCGTGAGCGATCTTTACATCAAGGGCCAAGCCTACAACATCCCCTCGAAGATCGTCGACGGAATGGACGTCATCGCCGTGCTCGAGGAGGTCAAGGCCGCCCTCGACACCGCGCGCAAGGACTTCCAGCCGGCCTTCCTCGAGATCAAGACCTACCGCTACAAGGGCCACTCGATGTCCGACCCGGCCAAGTACCGCACCAAGGAAGAGACCGAATCGTTCCTGCAGCAGGACCCCATCCTCCTTTTGAAGAGCCGGATGGAAGAGGCGAAGCTGATCACCGAGGAGCAGTACAAGGAGCTGGACAAGCAGCTCAAGGAAGCGGTGATGCAGACCGTGGAGTTCGCCGAGGCCAGCCCCGAGCCGGCGCTGGACGAGATGTACACGGACATTTACGCCTGACCAACGGAGACACGAAACTATGGCAATCATTACATTCCGCGAGGCCCTAAGACAGGCCTTGGACGAAGAGATGGCCCGGGAGGCCGGCGTCGTGATCATGGGCGAGGAAGTCGCTCAGTACGACGGCGCCTACAAGGTCACCAAGGGACTCTTGGAAAAGTACGGCGAGGACAGGGTGCTCGACACGCCCATCACCGAACTGGGCTTCACGGGCCTGGCCGTGGGCGCCGCCTTCTCCGGCATGCGCCCCGTAGTCGAGTGGATGACGTTCCAGTTCGGCCTTTTGGCCATCGACCAGCTCATTCACAATGCGGTGAAGTACCGCTCCATGTCGGGCGGGCAGTTCAAGTGCCCCCTGGTCGTCCGCGGACCCAACGGGCCGGCCGAGTACCTGGCCGGGCAGCACAGCCAGAGCTTTGCCAGCTACTTCGTCCACGTGCCCGGGTTCAAGGTGGTGGCCCCGTGTACCCCCTACGACGCCAAGGGCCTGCTCAAGGCGTCCATCCGCGACGACAACCCCGTCATCTTCCTTGAAAGCGAAATGAGCTACGGGCACAAGGGCGAGGTGCCCGACGAGGAGTACCTGATCGAAATCGGCAAGGCCGACGTCAAGCGCGCCGGCGAGCACGTGACCCTTGTCAGCTTCAGCAAGCCCGTGCTGATGTGTCTGGCCGCCGCCGAGGAACTGGCCAAGGAAGGCATAGAGGCCGAGGTCGTCGACCTGCGTTCCCTCGTTCCCCTCGACCGCGATTCGGTGTACTCCTCGGTGCGCAAGACCAACCGCGCCGTGGTGGTCGACGAGGCCTGGCCCAAGGCGTCGGTGGGAAGCTGGATCCAGGCCGAGATCATGAAAGACTGCTTCGACGACCTGGACGCCCCCGTGGAACTGGTCGCCAGCGAAGACGTGCCGATGCCGTACAACCACACGTTGGAGCTGCAGGTGCAGCCTACCGTCGCCAAGATCGTGGCCGCGGCCAAACGAGCTCTGTACCGAGCCTGAGGAGGCCCGCATGAAGAAGGTCACCACGTTCCTGTGGTTCAACGACCAGGCCCACGAGGCCGCGAAGTTTTACGTCTCGGTTTTTCCGGGGGCCAAGCTCCTGGGGCTCGACGCTATGTCGGCGCGTTTTGACCTGGGCGGCCAGGAGTACATCGCCTTCAACGGCGGGCCGCACTTCACCCTGACCCCGGCGGTGTCGTTGTTCGTCGACTGCCCCACCCAGGCCGAGATCGACGCCCTGTGGGACAAGCTGCTGGCCGGCGGGGGCACGGAGTCTCGGTGCGGCTGGCTGGTCGACCGCTTCGGCCTTTCGTGGCAGGTGGTGCCCGAGGCCGTGATGGCCGAGACCATCGGCAACGCCGACCCGGCGAAGGCCAAGCGGTCGGTGGACGCGATGATGACCATGGCCAAGCTCGACATCGCGGCGCTGAAGGCGGCCCGTGACGGGGTTTGACCGTTTCCGACTTTGAAAAGGAGTTTGTAGTCATGGCTGAGAAAGTCTTTATGATCGCCCTGTCGCCGACAATGGAAGAGGGGGCGATCCTCAACTGGAAGAAGAAAGTCGGTGACAAGGTCAAGATGGACGACCCGCTGTGCGAGGTCGAGACCGACAAGGCCAGCATGGACTACCTGTCGAGCCAGGAGGGCACCCTCTTGGCCATTGTCAAGGATGTGGGGACCTCGGCCAAGGTGGCCGACGTGATCGCCATCATCGGCGAACCCGGCGAGGATTTCTCGTCGCTGCTTGAGGCGGCGCCTGCGGCACCCGCTCCCAAGGCAGCGCCCGCCGCTGGCGCGGCCGCTTCGGCCGCCCCCGCTTCGGCCGCTGGGGCCTCCGCCTCGACCTCGGGCCGGGTGAAGAGCTCGCCCCTGGCCCGCAAGCTCGCCCTCGACAAGGGGGTCGATCTGGCCCAGGTCCCCGGGTCGGGACCCGCCGGACGCGTGGTCAAGGCCGACGTGGAAGGCTTCCACCCGGCCCCCGCCGCCCCGGCTCCCGCGCATTCTGTGGCCGTCACCGACTCGGGCCTGAACGACGAGAGGGTGCCGGTGAGCCGCAAGCGCCAGGTCATCGCCCAGCGCCTGGGCGAGAGCCTGTTCACCGCGCCGCACTTCTTCCTCACCCTGGGCATCGAGATGGACAACCTGCTCGACGCCCGCGACCGGGTGAACGCCAAGCGCAAGGAAAAGGTAGGCCTCAACCCCTTCATCCTCAAGTTTCTGGCCGAGGCCCTCAAGCGCCACCAGACGCTGAACTCGAGCTGGCACGGCGACTACATCCAGAACCACTCGAGCATCGACCTGGGCATCGCGGTGGCCCAGCCCGACGGGCTGATTACCCCCATCGTCCACAACGCCGGGTCCAAGGGTGTGCTCCAGATCGAGGCCGAGCTCAAGAACCTGATCGAGCGGGCCCGGACCAACCTGCTCAAACCCGAGGACTACACGGGGGCGAGCTTCACCATCAGCAACCTGGGCAGCTTCGGCATTGAGGAGTTCACGGCCATCATCAACCCGCCCGGGGTGGCCATCCTCGCGCTGGGGGCGACTGTGAAGACGCCCGTGGTTGCCGACGACGACAGCATCGTCGTGAAGCGGATCATGAAGGTGACCCTCAGCTGCGACCACAGGGTGGTCGACGGCGCGGTGGGCGCGGCGTTCCTCACCGATTTCAAGAGGATGGTCGAGGACCCGTACACCGTGCTGTTGTAGCTGATCCGCCTTGCCGAAGGGCCCGGCTGGGGTTAGAGTGGACCAATGAAGTTCCTCGTCCTCCTCCCCGCCCTTCTGCACCTCTACATCTTTGTCCTCGAGAGTTTCCTCTGGGGTAAGCCGAGGACCAACCAGGTCTTCGGCCTCCGCCCGGCCGATGTTGAGGTGACCCGACCCCTGGCGTTCAATCAGGGGGTGTACAACCTGCTGCTCGCCGTGGCGGTGATTGCGGGATGGTCCTTGTGGATGGGGGTTCCCGCCTTCGACAAGGGGCCCTTCGCGGGCAAAGTCCTGATGGTCTACGGGTTGGGGTCCGTCGCCGTGGCCGGCCTGACGCTGCTGTCTTCGGCCCCGAAGCTGTGGCTCTCGGCCCTGGTTCAGTTGGTTCCCGCCGTGGTGGCCTTGGCTATTGTGTTCTACCCCGGTGCGTGACCGGTTCCACGCCGTCCTGTTCGCCGCCGCGTTTGGGATGAGCCTCGCGTCGGGGATGGTGAACTACGCGCTGATCTTCTACGTCCGTGACCTGTTCGGCGCCGACAAGACGGCGGTGGGGTTCATCTCCGCCGCCCCCACCCTTACGTACTTTTTCGGCATCCTGGCGTTTCTGTCGTGGAGGAAGCCTCATCCCCGGTTCGTCCTGTGGCTGTCGAGCTGGGCCATGGCCCTGTGCATCGCCGTGTACCTGCTTCTCCCCAACTGGACGTTGACCTTTGTCTTCAACTGCCTCTTTGGCGTGGCCCTCGCGCTGTTCTGGCCGCGGCTCATGGGTTGGCTCAGCTGGGGCGTCGAAGGGAAGAATCTGGGAAAGATCATGGCCCGCTTCAACTTCAGCTGGGCCTTCGGCGGCATCCTCGCGCCGTTCCTGGCCGGTCTGCTGGTCGAGGCCGATCCCCGGCTGCCCTTCGTCGTCGCCATCGCGCTTCTGGCGGCCACGGGCCTGCTGATGCCCTGGGGAGCGCACCGCTTCCCCCAGATGCAAGAACGCCAGGCCCCCGCCGTGGTCGATGAGGTTCGGACCGTTGAGCCCACGCCGCTGCGTTACCCCGCGCGCCTCGGGGTAGCCAACGCGTACTTCCTGACGGGCGCCCTGCTCTTCATCTTTCCCGCGTACGCCAAGGAGAGTCTGGGGTACTCCGAGTCGCTGACCGGATCGTTCCTGCTGGCCCGGTTGGCCGCCGCCACCGTCGGGTTTGAGCTTTGGGGCCGCTGGACGTTCTGGCACTTCAGGTTCGGCCCCCTGGTCGGGGGCATGCTCCTGCTGGTGGGGCTCATCGTCCTGTTTCCGGTCGGCGCCCAGCCGTGGCACTTCTACCTGCTTTTCGCTGCGGTGGGGCTGGTTTTCAGCTTCCTCTACAACTACGCGCTCTTCCACGGGGTGGCCGGCAGCGTGAACCGCGAGCGCAGCATGACCATCCACGAAGCCGTGCTGAACGTGGCCATGTTTGCCGGTACGGCCTTGGGCGGCTGGGTGAGCCAGACCTGGTCGATGGCCACGACCTTCGCGCTGTGCGCCTTCGTGGGGGCCGGGCTGCTGGTAGTCCAATTCGCCCTGGTTGTCCAAAGAGGTCTGAAGAGGGCCGTTCCTTGAAGCCCAGGTGGGCGGCGATCCTCGGGGTCCTGGTCCTCGGGGCCTGCGCCACCACCGCGCCCTCCGCCCAGCGGAGCCTGTTGCTTGTCCCTGCCTACGCCTCGTCTGACGCCTCGGGTGCCCCTGCGCCGAATTTCGTCGCGGCCGCCGCCAAGGCCTTGAAGGCCTCGGGACGGTACGGGCTTCGGGAAAGAGGCTGGTTCGAGTCGGGCTTCGACGAGGCGGTGGCCCGCATCGACTACCCGCGCACCGCCGTGCTCGATGACGGCCAGCGGGCCGCTGCAGGCCGGGCGCTTCACGTGGCGGCGTTCGGCCTCACCGATGTGACCGCCGACGGACCCGAGCGGCTGTGGCGGGTTCACTTCCGCATCGTCGATGCCGCCACGGGCAGCGTGCTCGAGGCGTATTCGTTGGAGCTCCCATGGGGGGCTTCCCCTCAGGCCGCCGCCTCGGTGCTCGCCACGCCAAGCGCTCCCCCCGCTCCCGAGCCCGAACCGAGGCTGGACCCCTCGGACGCCTGGGAGGCGTGGTGGGCCCTGGCGCCCGCGCTGACCGGCGAGGCGCTGGTGTGGCGCGCTCTGCTCGACAGGGCACGCGATGCGGGCGACTTCGAGGAGGCTCTGCGCCTGGCCGACCTGATTGCGGCCCAGGCGCCGTTTGCCGGCGCCCGGGGGAGCTGGCTCCGGGCGGCCTTGGTCCGAGAGGCCACGCGGGCCCGGGAAGACCGCGACTTCAAGACCCTGATGCTGGCCCTGCTCCCGGGCGCCACCGAAGTTCCCGAAACCCTGGCCGCCGAACGGTTCGTTGATTTGGTCCTGCAAACCGAGGCCACCTCGTCGGCGGCCCGGCGCCCCGAGGTGGCCGCCGCCTTCCGCAACCGGTTCGGCGTTGAGTTGGCCGTGGCCCTCACGCGGCCGCCGACCATCCTTGTGGAGGGTGGCAGCTTCCTGATGGGGAGCGACCAGGGCGAATCCGACGAGAGGCCCGTCCACCAGGTGACGGTTACCCGCTTCTTGATGGGCACCACCGCTGTCACCCAGGGGCAGTACAAGGCCGTGCAGGGCTTCAACCCCAGCCTGTTCACCCGTGGCGCCGACGCCCCGCGCCGACCCGTGGAGCGCGTGACCTGGTTCGACGCCGTCGAGTTCTGCATCCGGCTCTCGCGGCAGCAGGGCCTTGAACCCGTGTACACTCTCACCAAGCGGCGCCCGGCCAAGGGGTACCCCATTGTCAGCGCCGAGGTGAGCGAGGACGCCAGCAAAGACGGCTACCGCCTGCCCACCGAGGCCGAGAGGGAGTGGGCCGCCCGGGGCGGTGCGCTGGGGCGCGGCACCGCGCTTTCGGGCGGCAACGACCCTGCGCTGGTGGCCTGGACCGACGGCAACGACGGTCCCCACCCCGTGGGCACCAAGCTGGCCAACGAACTGGGGCTGTTCGACCTGAGCGGCAACGTGTGGGAGTGGTGCGCAGACTGGTACGGCAAGTACCCGCCGGGGGCCCAGACCAACCCCCGGGGACCCGAGCTGGGCATCCTGAAGGTGGGCCGGGGCGGGAGCTGGCACGCCGCCGCCTGGAATGCGCGGACCACGGCCCGAAGCTACGACAACCCGGGGGCCCGGGGCGGCAACATCGGCTTTCGGGTGGTTCGGACGCTCACTCCGGCGACAGGAAACTGAACACCGGCTGATGGTCCTCCCAGACGATCTTCATCGTCACCTCGCCGGCGTCGATGCCGCCGCCAAACCAGAGCGAGCCGTCGGGCTTGAGCGTGAACACCGTGAACTGCGGCGGGCCCGGAATCTCCTTGAGCAGGAGCACCTCGGGCTTGTCCGAACCGCTCCGGGTCACCAGGACGAAGTTCCCCTCGGTGCCGTTGCCCTTGGTGTACGCGCCATAGACAACGCTCTTGGCCGTCCCCCCGTGGTCGAAGTCTTCGGTGAACCCGACGGCCACACGGCCCTCTCCCCCGGCTGGCTGCAGGCTCGCCACCCAGGCCTTTTGGGCGTCAGTCAGCAGGGCCTCGGTGTATACGCACGCCGATGTCCACCCCGCCAGGTCGCCCACGGCCCGGCCTGCGATCTGAGCGTCCTTGGCCGGAATGTACGGGGTAGGGAAGGGGTTCTGCTCTGGAGCCGGGGTCGGCGGCGCGACCGCCTGCTTGGGGGCGCCGCACCCGGCCAAGACGGCCACCGCTGCGGCGAGGGTGAGGAGTCGCATCAGTCGGTCCATTGGGCAATCACCTCCTGCGTGGTCATGAACTTGCGCTGCTCAAACAGGCTCTCGCTCCTGTACTGCTCGTAGTGCAAATGCGGCCCCGTGTTGGTGGCGCCGAAACCGGGCTGGCCGGGGAGCAGCACCAGCCCCAGCGGCTCGCCGATCATCAGTTCGTCGCCTGCCTTCACGGCCGAACCCACGTGCAGGTACCGCGACACCGACCCGTCGGAGTTGAGCACCGTGATCGTCGCCGCGCCCGAGTTGGAACCGTTGGCCGTGTTTGACTCCACAAGACCCTCCTTGACGGCGAACACAGGGAGTGCCTGGTGGTGAGCCGTAAAGTCGGTGCCGAAGTGGGTGCGCGAGGTCGGGTTAGTAATCCTCGAAAGGCTGTCGGTCATCGGTTCGGCGGCCTTCTTCCCCGACATGGGCCGTTCCATGACCCTTCTCACCAAAGTGCCCTGGGGGCCAAAACCGCTTGTCGCGCACGAAACCAGCGTCATGGCGCCTAGGACCAAGCCGAAAACGGCGGCTCTCATGCCCTCAGTTTGACCCACGACGCGCGTCCCCACAAGGCCAACCTTGCGCAGGCGGGGTTGGTTCGTTAGATTACAGAGCATGTCAACAAACACTTACGATCTGGTCGTCATCGGTGGCGGCCCCGGCGGCTACGTATCCGCCATCCGTGCTTCCCAACTGGGTTTGAAGGTCGCCCTCGTCGAAAAGGACAAACTGGGCGGCGTCTGCGGCAACTGGGGCTGCATCCCTTCGAAGGCGTTGATCAACCAGGCCGAGGCCTACCACGCCATCGAGGCCCTCGAGCATATGGGAGTGAAGGTCGACGTCTCGGGCCTCGACTACGCCAAGGTGCAGGCCAAGAGCCGCGCCGCCGCCGACAGCTCGGGCAAGGGCACCGCCTACCTGATGAAGAAGAACAAGGTCGAGGTGGTCGCGGGCACCGCCGTGGTCACCGGCGCCAACGAGGTCACCGTGGGAACGCAGAAGCTCACCGCGTCGGCCGTGCTCGTCGCCACGGGTTCCCGGCCCCGGGCCCTCCCCGGGTTCGAGTTCGACGAGAAGCAGGTGCTCTCGAGCACGGGCATCCTGGCCATGACCTCCCTCCCCAAGAGTCTGCTGATTCTGGGTTCGGGCGCCATCGGCATGGAGTTCGCCTACGTGATGAACGCCTTCAGCGTCGAGGTCACCGTCATTGAAATGCTGCCCCGCATCCTCCCCATCGAGGACCACGAGACAGGCGCCGTGGTCGAGAAGGCCTTCGTGAAGCGGGGAGTGAAGTTCCACGTGGGGACCAAGGCCTCGGCCCTCAAGAAATCGGCGGCCGGCGTCGAGCTCACCATCGAGAAGGACGGCAAGACCGATGTGCTCAAGGCCGAAAAGATCCTCGTCGCCGTGGGCCGGGTGCCCAACACCGAGAACCTCGGCCTCGAGAAGCTTGGCGTCAAGCTCGACCGCGGCTTCGTGACCGTCAAGGACTACTACCAGACCGACGCCGCCACGATCTACGCCATCGGCGACATCGTCCCCAGCCCGCTGCTTGCTCACGTGGCCAGCAAGGAAGGCGAAATCGCCGTCGAGCACCTGGCCAGCAAGCTCAAGGGCGGCGCCGCTCCCCACGAGAAGAAGCTCGACGGTCAGCTCATCCCCGGCGCCACCTACTGTGAGCCCCAGATCGCCAGCTTCGGGCTCACCGAGGACAAGGCCAAGGAGGCCAAGCTCGACTACAAGGCGTACACCTTCCCCTTCACAGGCAACGGCAAGGCCAAGGCCGTCGACCGCACCGAGGGTCTGGTCAAGGTGATCTACGACGCCAAGACCCACGAGATCCTGGGCGGCCATGTGGTCGGGCTGTACGCCACCGAGCTCATCCACGAGCTGCTCCTGGCCAAGAAGGCCGAGCTCCTCCCCGCCGACATCGCCACCATGGTCCACGCGCACCCGACAGTATCAGAGGCAGTGATGGAGGCCGCCCGTGGCGTAGAATCCTGGGCCATTCACATTTGACCTTGGATCTCGCCGTTCTGGCGTCGGCTCGCGTTCGCTCGGTGCTCACGGGCACGTAGCCCGCTCCGCGCGTCGCTTCACGCTCGCCTTAGCCAGAACGACGATCTCCGGCAGTCAAATGTGAATGGCGAAAGGCGCTTGTGGGAGTTTTGCGAAGCGAAACTCCGGGGGTTGGCCGAAGGCCAATCCCCCCGCATCGCGGGGTTTTGGCTTCGCCTCGGACCAGAATCCGTCCTCACGTACAAAAGTACGCTCCGGGCGGATTCTAGTCCTCGGCTTTGCCAAAACCCCGATCTGCTTCGCCGAGATGTGAATGGTGGTAGCCGCTTGAGGGAGTTTTGCGAAGCGAAACTCCGGGGGTTGGCCGAAGGCCAATCCCCAGGATCTCGCCGTTCTGGGGTCGGCTCGCGTTCGCTCGGTGCAGGGCGCATACATGCGCCCGGGCACGTAGCCCGCTCCGCGCCTCGCTTCACGCTCGCCTTAGCCAGAACAGCGATCTCCGGCAGTCAAATGGGAATGGTGAAAGGCGCTCGCGGGAGATTCGGCGGGATGGGAATGGACGTTATTTCGTCTTGAAGGCGCCAAAGTCGTGGCTCATTTCTTCGGCTATCCTTTTTACCTCGGCGGCGACTTCTATTTGGTAGGTTGTCGAGCGGTTGAGTTCTTCCATGCCGAGGGCTTCTTCGTCCTTGGAGGAGCTGATCTCCTGGCTGAGTCTGACCAGTTGGGCAAGGAAGGCGAGGATGTTCTCGGAGGACTTGGCTTCAGTTTTGGCAAGCTCATTGATGGCTTCGCCGTGCCCCCGCATCAAGCCGACGGACTTCAAAATGTCGCGGTTGGCTTCGGATTGCTCGCTCATCGCTTCGGCGATCTGCCGGTTGAGGTCACTGACAGTCTTCACAAGTTCGCTGACGGAATCGAAACTCGCCTTCGCCTGGCTTGTGCGGTCTCCGTTTGCTTTGACGGTGGACTGAATTTCCTTGACCGCCAGCGTGATCTCCCGGGCACCCGCAGAACTCTGGTCCGCTAGTTTTCTGATTTCATCGGCAACGACGGCGAAGCCTCGGCCCGCGTCTCCCGCGTGGGCGGCTTCAATGGCGGCGTTCATCGCAAGGAGATTGGTCTGCGCCGCGATCTTGGTGATCAGCAATACCACCTCTGAAATATGACCACTCGACTCCTGCAGCGACCCCATCGAAGCCGTCAACAGGTCCATGGCTCCGTTCCCCGCCTCGGCCTGTCCGAGGAGCGATTGGGCGGTTGTTCCGCCTTGCCGGCTCATGTTCGCCGTGGCGTCGATGTTCCCCGCCATCTCTTCAATGGCAGAAGAAGCCTGCTGAATCGCCGCCCGGGACTGTTCGGTTCCGTCCTGAATTCTCAAGAGACCCTCCGCAGTTGTCTTGACCAGGTTCGAAGCGTCGTTGACCATGATTCGTTCTTTCTCGAGGTTGTCCGATACCAGCCGGACGGACTGGGTGATTTCGTGAAGTGACGCTCCGTTTTCTTCGACCACCGCCGACAGTCCCGTGTACGCCTTGATCAGTTGGTCGGCCTTGGCTTTTAGCGAACGGATCAGCTCCTCCAGGCCTCGGATGAACGCGTTGAAGTGCCGGGTGAGGTCGCCAACCTCGTCCTTACCGCCCTCGGGAAGCGCCACCGTGAGATCGGCTTCGCCGTTGGCAATTTCCTTCAGCTGAAGGGCAACTTTGACCAGGGGACGAGAAATCCTCTGGGCTACGTAGGCCGCCGTCGCGAGGGCCAAGATCAAGAGGACCAGGGACAAGACCAACAGGGTCACCAGAAAGGTCTGCACCAAGTTGAGCGACTCGCTGGGATCGACAAAGGCGGCGATCGTCCAGCCCGTCGCCCCCGACGGTTTCACGATCACATCCCAGGCTTTGTCGAGCCATCGAAGCGAAGTCTTTCCCTCGTGGTCGAGCTCGAGGTTCGAGAAGGCTTCGATCTTGTCCTGTTTGATGTTCTTGCCAACCAGTGCCGGGTCCTTGACGGAAGTCAGGACGGTTCCGTCGGGCTGGAAGAGCATGACAAAGCCATTGTTTCCGACCTTGAGCCGGGAGGTCAGATCTGTGAGTTGTTTCAGCGAAACACTGATGGAAACGACGCCGGTGGTGGTGCCAGTGGCGAAGGGTTCGACGTACGAGACAACGAGGTCCCCGTTGGTGGTCGTCCTCGCGCCCGTAGAGGTTGTTGTTCCTGGAACGGCGGCGGTGTACCACGGCCTGTTTCGGGGATCGTAGCCCGCCACCACGGTCTGAGGAGGCGCGATAACGTAGGTGCCCGACGAGCTCCCGCCTTGAATTTGGAGAATGTCGTGGAAGGCGTCCTTCAACGCCTGGAACCTGGCCGCGACCTCCCCCTCGGCCTTTCCGTAGTGCGTCGGATCGAGCTTGGTATCGGCCCTTGTGCTGGCGTAGTTCGTCCACTGCCCAGCGTCCTGCCAGAGCCTCGTGTCTGCCGACAGACTCTGGAGCAGTTGTTTCGGCTCGGAATTGAAGAGCTCCAGGCTTGTCCCCGCCTGGTCCAAACTCGCGTTGGCCGCTTCAAGCGCAAGGCTTTTCGCCGAGGCGACGATGGAATAAACGGCAAGAGCGGCCGTCAACACGAGGGCGACACCAACAGACACCGCGGACAACAATGTCACTTTTGTCCTAATGGTCATTCAGAACCTCTTGGAAAGAGTCTAATTGTTGAATTTGTAAAAAAAAAGACCATTCTGATGTTATCGTTGCGAATGTGCAGAACGTGCTGGGTTCGGCCCGGGGTGGGTAGACGTAGTTCCTTGGTCGCACTATCGTTTCGTAGGGCAAAGAATTGAAGGAGTCAGGGGTGGAAACTTTTCGTCGGGATGGTCTCACCTGGCTGGCTTACTGCTTGCTGAGCACGTTTGGGTACTTCCTCAACGTCCTGGGTCCCATCACGCCCTTCTTGAGGTCGGAACTCAAGCTGTCGTATTCGCTGGGTGGGCTGCATTTCACGGCGTTCGCCGCGGGACTTCTCGTGGTTGGCCTCTTTGGCTATGGGCTCCTGCGAAAACTGGGGCCCCGGGCTTCGCTTTGGACGGGCGCGTTTGGCATGAGTTCAGGTGTGCTGATCCTGGTGCTGGGGCAGAACCCCGTTGTGACGATCGCAGCTACCTTTGTCATGGGCTTGTCGGGGTCCATGATCTTGGCCCTCGTCCCGTCGCTCCTGTCGGCCCGCCACGGACCGTTGCGAACCGTGGCCCTGACCGAGGCGAACCTCCTGTCAGCGTTGATTGCCGCCGCTGCCCCCCTGGTGATCGGGTTGTTCGCCTTCTTGACCCTGGGTTGGCGCTGGGCCTTGGGTTCTTCTGCCCTCGCGCCCTTTCTTCTGTTCGTTCTGTTCCGCAAGGTTGAACTTCCTCACGACGAAGAGGAGGGGGGCCCCAACTCGCAAGCGAAACGCCCGTTGCCGCCCCTATACTGGGTCTACTGGACCGTCCTGTTCTTGTCGGTCTCGATCGAGTTTTGCATGGTGTACTGGAGTGCGGACTTCGTCGTGGTCACCCTCGGACTCTCCAAGGAAAACGCCGCCCAAGCCGTGAGCCTGTTCCTTGGCGGGATGATCCTGGGCAGGTTCGTCGCCATCCGTTTGGTGACACGCTTTCCGGTTCGCCGCGTGATTGTCGTATCGGCTGCGGTGGCCGCTGTGGGTTTTGGGTTCTACTGGTTCACGGCCGCGGCCGCGGCTGTTCTCCCTGGGCTGTTCCTCATTGGATTGGGCGTATCGAGCCTCTACCCGTTGGTTCTATCACTTTCGATGGAAGCGGCCGGTGGCCAGAGTATCAAAGCCGGCTCCCGGGCGTCGCTGGCCTCGGGCTCGGCCATTCTGTGCTTGCCCTTCCTTTTGGGCGGCCTGGCCGACCTGTTCGGCATCCACCTTGCGTATCTCGTTGTTCCGGTGCTGTTGGCGGGAGTGGTCATCGTGCTGCTGCTGGGGACCCTAGCTACTTGAGAGTGGCCGCGAAGGCGCGGGCGAAAGCCGCGGCCCGGTCTATCTCGTTCGCGGCGAGGGGGCCCTGCTTGGCGGTGACCTGGCACCGCAGGGTCGGTTCGTACACCTTCAAGCCGACCTTGCGCGCGCGATTTTCCATGGCGCCCGCGGCGCCGGGGTTCAGCCATTTCTGCGCCTTTGCCAGGGCAGCGGGGTCGGCGGGCACGGGCCCGTAGACATCAAAGAGAGCTACGGGTTTGCCCCCGAGCCCCTTCGTCCCCAATGACTTCAGCACCGAGAGCGTCTTGCCGTTCGCTCCGGCCATCCGGGTCGGGGCTCCTACGACAGCGCAGGCGAAGTCCTGAAGCGGCGGCAGCTTGCCTCTCACGTCCTGGACGACGGCTTCGAAACCCGCGTCGTTCAAACCCCGCGCCACGGCGTCGGCGACCAACTTCGTGTTGCCGTAGTAGCTGCGGTACAAAACCAAGGCCTTCATTCCAAACCCCCTTTCACCGCCGTTGGGCGATGGTTCATCTTGAACCCAAGCGACGCACAGTGCAACGGGGCGTCACTGCTTCCACGCCAGGAGCAGCCCGTCGCGGATAGGGACGATGGTCGAGATCCACGCGGGGTCGGCGCTGGTCAGGCGGGCGAGCTCGCGGATGGCCTCGGTGGACGGGGAGCGGTCCGCAGGGTTGAAGATGCGGCCGTCCCACAGCAGGTTGTCGACGATAAGCAGGCCGCCGGGTCTGAGGCGGCGCTCGATGAGCGCCAGAGAGGTGGCGTAGGCCTCTTTGTCGATGTCGTTGAAGATGAGGTCGAAGGGGCCATCGGTTTGTTCGAGGGTCGCCACCGCCTCGGCCATGTGGTAGTGCACAACCGAGCCGTAGCCCAGAGCATCGAGGTTGACCCGGGCGCGCCGGGAAAGCTCCGGGTCCCAAACCACGTGGTGGACCTCGCCGCCGCCGTTTTCGACGACGGCCCGGGCAAACCAGGCGGTCGAGTACCCGAACCCCGAGCCCATCTCAAAGATCCTTTTCGCCCCGATCATCCTGGACCACAGGTAGCAGGCGTGGCCCGCAGCGGGGCCAATGATGGGGAAGCCCGTCGCCTCGGCTTCGGCCTCCATGGCCTGCAACACCGGGTGTCGCGGAGGGACCAGGGCGGTCAGATGGTCCTGAATCCGCTCGTGGGTCAACCGGGAAGGGCTCAAGGGGACCTCCTGGCTTTCTCAACGACGGACAGCACGCTCGCCTCGTTGAAGGGTTTCTGGAGGAAGCCGGAAACACCTTCGCTCAACAGCCTTTCCTGAAGTCCCGGTTCGTAGTAGCCGCTGGCCAGGACGAACTTTACAGAAGGGTCTTGCGCCTTGAGGCTTCGAAACAGCTCGTCTCCCCGTCGTCCCGGGAGATCGAGGTCCGAGAGCACCAAGCAGATGTCGGCCCGGTGCGCCCGGAACTGCCTGTCGCCATCGATGCCATCGACGGCTGTGAGCACCTTGTACCCGTGGAGAGTCAGCTGTTCGTCCACCAGGCACCTGAGCGGCTCCTCGTCCTCGACCACCAGAATCATTCCCGTGCCGCCGGTGAGCGATTCCACGGGAAGCGAGGCCTGGTCCGCACCCTTCGAAACCGCGGCCGGAAACCAGCACTGAAACTCGGAGCCCGACCCCAGGGCCGAGACGACCTCGACCCAGCCGCCGTGGCCCTTGAGGATGCCGAAGACTGTGGCCAGCCCCAGGCCCGTCCCCTTTCCCTCGGGCTTGGTTGTGAAGAAGGGCTCGAAGATGCGGTGAAGGGTGGGATCGTCCATGCCGCTCCCGGTGTCCTTCACCGAAAGGACCACATACGGCGTCCCGTCGTGGTTGTCCAGCCGGGTCGCCAGGGTCAGCCTCCCGCCTTCCGGCATGGCGTCCTTGGCGTTGACCCCGAGGTTGAAGATCACCTGATGGATTTGCGTCGGGTCGGCCTCGATGAAGGGAAGCCCGTCGGCGAAGTCCATCACAAGCTCGATCGAGCGGGGAAAGGTCTCGGTGAGGAGCGAGGCGGCCTCGGCCACGTTCGTGTTCACGTCGAGCTGCTTGAAATTGACGGGTGTCTTGCGGGCGAACGTCAGCAGCTGGCGCACCAGGTCTGCCCCCCGCATGGTGGCGGTCACGATGGCCTCGAGGCGCCGCATCACGGCCATCGGGTCGGCCGGATTTTGGCGGAGCAGCTGGGTGTTGCCGAGGATCACGGCGAGCAGATTGTTGAAGTCATGCGCGATGCCGCTGGACAGGTTGCCGAGGCTTTCGAGCTTCTGGGCCTGGAGCAACTGCGCCTGAAGGCGGTTGCGTTCGGAAGTGTCCTTCACGGATGCGACCCTGTACAGAAGGCGGCCCGACGGGTCGCGGACGCTCACGACGTCCATCTCGGCCTCGTAGGTGGTGCCGTCGGTCCGCGTCTTGACCGCCTCGAACCTGACGCTTCCGGTTTCGTCCGACTGCCGTAGGTACTCGGTCAACTGGGCGCGTTGTTCGGGAGGGTAAGAGCCTCGGATGGGGGTGCCGGCCAGCGCCTCGGGGGTCGAACGCTGGGCGTTCGCGTAGGCCGCGTTGCAGGTGATGATGGTGTCGGTCACCGGGTCGCCCAGCATGATGCCGTGGGCGCAGTGCTTGAAGGCGTCGGCCCATTGACGAAGCAGCCGCTCGCTGTCCATGGCGGTGAGGGCAAACGTCAGGTCGCCGGCCAACTCCTCGAGAAGGCGCCTGTCGTCGGGCGACCCGAGAATCCCGATCTTCTGCGACAGGATGGTCAGCACCCCGCTGGTGACGTTGCCCATTCGCAATGGCAGGAAGGCGGCCCCCCGGTAAGGAACGCCGCGAAACTCCGACCATTGGTCTTGCTCGGCGGTGGCGACCAGGTCTTCCACGATCAGGACGGCATCGGGGCCTTGGGACGAGGCGGCAAACGCCCCTTGGAGAGGACCCGAAGACACGTTCACGCGAGGGAACGGCCAGGGCGCGAGGGAAACGCCGGAAGCGGCCACGGGCACCAAGTCGCCGGTCTTGTCGTTGAGAAGGCCGATCCAGGCCGCGTCGAAACCGCCGAATTCCCTGGTCACCTCGCAGATGGCCTCGTACAACGCTTGGGGCTCGCGCACCCTGACGATGGCCTGGTTGACCTGGCTGAGGAGGTGGTACAGGCGGGTGGTGTGGGCAAGTTGTTTCTCGGCTCTCCTGCGTTCGGTGATCTCCACCGACAGGATAAGGACGCCCTCGGGAATGGGGCGGATCCGAAGAGAGAAGTTCCCCGACGAGCCGTCCGGGTAGGTGAAGGGGTTCTCCACTTCTGCGGCAACCCGGGTGTCCATGACGCTCTTGAGAACGGGGTACACCGCCGTGTTCTCAATTCCCGGCCAACACTGAACATAGTTCTTGCCGAGCAGCTCACTTGCCGGTCTGTGGTTGTGGGCAACGGCGGCGACATTGACGTACTGGTAGTTCCAGTCTCGATCCAGGACCTGTATGCCCTCCAGCAGATCGTCGAAGGCCCCGCTGGACCAGAGATTGGAAGGGACTTGGAGCGCCATCGGCCGCGCCTCCTCCTCCCAGTCTAGGCTTGCCGAGGCCAGGAGTAAAGGAAAAGGCCCTAATCAGAGTGAAAATGACATTTCGATTACAAATGCTTGATTCCCCTTTTCGCATCCGACGCCGTTTGATAACTTAGCAACCGACAGGGACAACGAAAGGACTACTATAGACACCGTGGGTGTTCTTCGGTCTTCGAAGGTCCCTGGTCGCCAATTCCCAGGAGGAATTCCGTATGAAGCTTCTCAAGCTGATTCCCGTTCTCGCCTTGGCCTTCTTGGCCGTGGCTTGTGCTCCTTCGATCCCCCAGAAGGATGTCGACGCCGCCGCCGCCGCCTTCGCCGATGCCAAGGCTGCCCAGGCTGACGTGTTTGCCGCCGACTCCTTCAAGGCCGCCAGCGATGCCAACGACGCCCTCCAGGCCAACCTGACCGCCAAAGATTACAGCAAGACCTCTGACCTCGCTAAGGCCGTTGTCGACGCTTCCAGCAAGGCCAAGGACGACGCCGCCGCCGGTCTCGAGACCGCCAAGACCGACGTGACCAAGCTCGCCGCCGATGTCCCCGTCCTGGCCGACCTGGTCAAGAAGGAACTCGCCAAGGCTGTGAAGGCCGGTAAGAAGGCCAAGGTCGACGCCACCAAGGCCAAGGCCGACGTTGCCGCCGCCGACAAGCTGCTCGCCGATGCTCAGGACGCCGTCAAGGCCAACACTGTTGCCGACGCCAAGACCAAGCTGACCGCTGCTCAGGCTGCGTACGCCGCCGTCCAGGCCACCCTCGAAGCCGCCGGCTTCAAGGGCTGATGCCCCTAGTCCCCTCGGGGACGAAGAAACCGGTCCTTCGGGGACCGGTTTTTTTTTGCTTCGGGCTTTGATATGGTGGGTCAGGAGGATGACATGCCTTTCATTGACCTTCCCCTGGATGAGCTCAGGACCTTCAGTCCGCCCCTGGAAGAACCGGGCGACTTCAACACGTTCTGGACCTCGACCATCGCCGAGGCCCGCCGTCACCCCCTGGCCGCCGCCTTCGCCCGCCACGAGGCCCACCTGAAACTGATTGAAGTCTTCGACCTGACCTTCAACGGGTACGCGGGCCAGCCGGTCAAGGGCTGGTTCCTCCTGCCGGCGGTCCGCAAGGGCAAGCTCCCCTGCGTTGTCGAGTTCATCGGCTACGGCGGCGGCCGGGGCCTTCCCCACGACTGGCTCACCTTCCCGGCGACCGGGTACGCCCTGCTGGTCATGGACACCCGGGGGCAGGGCTCGGTCTGGCGCACCGGAGACACCCCCGACCCCGAAATGGAGGGCGGCAATCCGCAGTTTCCCGGCTTCATGACCCGGGGCATCCTCAAGAAAGAGACGTATTACTACAGACGCGTGTTCACCGACGCGGCGAGGGCCGTCGAAGCGGCGCGCAGCCACGAGGCCGTCGACGCCGAGCGCATCGCGGTTACCGGGGGCAGCCAGGGCGGGGGCATCGCCGTTGCGGCCGCAGGCCTCGTCCCCGAAGTGAAACTGGCGCTGCCCGACGTTCCCTTCCTGAGCTGCTACCAGCGGGCGATCTCGATCACCGACGCGGCGCCCTACGTCGAAATCCGCGACTTCCTCAAGCGCCACCGCCACCACGAAGCCGCGGTCTGGCAGACGCTTTCGTACTTCGAGGGCCCCAGCTTCGCCGCCCGGGCCAAGGGACGCTCGCTGTTCTCGGTGGCCCTCATGGACGAGATCTGCCCGCCCTCGACCGTGTTCGCCACCTACAACAGATGGGCGGGACCCAAGGACATCAACGTGTGGCCCTACAACAACCACGAGGGCGGCGAGACCTTCCAGACGGTGGAGAAGCTCAAGTTCCTCGAGAAGTACCTTTAGTACGAGCCGGCCGGGTCTCCCATTTCACACCGTAGGGGGGGAGCCCGGCGGCTTCGCGGGCGTTGAAGTTCATCGTGAACACGGTCTCGGTGGTTCCGTCGGAGCGCGCCTGGGCGTTGACGCCCGGCGGCAGACCCGCTTTCACGGGCTCGACGCCGGCGCGCCGAACCAGGGCCGCCATCAGGTCGTCGAGGAAGCGCTGGTCGGTGCGGGCCGCCACGTAGTAGACCTCCCCCGTGCCGACTTTGTGCCGGGTCAGCACGGGGCGCCCCGCGTACCAGTCGTCGCCGTACACCGCCAGGACCTCGGCGCCCTCGGGGTGGACGAGTTCGCAGAAGGTTTCGATGCGGTACTCTCCCGACAAACCAAGGTCGTTGCCCTTTGAGGGAAGGGCGCGGTTGCTCTGTCCCTTCCACAGGGGGTCGAGCTCCTCGGCCCACACCCCGGCCAGGGGGCGGAGCGGCCCCGGGAAGCCGCCCTCGAACACGAGGTCGCTCTCGTTGACCATGCCCGAAAAGTAGGTGAGGACGAGGGTTCCGCCTGCCTCGACAAAGCGGGTCAAACGCGGGGCGGTTCCCGGCTTCACAAGGTGGAGCCAGGGGGCGGCGACAAGCTTGTACGCGGCCAGCTCCTGGTCCTGGTTGGGTACGTCTGTGGCCACCGACTGACGCCACAGCGCGCGGTGGAACTCGAGGCAGGCGCGGTCGTAGTCGCGCTCGGGCTTGTTGAAGCCCATGAACTCGTCGAAGATCCAGCGGTTCTCCCAGTCGTAGACCACCGCAGCCCGGGCCGGCACCCGGCTACCCGCCACCGAAGCCAGGGCCTGAAGGTCGCGGCCCACCTCGGCCACGTCGCGGAAGACCCGGGTGTTCTCGTGGCCGACGTGATCAACCACCGCGCCGTGGAACTTCTCGGCCGCTCCTCGTCCCTTGCGCCATTGAAAGTAAAGCACCGAGTCGCTGCCGTGGGCCACGGCCTGAAGGCTCGAGAGCCTGTGCATGCCCGGCTTCTTCAGCCGGTTCACGGGCTGCCAGTTCACCTGGCTGGGCGTACTCTCCATGAGCAGCCAGGGCTGGCCGCCCTTGAGGCTGCGGTACTGGTCGTGAATGAAGGCGGTGCGGCTGGCCACGTCGGCGTCGGAGGTCTCGGCGTTGTGCCAGCGCGGGTAGCTGTCCCAGCTGACCACGTCGACGTGGGGCGCCCAGTTCCAGTAGTTGAGCACAGGGTACAGCTCCATCATGTTCACGGTGACGGGGACCGTGGAGGTGAGGCGGCGCAGCGGTTCCGACTCGGCGAGGAAGAAGTCGAGCGACTGGGCGTCGACGAAGCGCTTCCAGTCGAGGACCAGCCCGTGGACCGAGCTCTCGCCGTGGGGAGCGGGGCTCTCGAGCTGCGCCCAGTCGGTGTAGCGGTGGCTCCAGAAGTCGGTCCACCAGGCACGGTTGAGCGCGTCGAGGGTCTTGTACTTCTGGCGCAGCCACGCCCTGAAAGCGTCCTGGCAAAGGGGGCAATGGCACTCCCCGCCGTACTCGTTCGACACGTGCCATAGGGCCAGCGACGGGTGCTTCCCGTAGCGCTCGGCCAGCTTGGTGTTCAGCGCCACGGCCTTGCGCCGGTACACCGGCGAGGTGAAGCAGTGGTTGTGCCTGGCGCCGTGGAGGTCGCGCACCCTGTCGGCCTGGCAGCGCAGAATCTCGGGGTACTTCTGGCTCATCCAGGCGGGTTTGGCGCCGCTGGGGGTGGCCAGGATCACCCGCATGCCGGCCTTGCCCAGGCGGTCCATGAGCGCATCGAGCCAGGCGAAATCGTACACGCCGTCTTCGGGTTCAAGCCTCGTCCACGCGAAGATGCCCACCGAGACTGTATTCACCCCGGCCAGGGGGAACAGCCGCAAGTCTTGGTCGAGGATATCGGGCCTGTCGAGCCACTGGTCGGGATTGTAGTCGCCGCCGTGCCACAGCGAGGTTTGTTGGAGTTTCATCCCCCTATTCCACACCCGAAGCGGGAAACTGTCCACCGGAGCGGGCGCGAAGGTATAGCACAAAGCCAGCCTCGCCGTTAGGCTGACCGCATGGAAACCACGCGGTTCGGCATCATCGGTACGGGTTGGCGCTCGGAGTTCTACCTGCGCATCGCCCGGGAGCTCCCCCAGCATTTTCAAGTCGTCGGGGTGGTTTCCCGCCAGGGGAACCGGGCCCAGGAGTGGAGGGAGCGCTGGAACGTGCCGACGTTTGCCAGCGTCCAAGACCTGTTGAAGGACGAGAAACCCGACTTCGTGGTGGTGAGCGTGCCCCGTCAGGCCGTGGTCGGCATCGCGGCCGAACTCGTGGGTCTGGGAGTTCCGATGCTCCTCGAGACGCCCCCGGCGCCCGACCTGGCGGGTTTGGTCGCCATCAACCGACTCACCGCCCAAGACGGGCGGATTCAGGTCGCCGAGCAGTACCACCGCCAGCCCCTCCACGCCGCCCGTCTGGCGCTCGCGGGGTCGGGCCGTCTAGGCGACGTCGTCCACGTCCAGATTTCCTGCAGCCACGACTACCACGGAATCAGCTTGCTCCGCCGTGCCCTGGGGCTGGGCTTCGAGAATGCCACAATCAGGGGCTCGAGGCTGTCCTCCACCGTTCTGACTCCCCCCAACCGCGGCGGTTACCCCGACCACGAGTCGTACTCCCCCTCGTCCCAGGAGATCGCCGTGTTCGACTTCGGCGCCAAGACGGGCGTGTACGACTTCACGGGCGACCAGTACTTCTCGCCCATCCGGACGAACCGGATGCTCGTCAGGGGCACCCGGGGCGAGATCCACGACACCCAGGTGACGTTCATGGCCGACCACAAGACGCCAATCGAGTGGGAACTGCGCCGCCAGAACGCCGGCGAGAACGGCAACCTTGAGGGCTACCACCTCAAAGGCATCCTGGCCGGCGACCAGTGGGTCTACCGCAACCCGTTCTCCCCCGGGCGTCTGGCCGACGATGAAATCGCCGTCGCCGACTGCCTGGCCGCCATGCACGCCTACGCCCTGGGCGGCGCCGACTTCTATTCGCTGGCCGAGGCCAGCCAGGACCACTACCTGGGGTTGCTGATGAAGCAGGCCCTCGACACGGGGGCCCCCGTTCGGTCCGGGACCCAGCCGTGGGCGGCGCCTTGACCGCCGGCTCGCAGTTCGGCACGCTGCTGATGCTGTCGGCGGGCCTGTTGGTCGCCTCACCCCTAGCGCCCGACCCCTTCTTTGCGGGGTTGCCCTTGGCTCTGGCGATGCTGGGCGGGCTCGTGGGCTTTCCCGCCGCCGCCCTCCTGCAGCGGTGGGGTACCAAACGCACCTTGCTCTTTGGCCTGATGCTGGGGGCGGGTGGAGCCGCCCTCGTTGTCGCGGGCCTGACCACGGGCCACTTCTCCCTGGTCTGCGGAGGTTTCCTCGTCTACGGGACTCACCGCGTCTTTCTGCCGAACCAGCGCCTCACCGGGTGGAGCCTTGCCGGGTTCCTGGTGGCCGCAGTGCTGGCGCCCCTCGCGGTCCTGTGGGGCCGCGACGCGGGCACCGTGCCCTTCCTGGGGAGCTTCCTCGTGCTGCTGGGCGTCGTTGCCCTGCAGGCTGTGGCCGCCTCCGTGACGCCGCTCCGGGCGCTCGAGCCGGTCGCACCGCCCCCGCCCGCTACAGGTGAACAGGGCCCTCGGTGGCGGACGGCTCTCGCGGTGTTGGCGCTCGGGGCGGCGGCGCAGGCTCTGCTGGTGGCGGCGGCGCCTGTGGCCATGCACGAGTACGGCCATCCGCTGTGGGCCGCGATGCTGGTACTGGCGGTCTACGGTCTGGCTCTGGGGCTGGCTCGGGCGCTGGCCCCCCGGTTGCAGCCTCGGTGGGGTCGCGGACTCGCCGGTGCCGCCCTCGCCGTGTTGGCGCTTCCAGCGGTGCTCAATCCTATGGGCACCGACTTGGTCTTCTTCCTCGTCCCCCTGGCCCTGCTGGGCGCGGGCTGGGGACTGCTTTCGGCGGGCGTGACGGCGGGTTTGGCGGGAAGAGCACCGGCCGCGGCGGCGGGGCTGTTCGCGGCCCTGGCGTGTTTCGCCGCAGGAGCCTGGGAGCGGCCCCTGGGCTGGGGCGGCCTTCAGCTCGTGTCGCTGGCTTTTCTGGCCGCCGCCGCTCTGGTTCTGCTGACCCAGTCCAGGCGTTCCTGATATCCTTTTCGCCATGAAGAACACGCTCTCTCCCCTCGTCCTTTGGGCCACCGCGCTGCTGGTAACAGCGCTGTGGGGTTTCAACTTCGTTGTCATCGCCGTGGGAGTCCGCGAGGTTCCGCCCCTGCTGCTGGCCAGCCTGCGGTTCGTGCTGGCCGCCGTGCCCGCGATCTTCTTCGTCAAGAAGCCGGCGGTCTCGTGGGGCCTGCTGGCCGCCTACGGCCTCGTGCTCGGGGTGGGGGAGTTCGGCCTGCTGTTCACCGCGATCAAGGTGGGAGCCCCGGCCGGGCTGTCGTCGATCATCCTCCAGTCGCAGGCGTTTTTCACTGTGGTGCTGGCGGTGGTGTTCCTGGGTGAGAAGTTCCGCTGGTTCCACGCCGTCGGCCTCGTGGTGGCCGGGGCGGGTCTTGTGCTCATGGGGTGGACCAAGACCTCGTCGGGTGCCCTGACCGTGCCGTGGCTGGGCCTGTTGATGCTGGTGCTCGCGGCGTTCATGTGGGCTGCGGCCAACGTGATCATCCGAAAGATGGGGCCCGTGGACGCCCTGGGGCTGATGGTGTGGTCAAGCGTGTTCTCGCCCGTGCCGCTGTTCGCGCTTTCGTGGTGGCTAGAGGGCCAGACGGCGGTGCTGAACGCCCTGGGCCACCTGACCTGGGTTTCGTGGGGAGCGCTGGCGTACCTGGCCTTCTTGTCGACCCTTGTGGGCTACGGCCTTTGGAACTGGCTCATTGTGAAAAAGGGCGCCTCGGCCGTGGCCCCGTTCTCGCTTCTGGTGCCCGTGTTCGGCGTCAGTTCGGCCTGGCTGCTGCTGGGCGAGGCCCTGACGCCGGGTCACTTGGTGGCGGCCGGACTGATCCTGGCCGGGTTGGGCATCCACGTGTTCGGGGGCAGGCTCAAGAAACCAGACAAACTCGTCCCCGAGGTCCGATAATAGGACCATGAAGCCGTTCTTGTTTGCGCTATTTGTGCTCGCCTTGGGCGGGGTGGTCCCCGTGGCCGCCCAAACCCCGAGCCTGATTCCCACCGTGGCCGTGGCGGGCGGCGTCTTCCAGCAGGGCAAGCGCACCCTTGACCCCGCCAACCCCGGGCGAACCGTCACCGTCTCGGCCTTCCTCCTGGGCGAAACCGTGGTCACCCAAGACCAGTACCAGGCCGTGACGGGCAGCAATCCGAGCCGGTTCAAGGGCCCGCTCAACCCCGTGGAGCGCGTCAGTTGGTACGACGCCGTGGCCTTCTGCAACGCCCTCTCGCTCAAGGAGGGGCTGGCGCCGGCGTACACCATCGACGGCACCTCGGTGAAGTGGGACCCGAGCTCACCCGGCTGGCGCCTGCCAACCGAGGCCGAGTTTGAGTTTGCCGCCCGGGGCGGCGCCAAGTCCCAGGGCTACAGCTTTCCCGGGGCCGACTCCGCCGAAGGGGTGGCGTGGGGTTACTTCAACGCCTCGCACCGCACCCACGTGGTCAAGGAGCTTCCCCCCAACGAACTGGGCTTGTACGGCATGGCCGGCAATGTGTGGCAGTGGTGCTGGGACTGGTATGAGTTCGACCGCTCGGCGCTGCCCTCCACCGACCCCCGGGGACCCGACACGGGGTCCGACAAGGTCAACCGCGGCGGCGGGTGGAACTCCGACTACGTCGACGCGTTCAGGCCGTACTACCGCGCCGACGACGGCCCCGACAGCAAGGAGGCCGACTTGGGGTTCCGGGTGGCGCGAAACGCCCCAGTCAGTACGTCGTTACCGGCAGCATCACCAACTGGAGGCTGATGTTCTGGCCCGTGAGCCGGGCCAGCACCTCGCTTTCTTTGACCTTGCCGCGGGGTGAATCGTGCTGGGGAGCGTCGGCAAACACCGCCATGACCCTGTGGCCGGCGGCCGCTTCTCCAAACATCCTCGACCCGACGTCGAGGGCTTCGATCACGGCCTCGGGGATGTCGCCCCCGCCCGAGGCCTCGGCCGGGCCGAAGCCCTTGATCCACACCGCCGGGTCTGACGACAGGGGTGAGCCCACTTTGGCCACGTAGCCCTCTCCGTAGTCTTTGTACAGGACGAGTCCCAGCCTGAAGTTCTTCAACCCCGTCATCACGGCGCCCAGGGTGGGCACCAGGTCCTGGCGGAGCGCCTTGAGGTCCTGGGTCATGCTCGCCGTGCAGTCGATGCACACCACCAGGTCCTCGTCATCGTGAAACAGGGTCTTCAAGTATCGAACCCCGTCAGCGGCGTCGGCGGCCTTATAGGTCGGCCCTAGGCGGCGGAAGAGGTCCTCGAAGCCCTTCTCGTACTTGTTGTGGTCCACCGGGGTGGCCTGCACCTCGATGATCTGCGAGAACTCAAAGGCGTTGTCGCGGTAGGCGCCCGTGTAGTCGGCGTAGGGCTTGGCGAAGGTCCGGATCGAGAACCAGACCTTGCCGGCCGGTTTGGCCAGCTCCTCCTTCCAGTTCATTTGCCCGTACCGGGCGTTGGCTCCCGTTTTGTTTCCGTATTCCAGGACGGGGGGGAGGAAGATGTCGAAGGAGGGCCCGATGAGAGGGTCGTCGACGACCGTCGACGAGAGCAGGAACAGGTTGGGCCCCGGGAGGAAGCGGCCGTTGAGCAGGCGCTTTTCGGCGCCATTGACCGGATTGGGCTCAAGGCCCCGCCACGAGTACGTCGCCAGCTTGTGGTCGGGCAGCTCAAAGGCCTCGGTCAGCATCACCGACGCGATCCCCGGCCCCTTCTTGATGAGCAGGTGCATCCCGTCTTCCCGGGGGACGACTCTCACGTCGCCCGCACCCAGGGCGAGGCTTGGTGAAGGCGCCGCCGTTTGTGCCGCGAGGGGACACACGGCAACGAGCCCGGCGGCGACGAGTGCCTGCAGGCGGTTCACCTCACCACCCTGAACCCCATTTCGGTGTCGAAGCCGTAGGGCCGGCTGCTCCCCCTGTACGACAGCGGCGTCTTGGCGCCCTCGTAGTACCAGCTCCCTCCGCGGTTGACGCGGTATTCGCCGGTGGCCGGCCCGCGGTAGTCGGTTTGGTCGCGACGGGGGTAGGGGCCCCACCAGTCCCAGCACCACTGCCATACGTTGCCGCTCATGTCGTACAGGCCAAGCTCGTTGGGCGCCAGTTTGGCCACGGGGTGGGGCTTGCCCCCCGAGGTCTCGACGGTCCACGCGACCTCGGCGGCCTTGTTGGACCCGGCGTACACGGAGCCGTGGCCCGCGCCAGCCCCCATGGCGGCCCACTGCCATTCGGCCTCGGTGGGGAGCCGGTAGCCGTTCTTGGTCCAGTCCGCCGTCACCTTGGCGCCCTTCACAGGGTTCCCCACGACGGGGACCCTGTCGGTGATGGTGTACACCGGGGCCAGCCCTTCGGCCTGGCTGAGGGCGTTGCAGAACTCGAGGGCGTCGAACCAGGTCAGCGATTCCACGGGGTTGTCGTCGGCCGGGGCAATGCGGCTGGGGTTGAAGCCCATCACTGCACGGAACTGGGCTTGCGTGACATCGGTCTGGCTGATCTGAAAGCCGCTGACCGTCATCTTGGCCACCCCGTTGTTGAAGCTTCCCCCCGGAACGGGAACCATGGTCAGAAGGGTCTTCACCACCACCCGGCACGCCGCCGATTTTGCCCTGTCGGCCGTGGTCACCACCACGGTGGCGGTTCCCGGAGCGAGCGCGGAAACTCGCCCCTGCTCGTCGACGCTCGCCACGGCGGCGTTGGTGCTGGTCCACACGAGGTCCGCGTCTGCCTCGGCGGGTTCGATGGTGCATTCCAACGACCCGCGCGACCCGAGCACCATGTTCATGGTCGTGAAGTTCAATTCAAGGTCGGTGACAGGTGCCGACTTCGGGGCCTGACACGAGACCAAGGCCGCCAGACCCAAGAGAACAAATTTGCCTGCCATCATATGGGGTGTACGCTAGCACTGGCGTCCCCCCACGTCAAGTTGCCGTTGCATGCGCCATTCTTGGCGGAACCTTTGCATTTCGATGTTGAAGATCGAGTTTGCGTCAACTATAGTTACCCCAGGGGGATACTGCTCATGAAGAGGCTGTTCGTCCTTTTGGCCTTCGTCTTGTTTGTTGCCGGCGGGGTTTCGGCCATCGAGTCGCCCATGTACGCCAAGGCCGTTTTCATCCAGAAAATTACGTCGCACGAAAAGGGATACCGCGTCACCTACTACACGGCGCACGGAGACTTGAAGACGGTCTACATTCCCCTGGACTGGTTCTACCCCACGAGCCAATACAAGACCTCCGACGGGTTCGTGAAGGCCGAGCTCTACCGCGGCCGGGGACCGTCGTACCCGTACATGGAGATCTTTTGGAAGGACGGGAAGTTCCACCACGTTCGGCTGTTTGTGGTCAGCGACTACAACGACCGAAGCTGGGGCATCCTGAAGCCGGGAGAAGACGCCGCCTTGGCGGACAAATTCGACCCGGCCGGGTCAATCGACTTCCAGTTCTGACCCGTTTTAGGGCCCGGTCTTAAGAGGGAGCTCGATGATCTGGAGCTCCACCTTCTTGTCGAGCGCCCATTGGCTGACCATGGCTTCGGTGATGTTTCCCCGGGGAGTCGGGTGCTCGGGTTTATCGCCCAGCAGGATGAGGAGCCGCGAGCTGCCCGACCACACGAAGTTGTTGAGTCCCGCGGCCAGGGCTTCCATGACGGCGAGCGTCGGTGCCCCGCCTCCCGCCGCCTCCACAGAGTCGAGGTCCTTCTGCACCTGGTGAAGGTCGTCGGTGAACGCCACCGACCGCGTCAGGTAGTCCTCCAGGTAGTCGCGGTAAAAGACCAGGCCGACACGGTAGGTCTTGAACGCTTTTAGCTCTCCCCTAAGGAAATCCACAAGGTGCGCCCGCATCGAGGCCAGGTAGTCGGTCATAGTGACGTTGGTCGCGATGGCCACCACTAGGTCGAGGCTGTCACCCCCCCGGTTCAGCAGCTGATGCAGACGGGCCATCTCGTCCTGTTCGTCCTTGGAAACGAAGCGGGACAAGGTGGGCACTGGCGCCTGGAGCCGGGTCTGGGCCAGCAGAGCCGTGAGCTCGAAGGCCGTTTCTTTGTACTCGCCCGAGTAGTCGGCGTAGGGCTTGGAGAACGTTCGGACCGAGAACCAGAAGGTTCCCCCCGGGGAGCTCAGGGCCTTCTGCACGTCGATCTTGTCGTACCGCGAGTTGGGGTAGTTGGGGTACCCGTATTCGACCACCGGAGGAATCACGATCTCGAAGGCCTGGCCCCCGGCGAAAGGCTGGGGGGTGGAGGACACCAGGGAGTGATGGGGCTGGTCGAGAAACTTGCCGTTGAGCAGGCGCTTCTCGCCGTCGTTGGTTGGGTTGGGCCCCACGGCGCGGAAGGCGAAGGTGGCCAGCTTGTTCCCCGGCGGCTCGAAGGCCTCGGTCAGCAGCACCGACGCCGCACCGGGGACCTGGCGGATGAACAAGTGGTACCCGTCGGGCCGCTTCTCGACGGAAACGTCGCCGGCGGCCAAGACTAGGGGAGGGGCAGCCTGGGCAAAGGCGCTGGCCGAGCCCCAACAAAGCGCCGCCAGGACTACGGCCAGAGCGCGGGTCACGGTTGGCTTCATTGTTTACCCGAACCCCAGTCCAACGAAAGCCGGGCTTGGGCCGAAACTTGGCCGTCGTTGTACATTTGGGCCGGTTGGAACGAAAGGGCCCAGTCCGGAGCCAGCGTCCACCGCACCTTCACCGACAACCGCTCCGCGGCGCTCGGTCCAAGGCCCTCGAGCGCCCAGTTGTAGACGTAGGGCGTGGAAAAGCTCACGTCCGTCTGCGTGTCAAAGACCTCAAGCTTGGTCTCAAGGCTCACGGGACCGTGGGTCCAGCGCGCCGACACGTTGACCCACGCGGTCCCCGGGCCGTAGGGCGAGGTCAGGGGCATGGACGCCGTGTACCCGTCGAGCACCTGGTAGTAGATAGCCTGCATTTCCGGGTCGCCGTAGTTGCCCCACAGGTAGTGGGTCATCCCCACCTCGGCGTAGAGCCTCAGGGGGTCGTCGGCCGCCTCGGTCTGCCACTCGGTGCCCAGAATGAACGCCCAGATCGTCGGCACGGGGTTGTTGGGGATGCCGAAAATGCGCGAATCGAGGGCGTTGAGGCCGTACTGTCCCATCACCCGGTACCCGGGCGCGGGAACCCACTGCCCGCCCAGCACCAGGGCGTTGTGGTTGGGAGCCATGTCGGTCTGGTGCGTGCTGGTCACCGGGAAGAAGTCGGCCAGCACGAGTGGTGGCACCACGAGATTGTACTCGGACACGTCGAACTGCCACGTGTCCTCGCGGTACTCGACGCGGTGGAGGTTGTACACCAGGGTGAACTCGACAGGCGTGTTGCCACCGTCGAGCCGGGTCTCCGGCGTCGCGATGATCCAGTCCCACCTCCAGTGACCGCCCGAGACGCTGGAGCGGATCATGTCCATGAACGGAATGGAGTCCGACAGAATGAGCGAGTTGTCCATGGGACCGATGTGCACCGGGCCCCGGCCGATCTGGATCTCGAAGGGTTTGGGCTCGAACCACAGCCACGACTCGGTGAGCCAGTGGTGCTCGGCCGGTACGACCGACGTGTCGTTAGGCAGGATCAGTGTGGTGTTCAGGAATCCCGTGCTGTCGTCGTACACGTCGGCGTGCATAAGGAAGCCCCACTGGCCCGCGACCTCACCGTGGAGGGTGAACCTCAGCAGCGAGTTGTCCACCCCGGGGTTGAACAGGTACTGGTTCCAGAAATCCTGGCCGTTGACCTGCACGCCGCCGCCCAGCGAGATCAGCAGGTTGGTGCCATCGGTGAACGGCACCGGAGCGTCCGGGGTCGACGGGGGCGGTGGCGTTGGTTGAGGCCACGTGTCCGACGGGGGCAGGTTCCCCGCCAGCACGGCGTTTCGGGTTGCGGCGAGCTGCTGGGGGTTGGTGCGGTCTTGCAGGGCCTGCGCCACAAGAAGGTTTTGACCTACAACAGTCATCAGGCCAAGGAAGATAAGGAATGCGGCGCAGCGATGCATGGAAGCCTCCGACAGTTGATTCACGCGTTCTCCAGGGCGGCCAGGTCGAGCTTCTTCATGGCGAGCATAGCCCGGGTGACCCTGGCCTTGCGGTCCGGGTCTTGGACGTTCATGAGCTTCTCGAGCAAGGGGGACGAAATTTGCCACGAGACGCCAAATTCGTCCTTGAGCCAGCCGCAGGCCTCTGCCGCAGGGTCGGCTGACAAGGCGGCCCACAGCCTGTCGATCTCGTTCTGATTGTCGCAAAGGACGAGCAGCGACACCGCTTCGTTGAAGCCGAACAGGTGGGGGTGGGCGCTGTCCATGGCCGCGAAACCCTGGCCCGCCATCGTGAACGCAGCGTGGCGCACGGTTCCCGGTTTGTCGAGCCCCGGGCCCGCCTCGTAGCGGTCGACGTAACTCACGGCCCCGCCGAAGAGTTCGGCGTAGCGTCCTATGGCCGTCTCGCACCGCCCGCACTGGGCGCCCACGAACATGAGCGTGGGCGTGATCTTCGGCCCCCCTCCGAGGCTGCTGCGGTACATGACCTGCCACGACACCCCCCAGCGGTCCATCACCCACGCATAGCGTTCGGCAAAGGGGTAGGGGCCCAGCGGCATCAGGTCCGACCCGCCTTGGGCCAGCGCCGCGTGCAGCCGGTTTACCTCGTCCTCGGAGGCGCAGGCGACCAGAAACGAGATGGCCGGGGTGAAGCGGAACTGCGGTCCAGCCGAAAGCAGCTGGAACTCCTGGCCCGCGAGCCGGGCGACCACGAGCTCGGTCGTCCCCGACGGCGTGTCGGCGATCTTGGTGCGGCTGAGCACCCGGGAATTCTCAAACAGCGCCACGTAGAACTCGGCAGCCTCGGCGGCCTGGGTGTCAAACCACAGGTGGGGGACGATGCGGGTCATGGCAGAGTGTACCCGGCCGCGCGGTAGATGTCGTACCACTCCTGGCGTGACAGCTGGAACGCCTGGCTCGCCGCAGCGTCCTTGACCCGCTGGGGCGTCGTCGTCCCCAGGATGGTCTGGATGTGGGCCGGGTGCCGGCTGATCCACGCCACGGCGACTGCAGTGTTGGTCACCGCGTGGCCCTTGGCGATCTTGTCGATCACCTTGTTCAGCTCCGGGAACTTCGGATTGTCGAGGAAGGCGCCCTGAAAGAAGCCGTACTGGAACGGCGACCACGCCTGGATGGTGATGTCGTGCAGCCGGCAGTAGTCGAGCACACCGCCGTCCCTCACCAGACCCTCGTCGTCCTTGTTGTTCATGTGGAGCGACGAGGCGATCATGGGCGCGAAGGCCACGCTCAGCTGGAGCTGGTTGAACAGCAGTTTCATCGGCAGGGCGCGCTGGATGAGCTCGATCAGCGTGGGGTTCTGATTGCTCACCCCGAAGGCGCGGACCTTGCCCTCGTGCTGGAGCCGCCCGAAGGCCTCGGCAATCTCGGCTGGTTCGGCCAGGGCGTCGGGCCGGTGGAGCAGGAGCACGTCGAGGTAGTCGGTCTTGAGGCGCTTGAGGATGCCGTCCACCGACGCAACGATGTGTTCCTTGCTGAAGTCGAACATCCCCTCGGCCGGACGGATGCCGCACTTGCTCTGAAGGACGATCTGGTCGCGCTTCCACCCCAGGCGCTTCACCGAGGCGGCGAATACTTCCTCGCTCTTGCCTGCGGCGTAGATGTCGGCGTGGTCGAAGAAGGTGATGCCAACCTCGAAGGCTGTCGAAAGGAGCTTGTCGACGGCGGCGGGCTCCATCTTGTCGATGCGCATGCAGCCCAACGAAATCTCACTGACGGTCAGGGCGCCAGGACCCACGTTGATGGTTCTCATGGGGTCATTTTATCATGCGAGGCACGAAGGAAGGGAACCCTTTTGGGGGGAAAAGGGGGGTGGCAGCCCGGGTTTGTGGAGGCCTATTTGGGGTAGACAGATCCCGCCGACCCAAGATTCGACGAAAGAAACTGCAGGCCCCGTACCAGGGACCCGGCAGAGCTGACACTTCCCGGTTGGTTGTTCTCCACGAATCCTGCGCGAACCAGGTCGTCGAGATTGATCAGTTGCGTCAGCGGGAGTTGGTCTGTTGTCGCCTTGTACGAGCGGTTGGCGGAGTAGTGTCTCGACAACCATTCCTTCACACCCCGGATGTTCTCGGGGTACGCAGGTGTTGAAGTATCGGCCGACAGACCCGGCCGGTTTCCGGCAACCCCTGGCAGTGGTTGTCCGGCCATCCTGGGTATGGACGGGAGGAACCAAGTCTCGAACTCTCGGTAGGCCATGACCACTGACACAGGGAACGGCAAGTTGCCTTCGCGCACCCAGCGTGCAGTTGCGGGACCGGATTCGGCCGGACATCCGTCTTCATCGTCCCGCAGGATCAATGCAAGGTCCGGGCGTTCCTGCCGAGCGAGAGCCAAGGCCCCGTCGATCCCCCTCCTGAGGTGGAGAAGTGGCCACCGGAGGGGGCTCTTCCAAGCTATTTCCGATGCAAGACCCAGGTGGACCCAAAGTCGGACGACCAAGTTGCCAACGGCTTTTACTTCTCCGTGCCCCTCGACAAATATCATTCCCGTAGGCATCAGGGCTTCTCGGCCACGACAAAGGTTTCAGGCTGATCGTCGGATCGAAGACCTTCGTATCGAAGGACCTCCCCCAGGGTCCGTAGACGGTGCACCACAGATTCTTTCTGGTCTGTCGCCAGCATCGAGACCCTTGTCGCCCCCGAATCCCGGTACACGACACGAATCTCGCTCGCGTCGAGGTGGTCAAGAATATCGGGACTGTGGGTGGTCAGAATCAACTGGGTCTGCAGGGAGGCCTGCCGAAGGTATTCAGTGAGGACCTTCAATCCTCCTGGGTGTATCGTCAGTTCAGGCTCTTCCACGCCGACGACGAGCGGGACTGGCGTTTGGAGAAGCGCCGTCAGAATACCCGCCATGCGAAGGGTGCCATCCGATTCTTGGAAAGCGTCGAACCACCGTTCCTTTCCCTTACCGGCAGAGCCGGACGAACCATGGCGGAACTGCACAAGAAGGTAACCGCCAAGCGCTCTGACCCGCACGTCATCAATGTCGCCTGTAATTTGATTCATAGCCTCGATGAGGTCGGTTCGATCCTGGCTTTTCAGCGTCTCGGCCAAGATGGAACCCCAGTTCTCTCCTTGTTCTTCCATGGGCCGACTTGGGTTTGGTTTCCTCGGGTTCCGCAGAGTGGATGGCGAAATGTTGTAGATGGCCGTATTGACGAGTGAGTCATACAGGGGCTTGAATCGACGGTCCCCAGCCAGGGTAGAGAGCACAAGGGAACTCTTGTCCACTTGGGGCCGGACCTGGCCGGGTTCAACCTTCCACACTCCTTTCTCTACCCTGAAGGTTGAATCTATTGCGCCATCGGCCGGGGCCCAAAGGGCCTCCTCGACCTTGACCTGCGGAACGTTGTCCGACGCGTTGATATGGACCTCATAGTGTCCGGCTCCCTCCGCCGTCGAAAGTTCCAAGCGAATTGAGACAACATACGGTGCACCATCCGAGAACCTGCGGACGGCCGCAAGCCCGTTTCGATTCTCTATGGCCGAAGAAAGACTGTGGCGAAGAGCTTGCGCTACGAAAGCCAAAACGTCACAAACCGTACTCTTGCCGGAGCCGTTTGTTCCCACCAACGCGGTGAAGTTGCCGAACTCGACGGATACCTTGTCACCGAGACTCCTAAAGTTGGAAACCGTCATCTTCCGAATCATGGCAATGCCTCTGAACGTAGAGTAGTCGTCCTTCCGCTTGGTGTACAATCCCGTCGCGTTTCAGAGTACCCTCTCTCCATGCCATCCCTTTCCTTGAAGCAAGCCCGCCGGTTGGCCCTGGCGGCCGGCACGGGCTTCCACCGCCCCCCGGGCCGGGGACCCGCCGCCGTTGCGGCCCTGGTCGACCGCATCGGCTTCGTCCAGATCGACACCATCAGCGTGGTCGAGCGGGCCCACCACCACATCGTGGCGGCCCGCCTCCCCGGGTACCGCACCGAATGGCTCGAGCGCGCGCCCGTGTTCGAGTACTGGGCGCACGCGGCGGCGTACCTGCCCTGGCGCGATTTCCGTTTCACTCTGGCGCGAAAGCGGCGCATCCGCCAGCGCGGGCACGACTGGTTCCAGGTCGACGAAGAGCTGGCGAGCCAGGTGCTTGAGCGCATCCGCGCCGAAGGGCCCCTGATGGCAAGGGACTTCGAAGCCCCCAAGAGGACCGCAGGGTGGTGGGACTGGAAACCGGCCAAGCGCGCCCTGGAGTACCTGTTCATGGCCGGCGACCTGATGGTCACCCGTCGCGGGTTCCAGAAGGTGTTCGACCTGACCGAGCGCGTCTTGCCCCCCGAAACCGACCTTCGGGTTCCCACGCCGGCCGAGCAGGCTCAGTGGTACGTGGAGCGGGCCCTGGACGCCTGGGGCCTGGTCGCCAGGGACGAGATCGGCTACCAGCGCCGCGAACACACCGACGAGATCGACGCCGCGCTCGCGGACGGCGAGGAGGCCGGCGCCCTGGTTCGGGTAGCTATCGAAGGCATCGACAAGACACCCTATTGGACGAGAGCCGCCGACCTGTCCGGCCTCGACGCCCTCCCCCGAACGAAGCGCGAGCTGAGGATTCTCTCTCCCTTTGACCCCTTCGTCATCCACCGCAAGCGCATCAACCGGCTGTTCGGCTTCGACTTCGCCATCGAGTGTTACCTGCCCCCGGCGAAGCGCTCGTTCGGCTACTTCGCGCTGCCGCTGCTCCAGGGCGACGCCTTTGTGGGTCTGCTCGACGCCAAGGTTGACCGCGCCGCCGGGACGCTGCTGGTGCAGAACCTGCGCTACGACGGGCCAACCCAACGGCGCGCCGGTTTTGACGCCGTCCTCGCGAAGGCTCTTCAGGGGTTTGCCGAGTTCAACTCAGCGACATGGCCCGGCGGTGGTGGCCCATCAGACTGATCACCGCGCCCGTGCCCAAGGCGAAGAGCAGGACGAGGGTGGCGAAGGGGAGCAGGGGATGGACCGAGTACATCCAGCCCGCCAGCCAGCCGGTGGGGATCGACAGCAGCATGGCCAGCATGTTCACCAGCCCGAACAGTTCGGCCTTCTTGGCCTCCTCCACCGAATTCATGAACACCGAGTCGCGGTAGGTGCCGAACAGCAAGAAGGCCGCAGAACCCAACCCTTGGACGAGGAGCACCACCCACAACATGCCGCCGCCCAGGAACAGGAAGGCGACAGCACTCACGCAGCACGCGACGAACGCAACGAGAAGCCCTAGCCGTTCGGCGTTCTTGGGGATGCGCGGCAGGACGAAGCCCATGAGCACGATGGAGAGCACGCTGTTCACCGCCGGCACAATGGCCAGTTCGGTGTTCGTGTAGCCCAGGTTGTCCTTGAGGTGAAGGATCTGGAAGAAGGTGAATGACTGCACCGCCCAGCCAATCAGGTAAAGAACGGCGAGCACGAAGAAATGCGCGTCCTTGGCCGCGTTCACGAGGCTGGTGAGCTGCTCGGTCACCAATTGAAGCAGGGGCGTGGTGCGCGTCTTCTCCATCACCCGGCGGCCATTCTCGGTTTCGGTGGTGAAGCACGCCCGAACAATGAACATGGTCGTCATCGAGACGGCCCCCGCAAAGTACGTGACGCGCATGGTGGGGACCACTCCGAAGGTGTCCAGGAGCAACCCCGCCACCAGCGACACGAAGCCCCCCAGGGTGCCCATCAGGTTGACGATGGCGAACACCTTCACCCTCTTATCCTCGGGGGCATCCTCGCTCACCAGCAGGTTCCACGACACCATGGTCACCCGCACCGCCGAATTGAAGAACACGGCGACCAGGAACCAGACGAAGTCCTGGGCGAACGCCCACAGAAGCATGCTTGTGGTCCACGAGAACAGGTCCCACACCAGGCTTGTCCGATGGCGGCCGTACTTGTTGGTGAGCGGGCCCGCCAACAGGAAGAACACGAACGAAAACAGCAGTCCCGCCGAGTTAATGAGGCCCATCTGTATGTCTGTCAGCCCCAGGTCTTTCATGTAGAGGGGGGCAAAGTAGAAGATCACGCCGCCAAAAAGAGCCCAAAGGGGCTCGACAACCAGGCAGTTGCGCGTGGTCCGGGGAAGGTCAGAAAGGATTTTCACAGTGTTGAGACTATGGCACGGAACCCGCACTGTGTAAAATGAAGAATGGAATTTCCCCTTGATCTGGTGAACCCGCTCCAGGGAACGCGCTCCGGGCCCGAATATAGCCGCGGCAGCACCGTCCCGCTGATCCAACTGCCCCTCGCGGCGACGGCCTGGTCGCTGGTCACGGGGGACGAACCTTGGCCCTTCCACCCCGACGTGCCCAAACTTCGGGCGCTGCGCTGGCTGCCCCAGGGCCTCGACGTGTGCCCGCAAACTGGGCCGCTGATTGTCGAACCCGCGCGCCGGGCGTCGGCGTACCGGCTGTCCAAGAGCGTTGTGGCTCCCCACCGCCTGACCACCGAATTCCTGCGCTACCGCGTGGGCGTCGACCTGGCCCCCTCTCCCCAGGGAGCCGTGCTTCGCACCACCTGGGCCCAAGGCGGCGTGGCCCGTCTGTTGTGGAGCTGGGTTGGGACTTGCGAGTGGGACGAGGGCGCCGCGGAGCTGCGGGGAAGCGGCCCCGGCGAGGGCTTCCGCGCCGTGTTCGACACCCCCGTGGCGCGGTGGGGCCGCGAGGGCGCGGTCCTTTGGGTTGAGTTCAACGTGCCCCGGGGAGCGGTGGTCGAGGTGCGCATTGCCCTGGGCGCCTCGCCCCTTGAGACCGCGAGCCTGCAGGAGGTGGCCGACCGGGGCGCCGAGGCATGGGCGCGCCTGCTGAGCCGCCTTGTCGTCGAAGGCGGGACCGTGGACCACAGGCGCACCTTCTACAGCTGCCTGTACCGCGTGCTGTGCGCCGCGCGGCATCCGTCGCCCGAAGTCTGGCGCACCGTGGCGCCGCTGTTCGCCCTGGCCTTCCGGGACGAGCTGCCGGCGCTGCTCCCTGGTTGGACCACCTCGTCCCACGGGGCCGCCGTGGTCGCCGAGGCCCTCGCCCAGCGTGTGGCCGTCGGCCCCGCTCTAGCCGAGGCCGCCCTGACCGCCGGCGCGGCGGTCGACGGATCGGTTTCAGCTCACCTTGAGGCCGCCTACTTGGACTGGTGTCGGGGCCGCGTCGTCAGGGCGCTGGGTCGTCCCCGGGAGGCCGTGGCCTTTGAGCAGCGGGCCCAGGGCTGGCAGACACTTTTCGACGCGTCCATGGGTTTCTTCAGACCCCGGGAGGCGAGCCAGTGGAAGGAGGGGTTTAACCCCTTGGCGTGGGACGAGGCCTTCTCGCAGGGATCGGCCTGGCAGGGGGGCTGGGCCGTGCCCCACGACCCAGAGGGGCTGATCGCGGCCCTGGGCGGCCCGGAAGTGGGCCTTGCGCGGCTCGACACGCTGCTGGCGCTCAAGCCCATGTTCGACCCCGGCACTGCCCCAGAAACCCCGCCGATGACGCAGATGGCCACCTCGGATTTCGGTCAGTACGCGCACAGTCTGCCCGTGACCCACGGCATCCTTTGGTATTACGCCCTGGTGGGCCGTTCCGACAAGGGCGAGCAGTTGATCTGGAGGGTGCTCGACGAGCTGTACTCCCCCGAAGTCGACGGTTACTGCGGCGACGCCCGGGACGGCGACTTGGCCGCCTGGTACGTTTGGGCGGCGCTGGGGTTGTACCCCCTTTGCCCCGGCAGCGGCGACTACGTGCTCGGCTCGCCGCTGTTTCCCCGGGTCACCATCGCCTCGGGCGACGGGGCCACCCTCACGATCGAGGCCCCCCAAACCGGCCCGGACCGGCCTGTCCGCAAACGGACCCTGGGCAACGTCGTGCTCACCGACGCGAGGGTGAGCCGAGTCGACCTGTTCGACCTCGGCCGCCTCGTCGTCGAGCACGAAACCTGAGGATTCAGTTCGTCTTGAAGAACTGCGACGCGTCGTAGCTGTAGGTCACTCCCAGCACGAACGTGACGATGGTCTGGTTCTGGCTGGAGGGCGTCCACACCTGGATCAGACTGCTCAGTGTGCTCAAGGTGGAAGAATTGGGGTCCGAGACGTACCCGGGCGGGTTGGTCAGCTGAAGCACGTTGAAGGCCTCACCCAGGGTGAGGTGGGCCGAGAACGTCCAGTCCTGCACCGCCAGGTCGGCGCGCAGCTCGGTCTGAATGGTCTTCTGGAGCACGGGGTCGTTGAGGAGCTGGGTGCCCAAATCGCTGACCGGCGGGTTGTAGATTCCCTGCCACGGGTTGGCCGACGAGTTGGACCCCGCGAGGATGAACTCCAGGCTGGCGCCCAGGTGCAGAGTGTCGCGGATGTAGGTCCTGTCCCAGGTGGCCAGGAACGCCAGGTTGTTCTCGCCGTTTGAGTAGCCGATCTCGTTGGTCTGCATGTCGATGGGGACGAAGGACCCGTTCAGGTTGTAGACCACGTCGGGGTAGTAGGAGTTGCCCACGTCGCGCACCGTTTCCGATCCTTGGCTCACCGTCATGGCCTCGTACATGAACTTGGTCGCGCCCGCGTGGAACAGGCCCCAGCGTCCCCAGTCGTTGGTCACGTGGCCGCCCAGCGACCAGGCAAACTTCGCCGGGTTGTTGGGAAACAGGTCGGCGTCGAGGAAGTGGAGGTTGAAGTCGGCCATCTGGAACTGCACGTAGGCGTCGCGGTCCGCTTCCTTGTAGTCGATGAAGAAGCCCATCATGTACTTGTCGAGCTCGGTGTTTGCCGTCCACGGGCGACCCCCGATGCTCCTCAGGTACTCGGTGAAGTACTGAGGCATGGGGCTGAGAAAGTACTCGGAGTCAAAGTTGCGCCCCGAGTAGATCGACTGGTCCTGGATGCCCACGCGCCAGGGGCCCGTCTTGTAGACGAAGTTGTGGATATCGGTGCCGCGGTCGGGGAAACCCGTCCCCGTCTGCACGTACGCTGACCCGTTCCACACCCATTGCCAAGCCGGCGGAGTATTTGCTACCGACCCAAAGTTCGACTGGTAGTTGAGCGAGACCCACTCGGACGAGTACGTGAACGGACCAGCCTTGTACGACAGCTTCATCCCGTTGGACGCCATCACCTGCGGGTTCATGAGCGTCGAAGAAGGGTCGTTCCAGCCCGTACCGCCCAGCACGTTGCCGGTGCCGTTGAACACGAGGCTGTAGGGGGAGTCGATCTCGTCCACCGGACGGAACCGCCCCGCCTGGAGGTTGAACCCGAAGCCCTTGAGCACGACGTCGCCCCTGTCGACCAGGAAGTAGTTGCCCAAGTCGTTCCCCGTGCTGAGGTAGATCGTGTCGGACCCGAATTTCCTGTCGTTGTTCATCGCCAGCGACAGGTGCAGGTCCATGTGCTCGGAACCGTACGAGGCCCCCAAGAGTTCTTCAGTGGAAAGCTGGGTCTGCAGGTCGTAGGTCCCGGCCATCCCCGCATCAACCTTAACTGTCGGAGCCGCGGCGGCCGCGTCTTGGGCCTGAAGAGGGATCAACACTGAAGCGAAAAAAAAGGGCACAAGGAACCGTCGAAGGAATTTCATGCCGCCAGTATACAGGTCCCACCCCTCCGAATCCATGGGAATCCCAGCCCACCATCGTAGGAGGCCCAGAACGAGCGCAGCGAGTCCGCCCCAGAACTGGCGCCGGAGGTCGGGTTTCTGGCAAAATTGAGGGCGAAACCGTCCGGCGGACGGTTTCGTGAGCCCCGAGGAGGCAGCCGGTCCGAGGGACGGGGCGTGTGTTGCAACCCCGCGTGGCACAACCACCAGCGGCTGGCCTACGGCGCTCCACAACGAGGCACCGGACAAGCGGAGCGAGGTTCATCGAACCCGCCAGACTTGTACTAGCGATGAACGAGCGCAGGGATGTTCTACAAACCCGCCCAATGTTGCAGCCCCGAATCCCCCGACGAGCGCAGCGAGTCCGCCCCAGAACTGGCGCCGGAGATCGGGTTTCTGGCAAAATCGAGGAAGAGCGAGGAGCGGAAACGCACTGGAAGTGCGGTGAGCACCGGAGCCGACCGAAATGAAGCCAGAAGCCCGAGATCCAAGCCCCCCACGACCTACAACACGCGGAGGAGGACGCCTTTGAGGTATTCGGCTTCGGGCATGCTGGTTCGTACCGGATGACACGGTGCCTGATGCAACTGCCGGACAATATCGACGCGACGCCCCGAGTCCTTCGCTGCAAAGGCGATCATCTCGCGGAACGCCTTGAAGTCGACAAGCCCGCTGCAGCTGAAACTGGCAAGGTAGCCCCCGGACTCGACAAGCTTGAGTGCTTGGAGGTTAAGGTCCTTGTAGCCCCGCATGGCCTTCTCGAGGTGGTCCCGGCTGGTGGCGAGTTTGGGAGGGTCGAGGACGATGGCGCCGTAGGTCTCGCCCCGCTTCTTCAGATCGCGAAGGAGCTGGAACGCGTCGCCTTCCAGAACTTCCTTGGGCTCCCAGCCGCCGAGGGCCAGGTTCTTGCGCGCCTGGGCCAGGGCGTCGGCGCTGCTGTCGAGGAGGGTCACCGACGCGGCCCCGGCGGTCAGGGCGGCTACGGCGAACCCGCCGGTGAAGGTGAAGGCGTCGAGGACGCGGCGGCCCCTCATCCACGGGGCCACGAGGCGGCGGTTGTCCCTCTGGTCGGTGTAAAAGCCAGTCTTCTGGCTGGTTGGATCGACAAGGTAGCGGTTGCCGTTTTCCGCGATTTCGATCTCGCCCTCGGGGGCTTCACCCCATAGCAGGCCCGACGCTTCCGGAAGGCCTTCCATGCGGCGCCCGTCCCCGTCGGACTTCTCCCAGATGCCCCTCACGCCGGGGACGGTCCGGGCCAGAAGCCCGGCGATGAGCGCCTTCTCGCGCTCGGCGCCCCCGGTGAGGAACTGGGCCACCAGCCACGGGCCAAACTTGTCGACCACAAGGCCGGGGATGCCGTCGGACTCGCTGAAGAACACCCGCAAGGCGTCGGTGTCTGCGGTCAGGGGTTCGCGCAGCGCCCAGGCTTCTTCGATCCGTCGACGGTACCACAGCTCGTCAACCTCGGTGCCCTCGCTCCACTCCAACAGTCGGATCCGGATCTTTGAGGTGGGGTTGAACTGGCCGTACCCGACAAACGCGCCCTCGGCCGAGCGGACTTCGACCACCTCTCCGGGCGTGGGCGTGCCCTCGAGCCGGGCCACGGCGCCCGAGAAGATCCACGGGTGGCGGTTGAGGGCGAGTTTATCCCGGCCGGGGAACAGGGTCAGGCGGGGGAGGGGACGGGGGGTCTTCACGGGCGGAGTGTAGTGGTCGCACCGGTTTGTTGTCAATGCAAGTTTGACCCGGCCCCCAAATGAAGGTACATTCAGAAACTATGGTTCCCCCTTACCCCGAGTCCGCACCCATCAGCCTAGCCATGCGGGCAGAATTGCACCCCTGGTTCCAGAAGCTCGAGGCGGGCTTGTCAGAGTTCACGTTTTCCAACATCTGGCTCTTCCGCCACACCTACGATTACCACCTGAGCCGTTTCGACGAGGGCAAGTACCTTTTGACAGGCACCAAGCTGGGCAAGAAATTCTTATCGGCGCCCTGGGGCCTTCCACCGCGCCCCATCCTCGACGAGCTGTTCGGACGCTTCGACTTCCTCAAGAATCTCAACGCTGCGCAGGCCGAGACCGACGGGCCGACGCTGGCCGAGTGGGGTTACGAGGTCCGCGAAGACAGGGACAACTGGGACTACCTGTACGACAGCAACGAGATGGCCACCCTCGACGGCAAGAAATTCCACAAGAAGCGCAACCACATCCACCAGTTCCAGAGCCTTTATCCAACGGGGTTCGAGGGCCGCAACATGGACCTGTCTGACCGCGACACCGAGGCCGCCCTCGAGCTGCTCGAACGCTGGCAGGCGCCCCGGGAGGACCGCAGCGATTACCTTCCTTCCAAGGACGCCATCCTGCACCGCGGCGACCTGGAACTCACAGGACGCATCTGGACCCATAACGGAAAGACCATCGCCTTCGCCCAGGGCGAGCCCACGCAAAAGGGCAGGGCCTTCACCATCCATTTTGAGAAGGCGGACGGTGAGTACCGGGGCGTCTACCAGACTGTGTTCCTCGACTGGGCGCAGACGCTCAAGGAAACCTGGCCCCTCATCAACCGCGAACAAGACCTGGGGGAACCCGGACTGAGGCAGGCCAAGGAGACTTACAGGCCCGTGGGCTACGTGCGCAAGTTTCAGGTTTGGCGGGCGGGAGAAAACCCTACCAACCCGTAGGCACAGGTCACCGGACCGTAACTTTTTTGTCCTGTCGCAGGGACGAATCTTGCATAAACCGCCATATAAGCAGACAATTTCGAACAAGAGGCCATTGGCATGGAAATTGCAGTCCATTTGTGATTTCCAATGACCCCAAGGAGAGACGAAATGTCCGAAGTTGTCGAGACCGTCAGCGGCGTGCCCGCCCTGTTCGGGAGCAATACGTTCAGCGACGCCACCCAGCGCCAGCGGCTTCCCAAGTCTATTTACAAAGAACTGAAGCAGGTCCGGGCCGGCAAGAAGAAGCTGACCCCCGAGGTCGCCGAGGTGGTGGCCAACGCCCTCAAGGATTGGGCCCTCGAGAAGGGAGCTACGCACTACACACACTGGTTCCAGCCCCTCACCGGAATCACCGCCGAGAAGCACGACTCTTTCATCAGCCCCGTCGGCGACGGAACCGTCATCATGGAGTTTTCGGGCAAGGAGCTCACCCAGGGTGAGCCCGATGCCTCGTCCTTCCCCTCGGGCGGTCTGCGCGCCACCTTCGAGGCCCGCGGCTACACCGCCTGGGACACGTCGTCGCCCGCCTTCCTCAAGACCGACGCCAGCGGCGTGACCTTGTGCATCCCGACGGCGTTCGTCGGTTACCACGGTCAGGCCCTCGACAAGAAGACCGCCCTCCTGCGCTCCATGGAAGCCCTCAGCGTCCAGGCCATCCGTGTCCTCAAGGCCTTGGGCAATAACACCTCGACCCGCGTCGTGACGACGGTTGGCCCCGAACAGGAATACTTCCTGATCGACGAAGACTATTTCAACCAGCGTCCCGACCTCCTGCTCACGGGCAGGACAGTCGTGGGTGCCCTGCCCGCCAAGGGACAGGAACTGGAAGACCATTATTTCGGCGCCATCCCCGACAACGTGGCCGGCTTCATGAGGGAGTTCAACGAGGAGCTGTGGAAGCTGGGCATCACCGCCAAGACGCAGCACAACGAAGTCGCCCCCCATCAGTACGAAATCGCTGTCATCTTCGACACGTCCAACGTGTCGGCCGACCAGAACCAGCTCGTCATGGAGACCCTGCGCAAGGTCGCCAGCCACCACGGCTTGGCCGGCCTGCTCCACGAGAAGCCCTTCGCCGGCGTGAACGGCTCGGGCAAGCACAACAACTGGTCCATGGGCACCGACGACGGCAAGAACCTGCTCGACCCCGGCAAGAACCCCCAGGACAACACCCAGTTCCTGCTGTTTGCCGCCGCCGTCATCGAGGCCGTCGACACCAATGCCCTGCTGCTCCGCACGGCCGCCGGCAACCCCGGCAACGACCATCGCCTGGGCGCCAACGAGGCTCCGCCCGCCATCATCTCCATCTTCCTGGGAAGCCAGCTGTCCGACATCCTCGACGCGATCGCCGACGGCAAGGAAATCAAGGCCAAGGAGGGCGTCAAGCTCGAACTGGGCCACAACAGCCTCCCCGACCTCCCCAAGGACCTGACCGACCGCAACCGGACCAGTCCCTTCGCGTTCACCGGCAACAAGTTCGAGTTCCGCATGGTTCCCTCCGGCGACTCGATCAGCGGCCCGAACGTGGTGCTCAATACCGTCGTCGCCGACATCCTTTGCAACTTCGCCGACCGCCTCGAGAAGGCAACCGACAAGCTGGCCGAGACCAAGAAGATCATCGCCGAAAGCTACAAGGCCCACCGCCGCGTGGTCTTCAACGGCAACGGCTACTCCCCCGACTGGGAAGTCGAGGCCACCAAGCGCGGACTGCCGAACGTCAAGGCTTGGGTGGACTGCATCCCCGAGTACGGCTCGGAGACGAACGTGGCTCTGTTTGGCCGCCACAAGGTCTTCAGCAAGGAAGAACTGCACAGCCGCGTCGAGATCTACCTCGAGAAGTACGCCAAGACGATCAACATCGAGGCCGGCGTCATGATCGAGATGGTGAAGAAAAACATCCTTCCCGCCGCTTTGGAATGGCTGACCGGCCTGGCCGGCACCCTCGAGACCCTCGCCGCCGCCAAGGTGCCCAACACGGGCGCCAGCAAGCAGTTCAAGGAGGGAGGCGCCCTTGTCGAGAAGGCCTACGCGCAGCTCGAGAAGCTTGAAGGCGAACTCTTCCGGGTCCGCGAGCTCGACGACATCCACCACAAGGCCAAGTTCTACCGCACGCAGATCTTCACCCTCATGGGCGAGCTGCGCCAAGTGGTCGACGCCTTGGAGCGCATCCTGCCGGCCGACTTCTATCCCTACCCGACCTACGAGGACATGCTGTTCCGGTTCTAGTACAACGTCGGGCTAGACGCCTGGCGTGAAACGATGGGGGGTTTAGGCCGAACAGCCTAAGCTCCCCTTTTTTTTGAGGGCCGCCAGCGCCCTTTCTTGTCCCCGGACCGGCGATGATGTATCATGTGGGTATGAAGACGTCGAGCGGGATTGAGATTCCGACGCCTCCGGTTCCGAGCGAAGAGGAAAAGTACCAGATGACCCTTGAGGCCATCGAAAGCACCTCCAAGGGCCGGAAGGTTCCTCACAGCGCGGTTGTGGCCTGGGCCAAGAGCCTTTCTACAAAAAGTCCGCTTCCCATGCCTCGCCATGAAGACCACTTGGTCTGAGCTGGCACTCTCGGATTTGTTAAGAATCCACGACTTTTACGACCGGGTCAGCTCCCAGCTCGCCGACCAAGAAGTCAGCTTCATCATCGCGTCAGTCACTCTTCTTAAGACCTTCCCCGAGGCCGGGCGAAGGCTTCCCGAGTTCGACCAGCGGATCTTCCGTCTGATATCCGGCGCATTCGAGCTTCGATACGAAGTCTTGAAAGACGAAATCATCATCCAAAGAGTCTGGCATTCCAAAGAAGACCGCTAAGCCTGCACTTAGTACTTGAACGTCGCGTCGATCACACCCTGGGCCTCGTCCACCGAGAGGGACCAACTGAGGCTGATGCCTGCGAGGGTGGCGGCGCGTTTAACGGCAGCCAGCACGTCGGCCCGGAACCGGGCCGGCGAGAAGACCTCGACCTTTGCCATCAGTTTTGTGTCGCGGTGCGCCAGGGCGGTGCTGATCCGGGCCGACAGCTCCTTGAGGTCGTGGGCCACCGCACCCTGACGGACGAACCAGTTGGCCGCGAGGCTGGTGCACGGCATGGCTGTCTTGGCGTCCCACTTGTGGTCCGCCGACAGCGTCCTGTCATCGACGTTGAAGTACGTGTGGGCGGGCGGAGCGCCGGCGGGGTCGTCCCACGTGACGTCGAGGTTGTACCACACGCCGTCGACTTGGACCTGGTTCCAGGCGTGGTCGGCGCCGTTTCCCGTACCGCTGACCATGCGGGTTTCGAGACCGGCGCGGTCGGCCAGCTGCTGGAAGGCCGAAGCGTAGGACTGGCACACGCCGGTTCCCAGGACGAGCACACCGTAGGGGGTGTACTCCGGGTTGGGAACCGTGTTGGCCTGAAAGTTGGCCAGATCATAGCGGGCGTGGCGCACCAGCCAGTCGTGGAGGGCCAGCTCCTTCTCGTAGTCGCCCATGCTGGGTTTGATGACCTCGGCCACCACTGCGTCGGCTTTCGCGTTGGCCTCCAGCACCCGCGCTGCGACGGTGTCTGCCGGAAAGCGGTACTCGATAGTGACCGCGAAGTCCATGCCGGAATCACCCGACTCACCGCTCCACTGGGTTCCTGCCACGTAGGGCCCTCCCACCCGGGCCAAGACTGCAGCCCGAGCGCCGGCGGCATCGATTTGCGCGTTCGTGGGCGGACTCCCCCCAGGGCCGGCCCAGGTGAACTCCCACCGGGTCACCGTCCTGTCGAGAGCCTGGGTCAGCAAGGTCGACAGCTGGGTCATCGACGTGACGGGCTGGGCCAGCTTCCAGACGACAGGCCCGGACGGGAGGGCCCGGCTGGGGGTCGTCTGTGCCTGGGGCGCGGCCGGAACCCGGGCCGGCGCCGTTGCAGGCGCTGGCGTTGGCACTGGTGAAGGTGTCGGTGCGGGGGGAGGGGTGACGGGCCGGGCGGGGGGCACCTTGGTGCCTGTGGCACAACCAGCAAGCAAGAGGGCCAGGAGCAACGACAGGCCGCGGGTGGGGGTTCTCATGGGGAAAACTTTAGGCCGCCCGGGTGCGCAGGGCAAGGGCTTTCGTCCCAGGGACAAAAAAAAACCGCTCCTCGGGGAGCGGCTTCGGCAACAGGGGGTCACCCCCGAAGCTCAAACCTTGGCGACTTTGTTGGCCTTGAGGCACGAGGTGCAGACCTTGACGGTCAAAGTGGTGCCTTCGTGGATCGTTTTCACGCTGACAATGTTGGCTTTAAACTTGCGCAGAGTCCGAACCCCGATGTGCTGACCCGCACCGCCCTGCTTCTTCGGCTGACCTTTGCGGGGGACGTTGTGCCCTGTCGTGGTGCCTTTGCCGCAAATATCACATCTTCTGGCCATAAGAAAACCCCTTCAAATAACTCTAGGCAAGCAAAGTAGCATACCGGCACCGGAAGATCAAGGCCCGACCTTTCCGTTCTCTTCCCGATGCTCTAGAATACTCGTTATGCCGGTCACTTCCGACTCTGGTTCCCGTGCGCCCGCCAGTCGAGTTTCCCTCCTCCTGGGACAAACGCCCTTCCCCGTGGAGGCGCTGGATCAGGAAGCGAGGGTCCTGTTTGCCAACGCCGCCTACGCCAAGACCTTCCTCGACGCCGCCGTTTCCCTGGGCGAGCGCACCCTGGTGCTCCCCGAGACGATGCCCGACGGCACGCACCGAAGCGGGGTGCTCAACGCGGCGATGACTCAGGGGCTATGGAAGGGCGAGACCGTGCTCACCACCAACGGTTCGCGAAGGGTCTGTTTCCGGGTCACCGTGTTTCCCATCAGGGACTCCGACGACGAGGTCGAGTTCGGAGTGTTCTACGAGGATATCCAGCGCGAGATCGAGACAAGGGAAGCGCTGGTCCAGCAGCAGAACCTTGTCGCCATCCGTTCCCGCCAGGCTCAAATGGGCGAGCTGCTGAGCATGATCGCCCACCAGTGGCGCCAGCCGCTGACGGTGGTCATGTCGCTGATCGGAAACATCCAGCTCAAGGCCCAGATGGGGGGAGTGACCCCCGACTACCTGACCGGCAAGCTGGACCGCATCTCGCAGACCGTGCACTTCCTGTCCGAGACCATCGATTCTTTCCGCAACTTCTACGCGCCCACGAAGTTCAAGACCGAGGAGGACCTCGGGGCGCTCTCGCAGCGTGCCCTCGACCTCCTGAGACCCTCGCTCGAAAAGGTGCAGGCCAAGGTGGAGTTTCAGGTTGCCGACGCTCCGCCCAAGGTCCGGGTCTTCAGCGGCGAGCTGGTTCAAGTCGCCCTGGAGCTGATCACGAACGCCCGCAACGCCCTGCTGGCCGGACACACCCACCCGCCCATGCTCCGCCTCGAGGTCACCCGGGACCAGGACTGGGCTGTGCTGTGCGTTGCAAACAACGGGGCGGCGATCCCGCCCGAGGAAATGCCGCATATTTACGACCCTTACTACACGACCAAGGACGGCTCGCCGGGCACGGGGCTGGGCCTCTACATGGCCAAGCTGATCGTTGAAAACCACCATGGAGGAGAACTGAGCGCCACCTCGGACGGCACCTGGACCCGCTTCACCTGCCGTCTTCCCCTGGAAGGTGCCTCGTGAACGGCTACTCGTCCGACGAGCTGCTGGCCTCCCTGCTGCGCTTGGCCGAGGGCTGCTCGGTGCTCTACGTCGAAGACGAGCCCGAAATCCGCCTCGAAATGACCGAGATGTTCGAGTCGCTCTTTCCGCGCGTGGTGACGGCCGAGAACGGCGCCCAGGCCCTCGAGCGCTTCCGCCAGGAGGACTTCGTCCTGGTGATCACCGACATCAATATGCCCGTGCTCACCGGCATCGAGTTCATCGAGGCGGTCCGCCAGACGCATCCTCAGCAGGCCATCCTGGTGACCTCGGCCTACAGCGACTCGGCCAACCTCATCCCGCTCATCAACCTGGGCATCGGCAGTTTCATCCTGAAGCCCCTGAACTGGAAGATGATGCTTTCCACGGTCCACAAGGAGCTTTCGTCGGCGCTGGCCTTCCGGCAAGAGGCCCTCTACCAAGAGAGGCTCGAGCGCGAGGTGCAGCAGCGCACCGAGGAGCTGCGGGAGGCCCAGCAGCAGGTGCTCCGCCTTCAGGAGGCGAAGAACAACATGCTCGCCCTCATCAGCCACGAGCTGCGCACCCCTCTCAACGGCATTCTGGGTTTCGTGGAGCTGGTGCGCACCTCGGTGCCCGAGGGCGAGGGGCAGGTCTTTCTCGACCACGTGGAGGAGTCGGCCCAGCGCCTCGAGCGTTCCACCCGCAAGGCCCTGGACTTCGCGAGCCTCTCGACGGGAAAGCGCGAGCTTCACCGCGACCTGTACCGCATCGACGCCCTGCTCTCGGGAGCGCTCGAGCAGGTTCCAGACCGCAAGGCTCAGGGGCGGGAACTGAACTACCGCTGGGAGGGCGACTCCGAGGGCACGCTGTTCACCGACGCCGAGCTCGCCGTCGAGGTGCTGAAGAACCTGTTCGAGAACACGCTCAAATACGCAGGGTCCGACCCCGAGGTCACCGTCGAGTTCCACCGGGAAGGAAAGTGGGAGCAGCTGAGCTTCCGCGACTCCGGACCTGGCTTTCCCGGCGCGCTGCTCGACTCGCTGTTCCAGCCGTTCAGCACGGGCAACATCATGCACCACTCCGAGGGCATGGGGCTGGGTCTGGCCCTTGTCGACGTCATGATGCTCACCCTGGGCGGCCGCGTCGAGGCCTCCAACCCGCCCTTGGGCGGCGCCGAGGTGCGTCTCTGCTTCCCCGTGCCGAACAGCCTGTCGGACTTGAGCGTTGGTCACCCAGAACCACGGCCCGGAACCAGCGGCCGAAGGCCCTTCGCTCCGTCCTAGGATCTTCTGGTCCAAAATCGGTCTATCGGACGACCCGAATCCCCCTGGCCCGGACTTCTCACAGCAAGATCGGGATGCAGCGCAAGGAGAGAGGCAATTTCCGCCCGGAGCATACGTTCTTGTATGTGAGGACGGAAATTGCCGAACGACAGGGGCATGCATGCCCCGTGATTCGCCCGAGATTGCTGCGACGAGTACCCCTGAACACGCAGCGATCTTTCCAGGCGAAAGCTTCACTATCGCCCTGGCTTCATCTCCTTGTGCCTGCGGTACTCTCGACGCGAAAACCTGGAGCGTCGAGTAAGCTGCGTCGCTGAAGCTCCAGGGATGTATTTCGCTCAGCGTCGAAGTGTTGTCGCAGGGGAGCGGGCCCTTCGGGCACCGGCTGCCGCCTCCGCTCCCTTCCGACCCTCCGCCAGAGGGTCGGATCCTCGGCAGCTTCGTCGACTTCGCCAAAATGAAAATTTCGTTGTAAGAAGCCCGGGCTAGGGCGTGACCGTCGAGATCGTGCCCGAGTGCAGCCCGTAGAGGCTGTGCACCAGGGCGTCGAGGCTTCGAGCCGCCTCAAGGTACTCGGCAAGCCACGTGAGGGCCTCGCCGCCGGCCACCCGGCCGAGCACGCGCTCCCTCAGAAAGGGAGCCCAGTCGGCGGCCGAACGCTGCAGCAGGTACGCCTGAAATTCGTTGACCATCAGGGCCTCGTCGTCGGGGTCGTACTGCGACAGCGCCAGGAACGACCGGAAGGCCGCCTTGGCCCCCTCCGAAAGTGAATTCCACGCGGTCTTGACCCCGGCCCTGAAGGCCTCCGAGGTGAAGTACAGGCCGTGAAACCCTTCGTGGGTGAGCAAGACGGCCCGGAGGGCAGGCGGCGACGCCGCGCTGATCCCCACCAGGGCTCCGACGCCTGGTTCCCACAGTCCGCCACCCCTGTCCACCAGGACGCCCGCAGCGGTCAGCCGAGCGCGCAGCTCCAGCTCCGAGGGGTTGAGGGTGAAATTCTCTCGCGCTGCCTGGGTGTAGAACCGCGCCAGGTCGGGGGCCGCGTAGTCGTGGGCGTTCCAGCCGTGCTGGGCGGCCATGTCGGCGTCGGTCATCAAGCGACCGCGGTACCCCGACTTTTCGATGTAGAACGCCAGGCGCTTGAGGTAGTCGTCCTGCACCCTGTAGTCGGCTGTGACCAGGACGACCACCGAGGTTCCAATCCAGCTGAACCACTCGCGCCTGGGCGAGCGCCAGGCCTCGACGGGCCACGCCAGCACGGTTTTCGGGTCGGCCGGCAGCCCCGCCTCGGGACCCACCGCCCTCACGTAGACGTCGGACAGGCCGGCATCGTCCCCAGTGACCTCGAGCTTGAGCGGGACGAAGCCCCAGGCGGCCGGGGCAAACGACCAGCGGGTCACCGAACCTTGAAACGAGAACGCCCGGCTGCGGTGCGCGTCTGAAAACACAGCGCGCCACGGACCCGCGGACGAACGGACCAGCGCCAGAACGGCGGTGTACCCGGGCGCCGCCTTCCACGGTGGAAGGTCAACGGTGAGTTCGCCCGGCGCCCGGGTCACCCAGGCCTCGCCCGGCGCGCCCGGCGCGTTCACCGTCCGCGCCAGCGTCCGGTTGGCGCCGAAACGCCCCTTCACGGTGAGCGACAGCAGGTGGGCGGGAACCTCCAGCGCAAAGCGCAGGCCGGGGGCGGCCACCAAAGGAAAGTCGACCACGGAGCGGGAACCGAGGGCCGTCATCGTGGCCTCTGACACCACTGTGCCGGGCGGCAGGAGCACCCAAGAGCGGACCTCGACGGCCTGGGGCGGGAACAGGTAGGTGATCGACCCCGGAGCCGCCTCTTCGCCCAGGGCGGCGAAGGTCCCGTCGGGCTGAACCAAGCGCGTCAAAGCCTGCACCGACACTGCGGACAGCACCAGCAGGACCAGAAGGGTGAGGGCGCGCATCAGACCAGAGCCAGCACACTCTCGGCAAGATGCCGGGCCAGCGCCGCCTTGCGCTCCCTGTCGAAGCCTGAGTCCTCGCGCAGCAGGTTGTCGAAGAAGCCGGTGAACCCCGTGGGCAGCAGCTCGAGCCCGTCGATTTGGAACTGAAGCTCTTCGGGCGGGCACAAGAACTGCCGGTTGAGGGCGAACAGCAGCTCGCAAAGAGTCTCAAGGTACCGGGCCAGGACGATCTGGAAGAACAGGCCGTCGCGGTTGAAGATGGCGGCGGCGAGGTCGGAAAGAAGGTGTTCGAGCCTTCCGGCCAAGTTGCGGGTCTCGAAGGACCAGAATTCGTCGGGAAGGGTCTCGAGGCGGACTTTCACGGTTTGAATCCAGTCGGACTTCTCGTGCACGGGGATGCCGTGGTACAGACGGAACAGGCCGTAGGTGGTGTCGAGCCTGAGCGGCGCCCCCAGGATGCCCAGCCCGGCCAGCTCCTCATCGACCCTGCCGGTCTCTTTGTAGTCCAGGTGGACGGGCACCTTGTCGAGGAAGAACCTGTCCTTCTCCCTGGAAAGCGAGGTCTCGAGGAACTCCAGGGCGGGCAGAGCCGCCAGACGGTCAGGAAACGTCGGGATGGCTCCCTGGTAAAAGACGTCGAGCTTCAGGCAGAACATCGGGGAGGAAGGCATCCCGGCACCGTGGTAGGGAATCCTCTGAATGCATTCCAGCCGGGGATCGGAGATCAGCCCCTGGCGGACGGTTTCGACAAGTTGATTGATCTTCTGAAGCATAGCGAGATACTAACACGGGGGACTGAAAAAATGAATCGTCGCTTCAGGGTCTGGCTGCCTCCCGACGGGGACTCGAGGCTGGTCCGCTTCCAGGCTGCCGTGGCCGAAAGCACGGGGCGCCTGGAAGTGGGGGCCCTTCCTCCCCATCTTCCCTGCGAGAGCCCCTGGCGGCCACCGTCCGGCCCGCTGAGCTTGGGCACGTGGGTATGGGTCGACGGCGCACCTGCCCTCGAGGTCTTCGACGCCCTGGGGTCGCCGGGTGCCCTTCGTCTGGGCCTGCCGCCACGCCGTCCGTGGACCCCCGCCGAGGCCCAGGCGCTTCCGCCGGTTCCCTCCCTGACCTGGACCCGGGGGCGCCTTGCGTTCCTGTGCCTCGAACAGACCGGCGAGGCCCTCGCCCTTTGGTCTTGGGAGCAGCCTTGCGGCTGGCGCTCGGACCGGCCCAGGGGGTGAGCTTGTTGGGTTTGCCCGGGGTGGCCCCGCCGTTGGCCGTCACGATCCACGTGGCCGGCGCCGAGTCGGTCCGCGACCACGTGCGCGTCGCCGTGCACGCCTCGGGGTTCAGCTCGTCGCGGCCCACCCAGCCTGCCGCCTCGGCCAGCGGCAACCCCGCGCCGGGCTGCCGGCTGTACAGCAGGGCGTCAGCCACCGCTGCGGTGGGCGCGCGCCTGAGGGCGATCAGGCCCTTCACAGCCGAAAGGCCCTTGCCCCCGGGCTGCCAAAAGTCCCAAGCCGTCGGCTCGGTGTCCGACCCGCCGCTGGTGTCGCTGCCCTCAGTCTCGTCTCGCTCCGCCGGGTTGCCGGTGGGCCTGTAGTGGATGACGATCAGGTCCCCGGCTTCGACCTCCCGGTCAGGGAGCACCAGCCGCTGGCGGGCCTCGGGACCCGAGTAGGCGTCGAGGGTCCAGCCCCCGAGGTTGCCCGAGGTTTCGGCCCTCAGTTCCACCATGTCGGTGTGGGCGCCCGAACCTGCTATCCTCACCTCGTTGAGCCTCAGAGAGGCCGGATGCGCGTTGGGCCCGTAGAACCGGCCCGCCACGCTTGTCAGGTTGTTCCTCGTGTCGGTAACCTCGGCCGTCCACTTGTAGCCCTTTCCGGGCTTGAGGTTGGCGGGCAGGGGCACGGTTACCCGGGCGCCATCGACGACGGCCGCCGGCGGCTGGGGCGTGAAGTCGCCCCCGGCTGCGGCCTGGGTCAGGGGTTCGTCAAATTCGAGCTCGAGTTCGGCACCCGAATCAGAAACCATGTTGTCGAGGAGCCGGGGCGGGTCGGTGTCGGGGGGCGGGCCGGGCTGGCAGCCCGAAAGCAGCAACGCTGCCACGATAAGAGGGCGGTGGGGCATAGGGACCTCCTTCCTCCCCTGACGGCCCTGAAAGAAGAATTGCTTCGCAATCCCGGTCATTCTATACTCGAACCATGGACGCCAACCCCCTGCTTCAGAAATACGGTCGAACCTTTCAACCCGGAGAGCTGATCTTCGAAGAGGACGACGAGGGCGACCACATGTTCATCATCCAGGAAGGCCAAGTGACGATCAGCCGCACCATTGGAGGCAAGGACACGCCCATGGCCGTCCTCGAGAAGGGCGAGTTCTTCGGCGAAATGGCCATCGTGAACCGCATTCGCCGGACGGCCAGGGCCCGGGCGCACGCCCCCACACAACTGCTGGCCTTCGACCGAGCGGGGCTGGAGCAGCTTGTCGAGAAGAACCCCAAGATCGCGCTGAGCATCATCGACAAGCTCTGTCGGCGCCTGGGTTCGGCCAACGCGCAGATCCGGCAGATGGCGGTCAACTCGAGCCAGCACTCGCTCTGGGTGGCGCTTCAGGTGCTGGCGCAGAAAGACGAGGGCATGGGCACCGTCCACCAGATCCAGGAGGAGCTGGGGATGACCCTCCAGTGTCCGCAGGCCGAGGTGGAGGCCCTGATCCGGCAGCTCGCCGACAAGGGGGCGCTGGTCCTCGACGGCGAGCGGGTGAAGGTTGGCGACCGCGCCCTGTTTCAGAAGCTGGCCGAGCACGCATGAAAGGTGTCTTGGTTCTGCTGGCAGCGCTGGCTGCCCAACCCGCAGCGGCCGAAGACTTATGGACGCTTCGCACCGGGCCCGAGGCGGCAGCCAGCATCCCCCTCGACCCCGTACAGCCCGTGGACTCGTGGCGGGGACAGTACGGCAACGGCGACGAAAAGCTGTGGATCTACGCTACCAGGTCCCCGAACTTCTTCCCGCCGGCCGCCGTGTCGGTGCGCCGCCTCGCCGGTACCGTGTGGTCTGTCGTGGGCTTCTTCCCGGCGGCGTGGTCACCGGCCCAGCAGACCGCGTGGCTGGACCTGTGGGTCACCTCGTTCCGGTCTCTGCAGACGCTGCCCGACCCCGGGTGGCCCATCGTGTTTCCGGCAGTGCTCCGAAAGGGCTGAAGCGGCCGGCCGGTCGGCCCCGCGCGGGTTACGAACTCGCCGGGCTTGAGGGCTTGGGACTAGTCTTGGGCTCTTTGTCCTGAATTTCTTGAAGGACTTTCTGGGACAGCACCTTGACCCAGGCCGGAGCGCCCTGGCTCTTGTCCAGGTCGTCGTAGTCGGCAAGGATGCCTGCAAAGGCAGCCTTCGATTCGGCCCACTCACCCTTCTTGAACAAGAGGAACGCGATCTCATAGCGCGCCGAGAAGGTGTTCTCGTGGGTGGCGTCCGGGCGGTCGGCCAGGAACTTCTTGTAGATGCCCATCGCCTCGTCGTACTGGTTCAGGTCGGAGGCGGCCTGGGCGCGCTGGAAGTAGATCTGGGCCGAAGCGTCGGGCCCGATAGGCGGCGGAGCCGTCTGGCACGCGGCCAGCAGGAGCAGAGTCAAGGCGGTCAGCAGGGCTTTCATCCGGAGCATCCTCACGGGCCTGAATCTAGCATGGCCTGGATGCCGGGTCAATGATCTGCTATCCTTGCCCCCATGCTTGCGGTGTTCATCAACGTCGGCGCCGTCGTCGTGGGCTCCCTGGTGGGTCTGCTCTTCGGGCGCAAAATCAACGAAAAACTGCGGACCCTGGTCATGACCAGCGCGGGCCTTATCACCCTCCTCGTTGGCCTCCAGATGGCGTGGAAGGGTCAGCGCATCCTCTACTTGCTGCTCTCCATCCTGATCGGGGGCCTGATCGGGTACGCCTTGGATATCGAGGGGGGCATCCTCAAGTTTGGGGAGGCGCTCAAGCGCCTGGTCCCCGGTGCCAAGAACAACTCGGGAGGCTTCGCCGAGGGGTTTCTCGCCGCCAGCGTTCTGTTCTGCGTGGGCGCCATGAGCATCCTGGGGTCGTTCCAGGCCGGCGCCGAGGGCAAAATGGACATCATCCTCATCAAGTCGGTGATGGACGGGTGCATGGCCGTCATCCTGACGGGAGCCTTGGGCGTGGGCGTGGGGTTCTCGGCGCTCAGCATCCTGGTCTACCAAGGAGCTCTCACCCTGGCCGCCGTGGGGGTCAAACCCTGGGTGGACGCCCACCCCCTCGTCCTCAGCGAAGTTTCGGGCGTGGGCGGGCTTATGGTCTGCATGATCTCGCTGAACCTGCTTGAACTCAAGAAGATCCCCACGGGGAACTTTCTGCCGGCCCTGGTCCTCGTAGTAGGCTTCGTCCTGCTCGACCCTTGGCTGGGTCCGCTCATGGGCGGCTAGGAAGCTGTCCCTAGGCTTCGGGGCGGTACCAGGGAAAGACGCGCAGTCCACCGGCTTCCAGCGCCTTTCTCGTGCTTCCTTCGACCACCTCGCCGCGCTTTCCCGGGCCGTGGACGAACCACGGGCCTACGTTGCCATCGTCGGGAAGCGGGCGGGTGGCCGTGGCTCTGTCGGGCCAGCACGAATAGTCCCTTTGGGTGCTCGAAAGCGTTCCGGCGGCCAGGCCTGCCAGGTCGGAGACGATGGCGCTGGCCGTGGGACGAGCCCCGGCGCCCCGGCCCTGAAAGTACAGCGCCCCCGTCTCGTTGCCGTTCACCAACACGCCGTTGAACGGGCCCTCCAGCGCGGCCAGCGGGTGAGGCAGGGGGATGACAGAGGGTTCAACGCTCAGACGGCACCCTCCGTCCACGGGCTCGGCCCGGGCCAGGAGCTTCACCCGGGCCCCCGCCTCGGCGGCAGCCTTCAGGTCGGCGGAGAGCACGGTCTCAAGGCCCCTCAGCGGAATCTGCCGCCAGTCCACCCACACGCCGAAGGCCACAGCGGCCAGCAGGGTCAGCTTGTGCGCGCTGTCGGTGCCCGACACGTCGAGGAAGGGGTCGGCTTCGGCGTAGCCCTGCACCTGGGCCCGGGCCAGCGCCGTTTCGTAGTCCGAGCCCGTGTTCAGCATCTCGGTGAGGATGAAGTTGCAGGTGCCGTTCACGATGCCGGCCAAGTCGAGGACGCGGTTGGCCACCAGGTCTTCGATGAGGGTGCGCACCACGGGGATGGCCCCGGCGCAGCTGGCCTCGAACCCGATGGTGAGGCCCCGGGAACGGGCGCGGGCAAACAGCTCGGGCCCGAAGGTCGCCAGCAACGCCTTGTTGGCGGTGACCACGTGCTTTCCGGCGTCGAGGGCCTTCTCGACCACGGTCTTGGCGAACCCCGTGCCCCCGGCCAGCTCCACGACCACCTTGACTTCGGGGTCGTTCAAGACCTCGTCCAGGGAGCGCCTGTACAGCGCCGGGTCTATGCCCAGGGACCTGGCGTGGGCGAAGTCCTTGTCGAAGACGGCAACCAAGGGGAAGCGCCCTCCCGTGCGGCGTGTCAGGTCGGCGGCGGACTCGGTTAGAATGCCCGCCGTTCCTCCTCCTACCGTTCCGCAACCGACGAGGGCGACTCCCCAGCGACTCACTGCGGGGGGATGATCAGCTGCCATCCCGGGTAGATCAGGTCGGGGTTCTGGATGAGCTTTTGATTGCGCTTCCAGATCTTCGGCCAGTCCCACGGAGTGGCGTAAATCTCTCCGTATTCCGAAATCCGCCAGAGGCTGTCCCGGCGGTCGGGGATGAGCCTCACTGTGTAGATCTTGTCGACGGCCATGGCCAAGTAGGTTTCGATCAGCTTTTGCGATTGCAGGAAGCATTGGTTCGCCAGCGTCAGGTCGCCGGCGTCGTAGGCCTTCACGCCCTGCACCCACTGTTCCTTGGCCTGGTCGAGGTAGGTGACCCTCTGCACGTCTGCCAGCACCGCCACCGAGCCGTCGGCGGGAATCAGCACCGACACGGGCTTGTCCTGAAGCTGCTGAAGCTCCTGCTCGCCATTCCAGGGTTTCGGCGGGATGATGTTGTCCTGGGGATCGACAACCGTCTTTCCCGACGCGTCCTCGAGTTTCTTCATGGTGTCGAGCATCAACTGCTGGGTGCGCTTGCGCTCCATGGCAGCCTCGGCCTTCCCCTGCGCTGACTTGGCTTGGAAGAGGGCCGTCGTCCACGCCTCTTCGGCCGCGTCGAGCTGGTACTTCTTCCACGCTCCCGTGCCTTCAAAGAAGGCGTCGTTGGCCGACTGCACAAGGTCCGGCACCCAGATGTCGGCGTCGGCGGCCTCGGCAGCGTCCATGGCGCTCTGGGCCTGGGTCCGCAGGTCCTGGACGCTGACGAGCCGGGCGCTGAGCTTTTCAGTGGCAACCTCAAGGGCTGACAGAGCGTCGCTGGCCTGGGGGAGGCCCGTGGCGTAATCGGAGGTCACCGCAGCCTTTGCGGCCTGGGCCTGGGCAACAAGCGACGTCGATTCGTCGGGCACCCAGCGGTCGGGCTGGAGGGCCGTCCACTTGGCCAGCGCCGCGTCGAGCTTGTTGAGCAGCGCCTGAGTGCGGGCAGCCGACGCCGCGTCCCGGGCCTCGTGCGCCTTGGAAATCGAGGTCTCAAACGACGCCTTGGCAGCATCGGGGTCGGTCTTGGACTGATCCCGGCCGTCAGCAAGGGCCTTTCGGGCGGCGTTCAGCGGTTCGGGGGCGTACTGGTCGGCCTCGACGGCCTCGGCCTCGGCGATAGCAGCCTGGGCGTCCTTGTCGAGCTGGGTGAGTGCGCCCTGCTGGGCCTGAGACTTGGCGGCGTTCGCCTTGTCGATGGCGGTGAGGTAGGACGCCTTGGCCGCAGCCGGATCTGTAGCCTTCTGGTCCCGGGCGTCGGAGAGAGCCTTGCGGGCCTCGTTGAGCAGGTCGGGGGCGTAGGTGTCCGCGCCGGCGGCCACGGCACCGTCGATGGCGGCTTGGGCGTCAGAGTCGAGCTTGGCCAGTTGTGCCGCCCACGCCCGGTCTCGGGCCTCGTGGGCCTTGTCCACCGACATTTGCAGCAGGCCTCGGGCCGCGTCCGGATCGGCGTCGGCCTTCTGGCGGGCGTCGGCGAGGTCCTGTCGGGCCTCGTTGAGCAGGTCGGGGGCGTAGGTGTCCGCGCCGGCGGCCTCGGCGTCGGCAATTGCCTTTTCGGCGGTCTGGAACTCGAGGGCAGTCACCGGGGCCGGAGCGGCCTTGGTCTCGGGAGCGGGTGTTTCGGGGGTCGTGGCAACCGGCTTGGTCGCCTCAGGCGCGGGCTTAGCTGCTGGCTTGGGGGCGGTGGCGCAGGAGGCAAGCAACCAAGCCGAACCGAGGGCAAGGACGACAAGCAAGGTGCGAAGGGCACTACGTTTTGACACAGGGGAGCCTCCCGTGGGGACAGATATCTCCAATGTACCTGAGGTGCCGGAAAAAATCTAGAAAAAAACTCGGCGGGAGACTATGATCGTCCCCGGAGGCCCCATGGTCCGTCCCCTCGTCCTGCTCGCCCTCTTGCTCGCGCCGTGGGCCCTTGCCGCGTCCCCCGTGGCGACCCTGGTCTCGCTGGAAGGGGACGTCACCGTCGTCAGAAACGGCCAGCTCTTCGCCTCCGAAAAGGTCGTCGAGGGCTTTCCCATCGAGGGCTTCGACACCGTGTCCACCGGCGCCACGGGCAAGGCCGAGGTGCGCTTCGTTTCGGCGACGGGGCTCACCGGGTCGTTGCGCCTGGACCCTGCCACGTCGCTGTACCTCGACCTCAGCTCGCTGAGGGACCAGCAGACCGCAGGCGTCGAGCTGCTGACCGGCGCGGTCTCCGTCAGGTTGTCGGCCCTGACCGGTGCTTCGGGCGTCGAAGTCCGCACCGAGTTGGGCACCTTTGGGGGCGCTGGGCGAGGGTTCCGGGTCGTCGTCGCCCCGGCCGGCGACGTGTTTGTGTCGGCCTCGGACGGAAAGGTGCCCTGCCGCGTGGACGGCCGTACCGTGTTCATCGAACCCGGTTCCGCCGCCGAGGTCCTGTTCCTTGAGCATTCGATGCGGACCTTCAGGGTCAACACGTCGACGCTTGCCTCGGCCGAGGCCTCGTGGACGGCGCAGAGGCGCCAGGGCTTTCGAGACCGGGCCGCCGCCTATTTCAAGGCCGTGGCGGGCCGGTATCAGCTCGAGCTCGGCCGGTTTCAGCGCGCCAGGGACCGCACCCAGCGCGACACCGACGAGGCCGGCGCCCCGGGCTCGGTGGCCAACCTCCGCCGGGCCGCCTTCCCCCTCGAGCGCTCTCTCTACCGGGTCGCCGCGCTGAAGCAGCTGCTCGATGAAGGCGTCCTCGACCCCGCTGCAGAGCTCAACCGAGGGTACAGCGCCAAGGACTTCTTCCGCCAGGCCGGCCAGGACCAGGACACCTGGGGGCGACTCGCCCAGGCCAGGGCCCTCTACCGCCAGCAGGCCGACCTGCACGGAGGCGAGTTCCCCAAGGCGTCCGAGGGGCTGGACATCACCTACACCTCGGCGTTCTTTCACTGACGGCGGCAAAGAAGGTGGGCGCGGCCCCGTCGGCCGCACACTTCGAGGACGCCCAGCTTCTTGAGACACGACACGAGAGCCTGCGCCTGGCCCGGCCTCAGCGCCAGCGCATCTGCCAATTCGGCGACCGTCCCGGGCTCGGCCCACTGCGGCGGCACCAGCGCCGCGTAGTCCCCGAGGCTGGCAAACACACGTTCACCCACCAGGTCTTCGAGGACGCGGTCGACCTTGGATTTGCCTTGGCGGCGCCAGCTTCCCCGGCCGTCGGCGGCGCGGTGCTCCGACTCCCGCACCAGCGCGATAACAAGCCTGAACCGCGGGTGAGTCAACACGTCGGCAATGGACCCGATCTCGCGGAACGCAGCCTCGACACGCTCGGCCTTGGGTGACTTGCGCCGCGAAACCACCTCGTCGCGGGCGGCGTTCCACGTGACAAGGGTCCTCTGCACCGCCAAAGGGTGCACCACCGTGACCGCGAGGCCGGCTTCAAGGTACGCGGCGAGCTTGGTCCTCAGCTTTGACAGAGACCGGGTCTGGATCTCGATGATGCCGGCGGTGGGCGACCACAGGTCGGCGATGGAGTCTCCTACGGGCCACTCGGCCTCGCCGTCGTCGGGACGGTAGAGGGCCTTCAGCTGCTTGTGGAGGGTGCGCTCCCTCAGCTCCCCGAATTTGAAATCGCTCACGCCTGTACTGTAGCACAAAAAAACCGCCCCCGTAGGGGCGGCTTCGTTGGGACCGAAGGGACGCTTAGCGGCCCTTGGAGGCTTCTTCGTTGAACATGATCGACTTTTCGGTCTCGCCGTCGAAGAAGTTGACCTTTTCGAGGTCGGGGAGGAAGTGGACCTCGTCGCCAACCTTGAAGGTGTGGTGAGGATCGACGGAGGCGATGAGCTGGTGATTCGCCGTGCCGACGTACAGGTGGATTTCCGCGCCCAGGGGCTCGACGACTTCCACGTTCGCAGGAATGGTGTTCTTGCCGCCGCCAACCTGAAGCTTGAGGTCTTCGGGGCGGACACCGAACAGCACCTGCTTGCCAACGTAGGGCTTCAGGGCATCGCCCAGGGCTCCAGCGATGGGCAGGGTGAACGACCCTTCGTTGATCACGATCTTGCCGGCCTGTTCTTCGACGGTCACGGTCATGATGTTCATGGGGGGCGACCCGATGAAGCCCGCGACGAAGCGGTTGATCGGGTGGTTGTACAGACCCAGGGGGGTACCGATCTGCTGGATCAGACCGTCCTTGAGCACGACGATCTTGTCGGCCATGGTCATGGCCTCCACCTGGTCGTGGGTAACGTAGATCATGGTCGACTGAAGACGGGTGTGGAGGGCCGAAATCTCGGCGCGCATCTGAACCCGGAGCTTAGCGTCAAGGTTGGACAGCGGTTCGTCGAAGAGGAAGACCTTGGGCTTGCGCACAATGGCGCGGCCGACGGCGACGCGCTGGCGCTGGCCGCCCGAAAGGGCCTTGGGCTTGCGTTCGAGCAGGGCTTCGATGTCGAGGATGGCAGCGGCTTCCTTGACCCGGTTTTGAATCTCGGCCTGGGGATACTTGCGGATGCGCAGACCAAACGCCATGTTCTCGAACACGCTCATGTGAGGATACAGGGCGTAGTTCTGGAACACCATCGCAATGTCGCGGTCCTTGGGGGCCACGTCGTTGACGAGCTTGCCGTCGATCAGCAGTTCGCCGCCGGAAATGTCTTCGAGTCCCGCGATCATGCGGAGCGTGGTCGACTTGCCGCAGCCCGAGGGGCCGACAAACACGCAGAACTCCTTGTCGTCGATGTGGATGTTGACATTGTCAACAGCCTTGACATCACCGTCGTAGACTTTGGTGATGTTCTTGAGGATGACCTCAGCCATAGAGAACCTCCGTTGGGGTTATATTATGGCTTCAGAATAGGACCAGATTTCCGACCTGTCAAGTTTGAATCCGAGCGCTCAGTTTCGCAGGGCCTGGGCCCGGTGCTTGTCGAGGGCCGCGCGCAGCGTCGCCTCGGTGCCGTTGGGGGTGTCCAGCCACGGCCTGAGAACCGTGGTTTTCAACGCGGACCAGTCCGCCGGCAGGGTGCTCCAGAAGCTGATGTCGTCGGGTCCAGGCAGGCGTCCCGCCATGTCGGGAAACGCCTGGACGAGGGCCTGGTTGGAGGCCACCAGCGATGAGAGCCCGCGGGCCAGTCCGAAATTGCGGTCGTCGTCGGAGCGGGTCTGGAGCAGAAGCTTGGCTTGAACGTCGGTTTGGAAGAACCAGCGCAGGAAGCGCTCGCTCGCGCCCCGGGTCAGCGAGCTCGACGGGATGCCCGCCCAAACCGTGGTGTCTGTGGCCGTCACCCGGCCGCCCTGGTCGATGAACCTGAAGTCCAGGTCCCGGCGTTCCTCCCAAGGGCGTGAGGCGAAATCAGCCAGCGTCATGGGATAGAACTGGACGCGCGCTGCGGTAAGAGGAGGTGTGGGGTCGCCTTGCAGGTATTTGCGCTGGAATTCGGTGGTGGCTTCCCACCCCGGGGAGGGCCAGTTCCGCACCAGGTCGTTCGCGGCCACCAGGTGCGCCGAGTCCCAGGTCAGCGTCCCCTGGAAGCTTTCCTCGAAGGCGGCGCCGCGCAGTTGGAGCATGGTCAGGCCGAAGGCCTCCCACCGGGGCGAGAAGGCGAGCTTTCGGGGGACCTTGGGGTCGCTGGCGGGGGTGAACCCGTTGCCCAGCGTCTTGAGGGTGTCAAGGTCGAGCGAGAACCCCGGCAGGTCGGGGACGACGGTTTTCGAGAAGACGAGCACCGGGAGGTCGAACGACACGGGCAGCAGCTTGATCTTGTCTCCCTGCTGGCCGGCTTCGGTGATGCGGCGGTAAAAGGAAGCCCTCGCCAGGTTGCCGCCGTCGAACAGGAAATCGAGGGGCACCATGGTGTCCTTCACCTCGGACGACGCGAGGCCGCGGGCGATCACGAGGTCGGCCTTGCGTCCCGGGGTCAGCAGCAGCGGCGCCGGATCGTCCTTGTATTCCACAAGGATTTGCCACTCGCTCTGCGAGGCATTGAACTTTTCGACGTAGGCCGCCATCTCGGGCACGTTGGTCCACAGCGTCGAAACGCGGTTCGACGCCTGGTCGCACGAGGCCAGGGCGAGCAAGGCGGCCAACACCGCGCCCAGTCGGCCCACGGTCAGGCTCCGAACAGCTGGTCGGCGACCTGGAAGATCGTCCCGAAGAGCGAGCGCAGGTCGCGGTTGTCCACCGACGAATAGGCGATGCGAAGGTACTTGTCCTGAAGGGCGATGGTGCCGATTCCCTCGTCCCGGAGGAGCTGGCGGCGCAGGTCTTCGCTCGAACCCCTCGTGAGCTCGAAGGTCATGAAGTAGCCGGAGTTGAAGGGGAGGGGGACGAGGCTCTTCCCCGTCTGCCGGGTCTCGAGGATGGTCTTGACCGTCTTGAACCTCTCCTCGAGCACCTTGGCGTACTTGACCTTGATGCCGTGATAGACGAGGCTCGAGAGCTCCTTGTACAGAAGCGTCTGTCCCACGCGGCTGGAGCTTGAGATCGTGGTGCGGATGGCCCCCAGCACCTTCTGGTTCAACGCGTCGAAGTGGTCCTCGCCAAGACCCCGGGCCCCGAAGGTCAGGAACCCCACCCGGAAGCCCCACACATAGTCTTCCTTCGTGGCGCCGTCGATCTTGACGGCCAGAAGGTTCTCGTGGGCGTTGTAAAGTAGACTGAAGATGGACTGACGGTAGACGTTCTCCTCGTAGAACAGTCCGAAGTAGGCGTCGTCGCAGAGCACGACGAGGTTAAGGCCCGTTTTGGCGAGGCGCACCAGTTCGTTGGCCAGGCTTGTCGCTTCCTCAAGGGTGGGCGAATAGCCGGTGGGGTTGTGGGGAAAGTTGAGCACCAAGACGACCTTGCCGCCCTTGGCGCCCGCAGAGAGCGCCGCCGACATGCCTTTTACGTTGAACTCCCCCTTGGGGGTGAACGGCGCAAAAGTGACGACGTTGGCCTCGGCCCTTGTCTCGAAGATAAGCGGGTAGTTGTCCCAGCAGAGCTCGGCAAACACCACGCCGTCGCCGTCGTTGACGAAAAGGTCGGCGGCCAGCGACATGCCCGAGGTGATGCCGGGAACCACGGCCGGCAGCGAAATCTTGTCCTCGACGACCCCGGGGTTCTTGCGCAGCATCTCTTCTTTCCACAGCGCGCGCAGGCGGTTGTCACCCCCCGGGGGGGCGTAGTCGATGGCCTCGGCAGGCGACAGGCGCGGGAGGTTGTCCTGGATGGTGGGAAGGATCATGGGCTCGCCGTCGGCCAGCGCGATGCCCACCGTAGCGTTGAACGTGGTCGCCGACTTCTTGGCCTCGTTGGACTGGGCTACGATGCCCTTGGGGAAGTAAATCCTTTGCCCGAAACGGGAAAGGGTTCGGCCAACTACAGTGGGGGCCAGGCGCTGGTTCAGATCGTCGGCGATGGGGTGCATGATTGGTGATACCCGGTCCCCGTCCCCCTTGTCAATTGACAGCCTTGCCCGCGTCCTCCATATTGACGGGAGAGCATTTCATGGCCCCACCCCCCCGATCCAACCCCACAGGTTCCAAAGGAAAGATTCAGTCCGACGCTCCCCTCGGCTTCCTCGAAAGGATCCTCGCCCTCCTGGGGCTGGAGCCCGACCCCGAGCGCGAGCGCAAGGCCCTGCTCAAGGAACTCAAGAACAGCCTCAAGAAGTCCAAGGGCCGCTTCTTCGTGCCTGCCGGCGACCTGGTCGACGTGGGGCTCCCCAAGGCCTTCCACGAAATGTACACGGTGGTGGGCCCCACCCGGACCCTGCTCGCCAACGCCACGGCCTCGAACGCCCTCAAGATGATCTTTATCGAACAGGTGCTGGGGCCCGCCCAGAAGTCCCTCCAGGATCAGTTCACAGAGGAGTCCATCCGGGCCCTCGCCAAGACCCTGGCCCCCGACGCCCTGGCCCAACGGGTGCGCGAGTCGCTCACCGAGTTTTCGGCCGTGCTTGAGCTCGAAACCCAGCGCAAGATCGACGCCCAGTACAACCTCTTCCTCATTTTCATGGACTTCGTGGAGTTCAATTTCCACTTCATGCTCAAGAAGTTCGATTCGGGTCTCCGGGAGGCCGACTTCAACTACCAGCCGCGCTGGGAAGCCATCAACGGCGAGTACGTGCTCGACGACCTCAAGGATTTCCTGACAGCCTCGGGTTCGGTGGTCCCTGAGTCCGACTGGGACTCGGTGTTCGACATCCTTCAAATCTACAAGGGCATCGACGTGGTCTCGCGCACCGGCTGGAAGAAGATGCTCTCGAACCTGTCGCAGCTGCGCAAGTCGGGGGTGCTGCTCCAGCTCGTCCAATACCTTTCCAAAGACCCGGGCTACCTGCCCAAGATCTACATGCCCAGCGAGCGCATCGTCGAGCCCTTCCTCGGCCACCTGCGCAACACAGTCGACACTGTGCTTTCCAAGATCGCCGTCGAGCGCAAGACCGACAGGGTGAACTCCCTGGTCCAGCAGGTCTTCGGGACCACGGGCATCAGCCGGACTAAGAACTACACCGAAAAAGCCAACCTCGCGTTCCAGAAGAAGCGCATCGGCGGGTACACCTACGTGGAGCCGCTGAACTACCTCAAGGCGTTCCTGCTCGACTACTACAAGCGCGACATCCGCGAGCTGGTCAACCTGTTGCTGGTGAAGGGCGAATGGGTGAGCAACGCTCTGGCGGCGCCCATGTCGGAGTCGTTCCACCAGCTGATGGAGGCCTCGGACAAACTCACTGTCTTCGACGAGGCGCTGAGCGAGGACGGCGAGAGGGGTGCCAAACTCAAGACCCTCCTGGGCCGGGCCGACAAGGACAGCAACGCGGCGGGTTCGCTCAAGACCCAGCTCAAGGACATCAACGCCGGGGCGAGGGCGCTCATCATCGAGGCGGCCACCCACTTCATCGTCATCGGCAAGCACCTGAAGATGGCCATCGACGACTACGCCAAGCCCAAGCACGAGCTCATCCTGAACTGGAAGCCCCTGGAGCTCAGCACCGACAAGGTCCTCAAGGATTGGATGGCCGCCACGTATCGCCAGCTGTACGCCTTTGTGCAGCTCATGCAGTTCTTCGTGAAGGAACAACCCCCGGCCGCATGATTGCCTTTATTGGAAGCGGTCCCCATAACCTGGCCGCCCTGGCCTTTCTTCTCAAAGCCGACCCCTCTCTCAGGGACGAAGTTGCGGTGTTCGACCCCTCGGGCGCCTGGCTGACCCGGTGGAACCGGCAGATGGCGGGGCAGGAGATCGTCCACCTGCGCTCGTCGTCGGTGCACCACCCCGACCCTGACCCTCTGGCTTTGCGCCGTTTTGCCCTGGGCCGCGCCGACGAGTTCTACCCTCCTTACTCTCTGCCGGGAACGCAGCTGTTCCGGGAGTTCTGCGAACACCTTGTGGCGAGCAACAACCTGGACCCGCTGGTGCGCCGCCACCGGGTCGAGGGTCTTGAGCCGGTGGGTGAGGGGATGAGGCTTCGGCTTGGCGACGGCACCACCGTGGTCGCCCGGGCCGTCATCGCCGCCCTGGGCGGAGGCGAGAGGGTATGGCCGGCCTGGGCTCCGCCGGCCGACGCGCCCACGCTCGTTCACTCCGAGCAGGCCGACCTGGCTTCGCTCGAGGGTTGTACCGGGCGGCTGATCGTCGTGGGCGGCGGGCTCACCGCAGGCCACCTAGTGCTGGGCGCGCTCAGGCGCGGCTGGTCGGTGGATCTGGTCACCCGGCGGCGCGTGAAGTACAAGCTGTTTGACTCGGCGCCCGGCTGGATAGGCCCCAAGCACATGGCCGGATTCCACCGCGAAACTGACTGGCGGCGGCGCCGAAAGATGGTGGCCCGGGCCCGGGGGGGCGGGGCGATGACAGAAGAGATCCGCGACTGCCTGGCGCCCTTCCTCAAGTCAGGCCAACTGAGGGCGCACCCCCGGTGCCAGATCCGCAGCTTGACCCGTGAGGCCGGCCTATGGCGGGCCGACTGCGGTTGGGGGAGATCTCTCACGGCCGACAGGGTGTGGCTGTGCACGGGCAACCGGCTCGACCTGCGCACGAACGCGCTGTTCGCTCCGCTATGGGGCGCGCACCCGCTCCAGTTGCTCGACGGTCTGCCCGTCCTCGAGGCGGACTGCCGCTGGCCGGGGTTGCCCTTATACCTGATGGGCCTGCCGACGGCGCTCAGGGTCGGCCCGACGGCACGCAACTTTCCGGGTGCGCGGCAGGCCGCAAGCCGAATCGCCCAGTCGCTGACGGGCGTGTTCGTGTCGCCCATCTGACAAAAAAATTGGCCGCCCCGAAGGACGGCCAAAACCAATCTACGTCATACCCTGATTCAGGCTTCTTCGCCCCAGGCTTTATTAGCTTGCTCCGGCCCTTCAGAGAAGGTTGCCGGGGGGGCTCACCGTCAGGAATGACGGTCCGTTTTCAGGCGGGTTACCGCTCGTTTTATCTTGTTTCATCGCACCTCCCGATTTGAAATTTAACACGGATCTCATGGAAAGCAAGAGGATAGTTTTTTGGTTTTACAATCCGGTCCGTTCAGTACAGGGTGCGGAACGCTTCGCAGGCGGCGTCGGTCTGAGCCCTGGTCACGTCGCGGTGGGTGACGAAGCGGATGCGGTCGGCGGCCATGGCGCTGCAACGCACGCCTCCCGCCTCGAGCTTGGCGGCGACTTCGGAGGCGGCTCGTCCCACGGTGCGCGCAAACACGATGTTGGTTTCGGGCTCGACGGGCACCTCGGCCCAGCCCGAGGCCTTGAGGGCGGCGGCCAAGAGGCGCGCGTGCTCATGGTCGTCGGCCAGGGGGGCCAGGTGGTGTTCCAGGGCGAACAGGGCCGCAGCTGCGAGGATGCCCGCCTGACGCATGCCGCCGCCAAGCATTTTGCGCACCCGCCGCGCCTCGGCGACGAAGGCGGCGGGGCCGGTGAGCACGCTGCCCACCGGGGCTCCCAGTCCCTTGGAGAAGCACACGTTGACCGTGTCGGCGTGCCGGGCCAGCGCTTCGGGGGCCACGCCCTGGGCGACGCTGGCGTTCCACAGCCGGGCGCCGTCCATATGGACGCTCAGCGACTTTGAAACGGCCCAGGTCTTCACAGCTGCCAGTTCAGCACCGGTATAGCAGGTTCCCCCGGCGAGGTTGCCGGTGTTTTCGATTTCGACGAGTTTGGTGCGGGCGTTGTAGTAGATCGGTCCGCGCACCTGCCCCTCGAGCACTTCGGGCTTGAGGATGCCGCGCTGGCCGGGAAGGGGGATGATCTGGCAGCCGGCAATAGCAGCCCCGGTGGCCATCTCGTAATGGATGATGTGGCTGTCCTGGTGGGCGAGCACTTCGCCGCCCCGGCCGGCCTGGATCCACAGCGCGATGAGGTTGCCCATGCACCCGCTGGGGACGAAGAGGCCGGCTTCCTTGCCCAGGAGCGCGGCCACCGTGTCTTGAAGGCGCGCGACGGTGGGGTCTTCGCCGTAGACGTCGTCGCCCACGGGAGCTTCCGCCATGGCCCTCCGCATCGCTTCTGTAGGCTTGGTGACGGTGTCGCTGCGCAGGTCGATGGTTTGCATGGGGCCTCCCGGGGTCGGCGTCCACAATAACGCCGCCGGGGCCAAGCGCCAAGGGGGGCGCGCGGGAAACCTTGCCGTAGTGAGTTTATCGTGCTAAAGTGAACAGCTTTTAACTTCCATCCTGCGAGGCCTTCCTTGTTCCGCTACGTCGTTCGCCGGTTTCTGGGGATGATCCCCACCCTGTTCATCATCGTCACCCTGAGTTTTTTCATCATCAAGGTGGCGCCGGGGGGGCCGTTTTCGGCCGACCGTTCGCCCAGCGCCCAGGTTCTCGAGAACCTCAACAAGAAGTTCCACCTCGACGAACCCTGGTTCACGCAGTACTTCCGCTACCTGGGCGACGTCGCCCTCCGCTTCGACCTGGGACCCTCGTTCAAGTACCCCGACCACGACGTCAACTATTTCATCTTCACCAACCTCCCCAACTCCCTTCTGCTCGGCATGGTGGCGCTAGTGATCTCGCTGGTTGTCGGGTTGTGGGCGGGCATCATCTCGGCGCTGCGGCAGAACTCCTTCGCCGACTACGGGGCCATGAGCCTTGCCGTCGTGGGAATCTCGGTTCCTCTGTTCGTCATTGGACCGGTGCTCCAGCTGATCTTCTCGATCTGGCTTGGCTGGCTGCCCACGGCCGGGTGGATCAACGATTCGGGAGGGTGGCTCACCGTGCTGATGCCGGCCCTCACCCTCGCGTTCCCGCACTTTGCGTACATAGCGAGGCTGTCCCGGGCCTCCATCCTTGAAATTCTGAGGACGGACTACGTGAGGACCGCCCGGGCGAAGGGGCTCAAGGAGTCCGTGATCATGGCGCGCCACGTGATGAAGGGTGCGCTCCTCCCCGTGGTCAGCTTTCTGGGCCCGGCGTTCGCCGGCATCATTACGGGTTCGGTGGTGATCGAACAGATCTTCGGCATCCCGGGCCTGGGCCGCTTCTTCGTGCAATCGGCCCTCAGCCGCGACTACCTGCTCATCATGGGTACCGTCATCGTCTACTCGGTGATCCTCATCGTGATGAACTTCGTCGTCGACCTGATCTACTCCCTCCTCGACCCCCGGGTCGCGTACAAATAAGGAGTCCTGCCGTGTCCGACGAAACCCTCTTTGCCGAAGAGAAGGCGCTTCCCGAGCAGGTTGCACCCCTCAAGGGGTCGAGCCTCACGGCCGACGCGTGGAAGCGCCTCAGAAAGAACAAGATGGCCATGACCGGCCTGGTGCTGTGCACCCTGTACGCCGTGGTGGCCCTGGTGGCGCCCCTGCTCCCCATCGCCCCCTACGACCAGCAGATCATCGAACACCAGAACCTGCCCCCCGCCTTCTTCGTGCCTGCGGGGCAGTTGTGGCTTGCCAAGGACGAGGCGTTCATGCTTAAGCGGAACGCCGTCCAGGACATCAAGGGCCTGACCGACGACCAGAAGCAGGAACTTGCCGACATGCGGGAGCGGGTGAAGACCGAGACCATAGAGATCAACGGGAAGACCGAGCTCAAGCACCAGCGCTACTACCTGCTGGGCACCGACGATCTTGGGCGAGACGTGCTTTCGCGGACCATCTACGGCGGCCAGATCTCGATGATGGTGGGGGTGCTGGGCGCCCTGTTCTCGGTGCTCATCGGCATCGTAGTGGGGTCGCTGGCCGGCTACCTGGGAGGCAGGGTCGACTACTTCATCATGCGGTTCATCGAGGTGCTCTACGGCCTGCCGTACATGCTCCTGGTCATCATCCTGATGGCCATCTTCGGGAACAACCCGGTGAACCTCTTCGTGGCCCTCGCCCTGGTCAGCTGGCTTACCGAGGCCCAGGTGGTGCGCGGGCAGGTCATCTCGCTGAAGAACAGCGAGTTCGTCGAGGCTGCCAAGAGTGTGGGCGCCGGTACGGGCCGCATCATCTTCAGGCACCTGCTGCCCAACACTATCGGCATCATCATCGTGTTCGCGACCCTGAGGGTGCCCACCTTCATCATGAGCGAGTCCTTCCTGAGCTACCTGGGGCTGGGCATCAGCGCCCCCGCAGCCAGCTGGGGCAGCCTCATCAAGGACGGGGTGGACAGCATGCAGCTGTACCCGTGGCGCCTGCTCGTCCCGGCCACCGCGATGACCTTGTTCCTTTTCTTCATGAACTTCCTGGGAGACGGTCTGCGCGACGCGTTTGATCCGCAGAGCAAACAGAAATGAGCGAACCTTCGATGAACGGACAACCTCTGCTCGAGGTCAAGAACCTCAAGACGCACTTCAAGACCGACGCGGGGCTCGTCAAGGCCGTCGACGGTGTGAGTTTCACCCTGCAGCGCGGACAGACCCTGGGCATCGTCGGCGAGTCCGGGTCGGGCAAGTCGGTGACCAGCCTGTCGTTGCTTCGCCTCATCCCCACCCCGCCTGGCATCGCCGCCGACGGTGAGGTGCTCTACCGGGGCCGCGACGTGCTCAAGATGGCCGACGAGGAACTCAGGTCGCTCCGCGGGAACAAGATCTCGATGATCTTCCAGGACCCCATGACCAGCCTCAACCCCTTTCTGAGGATCAGCACGCAGATGATGGAGACGATCAGGCTCCACCAGGGCCTCGACCGCAAGGCGGCCCGCGAGCGCTCCATCGAGATGCTCCAGCTGGTGGGCATTCCCGACGCCGCGCACCGGGTCGACCATTACCCCCACCAGTTCTCGGGCGGCATGCGCCAGCGCGTTATGATCGCCATGGCCGTGAGCTGCAACCCCGAGGTGCTCATCGCCGACGAGCCGACCACCGCGCTGGACGTCACCATCCAGGCGCAGATCCTCGAGCTGATCCAGGACCTTTCGCGGCGGCTGGGGACGGCGACCATCCTGATCACCCACGACCTGGGCGTGGTGGCCGGCCTGTGCGACCAGATCTGCGTCATGTATGCGGGCAAGGTGGTCGAGCGGGGCAACGCCGACCAGGTGTTTGGCGACCCTCGGCACCCCTACACCCGGGGGCTCATCCAGTCGGTTCCCCGGCTCGACCGCAAGAACGCTGAGCGGCTGTACAGCATTCCCGGCCAGCCCCCGCTGGTAGTCAACCTGCCCGACGCGTGCCCGTTTCATCCCCGGTGCGAGTTTGCCATGGACAAGTGCCGGCAGGCATACCCCCCGGTATAGACCCTGGGCGAGCTACGCGAAGTCGCGTGCTGGCTCGAAGAGGAAGCTCCCTGATGGACAAGACCAACGAAAAGGTTCTGCTGGAAGTCTCCGGCTTGAAACAACACTTTCCCTTCGGCGGCGGCTTCCTCCAGGGACCCAGGCGGTACGTGCGCGCCGTCGACGGCGTGAGCTTCCGCCTTCACCAGGGCGAAACGCTGGGCCTCGTGGGCGAGTCGGGGTGCGGCAAGTCGACCACCGCGCGGACCATCGCCCAGATCTACCAGCCTACGGGGGGCAACATCACCCTCGAGGGCCGCGACCTGTCGAACCTGACCAAGAAGGAGCTCATGCTCGCCCGCAAGGACGTGCAGATGGTCTTCCAAGACCCCTACGCCTCGCTCAATCCCCGGATGACGGTGTTCGAGATCATCAGCGAACCCATGGAGATCTTTTCGCAGCGCAAGATCCTGCCCCGGACCAAGGCCGAGCGCGAGGCCAGGGTGCTGACGCTCATGGACCACGTGGGCCTGTCACGAGCCTTCCGAAACCGCTTCCCCCATGAGTTTTCAGGCGGCCAGCGCCAGCGGATAGGCATCGCCAGGGCGCTGGCGCTCCAGCCCAAGCTCATCCTGGCCGACGAGCCCGTGTCGGCCCTCGACGTGTCCATTCAGGCGCAGATCCTCAACCTGCTCAAGGACCTGCAGGACGAGTTCAAGCTCACCTACCTGTTCATCGCCCACGACCTGGCCGTCATCCAGTACATCAGCGACCGCATCGCCGTCATGTACCTGGGGCGCATCGTCGAACTGACCACCGCCGAGCGTTTGTACGCCAACCCCCTGCACCCGTACACCCAGGCACTGCTGTCGGCGGCGCCCATCCCCGACCCCGTCGTGGAACGCCAGCGCCGACGCATCATCTTGACCGGCGACGTGCCTTCGCCTACGGTGGAGCACAAGGGTTGCTACTTCGTCGAGCGGTGTGCCCGGCGAATGGCGCGGTGTTCGGTCGAGGTGCCGCAGTTGAAGACCGTGGAGCCCGAGCACGAAACTGCGTGCTTCCTGTACGAGAGCTGATCCGTGCCGGTCCGACCCCGGGGGGCGTCATGAAAACCATCCTCTTCGTCTGCCTCGTCCTCGTTGCGGCCCTTGCTTGCGGCGAGACCCTCGCCTTTGAACGCGTCGACCTCGACGGGGCGAACCGCTTCGTCGGGCGTTTCCCCGTGGCCGACAAGGACGTCGCGTCCAACGACGTGTACAAGGTGACCCTCGACAAGGCGGGCCGGCTGGCCGAGGTGGCCTACTTCCGCCGGGGAAAGAACATGCCCGACCCCGTATTTGGCGCCGCCAGGCTCCAGGTGACCCGGGAGGGGGAGTTCGAGGTGCGCACCCGGCTCAATTCCCGGGGACTGCCCGTGGCCGGCACCGACGGCATCGCCAAGGAGCGGCTCAAGACCAACAGCGACGGGTTCTACACCAACTTGTTCCAGTACGACCTGGCCGGAAACCTCAAGGCCGACGAGGCCGGAATCAGCGCTTACATGTGGATACCAGACGCCCAGGGCCAGCGCCAGCGCTCGCTCCGCCTCGACAAGGGCGGCAACCGCACAGCCGACCTCAACGGCGTGTGGGAAGTTTCGTTCACCTACGATGCCGCCGGCAACCGCACGGCCGCGGCGTTTCTTGACGCCCAGTCGCGGCCTATGCAGGGAGCCAACGGCGTGGGCGGCTACCGCTGGGTGCTCGACGCGGCGGGCAACGTGGTGGCCGAAACCCGGGTCAACGCGGACGGCCTCCCCACTGCCGATTCCGACGGTGTGGGCCGCATCACGTGGACCTACGACGACAGGGGAAGGGTTCTCGAAAAGGCCTACTGGGACGCCTCGGGACGCGCGGTGCCCGACCGCAGCGGCGTGGCGCGGTACCGCAGCACGTACAACGACAGGCTCCACTTCGTCCAGACCGAGAACTTCGACGCTGACGGCCAGCTGACCCTCGATGATCGCGGCGTCGCGGTGAAGCGGAGCATCTGGTACGACCAGACCAACGAACGCGAAATCAGAACCTACGGGCTGGCGCTCAACCCCTACTACGACGCCCTGGCCCCCGCACTCAAGGAAGGCGAGGAGAGGTACCTGCTCAAGGACGACGCCCGGGGTATCGCCGTCACCCGGTCGACCTACGACGCCGACGGCAACGAAATCGAGCGCAAGTGCTGGAACCAGGACCTCGAGCCCACCCCCGACGCCATGGGAGTGCCCGTCACCAAGCGGCAGTACAACGACCAGGGCCTGGTGACCACCGAGGCGTACTTCGGCCCCGGCAACCGTCCCATGGAGAACCGCGATGGACTGGCGGCGCTCAAGTGGGCCTACGACAAGGCGGGAAACGCGGTGAGGCGCGACGGCTTCGGCGCGGCGGGCAACCTGAAGGAAGACCCGCGCGGGGTGGCCTCGTACCTGTGGGAATACAGCGCCGGGGTTAGGGTGAAACAGACCAACCTGGGCGTCTTGGCCCAGACCAAGGAGGACGACCAAGGCGTCGCCGTGTACCAGTGGGCCTACGACAAGTACGGAAACCTAGCCGAAGAAAGCCACTTCGGCATCGACGAGAAGCCCACCGAGGACGCCTCGGGGGCCTTCATCTTGAAGTTTTCGGTGGGTCCGGGAGGGGAACAGAGACTCGACGCCAGGTTCGACAAGGACGGGAATAAGCTCGGTTCTTGACTGGCGCCTGCCCTCAGGGTTTGGTCTTGGGCCCGGCGCTCTTGACGGCGGGGGCCGGCTCCCGCCCGGCCTTGATGCGGTCCAGCCGGAACTCGACCTCTCTGACCAGCTTCCTGGCCTGCTCGGCGTTGAATTCGTAGTGCTCCTCGCTCAGAGCCTCGGGAAAGAGCCGGAGGAGCTCCTCGCGGGTGATTTCCTTCTTCAGCTCGGGAGAGATTGCGACGCGTTTAGGTTTCGTCGTTGCCTTGCTGAGGCCCTTCTGTTCGCGAAGCTGATTGAGTACCCTGAGGGCGTTGATCGGCGAACGTTGGCGCTTACCGGCATTCTCGTCAGACATGAGTCTCTCCTTTTAAATTCATGGAAAAAAATACAGGCAAAGCACGGCGCTTAGCAAGAGCGCCCAAGTTCTTCCGCTGAAAGTGAGTAACGTCATGCCAGATTTCTTCGCCGTCTCAAAGATTGTGCCGCTGCTGTTCTATCCGCTGCCGCTTGTCTTGCTTCTTCTGTTCTTGTTGAGCTGGTGGCCCAAGAAGAGCCCCGTCCGCTGGCCCGTGCGCGTCTTGGTGGTTCTTCTGTGGACCGGGTCCACCCCGTGGTTTGCCGACCAGACGGCCCGATGGTGGGAGACTCCCCGGGTTGGTCGGGATACCCTTCCCCCCGTGAGCGACGTGGCGGTGGTGCTGGGCGGGGTGAGCGACCCGACGGTGTCGACCCCCGACCACCTCGAATTCAACCGCTCCGCCGAACGGCTCACCGAAGCGGTGGCGTTGTGGAGGGAGGGACGGGTAAAGGCGCTGCTGATCACCTCGGGGAGCGGGGAACTGCTCGACCCCGCTGCGGTGGAGGCGCCCGGTCTGGCGGCGTGGGCGCGTTCGATGGGGGTGCCCGCCGGTAACATTGTGGTGGAAGCAAAATCGCGGAACACCTACGAGAACGCGGTGTTCAGCCTGCCCCTGGCGACGGCGCACGGGTTCAAGTCGTTTGTGCTGGTGACGTCGGCGGCCCATATGCCCCGGTCGGCGGCGATTTTCCGCAAGGCCGGCTACGCCCGCGACGGCCGGACCCTTGTCCTCTGGCCCGTCGATACCCAGAGGAACACTGAGAAGTTCCCATTCAACGCTGTACCCGACCCGTCGAGCCTTTCGGCCGAGCAGACGGTGCTGCGGGAGGCGGTGGGCTACGCGGTGTACGCGCTCCAGGGGTACCTGTGAGACCGTCGAAAATTCAGACAGGATTATGGGATTAACGGGATCAGACGGAGGGGAGCGCGGGACAGAGCGACCGGATAAGAGGGAGGGGAGTCCTAGATAGGAGCCGGCGGACCGGGACGTCCTACAAATAGGATCTCACACAGAGTTCACAGAGGTCGCTGAGGAATCAACCCAGTTGCGTGAACGCGGATCAATGCAGGTAGACGCCGGCGGGCCGGGGCGTTTCACGAAGGGTATTTCACGCGGAGATCGCGGGGGCGCGGTGGAGGGGATACCTGCGAGGGACGATCAATCAGAAATGGCAGCCGCCCTGCAGGCGTTCATCGGCGTCCATCCTGATTTTTGGTCTTGAAGTCTCTCTGGTCTCTTCACGTCCGAGCGAGACCCTTCGGGTGGCTCCACCGCGTCAAGGAGACAGGATGAACGCAGATGAACGCAACGCCACCGACGGCGCCCTTCCCATCCCCTCTGTGTTCTCTGTGCCTTTGTGTGAGTCCCTTCTTCCTCTTCTCCGCGAGCTCTGCGCCTCTGCGCGAGATCCTCCGGGCGGCTGACCCACGTTGAAGAGACAGGATGAACGCAGATGAACGCAGGACCTTCGACGGGCCCTCCTCTCTGTGTTCCCTGTGCCTTTGTGTGAGTCCCTTCTTCCTCTCCCTCCGGGCCCCCGAGCCTCCGCGTGAGCCCAGCCTTCTACCCCCGGAACAGCTCGTCCGCGCCCAGGGTGCCTACCAAGCCTTGCCGGTACTCCTTGGTCGCCAGCGTCTTCAGGTGCGCCTCCACCTTGGCGAGGGAAGCCGCCACGTCGAGGCGCTGGGCCTCTTCGGCGTGCCGCGTGCTGGCCAGGAAGGCCTTGAGCGCCTGGTGATGGCGCTGGTAAAGGGCCTTCTGCTGGTCCCTGAACCGGTCAAGCCGCGCGCGGTACCAGTCGGAGCTCAACACCGCGTCACGGTCGAAGAGGCTGCGGAGGTCGGCGTGGGAGGCGTCCTTTCCGTTCCAGTGGCCGTGGGCCATGATGTGGAGCAGAGCCTTCAGGGGCGGGATGGCAGCTTCCACCGAGCCGTCCTCGAAGTACTCAAGGGCGACCTTCTTCTGCGCCTCGACGATGTTCTCGATGCCGTCGACAAAGTCGTCAAGACTCTGGAGTTCGGGCTTCAGGATCTCCTCGTTGAACACGATACCAGGGTCGTCGAAGATTCGTCCCAGGAAGTGGGTGGCGAAATCGTAGGTGATGCGGTAACCCAGGCGGCTGGCGAGAACGGTGCGGCCCTTGTGCTCGAAGTCTGACACCTTCTCGAGGTAGCCGCCTTCGATGAGCTGCTTGGGGTCGCGTTCCGATTCGAGCATGCGGCACCACAGTTCGGGGATGACCAGCGAGACGTCGTGGTCGACCCTGTACTTGGGTCCGATGTGGCCGGCGGCGCTGCTGAATCCGTTGTACCCGGTGAGGATGAAGCTCAGCAGGGCGTTGTTGAGGTCGGTGGTCGGCACCAGGGCGTTGAACGGTCCCTTGGTGAGGGCGCCCTCGGAACCGGCCCCGGTGGTCGAGGGGCTCTTGCCCGTCAGAGAGCAGATGAAGTCCATGAACAGCTCGGGCAGTTCCTGGAAATGGAGGGGGTTGTAAACAGCCAGGGGCCGGATGCCCGCCTTGTGGTCGGCTGGATTGTTGCGGCGGCCGGGCAGCACGGCGTTGATGGGGTGGTACACGGGGTGTTCGGTGGAGATTCCCCGGGCCAGGCGCACGCCGGTGTCGGCCAGGTAGCGGTCGATGGGCCTCAGGTGGTTGGGGTCGAGCTGCAGGTACCGCGGGTTTTTCGAAGGCGCACCGTCGACCATGCGCGGGTGGCTCGAGAGGACGAAGTATTGGGCCCCGGGATCCTCATGGACGGCGACAAGCAGGTCCTGCACGGGTTTGGTGTACTCGGTGAGCTCGATAACGGTCTCGAGGAAGTCGTTCGCGCGGCTGCGGTCGAAGGGCTCGAAGTTCGAGATGAAGTTCCCGTCGATCGAAAGATCGTGCTCGGCCTGCTTGTCGTATCCGCGGTGGACCGCCTCGTCTGGCCTCTGGAAGAAGCGGTACTCGCAGTTCTGCGTGAACTTGACGCTGGGCTGGCGGTAGTCGGGGTTCAGGTGCGCCAGCGCGGCCGACGGCACGACCACCGAGGCGCTGATGTCGTCCTCCCACTGGATCTTGAACGCCGGCATGAAGTCCTGTCTGAGCTTGTACGTCCAGCTGGCCCCGTTGTCCCGGACGCCCACGCGCAGGTATGCACCCATGATGGGTCGGTCGCGGTACTTGAAGATGTTGCCGGCGGTGCCGTTGACCACATCGACCGAGATGAGGTCGCTCCAGTGGCCCTCGTGGTTCGGGGTGATGCCGTGGAAGCGCTTGATAAGGAAGACGAGGGCCTTGATGCGGCTGGGCAGGGTCTCGAGCCACGCGTTGTGGGCTGGGGTGTATTTCGAGGAGGTGGACAGCAGCTTGATGACGTCGTTAAGCGACAGTTTTTCCGAGAGCAGCGATCTCGTGGCCCCCTCGTCGGGCTCCGAGACCCAGATGCGGCTGTAATCGTATTCGATGATCTCAGTGACCACCGCCATGTCTTTGGTGAAGTCGCCGATGGTGATGGGGTTGTAGTGGATGGCGTCGGTGATGGCTTTGCTGATCTCGGACTTGCCCCCGCCGGAAACCGTGCAAGGCTTATGGCAGAGCGTCCCTTCGGCGGCGGTTCCGACCAATCTCCATGCGGTGGTGGCGGGGTGCTTCTCCATATGGACGCGGTAACCCGACGGATGCATGTAGGTGCGGCCCGGCAGCACGCGCATGGAATGCTGGCGGCCTTCGCGGTACCAGCTGACCTTCTGGTCGTCGAGGTCGATGACGGCGTCCTCGGGGATGTAGATGACCTCGGGGAAAGCCTTGTCGACCACGTAGCCCTCGGGGTGATGCTCGACGCTGGGCCCGAGAATTTTTACCACGTCGGCCAGGGTGCGACCTGACTTGCGGATCTCGGCGTCGGGGAAGAAGCGCATACCCAAGTTGTAGCGCGGGAAGGCTAGGGCGCCGCCGGCGTGCTCCTCCTCGGCCAGGCCCATGAGGTTGGCGGCGTAGCTGATCTGGGTCTTCACTTCCTTTTTTGAGTAGCCGTAGTAGTTGTCGGCGATGAGGGTGACCATCACGCCACGCTCGTCCCTGGCGCAGATCTTGAACGCGCCGCCGTCGTTATAGAGTTCGCCAGGGTCCTTCCAGGCCATGCCATCGCGCTTCTGGCGGTCGGTGGCGTCGGCCCACGCGGGCAGGCCCAGGTCCTTCTTCTTCAGCGTGGTGAGGTGGGTTGCCAGGATGATGCAGCCCGTGTGGCCCGTCCAGTGTGTGGCGTCGAGGCCCGCGTCGTTCTCGGGGAGGTAGGGGTCGCCGGCATTCCCGAAGATGGACTCGATGAAGTCAAGGTTGCTGACCAGGTTGCCTGGGGCGAAGACCCGGATCTCCATGGACTTTTCGGGCATCCACCCCTCGACCTCGGGGCTCACCAGCGGCCGCAGCAGCAGACTCACGAAGCCCTTGGCCTTGCGTTCCTGGTTGGCGGTGAACGGCAGCAGCGCCAGTTCGTCGGGGGGAGCGACGGCTGAGGCCAGAAGGCGGCCGAACACGGCCTTGGGGACTGCCTTTTTGTCCGGGGGGACGGGCAGGCCTCCCTCGGCCACGTGGAAGACTCCCTTGGTGGTGCGCCTGTCGTTGAGCGGGTTGTGGAGGATGCCCTGCTTCACGCGGTAGCTGGTGAGAATGCCCGACTGGAACTTATGCTCGGTGGGGGGCAGCGAAAGCTCCCGGGCCAAGCCGTACCGGTCAAGGACGAGGGTGTTGGAAGGCAGCCGAGGCACCTTGGCGAGGCCGACGCCCGCGAGGTACGAGTCAAGGAAGGTCTGGACGCGCTGGTCGGCCGGCGGCAGGTAGTCTTCGAGCAGGCGGTTCTTCTCGCGGAAGTTGCGGATCAGGTCGCGGGCCAGTTCAAGGGGCTGGTCGTCGAACTCGGGCGCGTCGCAGGGAGGCTGGCCCAGGGCCGCCAGTTTCATGTTGAGCACTCCGACGAGCTGGCGGCGGACCTGCGGATCCTGGTGGCCGTGATCCAGGCCGAAATTGCGGTGGGACTTCATGCTCAGCTCCTGTTTGTCGAGGGTCAACCCGGTTGTGACAATACCGGAAAACGGCGGCCCTCGGCAAGGATTTCCCGTCGCATTTTCCCCTGCCGCTCCGTATAATGGGTGGGGTACTGCCCAGGTACGAGGAGGTAGCGATGGCCGACGAACAGCTGTGGGACGACGACGAGAACACCCAGGCCGACAAGTACCTGCTGTTCAACCTTGGCCGGGAGGTCTACGGCATCCCCATCGTCCACGTGATTAACATCGTCGAGCTCCAGAAGATCACCGAGGTGCCCGACATGCCGGCGCACATCCGCGGCGTGATCAACCTCCGGGGCCGCATCATTCCCGTGATGGACCTGCGGCTGCGCTTCCGGCTGCCCGAACGCCCCTACGACGACCGCACCTGCGTCATCATCGTGAAGCTCGGCGAGAGGTCTGTGGGGCTCATCTGCGACACGGTGGCCGAGGTCCAAGGCATCCCTCCCCAGGACATCGAGGAGCCGCTCAACTTCCAACGCGACCAGGAGGCAGCGCGCTACATCAGCGGCTTGGGGAAGGTCGGCGACGAGGTGCGCATCCTTATCGACGTCGGGAAGGTGCTTTCCGACGACGACCCGAGGGCGCTGGCGGGATGACGAGCACCCTGCTGTCGCTGGCCGCCGGGATCGTCCTTTTCGCCGGTCTGATGTTCGTCCTCGTGCGCGACACCGAGCTCAGGAAGTTCTGGCTGTCGCGGATGCTGACCGCCCTCGTGGTGGGCGTAATCCTCTGGAAGCTTACTCCTGTATGGACCCGGTGGGACGCTGTCTTGGACAATCCATTGATCCTTGTTTCGATGAACGGGGGGTTGGCGGCGGTTCTGGGCGGGCTGTTCGCCTTTGCCGCCATCGTCGCTGTGTCGCTGTGGCAGGTCGGCAAGGAGAAGGTGGGCACCCGCCGCTGGCGTCTAGCCGTGCCCGTGGCTGCCGGCCTGGTCCTCGTCGGCCTTTGGACGGTGCTCGAACCCGTGATCGTCCCACGTCCGGGTTCGGACCCCGGCGGCGCCGTCCAGGCTCTGGTACCCGACTTTGAAGGGCGGAGCCACGCCCTGGCCGACTGGAAAGGCAGGGTGGTCGTTGTCAACTTCTGGGCCACCTGGTGCACACCCTGCCAGGCCGAGCTCCCCGAGTTCCAGGCCTTCGTCCAGAAACCGTCGAAGGTGCAGTTGGTGGGCGTGAACCTGATCGCCACCGAGAAGGACGGCGAGTCGGGCGTGATCCGGTTCGCGAGCCAAAAGAAGATGAACTGGACCCAGCTCACCGACCCCGACGGCGTGCTCCAGAAGGCCTTCGCCGTGACGGTGATCCCGACCACCGTCGTGCTCGACACCGAGGGCAGGGTCGTCGACCGCCGGGAAGGCGCCGTCGACCTGTTCTGGCTCAAGACCCTCGAGGGCCGCTTCGGGCACTGACTTTAGGCGAGCCTCACCGCAGAGTCCTGGGCCCGGCAGCACAGCTCGGCGGCCTTGAACGCGTGCTCCTGGGTCATGGCCGTTTCCGTGCGGTTCAGGCAGTCGAGAATGAGCCGTCCGAAGAACGGGAACCCGACCTTTCCGGCCACGGCGATGTGGTGCTCGCCCCTGTGGTCGGTGAGGTACACGTGGTCGCCGGCCTTGTCCCGGCCGACGTCGATGTACTTGCGAAGCTCGATGGTGCCGTCGGTGCCCAGGATGAAGGTGCGCCCGTCGCCCCAGGTCCCCAGGCCGTCGGGCGTGAACCAGTCCACGCGGAAGTAGTTGCTCGTGCCGTTGTCGCCTACAAGCATCGCGTCGCCGAAGTCCTCGAGCCCCGGGGTGGCCGGGTGGTTGTGGTTGGCGACCTGGGCCCTGACCACGGTGGCGTCCTTGGCGCCCGAAAACGCCAGATACTGCTCGATCTGGTGGCTGCCGATGTCGCACAGGATGCCGCCGTACTGGGACTTGTCGAAGAACCAGGCGGGGCGGCTGGGCGCGTTGAGCCGGTGCGGCCCCAGGCCGATGACCTGGAGCACCCGGCCAATGGCCCCGGCGTCGATGAGCTGGCCCGCGTGCACTGCCGACTCCACGTGAAGCCGCTCGGAATAGTAGACCATGTACTTCTTTCCCGTCTGCCGGACCGCCGCCCGTGCCTGGTCGACCTGGGCCACGCTGGTGACCGGCGACTTGTCTGTGAAGTAGTCCTTGCCGGCCGCCATGACGCGCAGGCCCAGAGCGCACCGATCAGACGGCACGGCGGCGCCCGCGACAAGCCTCACCTCGCGGTCCTGGAGCACCTCGTCCTCGGAGCGGGCCGCCTTCACCCCGGGGTACTGCCTGCAAAAGGCCTCGACCTTGGCCCGGTCGGGGTCCCACACCCACCTGAGGGTGGCGCCGGCCTCGTTCAGGCCGTTGGTCTGGCCGTAGATGTGGCCGTGGTCCAGACCCACCGCCGCGAAGACAAATTCCCCGGGGCCGACCACGGGGCTTGGCTTGCCCTGGGGCGCGTAGTTCATGCCGTCGGACCTCTGGGCGCTCATCGCTTGGCCTCCTTGGCCTTGAGGTCGGCCAACAGGGCCTCGAACTCGTCGGCCTGGGCCACCGTCACCGTCCGGCCACCGCCCAGAAGCGAGACCATCATGGCGTTGGTGAGCGTCACCTGGCTCAGGCCCTCGGCGCCCTGGGCCACCAGGGGTTCGTTGAACAGGATGGCCCGGGCAAAGTTTTGCAGGACGATGCGGTGCCCGCTTTCGCCGTGGTGGGTGAAGGGCACCGGGAAGGTCCAGCACTCGGGGCCCACGTACTTTTCGGCGCTGGTGTCGCTCCAGAGTTTCATGGACGAGCGGTTGCGGTGGAAGGTGAGGACGTTGTTCTCGAACACGAGCTTGCCCAGCTCTCCCACGATCTCGAGGCGGTTGGTGCCCGGGCTCTCGGCTGTGCTCGTGATGAAGTGGGCCACCGACCCGTCGGCGAACTGCAGGGTGGCCGACACCTCGTCCTCGACAGCGATGTCGTGGTACTTGCCCAGGCCGCCCACGGCGCTCAGTCGTTCGGGCATGCCCAGGAACCATTGGAGGAGGTCGAGGTTGTGGGGCGACTGGTTGGTGAGCACGCCGCCGCCTTCGCCGTTCCACGTGGCCCGCCAGCCGCCAGACTTGTAGTACTGCGCCGTGCGGAACCAGTCGGTGACGATCCAGGTGGTCCTCATGATGCGGCCCAGGTCGCCCGAGTCGATGAGGTCCTTCACCTTCCTCCAGTGGCCCCATGTGCGCTGCATGAACATGGCGGCGAAGACCAGATCGGGTCGGGACCGCCGTGCGGCCTCCCACCCCGCGATCATCCTTCGGGCGCCCTGGGTGGTGACCATCAGCGGCTTTTCGCAAAGCACGTGGATGCCCCGGCCAAACGCGGCTAGGGCGATGGGCTCGTGGTCGTAGTGGGGCACCGCGATCAGCACAGCGTCGATCAGCCCCGATTCAAGCATGGCCTGGGCGTTTGAAAAGGTAGGCGGAAAGTCCTGGGGAGGCCGGCCGTGCCGGACCACGGGCTGGGCCGACGCGCTGATGGCCGGAGCCTCGGCGGCTTGCGCCCGGTCGGAATAGTAGCTTTCCCGAACCTTTTCAATGCGGGCGGGGTCGCTGTCGCAAAGAGCGCACAGATCGACTTCGGGGGTGGCAAGGGCGAAACCCACGTGGGGGTGGCCCATGGCGCCTAGGCCAACGATGCCCAGGCGCAGTTTCTTGGGGGTACTCATGCCACCATCACACCACGGTTTTGGAAGCCGCGCCACGGTCGGCTCCGGAAAAACTATGGACGATTCGGGAAAATCCGCAGAGTTCCGGGTTAAAGTAAGAGGGCCATGATCCTGGACCAGGTGTTCCCAGAAACCTTGACGCTGACCCTCACCCAGAGGCCCATCCCTCAAAGCCAGGACGACAGCTGGTCGATCCGCGACTTTGAGTTCGTCGACTACGACCTGTTCCTGGGCTTGGCGGGCGCCGCCGACTTCGAGTTCGACGGCCGGGTGCACAGGGTGGAGGCCGGCACAGCGCTTCTGGTGCCGCCGCGCCGCCGGCTGCGGGCCGACAAGGTCTCGGCCGAAAACTTCGACGCCGTGGCCCAGCACTTCGAGCTCAAACACCTGGGGGCCGACTTTTTCGACCAGTTCCGCTGGCGGCCCCTGGTGCGCTTCACCCGCGCCGACTTTGTCCGTCGCCTGCTCGATGCCTACGTGGACCCCGAGCGGCGCGCCGACCCCGGCGCTTCCCTCGTCGACCATGCGCTGTTCCGGACCCTGGTCCTCGAATTTGCCCGACAGGCGTGGGAGGCGGACGAGGCTGTGTCCGACCCCCACCACGGCTTTGTGTTCCGTATGGCGCGCGAGCTGGAGGCGGGCTTCCGCAGCGAGAACGCCGTCGAAGCAGCCCTCGAAAAGGCCCCGTGCAGCGCCGACTACGCCCGGCGCCTGTTCCGGCGCCAGTTTGGCCTTTCGCCCGCACGGTACGTCACGCGCTGCCGTATCCGCACCGCCGTCGACCTGCTGATGGCGGGGGCGTCGGTGAAAGAGGCAGCGCACGACGTGGGGTACGACGACCAGCTTTATTTCAGCCGCGTGTTCACCAAGCTCCAGGGCCTGGCCCCGCGGTCGTTTCAGACTCGGCAGGGGCTGCGCCCGTGACGGCCCGCTGGGCGAGGGCGCTGGCTGTCGCCTTCGACCTCATCGTCCTTGTCCTTTCGTCCCTGATGTTTCGCCGCTACACCTTCAGCGACCTTCCCTCGTTCAGCGGGCAGGTCGAGGCGCTTTCCCTCGTGGCGGGGGTCCTGTCGGCGCTGTTTCTGGTCGCCTGGGGGAAGAGCCGCGTGCTCCCTTGGCTGATCTTTCTGCGCACCCTGGCGTTTGCCCTGCTGACCCTCACCGTGCCCACCCTCGGGCTGAGCTTTCTGCCGGTGACCCTGGGCTTCACGGTGGTGATCGCCCTGCACGCACCGGTAGCAGGGTTCCTGGCCGCCGAGGGGCTCTGGGTCGTCGTCGTGGCTGCCGTCGCCGCCGTGTTCCCCAACGCGAACGCGCCCAGGTCGGTTTGGGGCTGGGAGCTTCCCCTCTACCTTGTCTGCGTCGTTTGGCTGGTGGTCGGCACCCTCGTGCTGCGCTGGGTGCTGGACCAGCTGCGGGCGAGCCGAAGCCGCAACCGGGGGCTGGCCGAGGAGGTGGAACGGCTCACCACCGCCAACCTGGGGTTCCAGCGCTACGCCTCGCTGCTGGAGCAGGAGACCTCCCGGGCCGAGCGCCTGCACCTTTCCCGGGAAATCCACGACAGCGCCGGCTACGCGCTGACCACGCTCAAGATGCTGTTCGAGGCTGCCAAGGGCCTTATCGTGAAGGACCCCTCGCGGCTCGACGCCCTCATGGACGAGGGGGCCAGGATCAGCCAGGAGGTGCTGGGCGAGATCCGGTTCGTGCTCCACGAGCTGAGGGGCAAGAACGAAACCCTCCCCGAAGGCCTAAGGCTGGTGCACCTGCTGGTCCGCAACTTCGAGAAGGCCTGCGGCATCCGGGTCGAGCTCGAGACCACCAACACCAGGACCACCTACGGGCCCCGGGTCAACTCCACCCTCTACCGCATGGTCCAGGAGGGGATGACCAACGGCTTCCACCACGGCCGCGCGACCCGGATCTCCATCGTGCTCGCCGAGGTCGAGAGCAGCCTGTCGATCCGCATCCGCGACAACGGCACAGGAAGCGCCACGGTCACGAAGGGCATAGGCCTCAGCGGCATGGAGGAGAGGGTGGCCGAGGCCGGCGGGTGGATGGACTACCGCAACCTGGGGAACGGGTTCGAGGTCTCGGCGCTCATTCCCCTCAAGGAGACGTCGTGAGCGCGCCGCAGATCCGCATCGTCGTCGCCGACGACCAGACTCTGTTTGCCCACATGCTCAAGACCATGCTCGAGACCCGGTCCGAAGACTTCGTCGTGGTGGGCCTGGCCTTCAACGGCCGCGAGGCCCTCGAGGTCATCGAAAGGGAGCGGCCCGATGTCGTCCTCCTCGACGTGAAGATGCCCGTCATGGACGGAGTGAGGACGGTGAAGGAACTGGTCAAGCGCGGCGACCCCACCCGCATCGTCATGCTCACCACCTTCGACGACGAAAACGCCGTCCACGAGGTGCTGGGCGCCGGGGTTTCGGGCTACATCCTCAAGGACTGCGCCCCCGAGGAGCTGTTTGCCGCCATCCGGTCGGTCCACGCGGGTGCCACTTCGTTCTCGGCGCCCATCGTGAAGAGGCTGCTGGACCGCTCTGGACCGGGCCCGAGCCCCGTTGGCGGAACCGACCTGAACCGCCGGGAGCGGGAGATCCTGCGGCTCGTTGCCGACGGCCTCGAGAACCACGAAATCGCCGAGCGCCTGTTTATCGCCGAACAGACAGTCAAGAACAATGTCTCGGCCTTGTACGCCAAGTTCGACGTGAAGGACAGGGCCAAGCTCATCAAGGTCGCCGAACAGCTGAATTTGTGACGCCTGCCCAGCACATCGGTACTTTTTCGGTACCCGGGTACCTGTACGCCCCGGGAAACCGGGCTGATACTGCCCCCACAAAGGGAGGTCCTTATGTTTCAACGCCCCATTTTGGTTTTGTTCCTGTTGTTCGGGCTCGGGTTCGCCTTGCACGCCCAAACCACCATCAAGTACGCGTTCTGGGGGAACCCCGACGCCATCGGTGTCGAAAAGGACATCATTGAGGCCTTCGAGGCGACGCACCCGGACATTAAGGTCACGCCCATCGCGGTCTCGTACAACGATTATCACGCGAAGCTGCTGGTCCTGATCGCGGGCGGCCAGGCCCCCGACGTCATGCGCATCGACAGCTACTTTTTCCAAGACTTCCTCAAGGCAGGCGCGCTCAAGGACATCTCGGGCCTGATCAAGAGCTCCAAAATCGACGTTTCGAGGTTTTACCAGTCGGGCCTTCAGGACAGCATGAAGGACGGCAAGTTCTACGGCTTCCCGTGGGCGACCGCGCCGCTGTACATGTTTGTGAACACCAAGATGTTTGCCGACTTCGGCATTCCCGTACCCAAGGCCGATTGGACCTGGGACGATCTTGTCGTCCTCCTGGGCAAGTTCAGCAAGGGCCAGGCCGAGAACAAGACCTATGGCCTGGGACTCTCGGTGGTCGATCTGGCCGCCGTCCTCCCCTACGTCTGGGGTGTCGGTGAAGACGTGTTCGACAAAACGAGGACCAAGTTCACCCTCAATACCCCCGGCGCCGCCAAGAAGCTCGACGAGGTAGCGGCGCTCATCAAGAAGGGCCTGATCCCCGACGTGGCGACCTTCCCCACGGCAGAGGTTCTGACCAGCTACTTCGCCCAGAACAAGATCGCCATGCGGGTCGGCTCGGCCGCCGAGATTCTTACGACTCAGAAGATCGACGGCCTCGACTTCACGGTGCTCCCCTTCCCGGGCACCACCAAGTTCCCCCGGGCAACGGTGAGCAAGTCGAACGTGGTCGGCCTGTACTCCAAGACCAAGAACGAAAAGGCTGCCTGGGAGTTCCTCCAGTTCCTGCGCGCCCCCGGGCGGGAAGGCGAGGAGCTCTACATGAAGGCCAAGCGCATCCCCCCCACCGTCGACGACCCCGCCCTGTGGGCCCTGTACGCCGACCCCACGAAACCGCCCAAGAACATCGCGGCCATGACCAAGGAGATCAACTCCAAGTACGGACACCTTCTGCCGCTGCGCTCGGGCTGGCTCGAGATCCAGGGCCTTGTGGTTCCCCAGCTTCAAAAGGTGTTCTCAGGGGTGGTCGATGGCGCCACGGCGATGAACGAGATCGCACCCCAGGTCAACGCCATCCTCGCAAAGAAGTAGGGGCTGGGGCATGACGCTGTCTTCGTCGCAAAAGGAAGCCTTCGCGGGTTACATGTTCCTGGTTCCTGTCTTCTCGGGGTTTCTCGTGTTCCTTGCGTTTCCCGTCGTCGCCTCGTTCTTCGTGAGCCTGGCCGACTGGAACATGATCAACGACCCCGGGTTTGTGGGCATCGCGAACTACATCGACCTGTTCCGCGATCCTTTCTTTTGGACGTGCCTGGGCAACACGGCCTACTTCTCGCTGTTCAGCGTCGTCATCGGACTGTTCGTCTCGCTGTACCTGGCCAACCTGCTTCACGAGACCCGGCCCCGGGGCGCCGGGTTCTTCAAGAGCACTCTCTTCCTGCCGGTGATTTTGTCCTCGGTGGCGGTGGCCCTCGTGTGGCAGTGGCTGCTCGACAGCCACATGGGCATGATCAACCACCTGCTGGCCGGGGCCGGCGTACCGGGAGTGCCGTGGCTCACCTCGCCGGCCATGGCCATGAATTCGGTCATCCTTGTCGCCGTATGGCGGCAGATCGGGTACAACATGGTCATCTTTTTGGCGGCCCTGGCCAACGTGCCCGACGAGCTGTACGAGGCCTCGAGCCTCGACGGCGCCTCGCGCAACCAGACGTTTTGGAACGTCACCTGGCCGATGATCTCGCCGGCAACGTTTTTCATCGCCGTCACGTCGGTGATCAACTCGTTCCAGGTGTTCGACCTGACCACCATCCTCACCAACGGCGGGCCGGCGAACTCGACGAACACGCTGATCATGATGATCTACCAGAACGGTTTCCAGTTCTTCAAGATGGGCTACGCCTCGGCCATCGCCTACGCGCTGTTCGCCATCATCTTGGTCATCACGGCGGTGCAGACCATCGTATCGAAGAAATGGGTCCACAGTTGACCCCCAGGAGTCTTTGATGTCCACGCTGACCGTCCACAAGCCGCTGGAACGCGCCGGAGCCTACGCGCTGCTCATCGTGTTCTCGTTCCTGATGCTGGCGCCCCTGTTCTGGGCGCTGCTCACGGCGCTCAAACCCGTGGGCGCCGTCTTCAGCGACCCCTACGGCCTGTCGGCGTCGACCTGGAGCCTGAGCAGCTTCGCCGACGTGTTCAAGACGACGCCCTTCCACCTGTACATGCTCAACACCGCCAAGATCACCCTGTTCAGCGTGCTGGGGGTGGTGATCTCGTCGGCCCTGGCCGGCTACGCCTTCGCCAAGCTGAAGTTTCCAGGCCGGGACCTGCTGTTCGTGGTCCTGCTGGCCACCCTGATGATCCCGCGCCAGGTCACCCTGGTCCCCACCTTCATGCTCATGAAGGAGTTCGGCCTCATCGACGACCACCTGTCGCTCATCCTCCCCGGGGCCCTCAGCGTCTTCGGGGTGTTCCTGCTGAAACAGTTCTTCCTTACCGTGCCGGCGGATTACGAGGAAGCGGCCAAGATCGACGGGTGCGGTGTGCTCAGGCGGTTCTTCCTCATCGTCCTCCCCTTCGCCAAAGGAACGCTGGCCACCCTCATCCTGTTGCAGGTGATGGCCGTGTGGAACGACTTCCTCTACCCCATGGTCTTCCTCAACAGCGACAACCAGCGCACCCTCACCCTCGGGCTGGCCATTTTGCGCGGCGATCTGGACACCCAGTGGAACCGGCTCATGGCCGCAGTCATCATCTCGAACCTGCCTATCCTTGCGGCGTTCTTGGTGACCCAGAGGTTCGTGATCAAGGGCATTGCTACCACGGGGCTCAAGGGATGACAAGCCTCGACCCCGCCGTCGTCGAAACCGCCATGGACCGCATCATCCTCAGGTTGACAGACCCGCCCCACTACGACCTCGAGGCCTTCTCTCCCCTGAGCGACCTGGACTTCACCCACTGGAACTGGCCCCAGGGCGTGGGGCTCTACGGCCTTCTGCGGCAGTACCAGACCACGGGCAAGCGCGCCTGCCTCGACCTGATGAACGCCTGGTTCGACGCCGGTATCGCCAAGGGGCTCCCCCCCAAGAACGTGAATACCATGGCGCCTTTCCTCACGCTGGTCCACCTGTGCGAGCTCGGGGCCCAAGACCGCCTGGCCCTGTGCGCCGAGTGGGCGCAGTGGGTCATGGACGAGATGCCGAGGACCGAGGAGGGGGGCCTGCAGCACATCGTCATCAACAACCCCAACCACCAGCAGCTTTGGGTAGACACGCTTTATATGACAGTGCTGTTTCTGGCCAAGGCGGGGCGGGTGCTGGGGCGGCAGGACTACCTCGACGAGGCAGTCCACCAGTTCCTCCTCCACATCAAGTACCTGAGCGACCGCGAGTCGGGCCTGTGGTTCCACGGGTGGACCTTCGACGGCCGCCACAACTTCGGCCGCGTGCACTGGGGCCGGGGCAACTGCTGGTACACGGCCGCCGTCGTCGACTTCGTGGAGCTGGTGCCCCTGGACGGCGGTGTCCGGCGTTTCCTTGTCGACGCCTTGAAGGCCCAGGTGGACGCACTGAGACCTTTGCAGGACGAGGACGGCATGTGGCACACCGTGCTCGACGACCCCTCTTCGTACCGGGAGACCTCGTGCACGGCCGGGTTCGGCTACGGGATCCTCAAGGCCGTCCGCCTGGGACTGCTCCACGAAAGCGACAGGGCGATGGGCCTGCGGGCGTGCCGGGCCGTCCTCGACAGAACCGCCGAGGACGGCGTGGTCACACAGGTGTCGTACGGCACCCCCATGGGCGACGGACCCGAGTTCTACAAGAAGATCCCCGTGTGTTCCATGGCCTACGGGCAGGCCCTGGCGATCCTGCTCCTCGGGGAGGCCCTGCGTTCGTGACCGGACTTGCCTTGAAGCTCTGTCTTGTGTATGCTATATAGCAAAGACAAGATATTGTCGCGAGAAGGAAGGAAACCGTGAGCGAAAAACTGACCACCGCCGATTTCAAGAAGAAGGTCTTCGATTTCGAAGCCAATCCCAGCTGGAAGTTCGAGGGCGAGCTTCCGGCCATCGTCGACTTCTACGCCGATTGGTGCGGACCGTGCAAGATGGTTTCGCCGGTGCTCGACGCGATTTCGCAGGAGTACGCCGGGAAGCTCAACGTCTACAAGATCAACACGGACGAGGAGCAGGAGCTTTCGGCGGCCTTCGGCATCCAGAGCATTCCCAGCTTGCTGTTCATCCCCAAGAGCGGCGACCCCCGCATGAGCATGGGCGCGCTGCCCAAGGCGCAGATCCTCAAGGCCATGAAGGAAGTGATGGCCATCGAGTGACTCAGGTCTGGAAGACCGCGATGCCGTCCCGGCCCCGTTCCTTGACCTGGTAGAGGGCGGTGTCGGCGGCCTCCAACAGGGCGGCGAGGTCCTCGTAGTCGCCTTGCCGCAGCGAGGCCAGCCCGAGGCTGAGTGAGAGCTTGCACTCGGCGATGGGGAATTGTCCCCGCTTAAACAGCTCGATGATCCTGTCGGCGACCATCCGCGCGTCGTCCTGGGCCGTGTGCGGGAGCAGGGCCACAAACTCGTCGCCGCCGTACCGGCAGATGATGTCGCCCTTGCGCAGCACCGACTGACACGTTTGCGCGAAGTGGCGCAGCACGGCGTCGCCCTGGGAATGGCCGAACCGGTCGTTGATGGTCTTGAAGCGGTCAAGATCGATCATGAAGGCCGTGAGGTCGTGGCCTTCTTCCCGGGCGTGGACGAACAGCCGCGGGCCGACGCGCTCGAGCTTTCGGCGCGTGGCCAGGCCGGTGAGGGGGTCGGTTTCGCTGGCTTCCTGGGTGGCGCGGTACTGTCTGGCGTTGAACAGACCCACAGCCACGTTGTCGGCAAAGGCCATGGCCGGCCACACGTGTTCGCTGCGGAAGAACCCCGTCTCCTCGTGCCAAAACTCGATCACACCTCGCGCCACCCCCTGGAACACCAACGGGATGCCTATCCACGCCGCCTGGTGGGCCTGCCCGGAACTTCCCAACCGCGTGGCCAAGTTATCGATGATCAGCGGCGTCTTTTCCAGGGCGACCCGCACGACAAGCGGTCCGGTGGGCGGACTGAACAGGTCCACCGACGAGGTCTCCTCCTCCTGTCCGAGCAGCTCCAAGACGCCGTCGCGGTAGGCCCAGACCCGGGCGCCGGTGAAGGGGAACAGGGTGCCCGCCTGCTCGAGGATGACGGGGACGGTGCTGTCCAGGTCGAGGGAAGCGGTGACCACCGAACCGGCGATGCGCAGGCTCTCGGACATCAGGTAGCGGCGCTCAAGGTCGAGGAACCGCGCGTGGAGGAGGGACTCCGACTGCTTGCGCAGGCCGATGTCGCGGTCGTGTCCGAATAACCGCAGCACCTCGCCGCTGGGGCTGCGTTCAAGCACCGTGCACGTGGTCTGCACCCAGCGGTAGTTGCCCCTGCGGTTGCGGATCCGGTACTCCGCGAAGAAATCGTCCTCCCTGCCGTCTACGACCCGGGCCCATAAGGTATCGTAGGTGGCGCGGTCGGCCGGGTGGATGGAGTCGGGGATCACCTTAGGGATGAACTCCTGGGGCGAGTACCCCAGCCCGGCCATGAAGCGGCTCAAGGTCACCTCGTCCTTTCGGTAGTCGGCTACAAAATAGCCCGCCTTGAGGAGGCGATCAATATCCCGGAATGGCTCAACCATGAGCGATATCGTAGCACTAAATATCGGATAAGAGAAGGAGAATTGCTCTTTCTATGCGGTCCGTGGCAAGGATTCAGACGTGGTAAGATGAAAGGAAACAAAGAAGGAGACAACGATGACTGAACAACAGGCGGGCGGGGCTTCGCCGGTGGGTTTGGCAGGAGTTTCGTTCGCTTGCAGCTGCGGGCGAACCCACGCGGTGGACATCCGGAGCATCTTCGTTGGCGTCGGCGCGGGAGCCCAAGCGGCCGCCTTCGCAGCCGCCCGCGCCGGGGACAAACCCGTGCTCGTGGTGTCGGACAACAACACCTACACGGCCCAGGGAAAGGCCGTGGTCCAGGCCCTCGAGGCCGCCGGGGTCGAGACCCTGCTCTGGTCGTACCAGACTACGGGCTTCCTCGTCCCAGACGAGCGCGCCGTGGGCGAACTGCTGCTGGCCACGCCCCCGGGAACCGGGCTCATCGTCGCCGTCGGCTCGGGCACCCTCAACGACCTGAGCCGGATCATCAGCGCCCGCACAGGCATCCCTTACCTCGTCGTTTGCACCGCGCCTTCGGTGGACGGCTACACGTCGACAGTGTCGCCGCTCATCATCGGCGGCCACAAGACAACTCTCGACGCCGTGTACCCCACGGCCATCTTCGCCGACCCTGAGGTGCTTCGCTCGGCGCCTTCCCTGCTTCTGCAGGCCGGCTTTGGCGACCTGTTGGGCAAGGTGACGGCTCTGTCGGACTGGGAGCTCTCCCGGCGCCTGAACGGTGAATACCACTGCCCTACCATGGAGGCGATGGTCCGCCGCGCCCTCGACGCCACCATTGCGAGCGCAGGGGGGATTGCGGCGCGCGACCCCGCGGCGGTGACTTCGCTGTTCGACGCCCTCGTGCTCTCGGGGCTTGCCATGGGCATGATTGGCAACTCGCGCCCGGCATCGGGGGCCGAACACCACCTGTCGCACTACTGGGAGATGGACGCGCTCAAGAACCACGAGGCCCACGCCCTGCACGGAAACGCCGTGGGTTCGGCCACCGTGGCGATTGCTCGCACCTACGAGCTCATGCGCGACAAGCTCCCCGCCGGCTTCGCGGTGCCCGATTCGGCTGCCATCCGCGGCTGGCTGAAGAGCGCGGGGTCGTCGGTGACGCCGGCCGACCTGGGCATTTCGCGGGACCTGTTCCACAGGAGCATGCTCGAGGCCATGCACGTGCGGCCACGCTACACCATTTTACGCTTCGCCGCCGACCAGGGGCGGCTGGCCGACATCGCCGACACGCTGACCACCGAGTTCTACGGTTGACGGTCAGGGGCTTCCGTCCGAAGATGGAAGCGACCCCCGGGTCAGGAGGACTCATGTCGTATCTGGAAGAACTGTTCGGTCTCAAGGGAAAGGTGGCCATCGTCACCGGCGGCAACCGCGGCATCGGCCAGGTTGTCGCGGTGGGCATGGCGCAGGCGGGCGCCGAGGTGGTCATCCTCAGCCGCTCCAGCGGTGACGAGACGGTGGCGAGGATTCACGCCGCCGGCGGCAAGGGGTACGCCCTGACGGCCGACGTGACCAAGGAGGCAAGCGTCGACAAGGCTCTCGCCGAGGTCCTCAAGCGCTCGGGCCGCCTCGACATCGTGTTCAACAACGCCGGCATCTGCATGCACCAGACCACCCTCGAGGCCACCATCGCCGAGTTCCGCGAGGTGCTCGACGTGAATCTGACGGGCGAGTTCATCGTCTGCCGGGCCGCGGGCAAGATCATGATCGAGCGCAAGATCCACGGCAGCATCATCAACATGGCCTCGATGTCGGGGTCCATCGTGAACGTGCCCCAGTGGCAGGCCTCGTACAACGCGTCCAAGGCGGGGGTCATCCACCTGACGCGGTCGCTGGCCGTCGAGTGGGCGCCCCACCACATCCGCGTGAACAGCATCAGCCCCGGCTACATTGCCACCCCCATGTCGTCCGACACGCCCCAGGAGCTCAAGGACGCGTGGATGCCCTTCATCCCCATGCACAGGATGGGCAACCCTGAGGAGCTGGTTCCCGCCATCCTGTACCTTGCCTGCGACGCGTCGGGGTACACCTCGGGCAGCGACGTCATCGTCGACGGCGCGTACACCAGCATGTAGAGCGGGGTTACGAGCCCAGGGTCTTTTCCCAGTCGGCACCGGTCATCACCGCAGCCTGCCGGGGAAAGAGCTTTTCGATGAGCACCGCGTGTACCTGGGGGTCGGCGTCGGCGCACAGGTCCGAGAGGATGGTAAGCCGAAAGTCCTTGTCGGCGGCCTCGCGGGTGGTCGACAGCACCACCCCGCTGGTGGCGATGCCGGCCAGAACCAGGTGGCGGATCTCCCTTCCCCTCAGGACGACCTCGAGGTCGCTGCCCGTGAAGGCGCTGACCCGCCGCTTGACGACCACCAAGTCGCCTTCGACGGGGTCGATCACCGGGCGGGGCTCGATCATCCCCGCCAAGGCCGACTCCTTGATGGCGCCGAAGGACTTGTTGCGAGCGCTGACTTCCGGGAACCCTGGACGGAAGCCCACGATCACGTAGATGACCTGAACGTGGTGCCGGTGGGCGGCCTCGACGGCCTGCTTCACCTTCCCCAGGTACTCGTCGGGGTTGGCTACCCGGCTCAAGACGCCGGGTTGCACATCCATCACCAGCAGGGCCTGCTTTTCGTTTGTTTCGTTCATTGAATTCTCCTTGACGGTTTGACGAGGATGGCAATGGCGATGCCGGCGCCCCCCAAGATGAGGCCCGTGCCCAAAAACACCGAGCCGAAACCCAGCGACGCCGCCATGGTTGCCCCGATGACGGGGCCCAGGGCGTTTGAAGTTGACGAGATCGAGCTGGTCAGCCCGTAGACGCTTCCCTGCTTCCCCGGCTGCACCCTTTGGGCGATGAGAGCGTTGGCCGAAGGCAGGGTGCCCCCAATGAAGAAGCAGCTCACCAGGCGCAGGACGAGCAGCTGCCAAGGTGCGGTAACCAGGGCCTGGGGAAGGGTGAACAGCGACGCGAACACCATGCACACGATGAGGGTCCTGGCGTACCCGAAGCGGAAGCTGATCTTGCCCACCGTGGCCGCCGCGACGGCGCTTGAGAGCGCGCCCAGGCCCAGGATGAGCCCCGTGGTCGAGCTAACCAGCGACTGCGATTCGGGGAGGCTCTGGATGAACAGGGGGAGGAAGGGGCCCGTGATCGAGCCCGCCACTTGGTCGGCGGCGATGACGGCCAAGAGGGCCCACAGGGACTTGGACTGGGTGAGCATGTTGAGGTCGGGCAGGAAGCGTTTGAGCGACTTTTCGCGGACCGCGGGCTTCACAAAATCGTCCTTGACCCAGCGCACCACGACGACCCCAGCTACGAGGAGGAGGCCGGACGTGGCAAAGAAGGTGACCCGGTGGCCGAACAGGTCGGAGATCACTCCCCCAAACATGGGGCCCAGCGAGGCGCCGACGAACACTGTCATCTGCAGCAGTCCCAGTGCCGACCCTGTCTCCTCCTTGGGGGCGATCGAGGCCACCATCACCGTCGCGGCGGCCACCGTGCCGGTGATCACGCCCTGAATCACCCGGAGCAGGAGCAGCTGCCACGGGTCGGTCACCAGTCCCTGGAGGACGAGGACCACTGTGCCTCCGAACATGGCGCGCAACAGCATGGGCTTGCGCCCAACGGTGTCGGCGAGGTTGCCCCAGACCGGGGCGGCCAGGGCCAGGGCGATCGAGGGCAGGGCGTTAATCAGGCCTGTGAAGAAGTTGAGACCGACGGGATCATGGATGCCCAAGTCCTGAAGGTAGAAGGGAATGATGGGGCCTGACGTGTTGAAGCCCGTGACCGCCAGCAGTTCGGCGGCAAGCACGGCGTACAGCGTGGCTTTCCAGGGGGGCAAGGTCACAAGACTAGTATATCCTAACTTCGCCCAGTTTGGGTACGCCCCCTGGTCTCGCGGACGAAGTCGGCGAACAGCTGCCTGGCCCGCTCGTCACCGTCTGCGGCCAGCATCTCGGGGTGCCACTGCACCGCCACCAGGTAAGCGGGCCCCGGCCCCTCGACGGCCTCGATCAGCCCGTCGACCGACCATCCCACGGCCTCAAGGCCTTCGCCAAGGACCCGGATGCCCTGATGGTGGAAGGTGTTGACCGCCAGCGTTCCGCCCCACAGCCCGTGGAGGCGCGACCCGGGCTTGAGCGTGACCGAGTGGCCCGGCGCCCGGCGGTCGGTGGCGGGCTGGCGGTGCTGGACGGGTGGCTGTGCCCCCGACAGGCTCAGGTCCTGGTATAAAGCGCCGCCCCGGAACACGTTGAGCGCCTGCAGCCCCCGGCAGATGCCCAGCACGGGCAGTCCTCCGGCCAGGCCGGCGCCCAGCAGCAGGGCGTCGGAGGCGTCGCGGTCAGGGAAGGTTTGCTCCAGCAGCGGGTGCGGTTCCTCGCCGTAGGTTTGGGGGTGGAGGTCGGCGCCGCCGGCCACCAGCAGGCCGTCGAGGCCCTCGATCAGGGCCTGCGCGTCCGAGGCGTCGGCCACCGGCGGAAGCAGCACCGGGAGCGCCCCAGCGCGCCGTAGCGAGACGACGTAGTCCTCGTTGATGTACACCCGGCGCAGTCCCGGGAACCCGGGACCCTCGGTCACAAGCAGGTTGGCGGTGATGCCGATGACGGGTTTGGCCATCGCAGTCAGGCCCCGGGAGAGCGCAGGGGGCGCAGGGTGACGGCCCAGCGGGCCAGCGACTTGAGCATCTTCGCGGCGGCCTTGCTCTGCTCATCGGTGGGCACGAACTGGCCGGCAGCGTCGAACTGATTCTTGAAGAAGGGGATGTACACCGCTTCGTTGAGCGGCATCATGTTGAGGCTGGTGAGCACGGACTTCATCATTTGAATCGACCGGGTGCCCCCCGCAACGCCGCCGTAGCCCACGAAGGCCACGGGTTTGTTGTTCCACTCTTGGAACAGGTAGTCGATGGCGTTCTTGAACACAGCGGTGAAGCCGAAGTTGTACTCGGCCGCCAGGACGAGGAAGGCGTCGGAGGCTTCGACCATCCGGCTCCAGGCCTTCGTGTGCTCGTGCTGGTAGTCCTTTTTCATGGGATGGTTGGGCTCGTCCATGAAAGGCAGGTTGAGTTCGGCCAAGTCGACAAGGGTCACCCGGAACTCGCCCTGGGCGCTGGCCAGCGGCTCGATCCACCGGGCCATGGCAGGCCCCGCCCGGCCGGGGCGGCTCGAGGTCACAAGAATCATCAGTTCGATCACGGTAGGGCTCCTGAAATCAAGGTACAGAGGGGGACCGCAGAGGACAATAGGCCCCTACCGCCTGAACGGCACGATGTTGGATTTCGGCGGCCCCTTTTGGGGAGGGTCCTCGCCCCTGTCCTGCATCCACCACGCAAGCCACACAAAGCCGGCCACCTGCCACCACCGGCGGTCGCGGGGCCGCGGCCACACGGCAACGTCGAGGGGGTAGGCGGCAAAGACGGCGCGCAGCCGCCCCTCCTCGCCGTCGTCCAGCCCTGTTACGGTAAGCCGCACCTCGTCGTCGTTGGCAAACCCCTTCACCAGGGCGTTGTCGGGAAGGTGGAGCACTTCTTCGATGGCGGCGAGGATGGGCACGGGCAGCGCCCCCCTCACCACCAGTGACCGTCCCCGGCGGCACGACAGGCAGAACAGCTCGTTGGCGCGAAACAGGGCGGTGAGGACGGTGAAAACGACCACAAGGAGGGCCCCGATGCCGAAGTATTCCACGGCGGAACCCCCGGTCTACCAGTAGCCGCGGTGGGCGAGCACGACGGCGTCTTCGAGGGCGGGAAAGGGCCCCTCGACCCTAATGGGTTTGCGGCCCCGGGACAGCACCTCCCGGCAGGGCAGCTCGAGGGTCGGGTTCACTTCGCTGTCGCCGGTGAGTTCTGCCAAGCGGTGCTCGTCGAGGGCGTAGACGATGCGGCCAACGTTGCCCCAGTACACGGCGCCGGCGCACATGGCGCAGGGCTCCACCGTGGTGTAAAGGGTGCACGTCCACAGAAAGGCCTTGTCGTACAGGCGCGAGGCGGCGGCCATCAGCGCGGTCTCGGCGTGGCCCGTGCACAGCTTTTCGGTGAGCTCGACGTTGCCCTGTTCCAACAGGATGCGGCCCTCGGCGTCGGCGAGAAGAGCGCCAAAGGGGGTGTTGCCCGAACGCCGGGCGGCCCAGCTGATCTCGACGCAGCGGTTGAGCAGCGGCACGTGGTCCAAGGCTAGAACCTTTGTTCGCGGATGTAGGGGACCCCCAACGCCAGGGGCGAACCCGAGAGTTTGTGCTTCGTCCTCCAGCCCACGAGGATGAGCACCCCGATGGTGATCAGGTAGGGGATCATCTTGAGAAAGTACGAAGGAACGGGGCTGCCGGCCAGCTGAAGGCGGAACCCGAGGGTGTCGAGGAAGCCGAACAGGTACGCCGCGCCCAGCGCGTAGAGGGGGTTCCACCGGGCGAAGATGATGAGGGCCACGGCGATCCAGCCCCGGCCCGCGGTCATGCCCTCGATCCAGGTGGGCGAGAACACGAGCAGCAGGTTGGCGCCGCCCAGGCCGATGAGCATGGACCCGATAATGACGCAGCCGTAGCGGAAGGCCTGGACCCGGATGCCCATGACGTCGGCCGTGGCGGGACTGTCGCCGACGGCGCGCAGGTGCAGACCCCAGCTCGTGCGGTAGAAGTAGAGCGACATCACCACCACGACGACGACGCTCCCCCAGGTGAACACGTCGAGGTGGCCGAGCACCGCGCCCGCGACGGGGACGGGGTCGAGCCAGCCGAGGTTGAGCTTGGGGACGGCGCCGGGGAGGGGCATGCCCGTGATCGCCTTGCCCAGGTAGGCCGACAGGCCTCCCCCGAACAGGGTCAGAGCCAGACCGCTCACGATCTGGTTGGCCCTCAGGGTGACGGTGAGGAAGGCGTGGAGCACCCCGAGAAAGCCGGTGATCAAGAGGACGGCCAGAACGGTGACCAACAGGTTGCCCGTGGCCAAGAAGGTCATTGCCGCCGTGACGGCGCCCATGAGCATCAGCCCTTCGGTGCCGAGCTGGATGATGCCGCAGCGTTCGATGAGGATGCCGCCCAGGGTGGCGAACAGCAGCGGGGTGCCTGCGGCGATGGCCGCCGTGAGCAGCTGGGCGATCAGGTCCATCTCACCCTCACCTTGCCGAGGATGCTCCCGGCGATCAAGAAGAAGAGCACAGCGCCTTGAAGGAGCGAGCTGATCGACGACGGCAGGCCCATGCTTTGGACGCTGTAGCCGCCGGCGATCAGCCCTCCGAACAGCACCGACGAGACGACGATGCCCCAGGGGTTGAGCCGCGCTATCCACGCCACGATGATGGCCGTGTACCCGTAGCCGGGGCTGATGCCGTACATCAGCTTGTGGGCGACGCCCGACACCTCGGCCATGCCGGCTACCCCCGCCAACCCGCCGGACAGGAGCATGACGGTTACGATATGCCGGTTCAAGTTGATGCCCGCGTGGCGGGCGGCCTCGGGGTTGGCTCCGATGAGCCGCAGTTCGTAGCCCCACCGCGTCGAGCGGACGAAGACCGCCACGAGCACCACGGCCACCAGCGCCAGGATAAGCCCGAAATGGAGCCTGGTGTCGCCGAACAGGGGGAGGGACTGGGCGTCGGTGAACGGCGGCGTCCCTGGGAAGTTCATACCCTTGGGGTCGCGCCACGGCCCGAAGACGACGTAGTTGAGGCCCAGGATGGCCACGTAGTTGAGCATGAGGCTGATGATCAGCTCGTTGACGTTGAACAGCACCTTGGGCAGAGCCGTGAACAGGCCCCACACGCCGCCTGCCGCCAGACCCGCCGCCACCATGGTCGGCAGGGCCAGCCAGCCGGGGAGTCCGGGAAGGTAGATGGTCACGGCGGTGGCCGCGATGGCGCCAACCAGAAACTGGCCCTCGGCCCCGATGTTCCACACCTGGATGCGGTACGCCAGCGACACGCCAAGGCCGCAGAGCATGAGGGGGATTGCCTTCACCAGCGTCTCAGTGAGGCCGAAGGAAGTGCCGAAGGCTCCCACCACCATCTTGGCGTACACGGCCCCCGGGTCCTTGCCCGTGAGCAGGATGAGCAGGCCGACCAGGGCAAAGGCAAGGACCACCGCCAGGACGGTGACCCACCACGGCGCGTCGGTGCCCGTCGGATCGAGTTCGATTCTCATGATACCCCCGCCATCATCAGGCCCAAGCGTTCGCGGTTGGCGTCTTCCCGGGCCACCTCACCCATGCTCTTCCCGCCGAAGATCACCACGATCCGGTCCGACAGCAGCAGCAGTTCGTCGAGGTCCTCGCTGATCAGAAGCACGCTCTTGCCCTCGTCACGCAGGCCCATCAAGAGGTTGTGCACGCCGTCGGTGGCGCCCACGTCGAGGCCCTGGGTGGGGTGCACCGCGACCATCAGGTGGGGTTTGTGGTGGATCTCCCGGGCGAACAGGAGCTTCTGCTGGTTGCCTCCGGACATCTGGTGCACGGGAGCGTCGAGGTGGGCGGTTTTCACGTCGAACTGCGCCACCAGTCCCTGGGACCACAGGCGGTTGCCCGCAGTGCGCAGGAAGCCCCACTGCGAGCGCTCGGGCTTGCGGTACGACTTGGACAAAAGGTTGTCTACGGCGCCCAGGCTGCCCGCCAGCCCCGACTTCATGCGGTTCTCGGGGACGTGCCCGATGCCGGCCTCGATGGACTGGCGAACCGACGCGTCCTTCCAGCGCAGCGACCGGAAGGTGATCTCGCCCGTCCACGTTCGCAGGCCCGCCAGCACCTCGGCCAGCTCCTTCTGCCCGTTGCCGGCCACGCCGGCCACGCCAACGATCTCGCCCTCTCGCACTGACATCGAGAACCCGTCGAGGGCCCGGCGGCCGTGGTTGACCACGGCCACATCGTCCATTTTGAGGACAATCTCGCCAGGGGGGCTGGCCCGGCGGGGGCGCAGTTCCAGGCGGTCTTCGCCGACCATGAGCCGGGCCACCTCGCGCTCGTCGGTGGCCTTGCGGTCGAGGGTGGCGAGCATCCGTCCCTTGCGCATTACCGAGATGCGGTCGGCGATGGCCATGACTTCTTTGAGCTTGTGGGTGGTGAGGATGACGGTCTTGCGCTCGCTTCGCAGCTGGTTCAGCGTGGCGAACAGCTGTTCGGCCTCGCCCGGGGTGAGCACCGAGGTCGGCTCGTCGAGGATGATGAGGTTGGCCCCGCGGTACAGAGTCTTGACGATCTCGACTCGCTGCTGTTCGCCCACCGACAGCTGCCACACCGGGCGGCCTGCCGGGAAGCCCAGGCCGAAGCGCTCGGCCAGCGCCTCGATTTCGGCCGTCTTGGTCTCCATCCAGCGCCTCGTCCTCCAAATGGGTCGGGACTCGCCCAGGACGATGTTCTCGGCGGCGGTGAGCGTCGGCACCAGGCGGAAGTTCTGGAAGACCATGCCCACCCCCAGGTGGACTGCGTCCTTGGGCGAATGGATGCGAGCCACCTGGTTATTGAGGCGGATCTCACCGCTGGTGGGCCTATACACCCCTGAGAGCATGCACATGACGGTGCTCTTTCCGGCGCCGTTTTCCCCCAGCAGGGCGTGGATCTCGCCTGGCCTCACTGTGAAGTCGACCTTGTCGTTGGCCAGGACGGTTCCGAACTGTTTTGTGATCTGCCGAAGGTCTACGGCCAAAATCTCGTCCATGGGCCCACCGTACACCAATCGCGCTTCTTGAGGAAGTACAAAAGGCACGCAGATGTATTGATTATCATTTGGTCATACAGCATCGTAGAAAATAGGAGAACCGGATGAGCCTTGCCCTGACCAAGTCGCTGAGTCTGCCCGATTGGGTGCCCGCCTTCGTGGAGGAGTGGGGGCCCGTCGGCCGCAACCCCGAAGACAGGATGCGCCTGGCCGTGGCCCTCAGCGCCCAAAACGTGGCCCGGCACACGGGCGGGCCCTTTGCCGCCGTGGTCTACGAGGCCCCGACGGGTCGGGTCGTCTCGGCGGGGGTCAACGTCGTCGTGCCCCAGTGTTCGAGCCTGGCCCATGGCGAAGTGGTGGCGCTCCTGCTGGCCCAGGAGGCGCTGCAGACCCACGACCTGGGGCGCCAGGGCCTTCCCGTGCTGGAGATGGCCACGACCAGCCAGCCGTGCATCCAGTGCTACGGGGCGCTGATCTGGTCGGGGGTGCGCCGCGTCCTGGTGGGCGCCCGGGCCAGCGACGTCGAGGCGTTCGTAGGCTTCGACGAGGGTCCCGTTCCCGAGGACTGGGTGGGCCAGTGGGCGCGGCGGGGCATCGAGGCCGTGGTCGACGTGCTGCGAGACCCCGCGTGCGAGGTGCTCCGGGCCTACAAGGCAGGCGGCGGGCAGGTGTACAACAGCGAAACCAACCCGCGGGGGCTGAAAAGGTAGGGGGGGATTCACGCGGAGGAGCGGGGCGCAGAGGAAGAAGGCCGAGGGCTCACACAGAGGCACAGAGATCACAGAGAAGAGGGGGGAGGGCCCGTAGACGGCGTTGCGTTCATCGGCGTTCATCCTGTCTCTTCGACGCGGAGAGGCCGTCTAGAGGGTTTCACGCGGGGGCGTCGAGAGGAGGGGGAGCGCCCCGTCGACGGCGCCGCGTTCATCCGCGTTCATCCTGTCTCTTCGACGTGGAGGAGCCGCCCGGAGGATCTCACGCAGAGGCGCGGAGGCGCAGAGGAGGAAGAAGGCCGCATACAGAGGCGCAGAGGTCAGAGAGAAGAGGGGGGAGGGCCCGTAGACGGCGTTGCGTTCATCCTGTTTCCTCAACGTGGAGGGCCCCCCCGGATGATCTCACGCGGGGGCGCGGAGGGCACAGAGAAGAGGGGAGCGCCCCGTCGACGGCGCCGCGTTCATCCGCGTTCATCCTGTCTCTTCGACGTGGAGGAGCCGCCCGGAGGATCTCACGCAGAGGCGCGGAGGCGCAGAGGA